>Ga0209254_10001643_pt1 | contig 20185 bp, 24 predicted proteins | sample FrelakmetDIP11DI_FD_187148 | JGI IMG/M metagenome (GOLD analysis project Ga0209254, IMG submission 187148) | Freshwater lake sediment microbial communities from the University of Notre Dame, USA, for methane emissions studies - DIP11 DI (SPAdes)... | ecosystem: Environmental > Aquatic >...
CCCAGCGATTTCGGCGCGCTCGTCGTCGCAAGCCGACGACAAACGCGCCCAAATCACCGATACGATCCCGGGTCATGGGCTATCCGCCGCCCGCCAAACCGCCGAGGTCGGCCGCCGACGTGACGATCTCGATCATCGTTCTGGTCTTCACTGCACTGTTGGGGGTCGGGGCGGTGTTCATGGGGATCTTCTCCCTGGCTTTCCTCGACTACTGCCCGCCGGCGACGTGCAGCGCCGAGGGGGCGGTGACCGCGGTGATGTCCGCGCTGGCGCTGGCCGCCCTGGTCGGTCTTGCCGGGATGATCGTCACCATCGTCCGACTGGTCCGGCATGAGAGAGCCTGGCCGTTCGCGGTGGGCACGCTGGGGCTGTGCCTGGTGGTGTTGTTCTTCGGCGGGATGGCCTATTCGCTAGCGGTGGGCGGCTGACGAACAGCAGCGGTTAGAACGCCGGCACTCCGACCGGCTTGGAACTCATCAACTGCAGCAGCGACGACAGCGACGACATGTCGCCGTCGGCGAGCTGAGACATCAGCAGCGGGCATTGCATCTGTATCGCCATTCCGGTGGCGGCACCGGCGATCGTGGACGTCAGACCGGAGTTGCCTTGCAGCTGCGATGCGTTGGTCACCAGATTCGAGCCGGGTTCGACGAGCATCGGACACAACGACTGACCGAATTCGGCGACCGCGGTCTTGATCGGACCGGCACTGGTGGCTGCTGCGGTGCCCGGCACGGTGGGTGCCGGAAAGAGAGGATCTGCATCCGCGGGGGCAGGCCACATCAGCGCGGCGAACATCACGCCTCCGGAGACCACCACAGGGCTGAGCACCCGCACCGCGGTGTCGATCGTCCCCACCCAGCTCGACACCCGGTGAACAGTCTTGGATCGTTTGGACTCCGGTTCGGTCCAGAGGCTGAGCATGGTTGGCGCGGTCCACGAGTCGTACATCGTCAGTGAAGTCATCTGCCACTCCTGCTCGTCACCGAAGGCCCGCGGCCCGGTTTCACTTTGGTAACAGTGGTATACAGACGTCACGTTTATGACACGGACCGGTAAAGGTTTGCGATCTGCGCGTTTCCTTACCGTTGCCTTATCCGCCGCAGTGTTATCCAGCTACTCCTCGAGCGTCTTGCCGCTGTGCATCTTCACCGCCGCGTTGACATTGCCCTTCTTGTCCTCGGCCTCGCCCTTCTCGGCCGCTTTCTTCCGCTTGGCGACCACTCGGCCGACGGCGCCGTCGAACTTCGAGCCCAGCGGGAAGCCGAGATAGTGGGTCAGGAAGATCGCCATCTCCTTGAGCTCGTCGTCGGTGAGCTCCTCGTTGTGCAACGCGGCGTTAGCCTGGATCTCCGCGAGATCGTCGATGCCCAGGGCCGCGACGGCGGTCAGCGTCATGATCCGCTTGTCCCGCATCGACAGTCCCGGCCGAGTCCAGATGGTGCCGAAGAGATGATCGACGGTCAGATCGAAATACGGGTTGCCCTCGATGTTGGGCATCTCCCAGCCGTAGACCTCGTTCATCTTGGCCAGGCCCTTGCGGCGCAACTCGTCCATCGTCACTCCTTGTCGTCCGTGTGCGGCACACCAAGCCCAGCGGCCAGGTCCCGTAACGCAATCTCGGCCAGTGGCAACTCGACTCCGGTTGCCTCACCGAGCCCGAGGGCCAACCGCAGATCCTTCTCAGCCAAACCGCGGGTATGGATGAACATGTTGTAGATGAAGTGGTCAGAATCAAGCGGTTTGGTGTCGTCGCGGACCATGATGGCACCGGGTCCACCGCTCTGCGCGTCGCTGTGCCGCACCACCCGCCCCAGCTTCTGCAGGTCGATTCCGGCCGCCTCCGCAAGCCTGGACGCCTCGCACGCGGCGGCAAAGCCGATGAAGGTCAACATGTTACGAGCCAGCTTCATCCGGGTTCCAGCCCCCGGCTCGCCGGCGCGGACCACCAGGGAGGCCCACTGTTTGAACACCGGCTTGACGAGTTCGTACGCGTCGTCGTCGGCGCCGACCATGACGGCGAGCTCGCCCTTGTCAGCGGCACCCGCACCGCCGCTGACCGGAGCGTCGACGACGTGAATACCCTTGGGCCGCAACTGCTCCGCCAGCTCACCGGCGGTGGTCGGCTCGATCGTGGAATGGATCGCGATGACCGTACCCGGCTTGGCATGTGCGGCGAGCTGACCCACCACATCGCGGACCTGCTCGTCGTTGAGCACGGTCACGCTGATCACGTCGGCCTGCGCAACATCGGCGACGCCGTCCGCAAGTTCAGCCCCGAGTTCGCCCAGTGGCGCCATGGCCTCGGTCCGCACGTCGAAGACGATGAGCCCGCCAGGCCACCCGGCGAGCCGTCTGGCCATCGGCGCGCCCTGGTTGCCCAGCCCGATGTAGCCGACCTTGAGGTCACTCATGAGCGGATGATCTGTCCGCCGTCGACGTTGAAGATCTGTCCGGTGATCCACTTGGCCTGATCGGACAGCAGGAACAGCAACATGCCGACCAGATCGTCGGGCTGCCCCATCCGGCTCAGCGGGATGTTCTTGACGATGTCGGCGACCATCTCCTGCGGGGTGGTGGTGCGGTTGGCCTCAGTGTCGATCGGCCCCGGGGCGATCGCGTTGATGCGGATGTTCATCCCGCCGAGTTCGCGCGAAAGCTGTTGGGTCAGGCCATTGATGCCGACCTTGGCCAGGCCGTAGTAGTTGGCGTACAGCCACGCCGCCGTCGAGGACTGGTTGACGATCGCCCCGCCACCGCGCTTGGCCATCTTCTTGTAGACCGCGCGGGTGCACACGAGCGCGCCGTCGAGGTTCACGCTCATGAACTTCTTGTAGTAGTCCCAGTCGACGGTGATCAGGAAGTCCAGCTTCATCCCGCCGAAGATCGCGGCGTTGTTGACCAGGTAGTCGATGCCGCCGAACTCGGCCAGGGTGCGGTCGGCCATCGCCTTGGCCGACTCGGGCTCGCTGACGTCGACCGGCAGTGCCAGCGCCGTGCCGCCCTCGCCCTTGATCCCGTCGGCAACCTTCTGCGCGCCTTCGGTGTTGATGTCGGCGACCACCACCGCGGCACCCTCCCGCGCCAGCGCCTCGGCGTAGGCCTGGCCGATGCCGCCGCCCGCGCCGGTGACGATGGCCACCTTCTCGTCGAACTGTCCCATGCTGTTTCCTTTCCATGGCCGAACGTGGCGCGGTGAAGTCCTAGACCGCGGTCGCAATGACTTTCAGCTCGAGGTATTCCTCGAAGCCGGCCAGGCCCATCTCCCGACCGACGCCGGACTGCTTGTATCCGCCGAACGGTACGTCCGCGGAGTACCACACCCCGCCGTTGACGTTGACGGTGCCGACCCGCAGTCGGGCGGCCGCGGCCTGCGCGCGGTCGGGGTCGGCGCTGAAGACCGTGCCGGACAGGCCATACGGCGAATCGTTGGCGATGCGGATCGCATCGTCGTCACCGTCGTGGGCGATGACGGTCAGCACCGGCCCGAAGATCTCCTCGCGCGCCACCCGCGCGCTGTTGTCCAGTCCGGCGATCACGGTGGGCTCGATGAAGAAGCCCCTGTCGCGGTCGGCCGGGCGGCCGCCGCCGCAGGCGAACCGGCCGCCCTCGGAGATCGCGAGGTCGAGATAGGACTGCACCCGGTCGCGCTGACGCTCGGAAATCACCGGGCCGCAAATGGTTCCGGGGTTGGACGGGTCGCCGGCCTTGAGACCGGACATCGTCGCCGCGGCCGCGTCGACGGCTTCGTCGTAGCGGGCCCGCGGCACCACCAGCCTGGTGGTGATGGCGCAGCCCTGCCCGGCGTGCATCGACGCGGTGAACGCCGACATCGAGCACGCCCCGGCCAGATCCGCGTCGTCGAGCACCAAGAAGGCCGACTTGCCGCCGAGTTCGAGGAAGACCTTCTTGATCGTGGCCGCGCCGGCGGCCATCACCGCGCGACCGGTATTGGTCGACCCGGTGAACGACACCATGTCCACCCGCGGGTCGCTGGACAGCAGCGCGCCCACCGCGTGGTCGTTGGAGGTGACGATGTTGACCACGCCCGGCGGGATATCGGTGTGCTCGGCGATCAACTCGCCGAGAATCGCTGCGCACCAAGGGGTGTCGGGCGCCGGCTTGAGGACGATGGTGTTGCCGGCCGCCAGGGCCGGTCCCAGCTTGGCGAGGTTGATCTGGTGCGGAAAGTTCCACGGGGTGATCGCGCCGACGACGCCGACGGCCTCGCGCGCGATGGTGCGCTGGGTCTTGATGCCCATCGGGGAGGCGACCCCGAGATCGTGGCGCCACTCGTAGGACTCGGCGGTGTCGGCGCTGAAGCTCAGATCTTCGACGGGACCTTCCAGCTGCGCCATCGAGGTCAGCATCCGCGGCGCGCCGACCTCGGCAATGGTCAGCTCGCGCAGCTGCTCGACGTTCGCCTTCATCGCGTCGCGGAGCTGACGGATGCAGCGCACCCGCAGTTCGGTGTTCGTCGACCAGTCGGTGGTGTCGAAGGCGCGCCGCGCGGCGTCGATCGCCCGGCTCATGTCCTCGGCGCTGCCGTCGGCGGCCGAGCCCAAGACCTCTTCGGTGGCCGGATTGATGGTCGGATATCTGCCGCTGCCGCCCGGCACGAGCTTGCCGTCGATGAAGAGATCGCTGTTGTTGTCGGCCGCTATCGCCATCCGCGACTCCCGCCTTTTCGTTGGACACGTGTCCGAGAATCTGTCAGTCGAACCTTAGTCGCACACCCGTCCGTGGTGCAAGAACCTTCTGCAGACGGTCAGACGAACCCAGTTGAAGTGCGTCTTTTGCGCCACCGCTTGCCTAGGGGCGCGGAGTTCCGATAACTTGGACATGTGTCCAGCGATGTCGTGGTTACCGTCACACCCGAAGGTGCCGACATCCCACGCAATCGCCGTCAGGAGGAGACCTTCCGCAAGGTGTTGCGCGCCGGAATGGAAATGCTGCGGGAAACCTCCTATGCCGACCTGACGGTGCGCGCCGTGGCGGCACGGGCCAAAGTCGCGCCCGCGACGGCATACACCTACTTCTCGTCGAAGAACCATCTGATCGCCGAGGTGTACCTCGACCTGATCCGGCAGGCGCCGTTCTTCACCGACGTCAACGACACCCGGCTCAGCCGGGTCCAGCAGGCGTTGCGCAGCCTGGCGCTGGTGATCGCCGACGAACCCGAGGTCGCGGTCGCGTGCACCACGGCGGTGCTGTCCAACGACGCCGGGGTGCATCGGGTGCGGGACCGCATCGGCGCGGAGATCCACAAGCGGATCAAGTCCGCGCTCGGCCCCGACGCCGACCCGCAGATCGTCTCTGCGCTGGAGATGACCTACTACGGCGCGCTCGTCCACGCGGGCAGCGGCACCCTGACCTATCACCAAGTCGCCGACCGGATGGCCTACGTGGTCGGCCTGATTCTGAGAGACGAGAACTGATGACCGCTCCAACCGGAGAACGGCCCGTCGAGCTGGTCCTCGATCCCTATGACTACGAGTTCCACGAGGACCCCTACCCGTACTACCGGCGACTGCGGGACGAGGCCCCGCTCTACCACAACGCCGAACGCGGCTTCTGGGCGCTGACCCGGCATGCCGACGTGCACAAGGGATTCCGCAACAGTACGGCGCTGTCGAACAAGCTCGGCGTCGCGCTCGACCCGATCTCGCGCACGCCCGAGGCGCACCGGACGATGTCGTTTCTGGCCATGGACGACCCGGGCCACCTGCGGCTGCGCACCCTGGTATCGAAAGGCTTCACCCCGCGCCGCATCCGCGAGCTGGAGCCTCGGGTGCTCGAGCTCACCAAGGAGCTTTTGGACGAGGCCCTGGAACACGAGAGCTTCGACTTCATCTCCGAATTCGCCGGCAAGCTGCCGATGGACGTGATCTCGGAGCTGATCGGAGTTCCCAAGGAGGACCGCCAACACCTGCGAGCGCTGGCCGACGGTGTGATGCACCGCGAGGACGGCGTTGCCGACGTCCCGCCGGCGGCGATCGAGGCCTCGATCAACCTGTTCGTCTACTACGCCGACATGGTGGCACAGCGCCGCAGGAAACCCTCCGACGATCTGACCTCCGCCTTGATCGAGGCCGAGATCGACGGCGACCGCCTCGGCGACGACGAGATCATGGCGTTCCTGTTCCTGATGGTGGTGGCCGGCAACGAGACCACCACGAAACTTCTTGGCAACGCCGCATATTGGGGCTGGAAGAACCCCGACGAACTGGCGACCGTCTTCGCCGACCACTCCCGGGTTCCGCTGTGGGTGGAGGAGACGCTGCGCTACGACACGTCGAGTCAGATCCTGGCCCGCACGGTGGTGGAGGACATCGAGTTCTATGGGACCACGCTGCACGACGGCGACGTGCTGCTGCTGGTGCCCGGTGCCGCCCACCGCGACGAACGGGTCTTCGAGAACCCCGACGACTTCCGCATCGGGCGCGACATCGGTTCCAAGCTGCTGAGTTTCGGTAGCGGCGTCCACTTCTGCCTGGGTGCGCACCTGGCCCGGATGGAAGGGCGCGTGGCGCTGACCGAACTCGTCGAGCGGATCGGTGGTTTCGAGGTCGACGAAGCCAATGCGGTCCGCGTCCATTCCAGTAACGTGCGCGGGTTCGCCAACCTGCCGATCACCGTGAAGAAGGCCTGATGCCCCGTTTCGAACCCAACCCAGCTCGCCGGCCGGCCCTCGTCGCCGGCGCGTCCTCCGGGATCGGCGCCGCGACCGCACTCGAGTTGGCCTCGCGCGGTTTCCCCGTCGCCCTCGGTGCCCGCCGCGTCGAGAAGTGCCAGGAGCTCGTCGAGCAGATCCGCGGCGAAGGCGGCGAGGCGGTGGCACTTCCGCTCGACGTCACCGACCAGGACTCGGTGAAGGGATTCGTGCACGGAGCCACCGAGGCACTCGGCGACATCGAACTGCTCGTCGCCGGAGCCGGTGACACCTACTTCGGGCGCCTCTACGAGATCAGCCCGGACGAGTTCGAATCGCAGGTTCAGATCCACCTCATCGGGGCGTTCCGGCTCGCCAACGCCGTCCTGCCGGGGATGGTCAACCGGCAGCGCGGGGACGTCATCTTCGTCGGATCCGACGTGTCGCTGCGACAGCGCCCGCACATGGGCGCCTACGGCGCGGCCAAGGCCGGCCTGGTGGCGATGGTCACCAACCTGCAGATGGAACTGGAAGGCACCGGCGTTCGCGCGTCGATCGTCCACCCCGGCCCGACCAAGACGTCGATGGGCTGGAGCCTTCCCGGCGAGCTGATCGGCCCCGCACTCGAGGACTGGGCCAAGTGGGGCCAGGCCCGCCACGACTACTTCCTGCGCGCCGCCGACCTGGCCCGCGCAATCGCGTTCGTCGCCGAGACCCCACGCGGCGGGTTCATCGTGTCCATCGAAGTGCAGCCCGAGGCGCCGTTGTCCGACGCGCCCAAGGAACGTCAACAGCTGAAGTACCGGGAGGAATCGTGACCAGCAGCTCGCTCAAGGAAGTCCCGCGCGTGTCCGGCGGCGAAGAGGAACACGGCCACCTCGAGGAGTTCCGCACCGATCCGATCGGCCTGATGAAGCGAATCCGCGAGGAGTGCGGTGACGTCGGCTGGTTCCAGTTGGCCGGCAAGAAGGTCATCCTGCTGACCGGTGCCGAGGCCAACGAGTTCTTCTTCCGGTCCTCGGATGACGATCTCGACCAGGCCGAGGCCTACCCGTTCATGACACCGATCTTCGGCGAGGGTGTGGTGTTCGACGCCAGCCCGGAGCGTCGTGCCGAGATGCTGCACAACACCGCCCTGCGCGGTGACCATATGAAGGGCCACGCCGTCACGATCGAGCGCGAAGTGCGCAAGATGATCGAAAACTGGGGCGACAGCGGTGAAATCGACCTGCTCGAGTTCTTCGCCGAGCTGACCATCTACACCTCCACGGCCTGCCTGATCGGCAAGAAGTTCCGCAACCAGCTCGACTCGCGGTTCGCCAACTACTACCACCTGCTCGAGCGCGGCACGGACCCGCTGTGCTACGTCGACCCCTACCTGCCGATCGAAAGCTTCCGCATCCGCGACGAGGCCCGGCTCGGGCTGGTCGAGCTGGTGCAGGGCGTGATGGACGACAGAATCGCCAACCCGCCCAAGGACAAAAGCGACCGCGATCTGCTCGACGTGCTGGTGTCGATCAAGGACGCCGACGGTAACCCGCAGTTTTCGGCCAACGAGATTACCGGCATGTTCATCTCGCTGATGTTCGCCGGCCACCACACCAGTTCGGGCACCTCGAGCTGGACGCTGATCGAACTCCTCCGCCACCCCGAGGTGTACGCCGAGGTTCAGCAGGAGCTCGATGACCTCTACGCCGACGGGCAAGAGGTGAGTTTCCATGCGCTGCGGCAGATCCCGAAGCTGGAGAACGTGCTCAAGGAGACGCTGCGGCTCCACCCGCCGTTGATCATCCTGATGCGGGTGGCCCAGGGCGAGTTCGAAGTGGAGGGCTACCCGATCCACAAGGGTGAGCTCGTCGCGGCCTCTCCCGCGATCTCGAACCGCATCGCAGAGGACTTCCCCGACCCCGATGCGTTCGACCCCAGCCGCTACGACAAGCCGCGCGAAGAAGACGTCATCCACCGCTGGACCTGGATTCCGTTCGGCGCGGGCCGGCACCGCTGCGTCGGAGCGGCGTTCGCGCAGATGCAGATCAAGGCCATCTTCTCGGTTCTGTTGCGGGAGTATGAGTTCGAGATGGCCCAACCGCCGGAGAGCTACCAGAACGACCACTCCAAGATGGTCGTGCAGCTGGCCCGTCCGGCTCGCGTCCGCTACCGCAAGCGCACCTCCTAGGAGTCGACGATGGGCAGCTACCGCATCGAAGTCGACCTGGACCTGTGCCAGGGACACGCCATGTGCGAGCTGGAGGCGCCCGACTACTTTCGGGTGCCGAAGCGCGGCAAGGTCGAGATTCTCGACCCCGAACCACCCGACGATGCCCGCTCGCAGATCGAGCTCGCCGTCGAAAGCTGTCCCACCCGAGCATTATCCATTACACAGAAGGAAGACTGACAATGCCGTCATTGCCGCGCGAGGTGCTGGAAGATTTCGTCGAGCGGTGGCTGGAGGCCAACCGCGTGGCCGAGGCCAAAGGCGACTGGAAAGGCCTGGCCGACTTCTACACCGACGACGCGACCTACGGCTGGAACATCGGCCCGAAAGAAGATGTGATGTGCGTCGGCATCGACGAGATCCGCGACATCGCATTGGGTTTCGAGATGTTCGGCCTGGAGGGCTGGAGCTACCCGTACCAGAAGGTGATCATCGACGACAAGATCGGCGAGGTCGTCGGCTTCTGGAAGCAGGTGGCCACCGACTCCGACGGTAACCAGTCCGAGATCTACGGCATCGGCGGCAGCTGGTTCCGGCTCGATGCCGACGGGAAGATCGAGTGGCAGCGTGACTTCTTCGACTTCGGACACGTCCAGAAGCTGTACCTGAAGCTGATGCAGGAGGGGAAGCTGTCCAAGGGCATGCAGGAGCGCATCGAGCGCAGCCTGGCCGGCGAGAAGCTGCCCGGCTACTACCCGCTGGGCGAGGCTCCCGTCCCGATCTGGTGATCGGCTCGACGCCTGTCAAGAAATCCTCCCCCGCCGGATGGCCCGAGGGTGACGCAGGTCATAATGGTGTCCCTGAACGAGAACACGTTCTAGCTTGTCCTTGATTGACCATCCGGTTTCGCAAGTGGAGGTTCGCAGTGAAGACAAAAGGCGCACTCATCTGGGAGTTCAACCAGCCGTGGTCCATCGAGGAAATCGAGATCGGCGACCCGCAGAAGGGCGAGGTCAAGGTTCAGATGGAAGCGTCGGGCATGTGCCACTCCGACCACCACCTGGTGACCGGCGGCATCCCGATGATGGGCTTCCCGGTACTCGGCGGCCACGAGGGCGCCGGCATCGTCACCGAGGTGGGTGACGGCGTCGAGGACGTCGCCGTGGGCGACCACGTCGTGCTCTCGTTCATCCCGTCCTGCGGCAAGTGCCCGTCGTGTCAAGCCGGCCTGCGCAACCTGTGCGACCTGGGTGCGGGCCTGTTGGGCGGCACCGCGATCTCCGACGGCACCCACCGCATCACCGCCAAGGGCCAGCCGGTGTTCCCGATGACCCTGCTGGGGACGTTCTCGCCGTACATGGTGGTGCACGAGTCCTCTGTGGTGAAGATCGATCCGAGCATCCCGTTCGAGGTGGCCTGCCTGGTCGGCTGCGGTGTCACCACCGGCTACGGGTCGGCTACCCACACCGCCCAGATCAAGCCCGGCGAGGACGTGGCGATCGTCGGCGTCGGCGGTGTCGGCATGTCGGCCCTGCAGGGCGCGGTGATCTCCGGCGCGCGGCACATCTTCGTCATCGACCCGGTGGAGTGGAAGCGGGACCAGGCGCTGAAGTTCGGCGCCACCCATGTCTACGAGGACATCAACGCCGCCCTGATGGGCATCGCCGAGGTGACCCAGGGCTTCATGGCCAAGAAGGTGATCGTCACCGTCGGCGAGGTGCACGGCGCCGACGTCGACAACTACATGAACATCACCGCCAAATCCGGCACCTGCGTGATGACCGCCATCGGCAGCATGCTCGACACCAACGTCACCCTCAACCTGGCGATGCTGACCCTCATGCAGAAGAACCTGCAGGGCACCATCTTCGGTGGCGGCAACCCGCACTACGACATCCCACAGCTGCTGTCGATGTACAAGGTCGGCAAGCTGAACTTGGACGACATGGTGACCCGCCAGTACCGCCTCGAGCAGATCAACGAGGGCTACCAGGACATGCTGGAGGGCCGCAACATCCGCGGCGTCATCCGCTACACCGACGAAGATCGCTGATCCGAGTAGCCATGTCCCAGAACACAACCGAGGTCTCAGCCGCCCTGGCGGCATCGCAGGCGTCATGGCGGTGCGTGCAGTCCCACGACCGCGAGGGCTGGCTGGCGCTGATGGCGCCCGACGTCGTGATCGAGGATCCGATCGGGCAGGCCATCACCAACCCGGACGGGCAGGGCGTTCGCGGCAAGGAAGCCGTTGCGGCGTTCTACGACACCAACATCGCGATCAACAACCTTCGCGTCACGTGCGAGGAGACGTTTCCCTCGAGTTCGCCCAATGAGGTCGCGCACATCCTGGTGCTGCGCAGTCAGTTCGAGGGCGGCTTGACCAGCACCGTGCGGGGGGTGTTCACCTATCGTGTCAACGACGACGGTCTGATCACCAACATGCGCGGCTACTGGAACATGGAGGGAATGCAGTTCAGTCAGGCTCCGACTGACGGTGAGTGATCGGCCGCTGGCCGGACTCGGCATCGTCGTCGCCGGGGGCTCGCGCGGAATCGGCGCGGCCGTCTCGGCCAAGCTCGCCGAGTGCGGGGCCGGTGTGGTGGTCAATGGTCGCGACGCCGGCGCGGTCGAGTCCACCGTCGCCGCGATCACCGAAGCCGGTGGCCGGGCCGTCGCGCACGCCGGATCGGCCGCCGAGCAGTCCGTCGCCGATGACCTGATCGCGTTGTGCGAGAACCGTTTCGGTGCAGTCGATGCGTTGGTCAACTGCGCGGGGACGGCTGAGCCCCCCGGGTCCTCGATCCTAGACATCACACCCGAGCAGTTCCGCGATCTGATCGACGTCCACCTCGGCACCGTCTTCGCCACCTGCCGGGCGGCGGCGCCGACGATGGTGGCGCGCAAGCGCGGCGCCATCGTGAACACGAGCTCGTTCGCGTTTCTGGGCGACTACGGCGGCACCGGTTACCCGGCGGGCAAGGGCGCGGTGAACGGGCTGACCATGGCGATCGCCGCCGAACTGGCCGAGCACGGCGTCCGGGCCAACGTGGTGTGTCCGGGCGCCAAGACCCGGCTGTCCACCGGCGCCGACTATGAGGACCAGATCGAGTCGCTGCGCCGGCGCGGCATGCTCGACGAGGTCAGCGCCCAGGGCGCGCTGGACGCCGCACCGCCGGAGTACGTCGCACCGATGTACGCCTACCTGGTCAGCGACCTTGCGACGAAGGTGAGCGGCCAGATCTTCATCGCCGCAGGCGGTTTCGTCGGCCGCTTCGACCGGCCGTCCCCCAGCCTGCTGGGCTACCGCGACCATCACGACTCGCCGCCGTGGTCGATCGACGAGATCGCCGCGATGCTCACCTGAGTTACTGCGTCACGTCGATCTCATATGCTGGCCCGATGGCATCCGTCTTCTCCATGATCATCAACGGCGATCTGCCCGGCCGGTTCGTCTACAAGGACGACGAGGTCGTGGCGTTCCTGACCATCGAGCCGATGACACAGGGCCACACCCTGGTGGTGCCGCGCGCCGAGGTGGACAAGTGGCAGGACGTCGAGCCTGCGGTGTTCGACAAGGTGATGGCGGTGTCGCAGAAGATCGGCAAGGCGGTGTGTGCGGCGTTCGGCGCCGACCGCGCCGGGATGATCATCGCCGGCCTCGAGGTGCCGCATCTGCACGTGCATGTGTTCCCGGCCTTTAACTTGACCGACTTCGGCTTCGCCCATGTCGACCGCGACCCGTCACCTGAGTCGCTCGACGAGGCACAGGCCAAGATCACCGCGGCGCTGGCGGAACTGGACTAGCGGCCCGGGGCTCGACTGTGGGGGTCGTGCAGGAGAAATCCCGAAAATACCTGCACAGCGCCCACTCTCGACGCAACTGGCCCCGTCGGCGATGCGCGGCAGCCGAACTCTTCGGCGATACCGCCGGTTACGGGATCGCGCCGCCCATACACTTGCGAGATGGACCTGGCGAAGACGCTGGTTGGGCTGGCGACCACACCCGTGCGGGTCGGATTGGCCGCCGCCGAGGCCGGGCTGGACGTCGCCAGCGTCGGTCTTGACCTCACCCGACGCGCACTCGGCGAGACCGGCGGCGTCACCTCGCCGAACTCGGTGGCCCAGATGTTCGGCCTCGAGGATGCCGTCGCGCGGGCGAACAAGATCGCAGTGCTGCTCGACGACAACGCTCCCTTGGGCAGGGCACTGGCACCGGACGGTCCGCTGGACCGGCTGATGCGCCCCGGAGGGCTCATCGACCGGATCACCGCCCCGGACGGGGTGCTGGACCGCCTGACCGCCGAGGGGGGCGGGCTTGAGCGGGCGCTGGCGCCCGGCGGCCTGGTGGATCAGTTGCTCGACGAGGACGGACTGATCGAGCGAGTGCTGGCCGAAGACGGGTTGGCCGACCGACTGCTGGCCGAGGGCGGCCTGGTCGACAAGCTCACCGCCCGGAACGGCCCACTCGAACAACTCGCCGACGTCGCCGACACGCTCAACAGGTTGGCTCCGGGACTCGAAGCGCTGGCGCCCACCATCGAAACGTTGCGCGAGGCGGTCACCACGCTGAGCCTGGTGGTCAACCCGCTGAGCAACATCGCCGACCGGATCCCGATCCCGGGACGCCGTCGCTACTCGGCGCCTCGGACGGTCAGGTCCGACCGTGTGAGCAGCGACCGGTTGGTCCCCGACGACGAGCAATGACCCGTTAGGCTGGAACCGGCTCAGGCCGGTCCGCCGACCGGGCCACGCCTCCTTAGCTCAGTGGTAGAGCAACGCTCTTGTAAAGCGTAGGTCGTCAGTTCAATCCTGACAGGGGGCTCCGGCTATCTTCCTGAATATGCGCTGGTAGAGCCCGTTTTCGCGTCGAACATGTGTGTGTTTGCGCCTGCCGTGCCCACATTTTGCCCACACTCTCCGCAACAGATGTGAGGTCGGACTCGAACAAATCGGCGTACACATCGAGCGTCATCGCTGCGCTGGCATGGCCCAGCATCCGCTGCACCACCTTCGGGTTCGCCCCGGCACTGATCGCCAACGAGGCTGCCGTGTGCCGCAGCGCGTGGGCGGTCACGCGCGGGAACGCGGGGTCGGCCTTCTGGCACCGTGACACCGCGCCGGACAGCCAGGACTCAGTTGACGACGGCGGCCCAAGGTACCCGCCGCGGGCGGACGGCCACAGCAGATCGGCGCGGGTCTTGCCCTCGGCCGTCTCAGCCAGCGCGTCGATGACGAACTTAGGCAGCACTACTGCTCGGTTCTTGTTCGACTTCAGCGTGCCGACGACGACCTTGGTGCCCACCTGCACGGCGTTGCGGTGCAACTCGATGCGCCGGCGCAGGAAGTCGACGTCGCCGATCCGAAGGGCAGCCGCCTCGCCCCAGCGCAGCCCTCCCACGCCTAGGAGAAGCACCAGCGACCGGTACCGCCCGGATTCGTCGGCGAGTCTGTTCAGCTGGCTGGCGGTCAAATACACGTTGCGCCGCGGGGGCCGCTTCGGCAACTTCACACCGCGCGCCGGGTTCGATGCCAGCAGCCGGTCGCGCACCGCGTCATCCAATATCCGAGCCAGCACGGAGTAGGCCGTTTGGACAACAACCGCACCGCGCTTCGAAGCAAGTTGCGACACCCAAGCCTGCACTGCGGTGAACCGAATCTCGGAAACCCTAGTGCGGCCCCACCGCGGCTCCACGTGGACCCGCCAGGCGCTTTCATAAGACCGGAAACCGGAGGGCTTTATGTGGCCCCTGTGGCGCTCCAGCCAGCCGGGGCCGAGTTCCCCCACCGTTATGCGGCCCAGCGTCGGCGGCACGTATTCCCCTCGCATCTTGGCCACTTCCACGGTTGAGGCGAACTGCTCGGCGTCCCGCTTGGTCCGGAAACCGCGCTTGTCTGTCTGCCTCCGGTCCGGCGTGCGGTAGCGGACGCGATAGCGCGTCTGCCCGTCCTTGACCTTGTAGCTACTGATCGTCGCCATGTTTTGCGGCCTCAATCGCAGACTCGAGCTCGGCGCGCATCTGTCGAGTGACCTGGCCTCTCTTCTGAGGGTTCGCGTCCTTCCCCGCCCGATGGTCCCGTTCTTCGGTGAAGGTGCGCTTCCAGAATGCCGCCGACAGGCTCGCCAGAAGCATTGACGAGATGCCCAGAGACTTCCGTACCCGCTCCTCGGCGGCGCCGGACGCTCTGGCTACTGCGATGAGCGTGGTCAGGTCCGACACTGGGTACCGCATCGAGATTTTCATCTCATACGGCGACGTGATCGTCGTGAATCCCGGATGGAAATTCCGCCCGACATGCTCCGGCGTGACGTGCCGCGCGAGTGGGCGACCACTCAGAAGGCTGGCCACATCCTCGCTCCACAACAGGAGCTCGGCATTGACCTGGATGGGTGTTGCGGTGCGGACAAGCTCAAGAGGTGTCGCCTTCGCACAGCCCAGATCGGCGAGCGCCACGCAGAGCGCGAGGATAGTTGCCAGGTTCGCGGCGACACGGCCCGACTCGAAGTCAGCCACACGCGATTCGGACCAGTTGAGGCCGCGCTGACGCGCCGCGACCGCCACCTGGTCAAGGGTGAGCCTGGCGGATGACCGTAGGCGGCGCGCATTTTCACCGATGACAGTGGCGAGATCAGGGACGTCCTCGCCTGATGCTGGCCGGTCACTGTTCACCCCGTTCAGCCTACTGGACAGACAGAAGGTTGACTATGGGCCGTTTTTGCGTTATCCATGTAACAACCTTCGGTAAATCTAGAAGTATGAGGTATCTGATGATCTCTGAACTGGCGATCCCTGCTGAGGTCGCTGAAGCACTTCACACCACAACCGCGAATCTCGCGCAGATGCGGTACCGGGGCGACGGCCCGAATTTCGTACGCGCAGGGCGCAAACGCGTGCTCTACAGGTGGATTGACGTGGAGCAGTGGCTCACCGACTCCCTGCGCAAACGCACCGACGGATGAGGTGGTCCATGGCAACGAGCACCACTCAGATGGGACGACGAGGAGGAGGACCATGACCATGAACCGACGCGAGCGACGCCGCCATGGGAAGCGTGATGACGGCGTCGAGACGATCGCGCTGACCCCGACCCATGCTCGGGTGCTGCGGGCGCTGTTTGAGGCCACCGAGGGGGTGAAGGGCGACTGCTTCCACGAGGCGCAGCTGGCCCGCGACCTCGGGATGAGTGTCGAGGACGTGCGCCGCTATCTGCACGAGTTGACCTTCTGGGGATTCGTCCAGGAGGCCAGATGAACCTGCCGGATGGATTCGACCCGGACCCGACGAAGTGGCTGGAGGCCGGCTTCGCCGTCGACGCGGTGTTGGAGACACAGATTCAGAATTTTGACGAAACGTCGCTGGCCAACCGGATGCACGCCCCAGGTCGAAAAAATTCACCAGCATCTGGAGTTGCTGTCCGACCTCGGGTTGATGGAGGAGGCCGAATGACGCAGATGCAGGACCGGATTCGGTTCTGGTGGCGGCGCAACGACCGCGAGGCTGACGGTCGTGATTCTCGTTGCGGCAACCGACTGGGTTGCGGCAGCTACCAGCAACAAATCGGCTTCGCTGAGTTGCTGGAGTTACTAGGCCACACCGACGGGGAGTTCACCTTCGTGTGTCATCGGTCCGCAGATTGCAGGGAGTTCAGCTCCTCGGTGTTGGAGTCGGGCAACACCAGCGGGTACGTGGAGGGATTGTCCGACGGATGCGCATGGTTCTCGGTGAACCCGACGGGGGGTCCTCAACACCAGCGGTGGGGTCGGGCAGCCGTGTGTGATGTCACTCGGTGGGCGGCTATGTGCGTCGACATCAACGATGTCGCGTTCGACGACTGGGATCAGGTCAGGAGTTTCATCGGCTCGCTCTCGGGCAAGGTGCGGCAGTACCCGTCGGCGTTGATCTTGTCCGGCCACGGTGTCCAGCTGCTGTGGGTGATCGAAGACGGACAGCTGGACACCGCCGAGAAGGTCGAGCATGCCTACTGGCTCTCACGTCGTTTCGGTCGGCTGGCCGCCAAGGTGGCCCGGCTGGAGTTCGGTAAAAGGCTCGACGCTGTGTCCGACCTGAGCCAGGTGCTGTGGGTGCCAGGTACGAGGACCTTTACCGACCCCGACAAGCCCCGCCTGGTCGTTGCGGTCTGTGGAGTTGGCGGCCCGCTGGCTGTCGATCGGATCGAGGAGTGCCTCGACGAGTGGGCACCCGAGATCGCTTTTGATGACCCCCGGTCAGGAGGCTTTCATGGGCAAGCGTAAATCCACGAGCCGCGGCCCCGCTCCGACGGGCACCCGTTGGGCGTCGGGATCGCTGGCCTGCACGACTCGACGGCTGTCACGGTCAGGTCGCGGGGCAACCGGTCGATGAGTCGCAGCTCCACCACTTAGGTCAGCAGTGGTGCCGGATTGGTGAACGGAAGGCCGAGGTCGGTGGCCACCTCTGCGCTGAGCAGCGCGCCCTCATGGGTCGATAGGCCGTTAGCAAGCGCCGCATCCGACTGGCAGGCGGCCCGCCAGCCGTTATCGGCTAGTGAGAGCACGTACGGCATCGTGGCGTTGGTCAGCGCGAAGGTCGATGTACGCGGCACCGCGCCGGGCATGTTGGCCACGCAATAGAACACCGTGTCGCAGACCCGAAACGTCGGGTTGTCGTGGGTGGTAGGCCTCGAATCCTCAAAACAGCCGCCTTGGTCGATCGAGATGTCCAGCAGGACCGCGCCCATTTTCATCCGGGCCACCAGCGCGTGCGATACCAACCGCGGTGCTTTGCGTCCGGGCAGCAGCACGGCACCGATGACCATGTCGGCGTGTTCGACCGCGTCCTCAAGCTCGAGGCCGGAGGAGTAGCCGGTGCGGATGAGACCGCTGAACTCGGCGTCGATTTCGCGCAACTTGTCGATGTTCACATCGAGCACGAGGACATGCGCGCCCATCCCGCTGGCCACTCGCGCGGCGTTGCAGCCAACGGTGCCACCGCCGATTACGACCACATTTGCCGGACCGGTGGCGGGTGCGCCGTCCATCAGGATGCCGCGACGACCCGCGGACTTCATCAGGTGGCAGGCCCCGACTTGGGCGGCTAGGCGCCCGGCGACTTCGCTCATCGGGGCCAGCAATGGTAGGTCACCGTTGGCGGTCTGAACCGTTTCGTAGGCGATCGACGTCGTGCCCGAGCTCAGCAGCGCCTCGGTGCATTGCAGTGACGCGGCGAGATGCAGATAGGTGAACAGCGTCTGCCCGCGGCGCAGCTGCGCGTACTCGGGTTCGATTGGTTCCTTGACTTTCAGCACCAGGTCGGCCGTGGCCCACACCGGCTCGGCGCCGGTGACGATCTCGGCGCCAGCCGCCCCAAAGGCCGCGTCGGAGATCGACGATCCCTCGCCGGCGCCGGCCTGGATCACCACGTGGTGGCCTCGGCGGGTCAGTTCCGCGACGCCCGTCGGAGTGACCGCCACCCGGAATTCGTTGTTTTTCAGCTCCATCGGGATACCAACTCGCATGGACCACTCCAGTCCTGGGAATTCTTCCCATCGTCATCAACATTCAAGGTGCAGACGAACGGTAATCGCCGACACCCCACCTTCAACGAAGCATGGCGTCGCCGCCATCGCTTCTATCGACGATGGTCTTCCTCGCCGTATTGCCGCCGCATTCGAAGCGCGAGAGCCACCGCCTGCTCTGCTTGGAATCCTCAGGCACACAGTGCCCGACGTGCGAACCCACCTCCATCGGGGGCTGTCGGCAGGATCACAATCCTTCATGCTGGCGGCCTCGCGGACGCCAGCTCATTCGCGCAAATCGTGCCAACTCGGGCCGGTAGGCGAATCGGTCTCGACGCTTGGCAACGCGGTGTGCGCGGTCCGCGTCGGCGTGCGCCGCCGCCCATTGCACGAGTCTGATGAACTCACTGCTCAAATTATTGCGGCGGACAGGATCGTCAGCGTCACTGAATGCCGCCGCGAACGCCTCACCGAGTTCGACGACGGCTTCGCGCGCCGAGTAGCACCCAGCCATCGCCTCCGACAGTGCCCACGGCAGCACGCTCGCCATCGTGTCATGTCGCGAACAACCCGCGGCTACTTGGTTGTTGAACCTGGTGAGCGGACCCTTCGGCGAATTGCGGCAAATCTTGCGTCCGCAGCCCTGCCCTGTGTAGGTGTCCAGGAAATCCTTGAGCTCCGCGTCGCTCAGGGGATCGGCTTCAGCGGCTGCTTCCAGCAGACATTCTCGCAACACATCGGGCAGCGGTGACAACGGTCCCACCCGCTTCCACCGGTAGTGGCCGCCTTCGGTTTCAGCGGCCGGATGCGGCGTCGGAGCGGCGACGATGACGCCGTTGCATCCCCGTATCTGCCCCCACCGCCTGAACGCACCAGGACTATTGCCAAACGATTCACCCGGTGCCGTCGCATAGAGGTAATGTCCGCGATCGCTGGCACTGCGGGTGCTCTGTATCGCTCCCGCTGAGCGCAGCGCATCGGCGATGTCGAGTCGACCGACGCCTGCGATCACGTCGAGGTCGTCGATATCGAGGTCGAACGCGACTGCCCCTGACTTGCCCACGTGCAGGGCGATTCCGAAGCCGGGGTTCTCACGCCACCATGCGTGCACCTGCCGCCGATCGCGGGTCGACTTGTCCTGCCACCGGCCGCCCACCACGCTGCCCGGGTTCTTGACATCGGCCGGATCGGTCGGCAGTACATACCAGCCTGCGTTGGCATAAGCCAATGCCGCTTCGGCCAACGACAGGCCCGCCACGTCGGGCACCCGAAGCGGAGTTAAAAACTCATCCAGATCAACGGCGTCGAGTGCGCCCCGCCTCGAGACATCGCCGGAGTCCACGCCGCCATGGTACGAGCGCCGCGCCTCACGGGAAGGAAATGTAGCGGCCTACCCCGGCCGAGGCAGCTGCCCGAGGGGGGCTTACCGGCACCCCTTATGGGTGCCTGCAGATCCTGCAGAGTGGCTGAGACGATCACCATCGTTGTAAAGATAATGCACCACGGCGGCGATACGACCCAGCGGAAGTGGAACGAAATGACGCGCACCCGACGAGAAATCACCCACCATGCGCTGCCCCGCCCGGCCATGCCCACACCGACCCGCCCGCCGACGTCGCACCGTATAGTGGCCGTCTTAGACTCAGGTCAAGCTTGGGGTCTGGAAGCTTCCGATGGGAGGGCCTGCGATGAGCAAGTTTATTCGTCGTGTGGCGGGCGTCGTCGCGGTGGCATTAGCGCCCATGGCGTACGTGACAGTGGTGTCACCTGGGGTGAGCTCGGCTCAATGCGGTTGGGGCTCTTGGTGGGATCCAGTAGCCGATGTGTGCCGACCCGTAGTGCCACCGCCGCCCCAAGATTGCGGTTGGGGCTCTTGGTGGGATCCA
>Ga0209254_10001644_pt1 | contig 20169 bp, 21 predicted proteins | sample FrelakmetDIP11DI_FD_187148 | JGI IMG/M metagenome (GOLD analysis project Ga0209254, IMG submission 187148) | Freshwater lake sediment microbial communities from the University of Notre Dame, USA, for methane emissions studies - DIP11 DI (SPAdes)... | ecosystem: Environmental > Aquatic >...
GGCCTGGTATTGCGCCAGCGCATAGCCCGCGCACAGTGCGATGTAGAGCGGCAGCGCGATCACCTCGCGCGACAGCCAGGACGTGCGCCACATCGCCGCGGCGCGCCAGGCTCGCTCGGGATGCCCCAGATGAAAAAACGAGGCCGCTAGTCCTGCAACCGAAAGTACTACCGCGACCACTGCGCACAAGGCGAGAAACCTCGCCGTCGGTCTCGGAGCACCGGCAGCCATGGCAAACAGATCGGCCACATAGATACTGAGGAACAGTCCCTGCCCGGCGCCGATCAGAGTGGTAAATGCCACCACCGATTTTGCTGGATTCATCGCCCGCCTACGCCTTTGTCGGCTTTTCCCGGTGCTGCACCCGTCGGCGATCGCCTTGGCAGATACTGATTAGCCGGACGGGTTTCCCATTCGGGCATTAGCGGATAGCCCTCGCTCCCGGCAATCGCGCGCGACACTTCGGACTGCGGATCATGCACGTCGCCGAACAGGCGCGCGCTGGTCGGGCAGGCCATGACGCAGGCGGGTCTGCGCTCCGCTTCCGGGCGGCTCGCATCGGTCAGACGATCCACGCACAGGGTGCACTTGGTCATCACCTTCTTGTGCTCGTCGAGCTCACGCGCTCCATAAGGGCAGGCCCAGGAGCAATAGTTGCAGCCGATGCATTTGTCGTACTCCACCAGTACGATGCCGTCCTCGGGCCGCTTGTAACTGGCCCCGGTAGGGCAGACCGGCACGCACGGTGGATCTTCGCAGTGCAGGCACGATTTCGGAAAGTGGACGGTTTGCGTGTCGGGGAATTCCCCCACCTCATAGGTCTGCACCCGGTTGAAGAAGGTCCCCGAAGGGTCGGCGCCATAGGGATTCTGGTCCGACAGTCCTCCGACGGCACCCGAGGTATTCCATTCCTTGCAACTGGTGACGCAGGCATGACAGCCCACGCAGACATTCAGATCGATCACCAGCGCGAGCTGAGTCATGCCTGTTTTCCTTTTCCTGCAAAGTACGCCAGCACCTTGGGGGTCATCGCCATTGTGCCCTGCAGCGCCGGCATCGCGGCAAACGCGGGCGCGGTTTCAATGTTGCCTTCGGGTGCGCAGGCGCTGATGCGCACGCGCACGTCGTACCAGCCCGCCTGACCGGTGATCGGATCGGAATTGGAGATGCGCCGGCCGCCTGTCGACGTGAGTTCGTCGCTCAACAGATGATTGAGCAGGAAGCCTTTGCGTGATTCGTCGGCATCCGCATCGAGGCGCCAGGCCCCCGAAGCCTTGCCAATTGCATTCCAGGTCCAGACCGTCCCCGGCTCGACGGCCTGAGAATGCCGAACCATGCAGCGCACGCTGCCCCATTGCGACTCCACCAGCGCCCAACCACCGTCTTCGATCCCCTGCCCGAGCGCCGTGCGGGTATTGACGAACAGATAGTTATGGCTGTGAATCTGCCGCAGCCACGCGTTCTGCGAATCCCAGGAGTGATACATCGCCATCGGCCGCTGCGTCACCGCAGCGAGCGGATAGCCTCCCTGGCCGCTGGCGCCGGCTTCCAGAGGCGCGTAGTAAAACGGCAACGGATCGAAATATTTCAACAAGCGCTCGCGCACCGCGGCCGGCGGCCGCCGTTTAGCGGTGCCGCGATCCTCCGCGGCCAGCCGAAACTTCTGCAGCACCTCGCAATAGACCTGGATGATCACCGGATCGGCAAAGCGACGCAGCTTCATCCGCGACGCCCATTCGTGGTAGCCCTGGTTCCAGTTGCGCATGTATTGGTGTTCTTCAGGCAGCACATGATGGAAGAAGCAGTTATTCTTCGCGTACATCTCCCACTGATCAGGGTTGGGCTCGCCGATAATCGACTTCCGTCCGTCGACACCGCGCCAGCCGATCAGGAAGCCCTGTCCCGACCCAGGCTCGGTTTCATAACGAACCACGAAATCCTTGTAGTCCCTGAATTTGCGATTTCCCTCCGGTGTGGTGAAGGCCGGCAGCTTCAAACGCGAACCCAGTTCGACGATGACGTCCTGGAACGGCCGGCACTCGCCGCTCGGCGGCAGTACCGGCACACGCACCGAATCGCAGGGCCCGTCGAAGTCCGAGATCGGGCGGTCGAGCAGCGACATCGCGTCGTAGCGCTCGAGGTAGGTGGTGTCGGGAAGGATCAGATCGGCAAACGCCGTCATTTCCGACTGGAACGCATCACATACCACGACGAACGGAATCTTCAATTCGCCCTGCTCGTCGCGCTCGTTCAACAGGCGACGCGTCTCCTGCGGATTCATCGCCGAGTTCCACGCCATGTTGGCCATGAAGATCATCAGCGTATCGATGCGGTACGGGTCGCCGCGGCAAGCGTTGGCGATGACGTTATGCATCATGCCGTGAATCGCCAGCGGATATTGCCAGGAGAAAGCCTTGTCGATCCTGACCGGATTGCCCTCCTTGTCGACGAAGAGGTCATCCGGCCCGGCGGGAAAGCCCAGCGCCGCGCCCTGCAGCGGCATCTCGGGCTGCACCGCGTCGGCGTTGTTGGGGTTGCGCGAATACACCGGCGGTGTGCTGCGCGGAAACGGCGCCTTGTGGCGGAACCCGCCCGGCCGGTCGATGGTACCGAGCAGGCTCATCAGCACCGAAAGCGCGCGCACCGTCTGAAAACCATTGGAATGCGCAGCGAGACCGCGCATCGCATGAAATGCAACCGGTCTTCCTGTGACGCTTTGATGCCTGCGACCCCAACTGTCGGTCCAGGCGATCGGCAACTCGAAACTCTGCTCGCGCGCCACCGTGCCCATTTCAAGCGCCAGGCGCCGCAATGTGGCTGCCGGTACCCCGGTGATGCCTTCGGCCCACTCCGGCGTGCACTCGGCAAGCCGCTCGCGCAGCAAGGCGAAAGCGGGTCTGACCGGCATGCCGTCTTCGAGTCGATATTCGCCATCAATCGCCGGATCCGCGCCCTCCGTGTGGTTGCGCACCGCGCGCTGCGATTTCCGGTCCCACCACAATTGCGAATGGCGGCGAAACGGGTTCTTCAACGGGTCGTCGGCAGCGCAGGCCGACAGCCCGAATTCGTTATGTCCCGCTTCGATATTGATGAGATGCGCGGCATTGGTGTATTGCGTGACGAACTCGTGGTCATACAAGCCCAGCCGCACCAGTTCATGGCACAGGGCCATCAGCATGGCCCCGTCGGTGCCGGGGCGTATCGGCACCCATTCGTCGGCAATCGCCGAATAGCCGGTGCGAACCGGATTCACCGAGACGAAACGCCCGCCCGCCCGTTTGAACTTCGATATGGCGATCTTCAGCGGATTGGAATGGTGGTCTTCCGCCGTGCCGATCATGATGAACAACTTCGCCCGGTCGAGATCCGGGCCGCCGAACTCCCAGAACGTACCGCCGATGGTGTAGATCATGCCGGCGGCCATGTTCACCGAGCAGAAGCCGCCGTGCGCCGCGTAGTTGGGCGTGCCGTACTGTCGCGCGAAGAGCCCAGTGAGCGCCTGCATCTGATCACGACCAGTGAACAAGGCGAATTTCTTCGGGTCGCTTGACCTAATTTTCGCCAGTCGCTTCGACAGCAGGTCAAGCGCGGCATCCCAGGAGATCGGCTCGAAATCCGCGGCGCCGCGTTCGGCATTCTTTTTTCGCAGCAGCGGCTGCGTGAGACGCGCCGGCGAGTACTGCTTCATGATCCCCGAGGCGCCCTTGGCGCAGATCACCCCCTGATTGAGCGGATGTTCGGGATTGCCATCGATGTAGCGTAATTCTCCGTCCTTTAGATGGACTCGGATGCCACAACGGCATGCGCACATGTAGCAGGTGGTGTTTTTGATTTCTTCCGAATGGACCGTCAAACCGACTCCTTGAAGTCTTGCCTCACCGCCAGCACATTGCAGCTATTCTACCTGCGGGGTTCGTCAGTGAAGACTGTGGGCGAGTAGCGGCTCAGGTACTCCGAGATCGACGAGGAGGACCACGGCAGCGGCGCGGAAGATGAGGTGCGCGGCAGCCAGGCCGCCGGCAAGAAGCGCTACGCCGCGCCGAGAAAGCGCGGCCACTCCAAGAACGGCCGTGGGGACGCCCCACAGATCGTGATCGGTGTGGCGGTCACCCGCGAGGGCTCCCCGGTGCGCTTCAAGCCGCAGGAGGCGGCGCGCCAGAAGGCGAACCGCGACGAGCTGCTCGCCGATGTCGAAGCGGAACTGGAGAGCCTGCACCATGTCGCCGAGGGCCACAGCAAGCGCGAATGCGCGCTGCGTTCGAGCAGCCTAGGGGACGCGTGCCTCGATCACGGAGACGGTCGACAGCGGAAAGGCGCCCTCGAACGTCATCTCGATCACGCCTGCAGCGGCGAGCTGCCTGACATGTGCGAGTAGTTTCTCGCTCGGTTTGCCTTCACGCACCGGGAAGAACTCGACACTCTTGCGGGCGAGTTCCGCGACATCGGAGTAGTGGCCGCGCAAAGTCTGGCGCGCCTTCTCGACGTTGGACCAGTGCGGCAGCAACAAGAGCAGGCGCCCGCCCTTGCGCAGCACGCGGCGCGCCTCGGCGATGGAGCGGACGACAAGATTCGATCCATCGCTGCCGCCGTCGGTAGCCACCTGCATCCCGGCAGAAAGCCCCCAGGTGCTGTCGTCGGGATAGGGCACCGCCGGGGGATGGACCGTGACCACGTCGAATTCCGCATCGGCGAAATCTTCATAGAGGTTTGACGGCGCCAGTCTCACGTCTACTGCATTGCGGGCAGCGTTGCGCTTTGCCGACGCGAGCGCTGCGTCGTTGATATCGGAGACGGTCACACGCGACCCGGGGACGAACTTCGCGATCGAGATGCCGACGACGCCGCTGCCGGTGCACGCGTCGAGCACGCGCTCGCCGGGCCGTACGCGTTCGATCGCCTGCTCCGCGAGCAGCAGGCTAGCGGGTTTGGGGGCATAAACGTCTTCGTCATCGGTTTCGAACTCGAGTCCTCGCCAGAGGATGGGCGTGCTGGTCGTCGTCATGGGTGAGGGAGTCTCAGGTTATCGGTTGGATGATGGGCGACACCGCAGGCGGCTGGAATCGCTCGCGCGTGCCTTCTGGAATCGCTGGGTATACCTTCAGGCTCTCCTGGAACTCCTGAATCGCCTTCAGGATGGGGGCCATGACCCAGGTGTTGCGCAGCGTCTCCTCTGGATATTCCTCTTTCGGATCCTTGGTGAGGTTGAAGAGCTTGGGCAAGGTGAGCTTGGCCGGCGTGCCGTGCCAGTCGCGAGTCTCCTCGTAGAACTTGAGCTTCCAGTTGCGCCACTTCACCGCCTCGAGCCGATCCGCGACATAGGCGAACACCGTTTCGCGATTGGAATTTTCCTGCTTGCCGAAGAAGAATTCGGACTGGTCCACGCCGTCGATGGCGCGATCGCTCGGAATCTGCGCCCCGGCGATGGCGGCGAAGGTGGTGAAGGTATCGATCTGGTGCACGATCTCGTTGCTGACGCGACCTGCAGGGATCCTGCCGGGCCAGCGGATCAAGAACGGCACCCGCAGCGACCCTTCCATATGCGTGAAGTAGTACCCCCGCCAGGGACCGGAGGAGCCTTGCCAGGGCCACGTTGGATCAGGGCCGTTGTCGCTGGTGAAGACGACGATGGTGTCGTCGCGAATGCCGAGCGCGTCGATGGTGTCCAGGATCTGTCCCAACCGGTGATCGGTCTCCACCACCGAGTCGGCGAAGTCGCCATTGCCGGTGATCCCGGCGAAGTTGGGGTGAGGCGTCGTGGGCAGGTGGACCTGCGTGAGCGGGACATACGCGTAGAACGGCTTGCCTTCCGCGACGCTGCGTCGGATGAAATCCACTGTGTGGCGCGTGATCTCGTGGTCGAGCAGCGGGCGGTGGGACAGGTCGTAGACTTCCAGACGGCGCGACGTTTCTCCCTTGCGGCCTTCCATGATGTACTGCGGTTCCACGCCTGACTCTGCAAAGCCCGGGGTGCTCGGCCAGAACACCTCGTCCGTCGTGCGCGGGATCCCCCACCATTCATCGAAACCCTGGTCATTCGGGAAGCGCCCATCGACACTGCCGAGGTGCCACTTCCCGAAGTGCGCGGTGTTGTATCCCTGATCGGACAGCAGGCGGGCGATGGTGACCTCCCACGGATTGAGTCCCTGGCTGGCGAAGTCGCCTACCGCAGGGTTGCCGATTGGCACGGTGAGCGTGCCGGACCGATAGGCGTAACGCCCGGTAAGCATGGCGGAGCGGCTGGGGGTGCACTGCGCTTCGACATTGAAGTTCGTCAAGCGCAGTCCTTCGCTCGCCAACTGGTCGGCGCGCGGCGTGGGTGCCCCGCGCAGCTCGCCGCCGCCGTAGCTGCCGAGCTCTCCGTAACCGAGATTGTCGGTGAGGATATAGACGATGTTGGGCTTGATTGCCCGGTGCGTGGTCACGATGCTTCGACTCCTGAGGTTGCGACCAGTGGGTCGTGTTCTTGGTGTTGTGCTTCCCGATGCGCGTCGCGTGGGTGATCTGGATGCGGTGGGCGGCCGAGCGCATCGAGCGTTTCTTCGCGAACCAGTGCCAGGCAGGTTTTCTTAAGGCGCATGAACTCCGGCGAGACCAGGACATCGAGCTTGCGGGGGCGCGGGATGGGCACATCGATCACCGTCTTGAGCCGTCCCGGCCGCCGGGTCAGCACGGCGACCCGCGAGGCGAGGAAGACGGCCTCATCGATGTCGTGTGTCACGAAGAGTATGGTCATGCGGTACTCGTTCCATACATCGAGCAGCAGCTCCTGCATCATGAGCCGCGTCTGCGCGTCGAGTGCGCCGAACGGCTCGTCCATCAGCATCACGCGCGGCCTGTTGACGAGCACGCGCGCCAGTCCCACCCGCTGTTGCATGCCGCCGGAGAGCTGGGTCGGGTAGTGGTGCCCGAACTCGGTCAGTCCCACTTCCTCGAGGATCTCGTCCAGGATGCGGTCCCGCTCCCGGCGCGCCACGCCGCGCATGCGCAGGCCGAAGTCGATGTTCTGGCGGACTGTCTTCCACGGAAAGAGGGTCGGCTGCTGGAACACGACGCCGCGATCCGAACCTGGCTCGGTCACGACCTGGCCGTCCACCAGCAGCTTGCCTGCGTGAGGCGACTGAAACCCTGCGATGGTGCCTATCAGGCTGGACTTGCCGCAGCCCGACGGTCCAAGAATGGCGACGAACTCCCCCGCGCTGACGCTGAAAGACAGTTTGTCGAGGGCGATGACCGCACCGCGTCCGCTGCCGAACGCGAGCGTGACCTCCTCCAGTCGGATGTTCCCGGCCCTCATCGCGCAAGCAGCAGGTGGCGCCGCCAGGGCATCAACCGCGCGCCGAGGACTCGCAACAACATGCTCGAAGTCATGCCCAGAAGGCCGATCACCAGCATGCCGACCACGATGTCGGGATAGTTCTGCAGGGTGTACGCCTCCCAGGTGAAATAGCCGATGCCGAAACGCCCGGCGACCATCTCAGCGGTGACCACCAGAAACCAGGAGGTGCCCATGCCGATGGTGAGGCCGGTGAGGATCGACGGAAACGCGCCGGGCAGTATGACTTCGGCAAACACGTGGCGATCCTTTGCGCCCAAGGTCTGTGATGCGTGAACGAGCTTGCGGTCCAGATGCTCCACGCCGTGGATCGTGCTGAGCAATATCGGAAACAAGGCACCGATCAGGCAGATGAAGATCATGCTCTGCTCGGCCGACGGGAACATGAGGATCGCCAGCGGGATCCACGCTACACCCGGAATCGGCCGCATGATCTCGAGCGGCGTCATCACGATGTCTTCGACGAGGCGCGAGCGCCCGATGACGAGTCCCAGCGGAATGGCGACGAGGGCCGCCAGACCGAAGCCGACGAGCACGCGGCGGATGCTGTTGAGCACGTGATGGGGGGCCTTTGGCGACTCCACGAAATCGACGGCCGCGGCGGCCACCGCCGTCGGCGGCGGCACGAAGGTAAAGTTGATGACGAAGTGAAACTTGTTGTCCGAGGCAGCCTGCCAGAGGAGGAGGAACAGCAGGAGCGATGCGAGTCGGACCGCGAGCCGACGCAGGCCCGCCACGCCGCGCCATGCGCCGCGGCGGGCTACGGGGGGACGCTCGTCGGCGTCACTGGTCAGCGGAATGTCGGCGACCGTGTTCATGCGCACGCGTGACCAAGTTTTTCCTTCGCGGACGGCGACGGCGAACGGTTGACTGAGACCGCGCAGCGACTACTGGGCGGCTGCCTGTTTCGAACCGAGCGGGAGATTCCGCGCTTCTGCGTAGGCCTGGACCGTGCCGCCGTTAGTCTTCGCCCACTGCGCTGCCTTGTCCTTCTCCAGAAACGCCGCAACATCGTTGCCATTGCGCACGTACCAGACCTTGTCGGCGAAGAGCTTGGAGCCGCTGTCGCGGTCATGCACGAAGGTGACACGAACGGTCTTGCCCTCTTTCTTCAATTGATCGAGCGCTGCAAAGGTGCTGGGAATGTCCTTGTACAGGCGCACCTTCTTCTCGCCGGCCACCCATATCTCGCCAGCCCGCTTCGGGTCGGTCACCGCCTGGCCAGTGACGAAGTCCTTGCTCGTGAACGGCACCGGCGAGTAGTCCTTCAGGCGCGCGTCGTAGTCGTATCCGTACTCCTTGGCTGCCCGGCGGATATAGGTGTCGTCCACGAACTTGTCGACGCTGAGATCGCGGTTGATCTTCTTCAGGAGCTTCGCCGTGTCGGCGGCCGAGCGAATAGCCTGCACGAACTCTGGCTTCAGGGTGTAGTCGCGAGTCTGGATGCCGTGCGGGCCGTGGAACGCGTAGTAGACCTCTGCCTCTACACCGGTCCACTTCGCCAGTTGCTCACTGCGGCCCTCGACGTCTTCACGCAGGAGACGGTCGGCCTCCAGCGTGGCCTTGAGGTACGCCACGACGAGCTCAGGGTATTTTTCGGCGAAGTCCGAGCGCGTCTGAATGCCGTGGGTGGTCGGCAGGTTCGCTGAACTGCCATCGTAGATCTTGCGCGCGAATCCGCGGTACGGGAACAACTCGCCGAACGGTACGAAGTTCGCGTGCGCATCGATCTGGCCGGACTTCAACGCCGATCCGCCCACCTCGGGCGTCTGCGCGATGATGTTGACGTCCTTCGCCGGGTCCCATCCTTGACTCTGCACCGCGCGCAGCAAGGTGGCGTGTGCCGTGGAGACGAAAGGCACCGAGATCGTCTTGCCCTTGAGCTCGGACAGCGACTGCACGGGGGAGTCCACGGGAACCAGTATCGCGTTACCGGCACCGGTAATGCCGCCCGAAAGGGATGCGATATAGATCGAACGGACCCCGCTGCCGGAATCGAGGAAGGCGGTATGCCCGATGATCGCCGGGAAGTCCGCCATCTGCACGATGTCGAGCTGGTTGTTCAGAAACTTGCTGTTGAGCTGACCTCCGGTGGGCTGGCTTTCCCACTGAATGTCGTACTGCACGTTCGCGTACTTCCCGTCGCGCGGCAGGTACTTCTCGAGCAGCTTGAGCTCGCGAACAAGCGGCCCGCCGGCAGCGCAGTTGATGGTCGTGTCCTGCGTGCCTATTGCAATACGAATGGTTTCGGCGGCACTCAGCTCAGGGTGGGCAAAGCACGAGAATAGCAGAGAAATTATGGTGAGCGATATTCTATTCATGTAAGCGTCCCTTCTGTATCTGCGTTTCGCAAAGCCGCGCTGGCGAATCGTCGCAAACGTGCGTCGCCGAATGTGGCAAGCCTTCGGCATCCTTTCGACAGTAGGTCTTATTGCAGGGTCATGCGGCATTGTCAAAAGCTTTCGGTCTATATGCATAGACGAAAGCAAGATAATGAGCTTGTGATAGGCACGCCGTTCGAGGTCCCGTTGCGCGTTGGTGTTGCTTGGCTCACTCCCCGGGAAAAATTGAGGCGCTACAAGCCGTCACCTCGCCGCACTTGGCCTGTGATGAAGACCGTGGGCGGCGTGCATCAGAACGCGTTGTCTTCACCGAACGTGACTCGGTGCAGCAAGCGGTGCTGCGCACCGTAGTCGGCGACGCCGTAATGCTGCGTGGACCGGTTGTCCCAGATGGCCACGGTGTTCTTCTCCCAACGCAGGCGGGCGTGAAACTCCGGTCGCTGAAAACGGGCGAAGAGAAAGCCGAGCAGAGCGTCGCTTTCCTGACGCGGCAGGCCCTGGATGCGATCGGTGAAGTTTGGGCTCACATAGACGATCTTCTTGCCGGTGACGGGGTGGGTGCGGATGACAGGGTGCACGACCGGCCGATGATCCGAGCGGGCCTTGCGATACTGCGCCTCACCGTCGGGTTGGCGGGAAAAGTACGGCGGCCAGCCACTGTGCTCGAAGCTGTGGGTGGCTTCGAGTTCTTCGAGATAGCGCTGCAGAGAAGGCGGCAGGGAGTCGTAGACAGCGGTCGCGCTCGACCAGACGGTATCCCCGCCAGAGGCGGGGACGACCTTGGAGTAAAGCACGGTGCCGGTAGGTGGATTGGCGGCGAAGGTGATGTCTGCATGCCACTGATCCGTTCCGTAACGGTTGCTGCCTTCCTTTGATTCCAGCACTTCGATGACGTGGTGCGTGTCGTGCCGAGGAAAGAAGGCCTTGGCCTTGTCCGGGTCGCCGAACACGCGGGCCACTGCGATCAGCTGTTCCGCCGTGAGCGTCTGCTTGCGGAAGAACAGGACCTGGAACTCAGCGAGTGCTTTGCGCAGATCGGCGCGCACGCTTTCGTCGTCGATCCGCGTCAGGTCGAAGTCCTGCACCGCCGCCCCAATGTGCGGGGTATAGGGCTGGATCACCAGGTGTCTATAGCCGGGAACTGCAGTTTCAAGCGTGGACATACGTAAGCCCTCCAGTGACTAACAACGATCGCGATGAATACTTGCTGAGCTCAGAGATCCGGTATGCCCGTCGGCGGAGCACCGAAGCCGGTAAAGAGTGACCGTTCGGTAACGCTGGCGCGCATAGCTGGTTGTTCGAGTAGTTGTAGCCGGCACGAAGACGCAGGGCGGCAGATCTTCCCCGGCGTAGACCCGCGAGCAGCGACCCGGGGTTGCTCACCGACTTGGTCGAGCGCGTGCGCCCGCTTCCTGCAGCCGCCGCCGGAGTTCGCAAATCTGCCGATTCGCGATCTCACCGTCTGACTGATCGCCATACTCCGCCGCCGTCTCGCGCGCGATATCGCGCCACATTCCGCGGGCTTCGGGCAAGCTCACACCGGACTTCCTCGCTAACCAGGGAAGCATCTTCGGTTCGGGACACATGCCTTTGCTCCGCTGATGGCCGGGAGCCGAGTGATCTTGCCGGGTCTAGGCGGTCAACGGCGTCAGCGTCCGGCGGGGGTCTGCGGCTCGCGTCGCTCGAGGTGTCGTCGGCGAACCCGATGGACGCACCTCCGCGTCGCTTTACATTGATGAAAGAGCCCTGGCTGAAGCGGCCATCGGTCGCGAAGAGCGCCGCTGGCGTGAGCAGCCCGAGCAGTGTCTGAATGGGATACCGTTGTTTGTGCACGTCTTGTTCTCACGTCCTATTAGTGTTGCGCCCCCAGAGGTCACCGGGTGTTGCCTAGCGCGGACCCATTGCAGCAGGAGGAAAAAAGGCGCGCGGTTGCCCGCGCGCCAACCCGTCCGCGCCCACACCCGAGGAGAAGGAGGCAAGGCAAGCGTGGGCGCGCCCCTACGAGTGGCACGACAGGAAAGCTTCAGGTGATGATCTTGGCGATGGAGACCTCGGTCGATTTCACCAGGGCCACCACCTCGGTGCCCACTTCGAGACCGAGATCCTTGACGGACCGGGTCGTGATGACCGAGGTCACGATGCCCGATGGCGTCTCGACGTCGACCTCCGAGACGACGTCTCCGTTGACGATCTCCTTGATCCGGCCGCGGAACTGATTGCGGACATTGATGGCTTCAATCGACATCTCTTGCTCCTTACGTTGTGTTGGAGGTCACGACTCTGGCGCCTAGATTGCCCAGCGCCAGTGCGTGAAGGGAACGACAGCGCGCCCGTGTTCGGAGGGCGCAGGCACGTCGGCGCCGGCATGACGGAGCACGCGGCGCAGCACGCGGTCCTCGAGTTCGGCGAACGCAGCGCTGCCGCGGGCTCGGGGACGTGGCAGACGGATCGGCTCGTCGAGTGCGATCTGACCTTCCTCGATGAGGACGACGCGGTCGGAGAGCGCGACCGCCTCCGCCACATCGTGAGTCACTAGCAATGCTGTGAACCGCCGTTGCAGCCACAGCTCTTCGATGAGTTCCTGCATCTCGATTCGGGTCAGCGCATCGAGGGCACCGAGAGGCTCGTCCAAGAGCATCAGCCGCGGTTCGTGCACCAGCGCGCGGGCGAGCGCCACACGCTGGCGCTGCCCTCCCGACAGCACCGCCGGCCAGTCCCCTTTCCGATCGGCGAGTCCCACCTGTACCAGCACAGAGAGTGCATGTGGTGCGCTCGATCGCGGCAGGCCGATCATGACGTTGTCGAGCACGCGCTTCCACGGCAGCAGGCGCGAGTCCTGGAACATGATGCGCGTGTCGGGGTGGAGCGAGGTGTGGGAGGCACCGTCCAGCGTGACGGCGCCGGCATCGCTCGGCTCCAGGCCTGCAACGAGGCGCAGCAGCGTGCTCTTGCCGCAGCCGCTGCGGCCGACGATGGCGACGAACTCGCCCGGCCGCAGGTGCAGGTCAAGGTTGGTCAGGACGTGCCGTCCGGCATAGCTCTTGTCGAGTCCGCTGACGGTGAGCTTGACGCCGCGCGAGGTCTCCCCGCGGGCGATCGTTTGCACGACGGCGTGTTCGACGGGTGTGGTTTGCATCGGGTCTCTCACTAGGGGGCAGGCTGATAGCCCGGGTGCCAGCGCAGCCAGTAACGCTCCAGCCACTTCGCCAGCACGTCGGCGAGCTTGCCGAGCAGGGCATAGAGCAGAATCCCCAGGACGACGACATCGGTCTGGAGAAACTCGCGCGCGTTCATCGTCATGTAGCCGATGCCGGCCGTCGCGGAGATCGTCTCCGCGACGATCAGGATCACCCACATGAAACCGAGCGAGAAACGCACGCCGACTAGGATCGAGGGCAGTGCGCCGGGGAGGATGACTTCGCGATAGAGCGCCCAGCCGGACAGCCCGTAACTACGGCCCATCTCGATTAGCCCCTTGTCCACCGAGCGGATGCCGTGAAAGGTGTTGATGTAGATCGGAAAGAAGACGCCCAGCGAAACCAGGAAGAGCTTTGCCTTCTCCTCGATGCCGAACCACAGAATCACCAGCGGAATCAGGGCGAGCGGGGGAATGTTGCGAATCATCTGGATGGTGCTGTCCAACAATGTTTCCGCCTTGGTGAACGACCCGGTGAGCAGCCCCAAGGTGAGCGCGAGGCCGCCGCCGATGGCGAAGCCGGTGAGCGCGCGCCAGGTGCTGGTCCAGACGTGGGCCCACAGTTCGCCGGACAGGGCGAGGGTGACTGCAGCCTTCACCACGTCCAACGGCGCGGGCAGGATGCGAGTCGAGAGCCAACCGAGCTGTGCCGCGGCCTGCCAGACAGCGAGCAGCATGACCGGCACGATCCACGGGGCGAAGCGTTTCCAGATGCCGGGGTGTGGTGTAAACGAGAGCGCCATCTGCGGAACCTCGTGCGTCACGAATAGAAGGAGGGCGTCGGCCAGCCCGCGCAGGGATAGTCCGGCTGCGGGATCATGGTCTAGGCACTAGATGCTGTAGAGCAAAGGAAACAGCGCGACCAGCAGGACGGCGGCGAGTGCCAGCCAGTAGCCGATGCCGGCGGGTGCGTACGAACGGTCTATCTCCATGGTCATAGGTTTCACCTCGGCGGATCAGATGGCGTGAGCTCCGAGCTCCCATCAGCTCTGCGCCGCCCGCGGAACATGTGCGTTGGCGATGATCTCGCCGAGCGGTCCCGGCAAGGTCTGCACGGAAGGCGCCTCGCGCAGCCGGCGCGGCAGCAGGGGAAAGACGAGCTCGGCGAAGCGGTAGGCTTCTTCGAGATGCGGATAGCCCGACAGCACGAAGGTATCGATGCCGAGTGCGGCGTACTCGTTGATGCGCTCGGTCACGGTCGCGGGGTCGCCGACGAGCGCCGTGCCCGCGCCCCCGCGCACGAGGCCAACCCCCGCCCACAGGTTCGGGTAGATCTCGAGGTTGTCGCGGCCTCCGCCGTGGAGCGCGGCCATGCGCCGTTGTCCCTCGGAGTCCATGCGTGAGAAGGTCTGTTGGGCGCGGGCGATGGTCAGGTCGTCGACGTGCCGGATGAGATCCTCGGCCGCTTGCCATGCCGCCGCAGCGGTCTCGCGCACGATGACGTGTAGGCGGATGCCGAAGCGCAGAGAGCGGCCATGCTTGGCGGCGCGCGCCTGCACGTGGGCAATCTTCGCCGCGACGTCTGCCGGCGGCTCACCCCACGTGAGGTAGACATCCACTTGTTCGGCGGCGAGATCGTGTGCCGCGTCCGACGACCCGCCGAAATAGAGCGGGGGATAGGGCTTCTGCAGCGAGGGAAAGAGGAGTCGTGCGTCGCTGACGTGCAGATGCTTGCCCTCGAAGGTCACGGTCTCCCCGCTCAGGACGGCGCGCCAGATGCGCAGGAACTCCGCGGTCGCCTCGTAGCGGGCTGCGTGATCGAGGAACAGCCCGTCCCCGGCCAGCTCGATGGGGTCTCCGCCCGTTACCACGTTGATGAGCAGACGACCGTTGGACAGCCGGTCGAACGTTGCGGCCATGCGTGCGGCGAGGGTGGGCGTCGTCAGACCCGGCCGCACGGCGACGAGAAACTTGAGCCGCCGGGTCGCGTCAATCAGACTGGACGCAACAATCCACGGGTCCTCGCACGAGCGGCCGGTCGGGATGAGCACGCCCTCGTAGCCGAGGCTGTCGGCGGCGACCGCGACCTGCTTCAGGTAGTCGAGGCCCACCGTTCGCCCTCCCTTGGGCGTTCCCAGATAACGGCTGTCGCCGTGGGTGGGGAGAAACCAGAATACGTTCATGTGCTGGCGAGCGTTCTTCAGTTGCGGGCGTGGGCCTGCGCGGGCTGCCAGACGATCTCCCTCACCACGATCGCCTTCGGGATCAGGTTCAGGCGCTGGAAGTTGTCGGCAATCGCCTGCTGTTCGTCGGCAACGTGCGGTTCGATATATGTCACCCGAAAGCTCGGCCGGCGTTCCAGCACGCGGTCGAAGGTCGGCGCGTCGAGCCCCGTGTAGCTGGCGAGAATGCGTGCCACCTCCTTCGGGTTCTCGCGTAGGAACCGCTCGTTGCGCGAGAGCTCGTCGAACAGGAGCGCAATGATGTCTTCGTGCGCGTTGGCGTACGCCTTGTTCGTTAGGTAGAAGGTGTGATTGCTGACGAGCCCCTTCCCGGTCTTGAGAGTTCGCAGCGGGAGCGACTTCTCGGCAGCCGCGAGGTACGGATCCCAGACCGCCCAGGCGTCGACGCGGTCCGTCTCGAACGCGGCGCGTGCTTCCGCCGGCGTAAGGTAGACGGGAGTGATGTCGCGGTAGTCGATGTCGGCGGTGGCAAGGGCCCTGACCACCAGGTAGTGGGCGCTCGATCCCTTCGTGAAGGCGATCTTCTTGCCCCGCAGATCCAGGAGCGACCGGATCGGCGAGCCTTCCTTCACGACGATTGCCGAGGCATCCGGCTTCGGCGGCTCGTTGCCCACATACACGAGGTTCGTGCCGGCGGCCTGCGCGAAGATCGGTGGGGTATCACCCGTCATGCCGAAGTCGATGCTGCCCACGCTGAGCGCTTCCAGGAGCTGCGGCCCGGCCGGAAACTCGGTCCACGTCACGTTGACGCCGAGGGGCTCGAGTCGGCGGTCGAGCGTGCTGCGGTACTTGAGCAGGATCAAGTTAAGGGAGCTCTTCTGGAAGCCGATGTTCAGTCTGTGCGGCACTTCCGCCCTCAGGGCTGGCGCTGCCGCCACCAGAGCAGTGGCGATGCCGAGGATGACAGCAGCAAGCCAGCGGCGCGGCGCGGTCAGCATCACTTCGAGGACTCCCGTGCGACCTTGGCACGGGCGGGATCCCACGCCGCATCGCGTACGTTGATCTTCCTCGGTATCAGTTTGAGCTCGTAGAAGGTGTCGGCCACCTTCTGCTGATCGGCCAGCACCGCATCAGTAACCGGCTTGACGCCATAGCTGTAACGATTCGCGGCAATCTCGGCGGTGGCAACGTCGAGGCCGATCTGCGGGGCGAGCAGCGCTGCCACTTCCTTCGGGTTGTTCTTGCCCCATTCGTCTACCTTGGCGAGTTCTTCCACGACGATCCTGACGATCTCCGGGTGCTTCTCGGCATAGGCGCGTGAGGCGAGATAGAACTGGTAGTTGTTGACGACGCCGCGACCGTCCGCCAGGACCCGCGCCCCGAGCTGCGTCTGCCCGGCGGCGAGGTAGGGGTCCCAGATGCCCCAGGCATCGACGCTCCCGCGCTCGAATGCGGCACGCGCATCGGCTGGCGCGAGGTGCACTGGCTGAATGTCGGAGAACTTGAGGCCGGCGCTCTCGAGCACCTTCACCACGAAGTAATTGACGTTGGAACCCTTGGCGAAGGCAACCTTCTTGCCCTTCAGATCGGCCACCGTCTTGAGTGGCGAGTCCTTCGGCACGAGAATGCCCTCCGCGGCCGGCGCCGGAGGCTCGTTGCCGACGTAGACGAGATCGGCTCCTGCAGCCAGCGCGAAGATCGGTGGCGCTTCGCCGACCGTTCCAAGGTCTATGGATCCGACATTAATGGCTTCGAGCAAGGGCGGGCCGAAAGGAAACTCGGTCCATTTCACGTTCACCCCGAGCGGTGCGAGGCGCTGCTCGAGCGTGCCCTTGGCTTTCAGGATTACTAGCGTGCCGTATTTCTGGTAGCCGATTCGCAGCTCCTTGGGCGAGGCAGGCTTCTCGGCGAAGCCGGGAAGCGACGTTGCGGCGAGGGCGACAGCGAATAACAGTCCGAAAAATCGGCGCTTCGTCGATGCGGTCTGGATCATGTTTGAGCTCCTAACAGATAACTGAGATAGTCGCGCCGGCTGAGCGGCGGGCTCGGCGACATCGCGTCCGGGTCCGTGAGCTGACCGGCGTCGGGCGTGCGGAAAAAGCAGTGCCCGATCCTTATGCAAGGCTCGTTGTCGGAATCAGTCCCAACATCGCTCCAGCGTTGGATCGAGGTCGTAGGAAGGAAAGAACGAATCTGCGGCCGGGGACACTGAACCGCTGTGCGAACCCGTGCTGTCGGCAATACGTTGTATGCCTTCGTCGATTTGGGAGTCGATCTCGGGATCCAGTTGCAGACCTGTTTCGGGCGCCCACGTCACTTGGTGATCGAGCGCGAAAACACCACGCAGCACATTGCGGGCGCCGAGGGCGGAGAGCACCGGATTCAGGGCATAGTCCAATACCAACCCGTGCGCGGGGCTGCCTGCCGTCGCGATAGGGAGGAGCACCTTGCCCTTGAAGGCATCCGGTGGAAGCAGGTCGAGAAAAGCTTTCAGGAGACCGGTGTAAGCTGCCCTGTAAACGGGCGTCGCGACGATGATCGCGGACGCCCGAGCGACCCACGCCAAGCTGCGCTGAAGGAGCGGGTGCTCATGGTTAAGCCGCAGCAGCGCCTCGGGGGGCAACTCCCTGATGTTGAGCTGATCGACGTCGGTTCCCCGCTCAATGAGGCGCGCGGCCGCGAACTCGACCAAACGCGACGAAGGCGAATGGGGTACCGGACTGCCTGCAATCGTGAGCACCGTCATGAGCTGCCCTAGGAATTGCCCTGCACCGCCGCCGCGCCCCCGAACCCGGAGCGCGGCGGCCTGAAGCGTCGCGCCGACCCGGCGCCAAGGGGCGCGAGCATCCACCGGAGGAGTAAGGTGCTGCCGAGTCGGTGCGACTGCGTGACGAAACTCATTCCCGAAGCTCCTACGCCGAAATCGATGAGCAGGATGAAGTCTAGGAGGATCCACATATGTTTGAAAGAAATATATTGATAAGTAGTTATAAGCGTATCGTATATATGAGCGGATGCTTCTGACTGATGCGTGTCATCGAACCTGATCGACGCCGTGCGAGAGCAGGTCCTTCGGGACTTCCGCCGGCGCATCGGAACAGGTGGGTTTCCGATCTGGTGGGCGCGGGATCCGCGTAGTGAGGTTCCGGGCGCTGGCGCTGTTGGGCGGCGTGTCAGCCGTTAATATGCGACGAAGGAATAAAAATATCCGTCTTTACGATTTCCAGGGATAACGGGGCTTTGGCATGATGCGTCTTTCCAGGCCATTGCAAACAGCAAACAGCAAACGGACAACCATGATTGCAATCCACCGTTATTCTGCTGCCTTGACGGCAGCGCTTCGACGAATCAACGACGCTGGGCCCGGGGCTCCGGGGAAGCTGATGAAAGTCGCGCTCTTGCGTGTCAGCTTGGTAGCGCTCCTCGCCTCCATCGGGGGTATGGCATACGCCGATACGACCTTGCTGAACGTGTCCTACGATGTGACGCGTGAGTTCTATAAGGACTATAACGCCGCGTTTACACGCCATTGGAAGCAGAAGACTGGGGAGACGGTTGCCATCAACCAGTCTCATGGGGGTTCCAGCAAGCAGGCTCGGTCGGTCGTGGATGGTCTCGAGGCCGATGTCATCACGATGAACCAGGCGAATGACATCGACCTCTTGCACGATCGCGGTGGGCTGATTCCCGCGGACTGGCAGAAGCGGTTCCGGGACAACAGTGCACCCTACACTTCCACCACCGTGTTCCTGGTACGCAAGGACAATCCGAAGAGCATTCGCGACTGGAACGATCTGGTCAAGCCGGGCACGGCGGTCATCATTCCCAATCCCAAGACATCAGGTAATGGTCGTTACACGTATCTCGCCGCATGGGGTTACACGATCAAGAAGGGGGGGAACGAAGCGCAGGCGCGTGACTTCGTCGCAGGTCTGTTCCGGAACGTCCCCATACTCGACTCTGGAGGCAGGGCTGCCACCACCACCTTCACGCAGCGGGGGATTGGCGACGTTCTGGTCACCTTCGAAAACGAAGTCGCACTGATTCAGAAGGAGCAGGGTGCAGACCAGTTCGACGTGGTCTATCCGAGCGCCAGTATTCTTGCCGAAAATCCCGTCGCCGTTGTCGACAAGGTCGTGGAGAAAAGAGGAACGCGAAAGATAGCGGAGGCCTACCTGGAATACCTTTACTCCGATGAAGGTCAGGAATTGGCAGCCAAGCACAGCTTCCGACCGCGCTCGGCGAGCGTTGCCAGGAAGTACGCCGGCAGCTTCCCGCAGCTGACGCTCTTCACTGTCGACGAGGTGTTCGGCGGCTGGCAGAAGGCACAGAAGACGCACTTCAACGACGGCGCGCTCTTCGATCAGATCTACGAAAAGAAGTGATGACGACCAAGCGCTGCTGGCGCGTGGGGTGTCGGTGCGCGTTCAATCGGAGCGAGAACCGTTGCATACGCTGATTGTCGGCGGGGATTACATCGACGGACTGGTCGACGAGCTTGCGGGCCTGGGCCTCGGCCGCGTTGAGCACTGGGGTGGGAGAAAGGTGCGTGACCTGAACCGCACGATTCCCGCGGACATGGACTTGGTCGTGGTTCTCTTCGATTATGTAAGCCATAACCTTCTGCGCAAGGTCAGAGCTGAAGCGCGACGCCAGGGGCTGCCGCTCATCTACAGCCGGCGCTCGGCCGGTGAACTGCGGCGGAAAATAGGGGGATTGAGGAAATCGGGCTGATAACTCCTCGCTCTGGGGAAGGTGCCGAGGCCCGGATGCCGCTGGGCAGACAGCCCATATAAGGGTTTGCGATAAGCAAATCCCTTATCTGTAGTTCCTCTGGTGCGGTTCATCCAACACACTTCGAAGTTTGCCGGCTAAAACGAGCGGGTAAAGCGGCAATGAATAGTCGACTCATGTCGCAGTCCAGTGATCAGGGCCAACAAAGGCGGGAGACGAAGGCAATGGAGTATGGAGTGACCGATTGCTTCCAATGGAGTGCTGACAGAACTTTATCTCCAGTGCACTCGGAGTCAAGCGCAGCGTGGTGCCACGCCCCAAGGCAGGCGTAGGGTTTCCACGGATGAGCGCAGCCGCATTGTCGTTTCCAAGATTTCGTCGACGCCACAGCGTACTGCCCGGCTTTGGCCTCGCGCTGGGGTTCGCCCTCCTCTACCTGAG
>Ga0209254_10001645_pt1 | contig 20166 bp, 22 predicted proteins | sample FrelakmetDIP11DI_FD_187148 | JGI IMG/M metagenome (GOLD analysis project Ga0209254, IMG submission 187148) | Freshwater lake sediment microbial communities from the University of Notre Dame, USA, for methane emissions studies - DIP11 DI (SPAdes)... | ecosystem: Environmental > Aquatic >...
GAGGATATCCTGCCGCTCGCCATGCTGCTGCTGGCGCACCACTGCCAGCCGGGGTCGCGCATCCCGGCGTTATCGGCCGATGCAGCGCAGTTGCTGCTCACCTACTGCTGGCCGGGCAACGTGCGCGAGCTCGACAACCTGATGCAGCGCGCGCTCGTGCTGTGCAACGGTCCGGTGATCGAGGTCGCGCATGTGCTCTTCGAGGCAGCGCCGGCCGCGGCACCGCTGCGCGTGCCGAACGGGCCCGTTGCGCCGCCGCCGCGCTTCGACCTCGCCGGCGGCCTCGCGACCACCGAGCGCGAGCTGATCTTCGATGCGCTGCGTGTCGAGGGCGGGCGTCGCGCGGCGGCCGCGCAGCGCCTCGGCATCAGCTCGCGCACGTTGCGCCACAAGCTCGCGCGGCTGCGGGCCGCCGGCTACGACCTGACCAAGGAAGCCATCCCATGAGCGACTTCGCGATCCAGCAGGTGCTGGCGCAGATCCGCGCCGTACAGGCACAGTCGACTGCGCAACCTGGCGCGGCCCCTGGCGCAGCGGCCGGATCCGGGCCGAGCTTCGCCGACGTCCTCAAGCGCGGCATCGACGAGGTCAACGCACGCCAGCAGCATGCATCGGGGCTCGTCACGCGGTTCGAGCAGGGGGAGCCCGGCCTCGAGCTGCCCCAGGTGATGATCGAGGCGCAGAAGGCCAGCGTCTCGTTCCGCGCCCTGGTCGAGGTGCGCAACCGGTTCATCAGCGCCTACCAGGACATCATGAACATGCCGATCTGACGTCCTGACGTCCGCTCGAACCCAGCACCATGGCCAACCCTTCCCTCGCGCAGCTCGATTCGCCCGCGGTCGCACGGCTCGCCAGCGGCCTGCGCCCGCTGCTCGTGCTGGTCGGCATCGCAGCCGCCGTCGCGGCTGGCGTGACGGTCGTGCTGTGGTCGCAGGGTCCGAACTGGGGCCTGCTCTATGGCGGCCTGAGTCCCGGCGACGCCAACGACGTCGCGCAGGCCCTGCAATCCGCCAACGTGCCGTACAAAGTCGACGCCGGGTCGGGCGGAATCCTCGTGCCGCAGCATCGCATCAGCGACGCGCGCCTGCGCCTCGCCGCCCAGGGGCTGCCGGCTGGCGACGGCGCCGGCCTGGAGCTGATCCGCAAGGATCCAGGCTTCGGCGTGAGCCAGTTCATGGAAGCGGCGCGCTACCACCATGCGCTGGAGATCGAGCTGGGGCGGACGATCACCAGCCTGCAGGCGGTCGAGGCGGCGCGGGTGCACCTTGCGGTTCCGCCCCAGTCAGCCTTCGTACGCAGCCGGCGCGAACCGAGCGCGTCGGTGTTCCTGCGCCTGAAGATGGGCCGGCGCCTCGAGCCGGAGCAGGTGAGCGGCATCGTGCACCTGGTCGCCTCGAGCATCCCCGAACTCGAGGCCGAGCAGGTGACCGTCGTCGACCAGAACGGGCACCTGCTGTCGGCGCCGCGGAACGGGGCCGCCGCCGGGGCCGATGCGCAACTCGAGGCGGCGCGGCGACTCGAGGAGACCTACATCGGCCGCATCGAGGAACTGCTCGCACCGCTCGTGGGTGCCGGTCGCGTGCGCGCGCAGGTGGCCATCGACCTCGACGCCGGTGCCATGGAGGAAGCGCGAGAGCAGTACCGGCCGGACAGCCAGATTGTGCGCAGCGAGCAACTCGCCGAGCAGACCGCGCAGGCACCGTTCGCGGGCGTTGGCGGCATCCCCGGTGCGCTCACCAACCAACCGCCGCAGGCCGGTGTGGCGCTGCCGCCCGGTGCGGCTGCAGGCGCAGGCGCAGGCGCGGCGTCAGCGCCTGCGCGTCCGGCGAGCGGGCCGCCGGTCGCGGACGGCGGCGCGAGCACCATGGCCGCCGCAGGCCCGGCGAGCAGCTCGCGGCAGAGCACCCGCAACTTCGAGATCGACCGGACGCTGTCGTACTTGCGGCAGCCGCCCGGGCGCGTGCGCCGCGTCACGGTCGCCGTGCTGGTCGACCATGTGAAGAGCACGGGGCCCGACGGGCAACCGGTCTCCGGTCCGCTCGCGCCCGAGCAGCTGGCCAACGTCACGCAGCTGGTCAAGGACGTGGTGGGCTTCGACGCGGCGCGCGGCGACAGCGTCAACGTGGTCAACGCCTCGTTCCTCGAGCCGGGCGAGGTCCCGCTGGCGGCGGACGTGCCGCTGTGGCAGCAGCCGCTGCTGCGCGACGTCGCACGCCTCGTGCTGGGCGCCGTGGTGGTGATCGTGCTGCTGCTGCTGGTGGTGCGACCGCTGCTGAAGAGCCTGGTCGGGCCGGTCCGCGGCGGGCCACTGCACGTCGGGGCGACGCTCGCGACGGCGCAAGGCGCTCCGGGAGCCGCGCCGCCGCCCGCCATCGGCTACGAGCAGCAGCTCGCGCAGGCGCGCGGACTCGTCACGCAGGATCCGAAGCGAGTGGCGCAGGTGGTGAAGGGTTGGGTGAACAGCGATGGGTAAGGCCGCGGCACGGCGCAGCGGCACGGAACGCGCCGCGATCTTCCTGATGACGCTCGGCGAGCAAGGCGCCGCGCAGGTGCTGAAGCACATGGCGGCCAGGGACGTGCAGCGCGTGGGCGCGGCGATGGCCCAGCTCGCGAAGGTGTCCCGCGACGACGTGATGGCCGTGCTCGACACTTTTGCGCGCAACGTCGAGAACGAGACCTCGGTCGGCATCGGCTCGGACGACTACGTGCGCAAGGTGCTCACCGACGCGCTCGGCGAGGAGAAGGCCGGTGGCCTGATCGACCGCATCCACCTCGGCCGCTCGAGCAAGGGCCTCGAGTCGCTCAAGTGGATGGAACCCCGCACGATCGCCGAGATGATCCGGATCGAGCATCCGCAGATCATCGCGATCGTGCTCGCCTACCTCGAGCCCGACCAGGCCGGATCGGTGCTCGGGCACCTGCCGGAGTGGTTGCGCGCCGACGTCGTGCTGCGCATCGCCACGCTCGACGGCCTGCAGCCCGGCGCGCTGAGTGAACTCGACGAGATCGTGGAGAAGCAGTTTGCCGTCGGCGGGCGCGGCGGCCAGACCAGCCTCGGCGGGCCGAAGGCGGCGGCCAGCATCCTCAACATGATGGAGTCGGGCGCCGAGACCACGGTGATGGAGCACATGCGCAAGGTCGACGAGGGCCTCGTCGCACGCATCGAGGACCTGATGATCGTGTTCGAGAACCTGCTCGGGGTCGACGACCGCGGCATGCAGGAGCTGCTGCGCCAGGTGCAGAGCGAGTCGCTGCTGCTCGCGCTCAAGGGCGCCGACGAGGAGCTCAAGGCGAAGATCTTCCGCAACATGTCGCAGCGCGCCGCCGAGATGCTCAAGGACGACCTGGAGGCGCGCGGCCCGGTGCGCCTGGCGGACGTGGAAGCGGCGCAGAAGGAGATCCTCGCCGTGGCGCGCCAGATGGCCAGCGAGGGCACCTTGATGCTCGGCGGCCGCGGCGGCCAGTATGTCTGACGCGGGCCCTGGCGCCGTACGCTGGGTTCCGCCGGAGGTCTCCGGCCCGGTGGCCAACCGTCGCCGCGAGCTTGACGCCGCGGAGGTCGACGCCGCCGACCGGCGCGCGTGGCAGGTCGGCTACGACGAGGGCCTCGCGCAGGGCCGCGCGGCGGCGGACCAGGAGCAGGCGGCGCGGTTGCGCACGCTCGACCAGCAGGTGGCGAGGCTGGACGCGATCCTCGTTACGCTGGCGCGACCCCTCGCCGAGCTGGACATGTCGGTGGAACGCGAACTCGCGGAACTCGCGTGCGCGATCGCGCGTCAGGTCGTGCGGCGCGAGCTGCGCACCGAGCCGGCGCACGTGATCGGTGCGATCCGCGAGGCCGTCGCACTGCTGCCCGCGGCCGCGCGCGACGTGCGCGTCCTGCTGCATCCGGAGGATGCGGCGCTGGTTCGCGAGCGCCTCGTCGACAGCGGGGCCGGCCGCGTCTGGGCGATCACGGAGGACCCGATGATGGGACGCGGCGGCTGCCGGGTGGTCGCCGAGAACTCGACCATCGACGCACGGCTCGAGACGCGGGTCGGCGCGGTGATCGCGCACGTGCTCGGCGATGAGCGCGCGGCGGGAGAGCCCGAGGAGCCTCGCCCGTGAGCACTGTCCGGGAGTCCCGCGTGCGCGCGTGGACGGGTGGCCTCGCCCGTCGCCGCGAGCTCGTTCCGAGCGCGCCGCCACTACCGGTCGAGGGACGCCTGACGCGCATGATCGGCCTCACGCTCGAGGCGACCGGCTGCATGGCGGCCGTCGGCGATCGCTGCGAAATCTGCACGATCGAGGGCGCGCCGGTGGAGGCCGAGGTCGTGGGGTTCGGCGCGGAACGCCTTTACCTGATGCCCACCGGCGACCTGCAGGGACTGCGCGCAGGGGCGCGCGTGATCCCGCGCGCCCGCGCCGGACAGGCCGCCGTCGGCCCGCGCCTGCTCGGCCGCGTCGTCGACGGTGCGGGCCGTCCGCTCGACGGGCGCGGGCCCATCGAGGCCGCAGCCCACGTGCGCCTCGCCGGCACGACCGTCAACCCGCTGCTGCGCCTGCCGATCACTCAGCCGCTCGATGTCGGCGTGCGTGCCATCAACGGCCTGCTCAGCGTCGGGCGCGGCCAGCGCATCGGCCTGTTCGCGGGCAGTGGCGTCGGCAAGAGCGTGCTGCTCGGCATGATGGCGCGCTACACGGCAGCCGACGTGACCGTGGTCGGCCTGATCGGCGAGCGCGGCCGCGAGGTGAAGGAATTCGTCGAACGCATCCTCGGCCCCGACGGGCTCGCGCGCGCCGTCGTGGTCGCCACCCCGGCCGACCACCCGCCCCTGATGCGCCTGCACGGCGCGTGGCTCGCCACCGCGATCGCCGAGCACTTCCGCGACCAGGGCGCGAACGTCCTGCTGCTGATGGATTCGCTCACGCGGTTCGCGCAGGCGCAGCGCGAGATCGGCCTGGCCATCGGCGAGGCGCCGGCCACCAAGGGCTATCCGCCGTCGGTGTTCGCGCGCCTGCCGCAACTCGTCGAGCGAGCCGGCAACGGCATCGGTGGTGGCGGCTCGATCACCGCCTTCTACACGGTGCTGGTCGAGGGCGACGATCACGCCGACCCGATCGCCGACTCCGCGCGCGCGATCCTCGACGGCCACATCGTGCTCGGGCGCCGCATCGCCGATGCCGGTCGCTTTCCCGCAATCGACGTCGAGGCGTCGGTGAGCCGCGTCATGCACGAGATCGTGGCGGCACCGCACCTCGAGCTGGCGCGCCGCTTCCGTCGCGTCGTTGGCGCCTACGAGAGCCACCGCGACCTGATCGCGATCGGGGCCTACCAGCGCGGCAGCGACCCGAGGGTGGACGAGGCGATCGCGCTCTGGCCACGCGTCGAGCACTACCTGCAGCAGGACATGCGGCAGCGGGTGACCTTTGACGAGAGCGTCGCCGCGCTCGAGGCCGTGCTCGGTGGCGCGCGCCCGGATGAGCCGGCGTGACGCGACGCAAGCGCCTCGAACCCGTGCATGAACTCGCACTCGAGGCGGAGCGCGCGGCCGCGCGACGCCTGGCCGATGCCGAGCGCGATGCCGTCGACTGCCAGGCACGGCTCGTGCAGCTCGAAGCGTACGAGCGCGAGTATCGCGTCGCCCTGCAGCAGCGCGTCGCGGATGGCATCGGAGCGGCCGGCCTGCGCGACTTCCAGTCGTTCCTCGCTCGCCTCGACCAGGCGGTCGGCCAGCAGCGATCCATGCTGGATCGCGCAATGTCTGCGCGCGACGCGGCCCGCGAGCAGTGGCTCGCGCTGTCGGCGCGGCGCCGCGCCGTCGGCAAGGTGATCGAGCAGTCGGATACGGCTGAGCGCCGCGCGCTCGAGCGGCGCGAGCAGCGGGAACTGGACGAGCGGGCCCTGGGATCGTTCCGTGGGTCGCGCACGGACGAGGACGCCGGGCGCGGTCGGGGCTGACGTTCGACTGAACAGGGCAGGCACAGCGTGGTACACATGGCAACGATAACGAGCGTTCTGACTCAGGACGGCCAGCCGGTCGGGAATCCCGCCACCGAGACCGCCGCCGGCGACGGGAGCGGAGCATTCCCGGCGCTGCTGTTCCGCGAGACCGGCGCAAGGGCGGCGGCGTCGCATGGGGCGCTGGTGCGCCCGGAAAGCGAGCTGCCTCCGGACGAGGAGCCGGCGGCCGGGTTGGCTGGTGACGTGCTTGCGCTCGTGGTGGCTGACCTGCGCAGTGCGGCCTTGGCCGCCCCCGCAGCGTCGCCCGGGCGCGCGCCATCGGCCGGCATCGTCCCGACCACCGACCCGTCTCCGGCAGGAGGCCTCTGCGTCGCGATCGTGCCCCTCGACCAGGCGGCGGCCATACCGCAGCAAGAGCGGCTGCCCGAACGCGTCGTCCCGTTGCCAGCGGATGTGTCATCGGTTGCCGTGCCGGTGCTGGCCATGCTGCAGTCCGGTGCGCGGCCGACGCAGGCTGCGGCCGGACCGCTCCCGCCAGGGGGGCCGATCGACGCGACTCTGGAGGTGACGGATCCAGCCGCCCAGGTGGCCGACGCACTCGCGGGGCTGGTCTCGGCGGAGGAGTTCGGCGCGACGTCGGAGCGCGATGCCGGCGGCGCGTTCGCTGGTTCCGCCACGCAGCTGGCGCAGACCGCGGCCCTGCGCGATGGTACGCCGCTCAGCGCGCACGCGCGTACGCTGTCCGGCGCGCTCGGGACACCGGCCTGGCAGGATTCGCTCGGGACCGAGGTTCGCCTGCTGATCGAGCGCGGCGCCTCAGCCGCCACGCTGCGCGTTTCGCCCGAGCACCTCGGGCCGATCGAGGTGCGCATCGACCTCGCCGACGAGCGCGCCAGCGTCTGGTTCACGGCGGCACACGCGGATACGCGCGCCGCATTGGCCGACGCATTGCCGCGCCTGCGTGACATGCTGGCCTCGGTCGGCGTCAGCCTCGGGGAGACCGGCGTGCAGCGCGAGGCTCCCGGTGGCACCGACCGACGCGATGGTTCATCACCCGGTGGGATGGCGCGCCCGGAGTCGAACGCCGAGTCGCGCGTCTTGCTGTCGCAGCTCGACGCAGGCCGGGGCCTGGTCGACGAGTACGCCTGAGCCCGGAGCGCCAAATTCCAGGCGCCCGCCGTTGGCATGGCGCTTGCTTGACTCGTCGTGCAACCCGCAGTCCGACGAGAGCGACGAGCGATGGCCGACCCGAATCCAGACGAAACCGCCGCGCCGACGAAGAAGAAGCGCCTGCCGCTGATCGTCGCGATCGTCGTGATCGTGCTGGGTGCGGGCGGCGCAGCGGGCTGGTGGTTTCTCGGCCGCGGTGGCGAGTCCGGGGCCGGCGCCGACGGTGGAGCTCCGGCCGCATCCACCGCAGAGCCGATCTACGTCGCGCTCGATCCGCCGTTCGTCGTCAACTTCGATGCCAGCGGCCAGGTGCGCTTCCTGCAGATCGCCGTCCAGGCGATGAGTCGCGATGCGGCGACCATCGAGCTCCTGAAGCGTCACGACCCCGTGGTACGCAACGCGCTGCTGCTGCTGTTCACGGGTCGGTCCTACGAATCGCTCGCGACCCGCGAAGGCAAGGAAGCACTGCGACGCAGTGCCCTCGAGGAGCTGCGCAAGGTCGTGGCGGCGCACGGCGGCGACGCCGCGATGCTCGAGGACCTCTACTTCACCAGCTTCGTGATGCAGTGACGGTGGCACGATGGGCGCGCGCGGCGTACTGAGCCAGGAGGAAATCGACGCACTGCTCGACGGCGTCGGCAGCGGCCGGGTCGACACCGGCGCGGCCGCCGTGCCCGGCGAGGTGCGGGCCTACGACATCGCGCAGCGCGAGCACATCGTGCGTGGCCGCATGCCCACGCTCGAGATGATCAACGAGCGCTTCGCGCGCTTCTTCCGCGCCAGCCTCTCCACGCTGCTGCGCCGCTCGATCGACGCCACCGTGGCTCCGGTCGAGATCCGGCCCTACGGCGAGTACGTCGCGGCCGTGCAGGTGCCCTCGAGCCTCAACCTGCTCAAGCTCGCACCGCTGCGCGGCACCGGCCTGCTCATGCTCGACCCACGGCTGGTGTTCACCGTGGTCGACAACTTCTTCGGCGGCAGCGGGCGCTTCGCACGCGTCGAGGGTCGCGACTTCACCCCGGCCGAGAGACGCATCATCGACCGTCTCGTGGCGCGCGCGATCACCGACCTGAAGGAGGCGTGGTCGCCGGTGCTGGCGATCGAGCCCGAGGTCCTGGGCTTCGAGATCAATCCCCACTTCGCCACGATCGCGAGCCCGACGGAATCGGTGGTCATCACGCGCCTCCACGTCGAACTCGAGGGCGGTGGCGGCGAACTGCACTTCACGCTGCCGTACGCGATGATCGAGCCGCTGCGCGACGTGCTCGAGGCGGGCGTGCAGAGCGACCGGGTCGAAGGCGACGCACGCTGGGCGGACGCGCTGCGCGAGGAGCTCGAGGACGCGGAGCTCACGCTCGGCACGGTGCTCGGCAGCGCGCGGGTCACGCTCGGGCAGTTGCTCGACCTCAAGGCGGGCGACGTGCTGCCCTGCGATTTCGAGGGACGGATCACCCTCTGCTCCGGGGGCGTGCCGCTGTTCCGGGGCACCTGCGGAGTTTCGCGTGGCCTGCACGCCGTGCGCATCGACGAACGCCTGCGGGGCGGCCGCCCGCGGCCCGAACCACCGCCCACTGCGAGGAAGCCATGAACGCTACGCCCGAATCGCAACCCGTGCCGGAGGCGGCACAGTTCGACGAACTGACCGGCGGCGCGCCCCCGTCCGACGCCGTGCGCGACGTCAACCTCGAAGTGATCCTCGACGTGCCGGTCACGCTGTCGCTGGAAGTCGGCCAGACCCGCATCAGCATCCGCAACCTGCTGCAGCTCAACCAGGGATCGATCGTGGAGCTCGATCGAGCGGCCGGCGAACCGCTCGACGTGTTCGTGAACGGCACGCTCGTGGCACACGGCGAGGTGGTCGTCGTCAACGAGAAATTCGGCATCCGTCTCACGGACGTGCTGAGCCCTGCCGAGCGGCTGCGCAAGCTGCGATGAGCCCTGGCGCGCGACTCGTCATGCTTTGCTGCGCCGCGTGGCCGGTGTGGTGCCATGCGGCCGATCCTGTCGCACCGCCGCGCCCGTTCGCAGCGCCGTCCGCCGCCGAATCGATGCCCGCCCCGGCGGCCGGGCTCACGCAGGTCACACTGTCGCTGCTGCTGGTCCTGGCCGCCGTGTTCCTGACGGCGTGGCTGCTGCGCCGTACGCGCGGATTGCAGCGCACCCGGCCCGGCGCGGGGCTGGCGGTGGTGGGCGAGGTGGCCGTCGGGCCGCGCGAGCGGGTCGTGCTGATCGACGTCGCCGGCAAGCAGGTACTGGTCGGCGTCGCACCGGGTAGCGTGCGCGCGCTGAAGTGCTGGCCGGACGCGGGAAGCAGCCAACCGTGAGCGGCGCAGCGCGGCTGCTGGGCCTGCTCGCGATGCTGCTGCCGGGGCTCGCCTGTGCGGCGGCGCCCGGGGTCCCTGCGTTGACGGTCGAGACGGCACCGGGCGGCGGGCAGACCTACACGCTGACGATCCAGTTGCTCGCGCTGATGACCGCGATCACGTTCCTGCCTGCGGCGCTGCTCATGATGACGGCGTTCACGCGCATCGTGATCGTGCTCGCCATCCTGCGCCAGGCGCTCGGCGCCGGCCAGGCGCCGCCCAACCAGGTGCTGGTCGGTCTCGCGCTCTTCCTCACGCTGTTCGTGATGGCGCCGGTGGTCGAGCGCATCCGCGCCGAGGCCGTCGACCCGTACGTTGCCGGCGCCATCGACACCACGACAGCGCTCGCGAAGGGGGTGGCGCCGCTCAAGAGCTTCATGCTCGAGCAGACCCGCGAACGCGACATCGCGGCTTTCGTGGCCATCGCGGGCGGCGAGGGCTACGAGCGCCCGGAGGACGTGCCGCTCAGCGTGCTGGTGCCGTCGTTCGTCACCAGCGAGCTCAAGACGGCGTTCCAGATCGGCTTCCTGCTGTTCATCCCGTTCGTGATCATCGACCTCGTGGTCGCGAGCGTGCTGATGTCCATGGGCATGATGATGCTTTCTCCCGTGCTCATCTCGCTGCCCTTCAAGATCATGCTGTTCGTCCTCGTCGACGGCTGGTCGCTGGTGATGGGCTCGCTCGCGGCGAGCTTCTACCGATGACTCCCGAAGCCGTGCTCACGATCGGTCGCCACGCCCTCGAAGTGACGCTGCTGCTGGCGGCGCCGCTGCTGCTGGCCGCGCTGGCCGTCGGCCTGCTGGTCGGCGTGTTCCAGGCGGCGACGCAGATCAACGAGATGACGCTTTCGTTCATCCCGAAGCTGCTCGGCGTGGCGGCTGCGCTCGCACTGGCCGGGCCATGGATGCTCAAGGTACTGGTCGGCTACACGCGCGACCTGATCACCAGCATCCCGTCGCTGGTGAACTGAGTCGCGCCGTGCTCGCGCTCGAGCCCGGACAGATCGAGGCCTGGATCGCGCACGCGTACTTCCCGTTCGTGCGCATCGGGGCCTGCCTGATGGTGGCGCCGATCTTCGGCGCGCGGTTCGTGCCGGCCCGCGTGCGCGTGCTGCTGGCGGTGGCGATCACGGCCCTGTTGCTGCCGCTGTTGCCACCGGTGCTGGTCAAGCCGCTGTCGATGGAGGGGGTGGTGATCACGATCCACCAGGTGCTGATCGGTGCCGCCACGGGCTTCGTCCTGCAGGTGGCGTTCGACGCGCTCGCCATGGGCGGACAGCTGCTCGCGAACGGCATGGGCCTCGGCTTCGCGTTCAACGTCGACCCGCTGCGCGGCACCGGCACCGCGGTGCTCGGCCAGTTCTACATGGTGCTGGTGACGCTCACGTTCCTGGCGCTCGACGGCCATGTGGCGCTGGTTGCGACGCTGGTCGACGGCTTCCAGCGCATGCCGGTCGCAGGCGCGGCACCGGGCGCGGAGACTTGGTGGACCGTTGCCACATGGGGCTCGCAGCTGTTCGCCGGGGCGCTGCGCGTCGCGTTGCCCGGCATGACCGCGCTGCTGGTTGCGAACCTGGCGCTCGGCGTCGTGAGTCGCGCGGCCCCCACGCTCAACCTGTTTGCCGTCGGCTTCCCGGCGATGATCGTGTTCGGGTTGGTGATCGTGCTGTTCGGCCTGCCGGCGGTCCAGAGTGGCTTCGTCGCACTGATCGATGCCGCCTTCGCCCTGCTTGGGCGGCTGGGCGCGGTGAACTGAGCCGTGGCCGAGCAGGATCGCGACCAGCGGACCGAGCCCGCGACGCCGCGACGCATCGAGGAAGCGCGCCGACGCGGCGAGGTGCCGCGTTCCCGCGACCTGACCTCCGCGGCCGTGCTGCTCGCGGCGGGCGTCGGGCTGTACGGCCTCGGCGGCGTCGTGGGCGGCCAGTTGCTCGGCATGATGCGCGATGCATTCACGTTCACCCGGGCCGAGGCGCTCGACGAAGGGATGCCCGCGCTGGCGTTTGGACGGGCGGTCGGCGAAGCACTGCTCATCTGCGCGCCACTGTTCGGCCTGACGCTGGTGGCGGCGATGCTCGCGCCGCTCCTGATTGGCGGCTGGAACTTCAGTTCAGAGGCGCTGGGTCCCAACTGGGAGCGACTCGATCCGGTGCGCGGCCTGCAGCGGCTGTTCTCGCTGACGGGGCTGATCGAACTCGGGAAGTCGCTGGCACGCTTTGTCGTCGTGGGCGGGACGGGCGTCCTCGTGCTCTGGAGCGAGTCCGACGATCTGTTGGCGCTCGGCAACGAGCCGCTCGAGCTCGCGATCGGGCATGCGATGGGACTCGCCGGCCTCGCGCTCATCGTGCTGGCGGGCTCGACGGTGCTGATCGCGGCGGTCGACGCACCGCTTGCGCTGTGGCAGCACCAGCGCGCCCTGCGCATGACGCGACAGGAAATGCGCGACGAGCTGCGCGAGAACGAGGGCCATCCCGAAGTGCGCGGCAGGATCCGCACGCGCCAGCAGGCCATCGCCCGCAACCGCATGATGCAGGAGGTGCCGAGGGCGGATGTGGTGGTCACGAACCCGACGCGCTACGCGGTGGCGTTGCGCTACGACGAATCGCGCTCGCGCGCGCCGATCGTGGTGGCGAAGGGGCGCGATCTCGTTGCGGCGCGGATCCGCGCCGTCGCCGCCGAGCACGGCGTTCCGCTGCTCGAGGCGCCGCCGCTCGCGCGCGCCCTGCACGCGGCCTGCGATCTCGGCGACGAGATCCCCGCTCGCCTCTACGCGGCCGTGGCGCAGGTGCTCGCCTACGTGTTCCAGCTGCGCGCCGCGCGCGCCTCAGGCGCACCGACGCCGGCCACCCCGCGCATCGAGCTGCCGCCGGAGCCCTGAGCACGCCGCGCGTCGGCATTCCGTCGCCGACCGACGGCACGGTTCTTGCTCGTGACTGGCGGAGATGGATGCTCGCGCACAACGTATCGACGTGATGACCCTGCTGCGCCACGGACTGGGCGCGCCGCTGTTCCTGTTTGCGCTGCTCGCGATGGTGGTCGTCCCGCTGCACCCGCTGGCGCTCGACGGGCTGTTCACGTTCAACATCGCGCTGTCGGTGGTCGTCGTGATGGCGGTCGTCTACGTGGCCCGGCCGCTCGACTTCGGCGTGTTCCCGACCGTGCTGCTGCTCGCGACGTTGCTGCGCCTCGCGCTCAACGTCGCTTCGACCCGCGTGGTGCTGCTGCACGGCCATGAGGGCACCGCGGCCGCCGGCCACGTCATCGAGTCGTTCGGTGAGTTCGTGGTCGGTGGCGACTACGCCGTGGGCGCGGTCGTGTTCGTCATTCTCACGATCATCAACTTCATCGTCGTCACCAAGGGCGCCGGGCGCGTCTCCGAAGTCAGCGCCAGGTTCACCCTCGATGCGATGCCCGGCAAGCAGATGGCGATCGACGCCGACCTCGGCGCGGGCGTCATCACGCAGGACGAGGCGCGCGTGCGCCGCGCCGAGGTGCGCTCGGAGGCCGATTTCTACGGCTCCATGGACGGCGCGAGCAAGTTCGTGCGCGGCGACGCCGTGGCCGGCATCCTGATCCTGCTCGTGAACCTGATCGGCGGGCTCGCCATCGGCACGCTCAACCACGACCTCGCCTTCGGCGACGCGCTGCGTGTGTATACCCTGCTCACGATCGGCGACGGCCTGGTCGCGCAGATCCCGGCATTGCTGCTGTCGACGGCGGTCGCCATCATCGTGACGCGGATGTCGCGCCCGCTCGACATGGGCGGCGAGTTGCGCACGCAGTTGCTCGGGAACCCGAAGGCGCTCGGTGTGGCCGCGGGCATCCTCGGCGTGATGGGCCTGATTCCCGGCATGCCGAACGTCGCGTTCCTGGGCATGGCCGCGCTGTGCTCGTTCGGTGCCTGGTACGTTACCCGTCGCGGTGCGGGGCCGGCGGCAGTCGAGCCGGCGACGGCGGTCGCTGCGGCGCCGGCCGCGGCGGAGACGCGCGAACTCACCTGGGACGACGTGCAGCCGGTGGACCTCATCGGCCTCGAGGTCGGCTACCGGCTCGTGCCGCTGGTGGACAGCGCGCAGGGCGGCGACCTGCTGGCGCGCATCAAGGGGGCCCGTCGCAAGCTGTCGCAGGAACTGGGTTTCCTGCTGCAACCCGTGCACATCCGCGACAACCTCGAGCTGGCGCCGAACGCGTATCGGATCAGCCTCGGCGGCGTGACCGTGGGTGGGGGCACGGTGCATCCGGAACGTCAGCTCGCCATCGACCCGGGCCGCGTGTTCGGCCGCGTGGAGGGCATCGAGACGCGCGACCCGGCCTTTGGCTTGCCGGCCACGTGGATCGAGCCGGGGCAGCGCGAGCATGCCCAGACGCTGGGCTACACGGTGGCCGACACGAGCACGGTCATCGCGACGCACTTGACCAGCGTGCTGCAGAGCCACGCCCACGAATTGCTGGGTCACGAGGAGGTCCAGCAGATGCTGAACGCGCTGGGACGCACGGCCCCACGGCTGGTCGAGGACCTGGTGCCCAAGTTGCTGCCTCTCGGCATCCTCGTGCGCGTGCTGCAGGGACTGCTCGCCGAGCAGGTGCCGATCCGCAACTTTCGCGCGATCGTCGAATCGCTCGCCGAGCACGCGCCCCGCACGCAGGACCCGGCGGCGCTGCTCGGGCAGGTGCGCATCGCGCTCGGCCGGCAGATCGTCCAGGACATCGCGGGGGCGGCCGACGAACTGCCGGTGATCACGCTGGACCCCGACCTCGAGCAGTTGTTGCAGTCGACCAGCGCGGGGTCGGGGGCACCGGTGCTCGAGCCTGGGCTCGCCGAGCGGCTGCAGGCCCGGCTCGCGGATGCCACGCGGCGCCAGGACGGTGCCGGCGAGCCGGCCGTGCTGCTGGTGCCGCCAGCACTGCGCAGCGCGCTCGCGCGTTTCACCCGGGCGAGCGTTCCCGGCCTGCGGGTGCTCGCGTGGAACGAGATCCCGGACAACCGTCGCGTGCGGCTGGTCGCGGCGGTGGGTTGCTGATCCAGGGCTGCGGAGGAGGTCGTCGACGTGAAGATGCAGCGCTACCTCGCCCCGGACATGCGACAGGCTCTGCTGCGCGTGCGCAACACGCTCGGTCCCCACGCAGTCATCCTGTCATCGCGGCGCGTGCCGCAGGGCGTCGAGGTCACCGCCGCGGTCGACTTCGAGGCCGAGGAGTCCCTGGCACCGACGGCGGCGCCCTCGGCCGCGGCGCAGGCCGCGGTATCGGCCGACGAACCCGCCTTCGCCGATTTCGTCGAGGAGCACGGCGACCTGGGCCTGGAGGTTCGCCGGCTGCGCGAGTTGCTCGAGACGCAGCTCGCGGCACTCGCGTGGAACGACTTCACGCGTCGCGAGCCGCATAAGGCACGCGCGCTAGAGGAGCTGGCGCGCCTCGGCATTGCCCGCGACCTGGCGCTCGGTATCGTCGAGCAGCTGCCCGCGGGCCCGGACGCCGCGCAGTCGAACCGCCTGCCACTCGCGCTGCTCGCGCGCAGCGTGCCCACAGCGCCCGGCGACGGCACGGTGCCACCGGGCACGCTGGCGCTCGTCGGCCCGAACGGCGCCGGCAAGACGACGACGCTGGCCAAGTTGGCCACGCGCTGGGCACTCGAGCGTGGCCCACGCGAGCTCACGCTGGTGAGCGCCGATGGCGACCGGCTCGGATCGCACGAGCAGCTGCGGACACTGGGTCGCCTGCTCGGTGCGCCCACGCACGCGGTGGACGGTCCGGACGCGCTGCAGCGGCTGCTGCGGCGGGTCGGGGGCCACGGCCTGGTGCTGGTCGACACGGCGGGAATCGCGCCGCGTTCGGATCGAATCGACGCGGAGCTGCTACCGCTGCTGCCGCATGGCGCGGGGATCGAAGTGGTGCTGGTGATGTCGGCCAGCGCGCAGGCCGAGACGCTGGAGCGCGCGTTGCAGCGCTACCGGGTGCTGGCGCCCGCGTATTGCGTGCTCACCCGCCTCGACGAGGCCGCGAGCCTCGGGCCGGCGCTGTCAATGCTGCTGCGCTCACGCCTGCCGGTCGCCTGGCTCTGTCATGGGCCGCGCATCCCGGACGACATCGAGCGCGCACGTGCACACCAGATGGTCGCGCGCGCCGTCAAGCTCGCTGCCACCTTTGCGCCGCCCGATGCCGGCCCGCTGGCACGCCACAGCGGAGGAGTACGGCATGCCGCCGTCTGACGTACGCGGCGAGCTGCCGGGCCTCCCGCGCCGCTCGCCTGGCCCGGTGCAGGTGATCGCCGTGAGCGGCGGCAAGGGCGGGGTCGGCAAGACCTCCGTCGCGGTCAACCTGGCGGCGGCCCTTGGGCAGGCGGGCCGCGAGGTGCTGCTGCTCGACGGTGACCTCGGCCTCGCCAACGTCGACGTGTTGCTCGGCCTGGCACCGCGCTACACGCTCGCGCACGTGCTGAGCGGCGAGCGCTGCCTGTCCGAGGTGATCGTGCGCGCGCCGTGCGGGCTGCGGGTGGCGCCGGGGGCCTCGGGCGTGGCGCGCCTCGCCAACCTGAGTCCGGCTGAGCACGCGGGGCTGCTGCAGTCGTTCAGCACGCTCGGGTACCGCCTCGACACGCTGGTCATCGACACGGCCGCCGGCATTGCCGACGGCGTACTGCGCTTCGCCCAGGCCGCACAGCATCTGGTCGTGGTCGTGCGGGACGAGCCAGCGTCGCTCACCGACGCCTATGCGCTGATCAAGGTGCTGAGCCGCGAGCATGGCGTGCGGCGTTTCCGGGTGCTGGCCAACATGACGCGCGACCGGCACCAGGGCGCAGAGGTGTTCGCGCGCCTCGAACGCGTCGCGTCCCGGTATCTCGACGTGGTGCTCGACTACGCTGGCGAGGTGCCCGACGACCCCTGCGTCGGACGCGCCGTGCGGCTGCAGCGGCCAGTGCTGGAGGCGTTCCCGGACAGCCCCGCGGCGCGCGCGTTCCGCGGCCTGGCGCGCCTCGCCGGGACGTGGGCCGTGCCAGAGGGCCCGCGCGGTCACCTTGAATTCTTCGTCGAGCGGCTGGTGCGGGGGCCCGCGGCCGGCCTCGGGGCGCTGCAGTGATCCAAATGGGCGGGCACACGCAAGCCGCGGTCGCCGACCCGGATGCGCTGGTGCTCCAGCACGCCGAGCTCGTGAAGCGAATCGCGTACCACCTGGCCGGGCGCCTCCCGTCGCAGGTCGACGTGGACGACCTGATCCAGGCTGGAATGGTGGGTCTGCTCGAGGCGAGCGCGAACTTCGCGCCGGACCGGGGCGCAACGTTCGAGACCTACGCGGGAATCCGCATCCGCGGCGCGATGCTCGACACGTTGCGCAAGCTCGACTGGGCGCCACGCTCGGTGCACCGCAAGGCGCGCGCTGCCGAGGAGGCGCTGCGCGAGGTCGAGCGCGAGCTCGGTGCCGCGGCGAGCGACGCGGTGGTTGCCGCGCGCCTCGGCGTGCCGATCGACGAGTACCAGCGCATCGTGCGCGATGCGACCAGCTGCCGGTTGCTGTCGCTCGATGAGCTGACCGAGGGCGACGAGGCGTCGGGCCGCATCGCGGATTCCGGTGCCGGTCCGCTCGGCGAGGTGACCGACGAGGCGATGCGCAAGGCACTGGCCCGTGCCATCGGCGACCTGCCGGAACGGGAGAAGCTGGTGATGTCGCTCTACTACGAGCAGGAACTGAACCTGAAGGAGATCGGCGCCGTGCTCGGTGTCACCGAATCGCGCGTCTGCCAGCTGCACGGCCAGGCGCTGGCCCGCCTGCGGCCGCGCCTGCGCGACTGGCGCGACGCGCAGGAGGACGGCGCATGATGCTTGACGAGGCGCAGGTGGCACCACGCGTTGGAACGCCATGGACGTACTGAGCATCACCGGCCTGCTGCTCGGGCTGTTCGCCGTGGTCGGCGGGGCCGTCCTGAAGGGTGCCGGCGCGCACTCGCTGGTCTCTCCCGCCGCGTTCGTGATCGTGGTCGTGGGCACGATTGCCGCGAGTTCCCTGCAGACGCCGCTGGCCGTCATGAAGCGTGCGATGAAGCTGCTGCCGTGGATTCTCAGGCCACCGGTGCTCGGCCCCGACGCGCTGATCGCCAAGATCGTCGAGTGGAGCAACGTGGCGCGCAAGCAGGGCCTGCTCGGCCTCGAGCCGCTGCTCGAGGGAGAGTCCGACCCGTTCCTGCGCAAGGGACTGCAGTTGCTCGTCGACGGCGGCGAGCCCGACAACATCCGCGCGATCCTCGAGGTGGAGATCCAGAGCCGCGAGACCGCCGACCTGCAGGCCGCCAAGGTGTTCGAGGGCATGGGCATCTACGCGCCGACGCTCGGCATCATCGGTGCCGTGCTCGGGCTGATGGCCGTGATGCAGAATCTCGCGGACCCCTCCAAGCTCGGCAAGGGCATCGCCGCCGCCTTCACGGCGACGGTGTACGGCATCGGACTCGCGAACCTGTTGTTCCTGCCGATGGCCAACAAGCTGAAGGGGGCGATCCAGGCGCAGTCGCGCATGCAGGAGATGTCGGTCGAAGGGCTGATCTCGATCGCGCAGGGCGAGAACCCTCGCAACATCGAGACGCGGCTCCGGAGCTTCGTCGAGTGAGCCGGCGCCGGCACCACGAGGAGCACCAGAACCACGAGGCCTGGGCGATCCCCTACGGCGACCTGATCACGCTGTTGCTCGCGTTCTTCGTGGTCATGTACGCGATGTCGTCGGTGAACGAGGGCAAGTACCGCGTGCTGTCGGACTCGCTGGTGGCCGCTTTCCGCGGCCAGCCGATGACCATGCAGCCGGTGCAGGTCGGCCAGAAGCAGGTGGGGTCGGGTGCCGACCTGTCGATGAGCCTCGTGCAGCAGGACGTCCTGTCCGGCCAGCCGCGCGACCTGTTTGCGCCGCTGCCGCTCAAGCCGATCGAGGTGGAGGCGGGGCCGGACGACGACGGGCAGCAACCGCTCGCGGAGTCGGACGAGGCGGGGGAAGGGCGCGGCAACCTCGATGCGGTCGAGGACGAGGTCGGCCGGGCGATGGCCGAGCTCGTCGAGCAGGGGCTCGTGTCAGTGCGACGCCGCCAGGCCACCGTCGAGATCGAAATCCGCACCGACATCCTGTTCGACAGCGGTTCCGCGACACTGACGCGCGACGCCGAATTCGTGATCAAGCGCATCGCGGCCGTGCTGTCGCGCTTCCGGAACGCAATCCTCGTCGAGGGACACACGGACGACCGTCCGATCCGCACCGCACTGTTCCCTTCGAACTGGGAGCTGTCGGCCGCGCGGGCGGCGAGTGTCGTGCACGTGCTGACGCAGTCCGGGGTGCCGGGCGGGCAGGTGACGGTGGTCGGCTTCGCCGAGTTCCGCCCGGTCGCATCGAACGGCACCGCGGAAGGGCGCAATGCCAATCGCCGCGTCCTGGTCGTGGTGCGCGGGACCGAGGGGGCGACATCGCCCGCCGCGACTGCGACGCTACCGCCGGAGTGACACACCGATGAACGACCTGTCGATTGCCGCACTCGCCCTTGCCGGCGTCGCACTGCTGGCGCTGGCGGCTGCGGCGGTCCTTTTGTGGCGCCCGGCGCGTCGCGCGGTCGTGCGCCTCGAGGACCTGCAGGCCCAGGTGACGCGGCTGCTCGAGGTGCAGCAGGCCATTGACCTGCAGCTCGAGACCCTGGCCGCGCTGGTGCGCGAGGAGCGCGCGCACACCGCGTTTTCGCAGCCGGCGACCGGGCGCTCCTATGAGTTCGCGGCGCACCTGGCGTCGAGCGGCGCCGTCCCGGAGCAACTCGTCGCGCAGTGCGGTCTCACGCCGGCCGAGGCGGAACTGGCGATCCGGATCCACGGACTGGGGGCGCGCACGCGCACGGCCCGCGAATCGTGACGCACGTCCTAAATTTTTCGCCACGCCGGACGATAACCGGACTGCACCCGCGACAGTCGCGAAGGGCGACAGGCGCGGACAATAACCAGGAAAGAGTCGACGATGCTGCCCAACCACGCCATGACGAAGCCAACGCCGCCCGACGTCCACGCCGAGGCCGCCGCTGAAACCGGGTCCGGAGCCGCCACCCTGAGTGCGCAGGCGTTCGAGTTCGTGCAGACGCTCGCCCGGGAGCTATCCGCCGGGCGCGTCGAACTACCGGCATTCCCCGATGTCCTGGTCCGCGTACACCGGGTCCTGGCGTTGCCGGAAGTGACCGACGAGCGCATCGCGCGCGTGATCGCATCCGACGCTGGCCTGGCTGCGCGCGTGCTCACGATGGCCAATTCGGCGGCGCTGTCGCGCGGCGGCCGGCCGATCGCGGACCTTCGCCAGGCCGTGACGCGGGTCGGCCACCAGCACACCCGATCCGCCGCCATCGCTTACGCGATGGGCCGGATCCGCATCGCGGGTTCGCTTGCGCACATCCACGGCGACCTCCATGACCTCTGGCGGGCCAGCACACTGGTCGCCGCGCTCGCGCACGTCATCTCGGTCCACACCCGTGCAACGAATACCGACGAGGCCCTGCTGGCCGGCCTGATGCACAACATCGGTGCCGTGTACATCCTCGCCCGGGCCGGGAGGCACTCGGCGCTGTTCTCGGAAGTCGCGGTGCGCGACGCCATCATGGCCGACTGGATGGCGCACATCGGCCGCTCGATCGCCGAGAACTGGGGGATGTCCGACGAAGTCTGCGAGGCGATCGCCGAGCAGGCGGTCT
>Ga0209254_10001646_pt1 | contig 20155 bp, 15 predicted proteins | sample FrelakmetDIP11DI_FD_187148 | JGI IMG/M metagenome (GOLD analysis project Ga0209254, IMG submission 187148) | Freshwater lake sediment microbial communities from the University of Notre Dame, USA, for methane emissions studies - DIP11 DI (SPAdes)... | ecosystem: Environmental > Aquatic >...
CGCCGGTGACGCCACGCTCGGTTGCCTGCCGGTATGGGGCTTTGCGACCGTGTCCGAGTCGCAGGCCGAGGGCGTGGCGCCTGGCCGCCGCGTCTGGGGCTACTACCCGGCGGGCACGCATCTCGTGCTCGCGCCTTCGAAGGTGTCGGCCTCGGGCTTTGTCGATGGCTCGGCGCATCGGCAGGAGCTGGCCGCCGTCTACAACCAGTACGTCTTCTGCGATGCCGATCCCGCCTGGAGGCCGGAACTCGAAGGGATGCAGGCGGTGCTGCGGCCCCTGTTCCTGACGGCGTTTCTCCTGGACGACTTCCTGGCCGACAACGAATTCTTCGGCGCCGGTCAAGTGCTGCTGTCCAGCGCGTCGAGCAAGACGGCACAGGGCACTGCGTACTGCCTGGCGAGGCGCCGCGGCACACCGGGCGCCCCGCGCATCGTGGGCCTGACCTCGGCCGCGTATCTCGAGTTCGTGCGCTCGCTCGGCTGCTACGACGCCGTGCTGACCTACGACCAGTTAACCACGCTCGAGCCGCGGACCGCTACGGTGTACGTCGATTTCGCCGGCGACGCCGAACTGCGCCGCCGCATTCACACTCACTTCGCCGACGCGCTGAAGTTCAGCAGCTCCATCGGCGGCACGCACTGGAGCGCGCTCGGCTCGGCGCGCGACCTTCCCGGCCCGCGCCCTGTGCTGTTCTTCGCGCCCGCTCAGGCGAAGGCGCGCAGCGCGCCGCCGCCGCAGGGCTGGGGCGCGGCCGAACTGCAAGGGCGCATGGGGCAGGCCTGGGCGCAGTTCATCGGCGAGGTGCACGAGCACGGCTGGGTGCGCATCGTGATGCGGTCTGGCGCGCAGGCGGCGCTGCAGGCCTATCGCGACATGCTGGCCGGCCGCGCCGACGCGCGGGAGGGCTTAGTGCTCGACATGCGCGGCTGAGCGCGCCTCACCCGCGAACGACCGATGACCAAGATGGACAGGTCACTCGATCGGGCATTCGGAAACGTCGGAACGGGGCCGCGTCCTGCGGATCGGGTCGCGGTCAGCTTCCTGCAGCAAGTCGACGGCTGCTTCCGGACGGCCGTGACGCGGCATGGGGTCGGGCTGCGACCCGACCTAAAGTTCGCCCAGATTCCGCCGCGCGCTGAAGTGCATTGCTGCGATGCCTTTCCGCACCGCACGCCCGTTGGTATCAGGGCCGGCGCGCACGCCACTGCCGCCAAAGCTTGAGCGCCACCAGGAGCAGCGGCGCCGCATGCATGGCCAGGTCGAAGATGTCGAGCGGGCGGACCAGAGCACCCTGGAACAGAAGGCGCAACTTTTCGACCAGATGGGGCTCGGGCGTGATCGGCGCAATGGCCATCCAGGCCGCCAACGGCAGCAACCAGATCCACGCCAGGCGGTCGAGCCACTTCAGCATGGCTGGCAACGTGCGAGCCGGCAAGGGCATTGCAAAGGAGCAGCCTTACCAACGGCTGGCGTTGCGAGGTTCATGTGTTGTTCCGGAGCGGCGGTCACCACGAGCCAGTCGGCCATCGAGATTTCATTGGGGGGGCGGTCGCAGGGGCCAAAGCCTGGCGTCTGTCATCCGATGGGCCCGGGGCTCGACCGACGAAGGTTTGAGCCAACACTCGCCCCGGCTAACTCGCGGCCTCAATACGCGGGGCCGTCGCTTGAGGCAAGGGTCGTTCGACCACCTCAATCAGTTTGGCCAGCGCCTCATCGTTGTCGGTCATCGCCAGGTGCCCGATCCGTTCGAACCAGACGGCCTCGGCGCTGTCGAGGACCTGGCCGTCGCGCGGGACGATCATGTTGTCGTGGTGGCTGGCGAAGCAGATGAACTCGACCGGCTCGTCGCTCGCCGCCAACTGACGGACGAATTCGCAGGCGCGGCGCATCTGGCGGGTGTTCTCGCCGTGCCCGAGCCGCGCGAACAGCGTGCCGTGATGGGGCGTGCTGATCGTCACGACGCGCCCGACGGCGTGAGGGCCGTAGGCGCGCAGGTAGGCACGGGCGGCAAGCCCACCCATGCTGTGACAGACCAGCGTCACGCGCTCGGCGCCGGATGCGGCACGCAGGCGCTCGATCGCCGCGTGGATCAGTTCGGGATAGCGGTCCACCGCGGCAAATACGGGTTCCAGGTTCACCGTTGCGCAGTTCCAGCGGACGGCCAGCCCGCCCGACGTGAGCCACGGACGCCACGTGCCCCGGTTGCACATGTAGCCGTGGATGAAGAGCACCGCCGGCCGGCCAGGCTGCGGCACGATATCCGGCTCCGGATAGTCAGCACGCCACGGTTGATCGATGTTGAAGACCTTGAAGGAGCGCCATGTCTCGGCGAGCCAGACCTTCAACAGCGCAAGCGGCCCTAGCCGCGCGACCGGGCGGCGGTCGACGATGGCGCCCGTGACGAACTCGATCGCCAGCGGGATGCCGTGCACTGCGATCGGGAACATGAGGATGATCGCCACGGCAAGCGGCGGCACCATCCAGGCCCCGAGCACAGTGACGAGAGTGATGGCGGCGACCGCTTCGAGGCCGACACCAATGCGCAGCATGCGTGCCAGCATCACACCCCCCGGGCTGCGCGCAGGTCGGTGTCGACGTCGATCCAGGACCAGCGACGCGACGTGAAGGGATGCCGGCGGAACCCGATGACCCAGGGCTGCGCGAGATCGACATAGATGCGGTGCATGTGGAGCAGGTACGGCATGTAGGCCACCATCAGGCGCGATGCTTCGCGCAGCACCGCGAGACGCTCCGGTCCGTCCGGCATGACGCGCTGCTGCTCGAACAGCCGGTTGTAGGCAGGCAGGTTGAACCGCGCATCGTTGATCGATTCGGTATTGGGTCCATAGGCCATGCCGAAGATCGTGTCACTGTCGGGCTGGCCGACCTGCCAGGCGTAGCCCCAGATCATCAGTTGGCCCGCCATCGACTGCTTCACGAGTTCCGGCCACTGGGCCACGCGGAATTTCGTGCGCAGGCCAATTGCGTTCATGTACTTCGTCCACAGCTCATTGGCACTGCGGTCGCGCTGCGTGTTGGTGGCGGCAATTTCCAGCATCAGGGGCTGGCCCTCGGGCGTCTCGCGCCAGCCGTCGCCGTCGCGGTCGACGTAGCCGTAAGTGTCCAGCAGTGCACGGGCGTACGCCGGGTTGTACTCGGCCATCGGCGTGCGGTAGGCGGGGTCGTACCCGTAGGTCGCAGGGATGAAAGGCGATTCGGCCTGCACGCCGAAACCGCTGAAGATGCTGCGGATGTATTCGCGGCCGTCGAAGCCCAGTGCAATGGCGCGCCGCAGGGCAACCTTTTCCGGCGTATAGCCGCCGACGACCGGGTGCTCCATGTTGAAGTAGCTGAGCGTGATGTCCGACATCGGCGTCAGGAGTGCCTTGACTCCCTTGCGCTCGAGGAAGGGCGCGAGCTTCCCGTTTGGTGCCGCGACGCGCGCCAGATCGACAGGCACCGGGTCGAGGATGTCGAGTTCCCCCTGCAGGAACGCGAGCCAGCGTGGCTGCGACTCTTCGATGACGGCGATCTCGACACGGTCGACCAGCGGCAGGCGGCGACCCTTCAGCCGCTCCGCTTCCGGCGCAAGCTGCGGCGCATCGGCGGCGGCTTCGAAGTCGTAGCGCTCCTCCCGAAAGGTCGGATTGCGTTCGAGCACGATGCGCGACGAGCGCGTCCAGGCGGCCAGTCGGAACGGTCCGGTACCCACCGGGTGCGCCATGATGTCGTCACCGTAGGCGTCGACAACCTCGCGCGCGATCGCTCCGAACAGCGATGCGTCGGCAAAGTTGTAGATGATGCGCGGATTCGGTTCTGCGAGCCGCAGCTGCAACGTGTAGCGGTCGAGCGCCCGCAGCCCTTCGACCGCCGTGTCGTAGTCAAAGGGGCGTTTGCCCTTGAGCGACGCCGCGCGCAGTTCGCTCAGTCCGAGCACCTTGCTGTTTTCCAGCACGAACAGCATCGGGCTCTTCCAGCGCGGGTCGTAGATGCGCTTCCACGAATACACATAGTCGGCCGCAACGAGTTCGCGCCGTTGGCCCTTGAACGCCGGGTCGTCCTGGAAGTAGATCCCGGGGCGCAGGCGAAACGTGAAGGTCCGGTAGTCGGAAGAGACCTCGGGCAGGGCAACGAGCGTGTTCGCGCGCAAAGCCGCGGGCCGCGCCATGAAGTCGAATTCGAGCGGGGCGTCAAGGATGTGGCCGATGACGGTGCGCGAGTAGAGATCCTGCACCTGCGCGGGATCGAAGCCGGTCTCTGCGGCGGGAAAGGCGACTCGCAGTGTCTTCGCACCGTTGGTGGGCCGCGCCGCATGGGCGCTGCCAGGCAGGACACCGGCCGCCGGGGCAGCGGCGAGGACGGCGCCGACCTGGACCAGCCGTCTACGACTAAGTGCGGTCATGTGGGGCCCTTGAAGGGCAGCCTGCCAGCCTTACCCGATGTCGCGCGCGCGACGGTCCGCGTCGATGTCGAACCACTTGAATGCGTCGCGCGCGAAAGGGTGTCTGCGATACCCGATGACCCAGGGATGGACGAAAGAGTTGAGGATCCGATGGCCGTGGAACTTGTACGGCATGTAGGCCACCATCAACCGGTTCATTTCGTACATGGCGGCCATGCGCTCCGGGCCATTGGGCAACGTCGCCTGTCGGCTGCATAGTGCGTCGTAGGCGGGCAGCTCAAACCGGGCGTAGTTGGCAGCGCCGATATAGGGACTGAAGCCCAGGTTGTAAAAGGTCTCGGCGTCAGGCTCGGTGGCGCTCCACCCCAGCCCCCACATCATCAGCTTTCCGACGCGCGCCGACTTGGCCTGCTCGGGCCATTGGCCGATGTTGAACTTGACGCGGATACCGACGAGATCAAAGGCCTTCTGCCAGAGTTCGTTCAGTGCCCGCGAGAACGGATCGCCCTGGGTTGCGTATTCCACGACCAGCGGCTTGCCATCCGGCTGCTCGCGCCAGCCATCGCCGTTGGTGTCGCGGTAGCCGAACGTGTCCAGCAGCGTGTTGGCGCGAACCGGGTCAAACTGGCCCATGTCACTGACAAAGGTTGGATCAAACCCCCACACGCCGGGTGGCACCGCTGACTGCGCCGGCACCATCTGGCCGCGACGGAGGTCACGGATTTCGCGCCTGAGGTCGTAAGCCAGGGCTATTGCCCGACGCAGAGCCACCTTCGCAGGCGTGTAGCCTCCAACGAGCGGATCCTGCATGTTGAAGTAGCTGATGATGATGTCGGCATTTACGTAGCGGTCGACCCAGATCCCGCGTTTGGCCAGGGCTGGGGCAACGCGCCCGTTCGGCGCGGCCGTGTTAAGCAGCTCTCCCGGGGAACCAACATCGAGTGCGCCGTTGAGAAATGCGAGCCACTGTGGCTGCGTCTCGTTGATGATCGAGATGTCTATCCGATCGATGATCGGTAATCGCTTGCCTGCCAACTGCTGGGCCGCCTCGATCCCGCGCACGTCGTCCGCCGACGGTGTCGCGGTATAGGTCTCTTCACGGTAGGTCGGATTGCGCTCGAGGATGATGCGCGACGCGCGCCGCCAATCGGCGAGCCTGTAGGGTCCAGTGCCGACTGGTCGTGCCTGGATCTCCGTTTCGCTGACCGACTCGACGACTTCGCGCGCGACGGCACTGAAGTAGTTGGCAAAGGCAAAGTTGTAGATAAAGCGCGGATCGGGCTCGGCCAGGCGGACTTCGAAAACGTAGCGATCAAGTACCCGGATGCCGTCGACAGGCCGGTCGTAATCGAAGCGACCGGTTTTCTGAGCCTCGGTGCGGAGGACTTCCAGGCCCAGGGGCTTTGCGTTCGACAACGCCGCGTAGTGCGGACTCTTGAAGCGCGGATCGAAGTTGCGCTTGAACTGGTAGACACAGTCAGCCGCGACCATTTCCCGACGCTTGCCCTTGAAGACCGGGTCATCCTGGAAATAGATGCCCGGGCGAAGCTTCACCGTGAAGACACGATCCCCTTCCGAGACCAGCGGCATCTCGGCAGCCGTGCGCAGGATGAGCTGGGCCGGACGCGCCAGGAAGTCGTACTGCAGGGGCGGCTCGAAGATATTGCCCAGCACGGTGTTCGAGTAGAGATCCGAAACCTGGGCCGGGTCGAAACCGGTCTCGGCTGAGGGAAACGACCAGTAAAGCGTCTTGGGGCGGGCGGCGAGTTGCGCAAGCGTGCGCGTTGGCAGCAGGGCCAGTGCGCTCGTCGTCGCGGCGGAGCCGAGCACAAAGGCTCGTCGCGACTCGTCCGTTGTCGGTTCAGGGGGCACCGGGCCGGCCTGGATGTTCATTTGATCGCCTTCGCCTGCTGCTCGGCATCGATATCGACATATGCCCACCATGCCAGCCAGTAGGGCGGTCGGCGGTAGCCGGTCAGCCAGGGCCAGGCGAGGTCGGTATAGATGCGATGCACGCCGGTGCGGTAGGGCGCGTACGCCGCGAGCATGCGCTTGCCTTCGAAGAACAGCTGTTCGCGCTCAGCGCCGTCCGGAATGACCTGCATGCGTTCGTAGAGCCGGTCGAACTCCTTGTTGGAAAAGCGCGCGAGGTTTTGCCCGCCCTTGTGAATGGTCGCTCCCATGTCGAACGAGGGCTGACCATCGGGCGCCGCCGCTGACTGACCGACGCCCCAGACCATGTAATTCCCGCTGCGCGCTTTCTTCAGATTCTCCGGCCACTTCGCCTGCTTGAACTCGGTCCGGATCCCGATCGCGCCGAAGTCCTTGCGCTGAAGTTCATTGAGTCGGCGCGAGGCCTGATCGGGTTGCGTCGAAATTTCGAGAATCAGCGGCGAGCCGTCGGGCTGCTCGCGCCAGCCGTCGCCGTCGCGATCGAGGTACCCATACAGATCGAGCAGCGCCCGCGCGCGGGCCGGATCGTGGCCATCTCCCTTAAAGGCCTTGTCGTAGCCCATCGTGTTCGGCATCAGTACTGATTGCGCGGGGACTGCCTGACCCTTGCGCTCGAGCCGGATTTCCTGGTCGACGTTCGACGCCATGCTGAGCGCACGGCGCAGAGCAACCTTGGCTGGCTCGTAGCCGCCGACCACGGGGTCTTCCATGTTGAACACCGTAATCGTCACATCCGAGGCCAGCGTACGGAACATCTGGATGCCTTGCCTGGCCAGGTTCGGCGCCAGCTTGTTGTTTGGAATCGCGAGGTTGACGAATTCATTGGGCAGCCGCTCGAGAAAGTCCTGCTGCTTCTGCAGGAACGACAACCAGCGCGGTTGCTGCTCATCGATCACCGAGACCTCGACTCGGTCGAGCATCGGCAGCCGGCGGCCCTTGAACTTCGCCAGGAGCGCCTGGCCCTCGGCGTCGTCAGCGGCGGGCCGGGCGTCGTAGTGGACGTCGCGGTAGCTCGGATTCTTCACCAGTACGATCTTCGAGGAGCGTCGCCACTGCGCGAGGCGGAACGGCCCAGTGCCGACCGGATGCGCCGTAATGTCGTCGCCGTATGTCTCGACCACTTCGCGCGCGACGGCTCCAAATAGATCTCCGCCAGTCATGATCTGGATGAAGCGCGGCTGCGGCTCGGCAAAGCGAAAGCGGAGCGTGTGGCGGTCGAGCGCGCGCATGCCTTCCACGTCAGCGTCATAGTCGAACGGCTTCGTGTCCTTGATGACGGCGTCGCGCAGCGCCGCCATGCCGAGGAGCTTCAGCTCGCCAAGAGTGGGGAAGGCGGGCGACTTCCAGCGCGGGTCGAAAAAGCGCTTCCACGAATAGACGTAATCCTGCGCGATGAGTTCGCGCGGCTTTCCCTTGAAGACTGGATCGTCCTGAAAGTAGATGCCCGGCCTGATGCGTACCGTCCATGTGCGGAAGTCCTCCGAAACTTCGGGCGGTCCTTCTGCGGTACAGGGGCGGATCAGGAATGGCCGCGCGAGGTGGTCGTACTCGTACAGGCCTTCGAAGATGTTAGACGTAAGGAAGCGTGAATAGAGGTCGACGACCTGCACCGGATCCATGCCGGTTTCGGCGATGGGGAAGGCGTAGCGCAGGACCTTTGCACGGGTGGGCTGCGCGCCGGCCAGAGGCGGCAGGCCGAGCGTTGCGGCAGCCATCGCCTTGAGTGTCGCGCGCCGGCGCGGGGAGGACGGATTGCGGGATGTCATGCGATCAGTTTCGACTGGAGTTCGGTGTCGATGTCGACGTACTGCCAGAAAGTGTTCGAGTAAAGCTGCCGCCGGAAACCGATCAGCCACGGCCAGGCCAGGTCGGTCAGGATTCGGTGCACTCCCCATCGATAGGGTGCATCGACCGCGAGCATGCGCTTGGTTTCCAGGAAGAGCTGTGCCCGCTCGGGTCCGTCGGGCAGCACGCGGATCCGTTCGTAGATCTCGTCGAAGCGCTTGTTCGAATAGCGTGCCAGGTTCTGCCCGCCGAAGTGGATCGTGGCGCCACGGTCGAGCGAGGACTGGCCGTCGGGCGCGGCCGCCGAGTAGCCGAGGTTCCACACCTGCAGCTTGCCGGCGCGCGCGTTCTTCAGGTTCTCCGGCCACTTGGCGGACTTGAACTCGATCCTGATGCCGAGCGCCGCGAGATCCTTGCGGCGCAGCTCGTCGCGCTGCCGCGCGCGCTGGTCCGGAGTCGTGAACCACTCCAGCACCAGCGGCGAGCCGTCGGGCTGCTCGCGCCAGCCGTCGCCGTCGCGGTCGACATAACCGTACATGTCGAGCAGCGCCTTGGCACGTGGCAGGTCGTAGCGTGCGGTTTCACTGACGAAGCCGGAGTCGTAGCCCATCGTGTGCGGCATCAGCCCCGACTGCGCCGGCACCGCCTGTCCGCGCCAGTACAGTCGGATTTCCTGCTCGACGTTGATGGCATGGCCAATGGCCCGCCTCAGCGCGACCTTGGCGGGCTCGTAGCCGCCGACGACCGGGTCGGTCATGTTGAAGTAGGTCAGCGTGACGTCGGCGTTCAGCGTGCGCCACATCTGCACGTTGCGGCGCGCCAGGTGCGGTGCCAGTACGCCGTTGGGCGCAGCGATGTTCATGAAGTCGAACGGCAGCCGTTCGAGCAGATCCTGCTGCTGGTTCAGGAACGACAGCCAGCGCGGCTGGGTCTCCTCGATGATCGAGACCTCGACGCGGTCGATCATCGGCAGCTTGCGTCCCTTGAAGCGCGCGAGCAGCGCCTGACCTTCGGCGTCATCGGCCGCCGGCGCGGCATCGTAGGTGACGTCGCGATAGGTCGGATTGCGTACCAGCACGATCTTGGACGATCGACGCCAGTCGGCGAGACGAAACGGTCCGGTGCCCACCGGGTGGCTGGGAATAGCGTCGCCGTAAGCCTCGACCACTTCCCGCGCGACCGCGCCATACAGGTCGCCGCCGGCGATGACCTGCAGGAACCGCGGCAGCGGCCGCTCGACCCGGAACTGGATCGTGTAGCGGTCCAGTGCACGGAGGCCCTCGACCGGCGTGTCGTAGTTGAACGGCCGCTTGTTCTTCAAGGCGTCGTCGCGCAGCGCCGCCATGCCGACGAAGCGGGACTCTGCCAGCGTGGCGTAGGTCGGCGCCTTCCAGCGCGGGTCGAAGAACCTCTTCATCGAGTACACGTAGTCCTCGGCGACCAGCTCGCGCGGCTTGCCCTTGAACACCGGGTCGTCCTGGAACAGGGTGCCGGGCTTGATGCGGATGGTCCAGACGCGGAAGTCGTCGGCAGCCTCCGGCATTCCGTCGGCGGTGTTCGGCACGATCCGGAACGGTCGCGCGAGGTAGTCGTAGTCGTACAAGCCGTCGAAGATATGGCTGGTGACTATGCGGGAGTACAAGTCGCTGATCTGCGCGGGATCGAAGCCGGTCTCGCTGACTTCGAAGGCGTAGCGAAGGACTTTCTCGCCGCTCGCGGCGTGCGTCGCCACGCCGGGAACGCTGAGTCCCGCGAGTACGGCGGCCTGCAGCGTCGCCCGGCGTGCTGGTGAAAAGGGCATGGGGCGCATCAGGCAGCTGTCCGGGCGTTCGCGTCGGGCACGATGTCGATGTACTTGAGGAAGTCACGCATGAACGGGTGCCGACGATAGCCGACGATCCACGGATGCGCGACCGAGGTATCGATGCGGTGGCCGAGGAACTTGTACGGCGCATACGCGACGAAGAGCTTCTTCGCATCGAAGAAAGCGGCCTCACGCTGCGGTCCGTCGGGCAGCGTCTGCTGCAGCGCATAGAGACGATTGAATTCCGGCAGGTCGAAGCGCGCGTGGTTGGCCTGGCCCTTGTTCGGCCCGTAGCCAAGCGCGAGAAACGTGTCGCCGTCAGGTTGAGTGGCGCTCCAGCCCACGCGCCACATCATCAGCTTGCCGGCGCGCGAGTTCTTCAGGTTCTCCGGCCACTTGGCCGACCTGAACTGCATGTCGATTCCGATCGCCGTCATCGCCTTGCGCCACAGTTCGTCGAGCTGGCGCGACAGCTGGTCCGGCTGGGTCGCCATCTCAAGGACCAGCGCCGTGCCGTCGGGGCGCTCGCGCCAGCCGTCGCCGTTGCGGTCAACGTAGCCGAACGCATCGAGCAGCGCCTTGGCGCGCGCCGGATTGAACTCGCTCATCTCGCTGCGGAAGGTCGGATCGAAGCCGGTGGTCAGCGGCGCCACCGGCGACTGCGACGGCACCGACTGTCCCTTGCGCACGAGGCGGATTTCATCGTCGGCGGAATACGCAAGTGAAATCGCGCGGCGCAACGCGACCTGCTGCGGAGCGTGTCCGCCGACGACCGGATGCTCCATGTTGAACAGCGCCATGTCGACGCTCGGTCGGGGCGTGCGGTCCATCTGCACGCCGCGCCTGGCCAGATTCGGCGCGAGCTGCCCGTTCGGCACGATCAGGTTGGCGAGGTCGACGGGGATCTCGTCGACCAGATCGTGCTCGCCGTTGAGGAAGGCGAGCCAGCGCGGCTGGTTCTCTTCAACGATGAAGATCTCGACTCGGTCGATCATTGGCAACCTGCGGCCGGCCAGGCGGGCCGCGACCTGCGCTGCATCAGCGTCACCCGGCGCGGGCTGCGCGCGGTAGGTCTCGGTGCGGTAGCCCGGATTGCGTTCGAGCACGATGCGCGACGAACGGCGCCAGTCGGCAAGGCGGAAGGGACCGGTGCCGACCGGATGCGCCATGATCTGCTTGTCGTCGTAGCGGTCCACGACCTCGCGCGCCACTGCTCCCATGAACGAGTTGTCGGCGAGGTACTGGTGAAAGCGCGGGCTGGGCCGGGCAAAGCGCAACTGCAGCGTGTAGCGGTCGAGTGCGCGTACGCCTTCGACCTCGCGGTCGTGGTCGAAGCGGCCGCCTTTCAACGCGGCGCTGCGCAGGTCCGCCATGCCCAGCAGCTGTGCGTTTTCCAGCAGGTACAGCCGCGGGCTCTTGTAGCGCGGGTCGAAGAAGCGCTTGATCGCGTAGACGTAGTCGGCCGCCACCAGCTCGCGTGGCCGCCCGGCAAAGGCCGGATGGTCCTGGAAGTAGATGCCGGGCCGGATCCGCAGCGTCAGCGTGGTGAAGTCTTCCGACCATTGCGGCAGTGCGGCGGCCGTATTGGGCACGATGACCGCCGGGCGCGCCAGGAAGTCGTAGGTGAGGGGCGCATCGAGGATGTTCGACAGCACCGTATTGGAGTACAGGTCCTGGACCTGCGCCGGATCGAAGCCGCTCTCGGCCACGCGAAAGGCGTAGCGCAGGACCTTCTGCCCGCCAGCCGGTTCACTCTGTCCGCGGGCCGGCCCGGTCACCAGCGCCACCGGTGAAGCGGCGAGTGCCTGGGCAAAGGCGCGTCGGGTTTTCGAGACGTCTTCGTTCATGCAGTCGACCGGGGTGGAACTGCCAAATTTGATTACCGGGCAGTCATCGGCATAATCCGCGCTTCCGCGCGCCGGGCCACAAGGCGGGCGCAAGCAACGACAGAAAGAGTCGGCCCCCTTGGGCGCCTATATCTTACGCAGACTGTGGCAGATGATCCCGACACTGGTCGGGGTCATCCTCTTTGTCTTCTTTCTCTTCAAATGGTTCGGCGGCGACCCGGCAGAAATCCTCGGCGGTCTGCTGGCCACGCCGGAGCAGATCGAGGCGATCCGGACCCAGCTCGGCCTGAACGAGCCGTGGTACACGCAGCTCTGGATCTTCGTGAAGTCGATCTTCACCTTCAACTGGGGCAACAGCTGGGCTACCGGGGAAGCTGTCTCGAACATCTTCCGCACGCGCCTGCCGGCGACGCTGACGGTGATGGTGCCGATCCTGATCCTCGAGACGGTGCTGGGCATCGTCGCGGCAATGGCGGTGGCCTACGTGCGCGGGTCGCTGACCGACCGCTCGATCATGATCATCACGACGGTCATGCTGTCGGTCTCGTTCCTGGTCTACATCATCGTGGGCCAGTGGCTGTTCGGCTTTTATCTCGGCTGGTTCCCGGTGCAGGGCTGGAGCGACAGCTTCTGGACCAACCTGACGCACTACGCGGTGCTGCCGGTGCTGCTGGCGACCTTCGTCTCGCTCGCACCGAACACGCGGCTCTACCGCAGCTTCTTCCTCGACGAGATCAACCAGGATTACGTGCGGACGGCACGCGCCAAGGGCGTGACCGAGAACCGGGCGCTGTTCGTCCACGTGTTGCGCAACGCGATGATTCCGGTGCTGACCAACGTCGCGGTTCAGCTGCCGGGGATCTTCCTCGGCTCGTTCCTGATCGAGACCTTCTTCTCGATTCCGGGTCTGGGCCGCGAGACGCTGCTGGCGGTGAACCGCAGCGACTATCCGGTGATCCAGGCAGTCACCGTGTACCTGGCCGCGCTGACGATGGTGATCAACCTGGGCGCCGACATCCTGTACAAGTTGGTGGATCCGCGCGTGGTGCTGAAGTGAGGCGGCGATGACGACGGTAGTCGAGGCATACCAGGCGGCATCTTCCGAGCGCTCGGCGGGCGTCTGGGTGACGGCCTGGCGGCGGCTGACCAACGACAAGGTCGGCATGGCTTCGCTGGCCGTCGTGGCGGGGTTTCTCGTCATGATCCTGGCGGCGGCCGTCGGGTTGCTGGCCGGCGACTGGCAGAAGGAAGTCGGCGTGCCCGATGCACCGCCGTCGTTCATCGGTCCGCGCGCCCAGGCCACGGGAACGGACCCGATCGCGAGCGTCATCGCCAAGGATGCGAAGCCTGTCGATCTATCGGACATCGATCCGCTCGCGCCGAAGTACAAGGAATGGGCGGAACGCGCTGCCAAGATCCAGATCACCGATCCGCCGCGCGCTGAAACGCTGCCGTTTGGCGGCGACCGCCTGGGCCGCGACATCGTTGCCAAGGTCATCAAGGGTGCCGAGATCTCGATCTTCGTCGGCGTCTTCGCGGCCGTGCTGGCAACTCTCATCGGCACGATGCTCGGAGCGCTGTCCGGGTATGCCGGCGGCCGCATCGGCGACTTCCTCGAGTGGGTCTACAACGTCTTCACGTCGATCCCGGGGATCCTGCTGATCTTTGCGTTCGCGGCGGTGCTCGGCCGCGGGATCAGCACGGTGATCCTGATCCTCGGCCTGGCGGGCTGGACCGGCATCTACCGGCTGGTGCGTGCCGAGTACATGAAGCACCGCACGCGCGAGTACGTTCGCGCGGCCGAGGCCATCGGCGCAAGCCATCTGTCGCGCATGTTCATCCACATCCTGCCGAACGTCAGCCACGTCGTCCTGGTGCAACTCTCGCTGCACGTGGTGTTCTTCATCAAGGCCGAGGTCATCCTGTCGTTCCTCGGGCTCGGCGTGCGCGTCGACCAGGTGTCGTGGGGCACGATGCTGTCGGAAGCGCAGGCCGAGCTGGTGCTGGGCCATTGGTGGCAGCTGGTCGCAACGACGGTGTCGATGGCGCTTTTCGTTACAGCGTTCTCGCTGCTCACCGACGCGCTGCGCGACGCCCTCGACCCAAAACTGAGATAGCCATGACCAATCTCGTTTCGGTTCGTGACCTGAAGGTGTCGTTCCGCCTGGGCAAGCACCGCATTGCCGAGGCCGTCCGCGGTGTCAGCTTCGACCTGCCGGAGAACGCCACGGTGGCGCTGGTCGGCGAATCGGGCTCCGGCAAGAGCGTGTCGGCGATGTCGATCGTGCGCCTGCTGCCGGAGAACGCGATCGTCGGGCCGGAGAGCCGGGTCGAATTCGGCGGCCGCAACCTGCTGGCTGAACCGATCGATTCGCTGCGAACTATCCGGGGCAAGGACATCTCCGTCGTCTTCCAGGAGCCGATGTCGTCGCTGAACCCGGTGTTCACCGTCGGCTGGCAGATCGCCGAGGTGCTGCAGCTCCACATGGGCCTGTCGCGCAAGCAGGTGGGTGATCGCGTCGTCGAGCTGCTGACCGAAGTCGGCATCCCGGAGCCGAAGTCGCGCGTCGATGCGTATCCGCACGAGCTCTCGGGCGGGCAGCAGCAGCGGGTGATGATCGCAATGGCAATCGCCTGCGAGCCAAAGCTGCTGATCGCCGACGAGCCGACCACCGCGCTCGACGTCACCGTGCAGCGCCAGATCCTCGAGCTGATCAAGCGGCTGCAGGACCGCCATCGCATGAGCGTGCTCTTCATCAGCCACGACCTCGGGTTGGTGGGCGAGATCGCGGACCATGTCGTGGTGATGCGCGACGGTGTGGTGCGCGAAAAGGGCCGAGTGGCGGAGATTTTCGAGGCGCCGAAGGATGCCTACACGAAGGCACTGCTGCTGTGCCGGCCGCGGCTGGACGTCAAGCCGAAGCGGCTGCCGGTGATCGATGACTTCATGCAGGGCAAGCCCGAGTCGCAGATCGTCGTCACCGAGCCGCGGATCGCGCGCGCCGCGGCGGCGGCGCCGTTGATCGAAGCCAAGGGGCTGCGCAAGGAGTACCGGCTGAAGACGGGCCTCTTCGCGCGCAAGACGGTCGAAGCGGTCAAGGACGCCAGCTTCACGCTCTACCCCGGGCGGACGCTGGGCGTGGTCGGTGAATCCGGGTCGGGCAAGACCACGGTCGGCATGCTGCTGATGCGCCTGGTCGAGGCCACCGCCGGGCAGGTGCTCTACCAGGGCAAGGACCTGCTGACGCTGTCGGACACCGAGATGATGGCCTACCGGCGCAAGATCCAGATCATCTTCCAGAATCCCTACGCCAGTCTCAATCCCCGTTTCACCGTCGGCCAGATCCTGACCGAGCCGATGAAGATCCACGGTATCGGCGACAACGACGCAGACCGTTTCGAGCGGGCGGCGGCTCTGTCGCGCCGCGTGGGCCTGGCCGCCGACAGCGTGTACAAGTATCCGCACGAATTTTCGGGCGGACAGCGGCAACGCATTGCCATCGCGCGCTGCCTGACGATGAAGCCGGACGTCGTGATCTGCGACGAGTCGGTGTCGGCGCTCGACGTTTCGGTGCAGGCGACGGTGCTGAACCTGCTGCTCGACCTGCAGGACGAGTTCGGCATGACCTACATTTTCATCAGCCATGACCTGGCTGTCGTCAAGTACATGGCCGACGACATGCTCGTGATGAGCGAGGGCGCGATCGTGGAACGCGGCGAGTCGGACGCGATCTACGCCGATCCGCAGCACGAGTACACGCGCAAGCTGCTGTCGGCCATCCCGCGCGGCTACGCGCCGCGCGCTCAACGCGCCGCCTAGGTTCCGCCGCCCGCGATCGTTCCTGCCGTGTTCGGCACCGCAACTCCAGCAACACAGAAGAAGCTGACCGACGCGCTCGGTCGCGTCATCGAGCTGCGCTCGCGCCTGCATGCCGACGCCGCGCTCGGCGCGCGCTGGCTGGCGGTCAAGTCCTTTCAGTCCGACCGGCTGGCCCGCACGTACTCGGATTTGCTCGCGTCCGACCGCTATCGCGAGTCGTGCGAGTTTTTCCTGGAGGAACTCTACGGCGCACGCGACTTCGAGCAGCGGGACGCCGAGGCACAGAAGGTGGTCCCGAAGCTCGCGCGCATGCTGCCGGCGCGCGCCATCGAGACCCTGTTGCTCGCCGTCGAACTCGATGAGCTGGCCGAAGATCTCGATGCAGGCGTGGCGCGCCTTGTGCAAACCCCGATCACCGCGCAACGCTATGCCGAGGCGTACGTCAAGGTCGGCAGCAAGGCGCAGCGCGAGCACCAGGTCGAGCTGGTCGATGAGATCGGCGGCGCACTCGACCGCCTGGCGCGGATTCCGATGCTGGCGCCCATGCTGGGCATGATGAAGGCCCCCGCTGAGGCCTGGGGCTACGGCCATCTGCACCATTTCCTGTATCGGGGATTTCACGCCTTTGCCGCGATGGGCGGCGCACGCGAGTTCCTGGCGACGATCAAACGGCGGGAACTCGCGATCAACGCCCGCCTGTTTGCCCGCGAGAACGACCCGTTCCGGCCGGTCGATTAGCGCCTCCCTGGCGCGGCGTTCAGCGATCCCTCAGCACGCGCGTGCGCGTCCACCGGTCGTGGAGCAGGCGTCGTTCGGGATCCCGCAGGGCAGGCAGCAGCAGCAACCCGAAGCTCAGGGCCAGTGCCGCGAGGCTCGCGATGGGACCGGGTCGATCGAGTGCGATGACAATCAGGCCCGGTACGAACAGGTGCCATGACAGCAGGTATCGCGCGATCGCACGTGAGCTCGACACCCGACCCCCGTCCGGGCCGGCGACGCGCAGCCTCCAGGTCTTGAGCGCCAGTGTCTGGCCCGACCGAGTCCAGCACCAGACGAAGTAGACACCGATGGCGGCAAACAACGCGCATTGCAGGACCACGCGCCTAGACGGGCTGAGTGGGTAGGTCCAGCCCAGGACGGAGAGCAAGGCGAACGCGACGGCAAATGTGACGCCGAAGAGCAGGACGCCTTCGTAGGTCATCGCCGCAAGTCGCAGCGGCAGGCCGACCGGCCGGTCCGGCACAGCGTTTTCCGGGAGGGACATGGTCGCGAGTGTAGGGCGGCGGCCCCCAACGACCGCGCTTACTGCTTCTGCGGCTCCGTTCGGGCCGGGGGATGCGCCGGCTTGACTTTGGAGTCGGGCGCAGGGCGTCGCGGTGTCTCCGCCTTGGACGCGGCGCGGTTCGCAAGTTCGCGCCTCTTGTCCTCCGGAAGCTCCTGGAATTTCTGCACCGTGGCCTGGCGCTGCTCGGCCGGTACCTCGTAGGCCTTGCGGAAGTTCTCGCGTGCGGTGGCCTTCTGCTCGGGTGTCAGGCGCGCGAACTCGGACATGCGCTCGTGCATCCGCTGCTTGCCCTGGGGTGAAAGGTTTGGGTACTTGGCTGCAACTTCGAGCCACTTGCGCTTGCGGTCGGCATCCAGGGCCGACCAGTCCCGCGCCAGCGGGGCGAGTGCCTCGCGTTGCGCGTTCGTCAGTTCGCTCCACGAAGGCCGCGAGCTGCCCTGGGCCCAGACCGAGGCACACAAGAGCAGCAGTCCGGCGAGGAGGGCGCCACGCGCCAGAGGATTGCGCACGCGTGGTTTCCGGTCAGAACTCGCTCGCGTCCTGGCTGAGCATCGCGCCGAAGCCCTTGTCGGCATAGGTCGACAGGGGAACTTCGTCGAGCAGCACCGCGAAGTCCATGTCCGCCAGTTCCGAGATGCGGCGTGACTCCTGGTACTGATAAATGCCGAAGAAGCCGATGGCCAGGGCGAGCACCGGCGCGGCCAGGCCGAGTCGGCCCAGCCAGCTGCCGAGTCCGGCACTGGCCCGCGGTCCACCCGCGGTCTGGGCCGCCGGCACCCAGCCCACCTCGGGCTGGGCGGATGAGTGGCGTGCAAGCGCCGCCTGCCGGGCCTGCTGCAGGCGAAAACTGGTGCGGTAGTCGAGCCGCTCGAGCCCCTCGTTCAGGGCCTGGCGGATCCGGTAGCCAAACTCGTCCTGTTTCATAACCTGATTCCCCGCGCGCTCAGGGCCTTGGCCAGCGTCGCGGTTGCGCGCGAGCAGTGTGTCTTGACGCTGCCCTCCGAGCACCCCATCGCGGCGGCGGTTTCCGCCACATCCATCTCTTGCCAGTAACGCATCAGGAAGGCTTCGCGTTGACGCGCCGGCAGGCGGGCAACTTCTTCCTCAATTATCGCAATGACCTGGGCGCGCTCAACCTTGTCCGCCGCGCTTTCCGCCCCGTCGGAGCCCGCGAGGGCTTCCAGTGTTTCCAAAGGGTCGGCCGAATCATCGTCCTTCGGCGTCAGGGCCGAAAACAGCGTCACCCACGTCGATCGTACCTTCTGTCGACGGAAGTGATCGTGGATGACGTTCTGCAGTATCCGGGTGAAAAGCAGGGGAAATTCGGCGACCGGCCGGTCGCCGTAGCTTTCCGACAGCTTGATCATCGCGTCCTGGACGATGTCCAGGGCGGCGTCGACGTCGCGGGTCGCAAATTGCGCCTGCTTGAAAGCGCGGCGCTCTACGCTGGCGAGAAACTCGGAAAGCTCGTCGCGGGTGGCCATCGGTGGGGCTGATCGACGACAATTCGCGACAGCCCGCTGAAGGGAAAACGGCGCCGGATGCTAACAGACAAGGCCCGGCGCGGATCACGCTCTCGTCGAACACGCACACCACAGTCTCGGTTTGCACAATGTTGTGCGGTGCAGTATCGTTTTCGGTTCTTGCAAAACGAGAACACGTCTTTAGCGACACAGCCTATCCCGTTGTAACCGCGTAAAGCGCCCCCGCCGCACCGCGCGCCACAAGCTCGCATGGACGGCATCCGATCAATTTCCTGTGGACTTTGAGAGGAGTTAGCGAAATGCAACTCACTGGCGCGGAAATCGTTGTACGAGCGCTGCAGGACGAAGGCGTCACACACGTCTTCGGGTACCCGGGAGGGGCCGTCCTGTACATCTACGACGAGATCTTCAAGCAGGACAAGTTTCAGCACATCCTCGTTCGGCACGAGCAGGCGGCGGTTCACGCTGCCGATGCGTATTCGCGCTCGAGCCAGCGGGTCGGGGTTGCGTTGGTCACCAGCGGACCCGGTGTCACCAATGCTGTCACCGGCATCGCGACGGCCTACATGGACTCGATCCCGGTGGTCATCATCACCGGCCAGGTCCCGACCCATGCGATCGGGCAGGACGCCTTCCAGGAGTGCGATACCGTCGGCATCACACGGCCGTGCGTCAAGCACAATTTCCTGGTCAAGGACGTACGCGAACTCGCGTCGACCATCAAGAAGGCGTTTTACATCGCGCAGACGGGCCGTCCCGGCCCGGTACTGGTCGATGTACCCAAGGACGTGACGATCGCGCGCGCCGAGTATTCGTACCCGCGCGAGATCGACATGCGTTCCTACAAGCCTGTCCTGAAGGGGCACCAGGGGCAGATCAAGAAGGCGGTCCAGCTGCTGCTCGGCGCCGAGCGGCCGATGATCTACACGGGCGGCGGAGTGATCCTGTCCGACTCGTCGGACCTGCTCAACCGCCTGGTGAACCTGCTCGGTTTCCCGTGCACCAACACCTTGATGGGGCTGGGCGGCTTCAAGGCCAGCGACCGCAAGTTCGTCGGCATGCTGGGCATGCACGGCACCTACGAGGCCAACATGGCGATGCAGCACTGCGACGTGCTGCTGGCCGTTGGGGCGCGCTTCGACGATCGCGTCATCGGCAATCCGAAGCACTTCGCGACCAATCCCCGCAAGATCGTGCACGTCGATGTCGATCCTTCGTCGATCTCGAAACGGGTGAAGGTGGATGTCCCGATCGTCGGCGACGTGCGCGAAGTGCTCATCGAGTTGCTTACGCAGCTCGAAGCCGCCGATGCCAAGCCGAACGCAGAGGCACTGAAGGCCTGGTGGACGCAGATCGAAGAGTGGCGTAAGCGCGACTGCCTGCGTTACGAACAGAACGGCGGGCCCATCAAGCCGCAGTACGTCGTCGAGAAACTGTGGGAAATCACCAAGGGCGACGCCTTCATCACGTCGGACGTTGGCCAGCACCAGATGTGGGCCGCGCAGTACTACCGGTTCGACAAGCCAAGACGCTGGATCAACTCGGGCGGCCTCGGCACGATGGGCGTGGGCCTCCCATACGCGATGGGCGTGCAGATGGCCAATCCGGGGTCGCAGGTCGCCTGCATCACCGGCGAAGCGTCGATCCAGATGTGCATCCAGGAACTCTCGACCTGCAAGCAGTACCGCCTGACGCCGAAGATCGTGAACCTCAACAACCGCTACCTCGGGATGGTTCGGCAGTGGCAGCAGATCGACTACGGCAGCCGCTATTC
>Ga0209254_10001647_pt1 | contig 20147 bp, 20 predicted proteins | sample FrelakmetDIP11DI_FD_187148 | JGI IMG/M metagenome (GOLD analysis project Ga0209254, IMG submission 187148) | Freshwater lake sediment microbial communities from the University of Notre Dame, USA, for methane emissions studies - DIP11 DI (SPAdes)... | ecosystem: Environmental > Aquatic >...
CCGGTGCATTTTTCCGAATCCCAATGCAGGTGCCCTCTCAGCCGTTCGGGAGTCTCGAAACGCTCGAAAGGATATTTTTGCGTAATATTTCTGCGAAAAAAAGAATGGGTAACATCTGAAAGCATTGTTCCAAGTTTCATAGTGTTAACCTCTGACCCAAGAACATGAATAACCACTGAACTAAGACCAGCAGTGCGCCATACCGCCACCAGATGCCAACCGTCTGATCGATTCGCAGGCGTGACAGAACCGCCTGGAGGACTGCTACGACTACCAATAAAGCCAGGGTTTTTACCAGGAACAGCACTGGATTGGACACTCCACCTAAATAGAAAGCTGCAACCAGGGTCAATCCTATTACCATCTCCACACCTTTTCCCAGGCGAAATAGAGCCAGACCTCGACCGCTGTATTCAGTCAATGCACCAGCTACTATCTCGGTTTCCGCTTCGGGAGCATCAAACGGTGGCAGCTCGAGCTTACCCATCAGCCCGATGATCACAACCACAAAGCCAATCGGCTGGGTGAAAATCAGCCAATGGGATTCGGTGTAGGCGGTTATCTTGTCAATCTGCCAGCTTCCGGCTACGAGCGCGGGACCCAGCAGCGCCAGCATAAAAGGCGCTTCATAAGAGAAAAGTTGAGTGAATGTCCTTGTGGCTCCCAGCATCGAGAAGCGGTCCATAGTGTTAGAGCCAGCCAGGCCCATGCAAAGGGTCAACAAACTGAGCAGATACAGGGTTACGATTAAATCGCCAGTAAAGTTGAAAGCGGGTTTGATCCCCATGATTGGTACATACAACGCTGCAGTCAAACCACCGGCCAGTGCGGCGATGGGCAGCCAGACGAATAATCGCTTATTTGATCCATCTGGAATTACTTCTTCTTTACCCATTAGTTTCATTATATCGGCGATTGGCTGGAACCAGCGCGGACCGATCCGATTCTGAAGCTGCGCTAATAGTTTCCGGTCAGCCCACTCGTACAGGAGACCCGCCAGAAGCAAAAACAGTCCACCCGGAAAGATAAGCAACCTGAGGAAATCAAGAAGTATCTCCATATCTCACCGTCTGCTTTCAATCGTTTCGATTTTTCGGTTGTCGCGCACTATGACCATCCGGTCATTGCAGGAGAAACAGGGGTCGATGCCAGCCAGGATCAACGGGACATCGGCAAGCTGGTGACCGACAACTAGCTTTACGACCGTAGTCATGTTGCATATCGTCGGCGTCCGAACTTTTACTCGTTCTGGTTTATCGGTACCATTGCTTTTGACAAAATAGAATAGCTCACCGCGTGGCGCTTCCACGCGCATGGCATATTCTGCTGGTTTAATGCGCCTCGGCATTCTTACGCTCAATTCACCTTCAGGGAGCCGGTCTAATATTTCGCGCACTAAGCGGTAGCTCTCGAAAAGTTCTTTCACTCGCACGATGAAACGGGCTTCCAGGTCGCCAGCCTGCTCGATGATGAGGTTTGGCCGGAATTCATCGTATGCACCATAAGGGCTTTCGATGCGCACATCACGTGCAACGCCTGAAGCTCTGGCAGTAGGTCCAACCGCACCCATGACTTCTGCCTGCCTTTGAGTCATTGTCCCAACACCACGGGTCCGCTGTAAAAAGAAAGCATCTGTTGTGACAATATTCAGGTAGTGTTTCGTGCGTTCTTCAAGGATATCGAGGCCTTTTAATATGCCGGTTTTATGTTCGCCATCCACATCTATCTTGACACCTCCCAGCAGATTGGTGGAGTAATTCACCCTGTTGCCGGTCAGTTTTTCCAGGATATCCATGATGGTTTCACGGTCTCGCCAGCTGTACATGAATAAGGTATCAAAACCGGCTTCATGGGCTGCCACACCAATCCATAACAGGTGGCTGTGAATGCGTTCCAGCTCGGATACCAGGACGCGGATAGCCTGCGCCCTGGGAGGTGCCTGGATATTTGCCAGATGTTCTACTGCCAGGCAGTAAGCTGTGGCATGGATATGTGAACAAATTCCGCAAATTCTTTCAACCAGGTAAATATTCTGAATCCAATTACGCTCTTCAGCGGCTTTTTCAATGCCTCGATGGGCATAACCTAAGCGAACGGCCGCGTTCGTGACAATTTCACCATCCACGGTGAATTGAAAATTACCGGGTTCTTTCAATGCCGGGTGCTGCGGGCCAACCGTAACTTCAAATGGTTTACGTTCGATGATTTCCTCCATGTTCCACCTAATTATTCTGAAAAGCAATACGAGGATCTACACCTTTTCTAAGTGGGTAGACTCCTTCCTTCCAGTCATCCGGGAGATACAAATGACCGGGATTTCGCAATCCAACGATGGTAATGCCGTACATCTCGCATAGCTCACGCTCAAATGATTCAGCGCTAGGGACGATGTCGCACAGGCTTGATACAGATGCATCTGTCTTTGGCACTCGAAAGCGTAGAATGATCATCAGATCCTGGGTGCAGAAGTGGTAAAGGATTTCCAGCTCTTCTGTATCGGCTCCAGGATCGAGCCCGACGATCGCGGCAAGATAACCAAGTTTTTTCACCCTCAAGCCCACTACTGCTGGTACCAGGTCATCAACGTGCTTCATGTATACTTCAAGCCTGGTGGGATCAGGTGTTTCGAATCTCTCGGCCCAGTCTTCGAGTAAAAGGTGGACAGTCTCGAAAGTATTTTCTGCGTCCATAAATATTCTCCGATCTGTGTGCTTGATAATCTCAACCAGCTGAAGCTTCAAGGTGTTTCTTTGAAGCTGGAGGGGGCTGCAAGCTCGTCAACAGCTTCACGATCCCATCCACGATGGCTTCCGGCCGCGGAGGGCAACCCGGTATGTATGCATTCACCGGAATCACATTATCTATGCCATCCATCACGTTATAGCAGTCTTTAAAAGCGCCGCCAGATAGAGCGCATGAGCCTACCGCCACAACAAATTTTGGATCATGCATCTGTTCGTAAATTCTGATTAAGCGATCTTTGGCCTGGCGTGTTACCGGCCCTGTGCAGACCAGAACGTCGGCATGCCGCGGGCTCCCTTTCAACTTTATTCCAAAACGCTCAACATCGTAACGAGGTGTGAGAGTTGCCAAAATTTCGATGTCACACCCATTACATGAGCCGGTATTGAAGTGGATAGCCCAGGGGGAATTAATTGCTGCCCAGAGTTTTAGACGGTGAACAACGTCTTCAACCAGATTCTCAGATTCACTCATGTTTGATCTCCTTGTGCGTTTATCCGATGATGAGAGCGACCAGGGCAAGCATCAATCCGACCAGATAAACGATCGTAATCGAAGACATATCGCTGCTGCCCAATACCAGGACACCCAGGTGGAGGATCGCAAAGAACAACGCCACAACAAAGAACGGGCGGTAGCCAGGAGATGCTAATTGAGTGGGTGGCGCTTCCCCGCTCGAATAGGTGCTGGTTTTGATTGCGGTCAGCTTGGCTGGTCCAGCGATGTAGCGCCCGAAACCAGTTAACAAACCGACCAGGACAAGATAGATCAAGAAGGCAATTGGTGGGCTGAATATTGCACTCATGTTTCCTTTCCTATTAGATCTTGTTCAGATTATTTGATGTATTTCAATTTATTCAGGTAGCTATTTTTTCCAGGTATCTACGGTGGTAGTGCAGCCTGGCATTTAGAACATATTCACCAAAGCGGTACCGGCTGGAATTGTCAGCCAGTTCATCAAACCAGGCCACAAGCCTATGACGATTACCAAGATTGCCAGGACCACCAATGGGATTTTCATTGTACCTGGCATCCTGTTCCCTTTCACAACCGTCTCCGAGGGCTCCAGGCGGTAGAGGGCATTGATCATGGGTGCATAATATGCCAGTGAGAATACACTGTTTATAGCAGCGAAAAGCACGAGAAGCTCAATCCAGATATCATGGCTCTCGAAGCCTGAAATAAAAATCTGCCATTTGGACATGAAACCGGAAAGAGGTGGAATGCCGCCCAATCCCAGAACCGCAAGGCTGAATGTCAGTGCGACAAGAGGATAGCGTTTCGAGGCTCCGTTCAAATCGGAGATCAACAATGGATGGTGATCTCCTGAAGCGATGTGCAGCGTGTATAACAGGGAACCAGCTGCCAGGAAGGCCAGTCCTTTCATCACTCCATGGTTGAATAAATGAAAAGCGCCGCCCTGCGCGCCGTTGAATACGCCTAAATACAGAGCCACGCCCAGACCAACCAGCATATAGCCAACATGAGTCAGGCTCGAATAAGCCAGCAGGCGTTTGACCTGTTTTTGGCGCAGGGCCATCAAATTACCAATCATCATGTTAAGAACACCAAAGATCATCAGGAACGGACCCCACCAGGCTGTGACATCAGCCAGGGCGCCCAGCGAGCGCAGCATGGCGATCAATCCCGCCTCAATGACCACCCCAGAGAGCATGGCGCTTATTCCACTGGGTGCCATCGAATGTGCATCAGGCAGCCATGTATGTAGAGGTACCAGGGCGGTTTTTACTCCAAATCCGATCAAGAATGTAGCTCCAGCTGCCAGCAGCCAGGGAGAGCTTTCGGCCTGCCGGATTTCGGTAAGGTCCAGGGTGCCAGTCTGTGCCAGAACCAGGCTAATTCCTAACAGCACAAGAACGGATCCTGCAGCACTCTGGAGCAAGTATTTAACCCCTGCTTCAAGCGACAAAGGCAGCTCGCGATAGAAGGCAACCAGCAGATATGATGTTATCGCCATCGCCTCAAACCAGATCCATAAATTAAACAAGTCGTGGGCGCAACCCAGACCGATCATCACTCCAACCATGGCAATCAGCATGGCGTAAAATTTTTCCTGGTTGGCTTCTTTGGACATATAGGGACCAGAAAAAATCACCACCATCGTTCCTAATCCAAGAGCTACTGCGGACAACAGCAGGCTTAATCCATCAAAACGCAGGGAAATCCCACCATATGTGTAGGAGAGAAAGTCTGTGTTCTGAAGCTCAGCTGCCGCGAAGCCGAAGGGAATCCACGTCACCAGGAGGACAGCAAGGCTTGTCCATTGTGCTATTCGCCGACTTCCCAGATGACCACTCAGATAGATCAAAGGGGAAGCTACCAGAGGGATAATAATCAACCAGAGGAAGATTGGAAACTCCATGTTATATACCCCAGGCAAGTACGATGAGAACTATGACCAGGCCGCCGACAATCCCGACAACGTTCCAATTCAATTGGCCGGTTTGAGTACGGCGCAGTCCTTCAGCAATCCTTTGGGTGCCCCGGATGATCTGCTGGTTTATCCACTCAAATCCGAAACTCTTCTCGGCAATTGTCCCAAGTGGTTTCAAGATTCTAGCCAGACCCGTGATCCTGTCTCTCATCAACCACAAAGCTAATCCGGCTGCAACGATCGCCAGTGCAACCCAGGTGGCTGGAGCAGTTAATATCTCGACTATGAAAGTGATTGTTGATGCGGCGTGAATCTCATGGAACGGCAGTGTATTGGCGAGTAATTCGCTGAACGGACCCACCAGCAGCCAGGTGAGCAAAGTGCCCAGGGCAAGCAAGAACAGGGATATGCGCATCCTGGATGGTGCATCGTGGAAATGGGCTTTGTTCTGCGCCTCACCGTAAAAAACCATCCATACCATTCTCAGACTGTAAAAAGCCGTGATTCCGGCCACCAGGAGCATAACCAGGTAAGCCCAGAACGGTCCACCTACCATCCCGCCTTCCAGCAAGAGCTCCTTGCTGAAGAAGCCGTTTGCAATCGGGATACCCGCCAACCCGGCTGCGCCGATAATAAAAACCAACCTGGTAAAAGGCATAAGTTTTCCCAAGCCGCCCATTTCACGCATGTCGCGTGTGCCCACAGTATGAATAACCGCACCAGCTCCTAAAAACAAAAGAGCCTTGAAGACCGAGTGGCTCATCAAGTGAAACTGGCTGGCAAATACGGCACCACAGCCGATGGCATAGACCATGTATCCGAGCTGGCTTATCGTCGAGTAAGCCAGTGTGCGCTTCAGGTCATTGGCGACAACTGCCATGATCCCTGCCATCAAAGCGGAAAGCATACCTACCAACATGACAGCCGATGTCCAGCCTGGGACGCTTTCAAACGCAGGGAAAAATCTGGCGAGCAGATATACGCCTGCATTCACCATGGTTGCAGCATGGATCAAGGCACTGATAGGTGTTGGTGCTTCCATGGCGTCGGGTAGCCAGGTTTGGAATGGTAGTTGTGCGGATTTCGCTGCCGCGGCGATCAAAAACCCGAAAGCGATGAACCCTAATACGTTAACAGGGATCATATGAGCATTTTCGATGAAATCCGGGATTTGATAGGTTCCAAGATAGGAATATGTTATCAAGGCGCCGATCAACAAGCCAATACCGCCGACTTGAGTGAGAATCAACGCTTTAATACCACCCGCGACAGCTTTGGGGTCATCATTGTGAAAAGAGATCAGCGCATAAGAACAAAAAGCTGTGATCTCCCAAAAGATGAACATAAACAGAAGAGATCCAGAAAGAACGAGACCGCTCATAGCCCCAATGAAGAGCAACACCAGTGAATAGTAGCGGCCTAATTGAGCTTCACCTTTCATGTAGTCATTAGAAAAGATGACAGCCAGGCAGCCCACCACGGATGCTATGATCGTCAGATAGACTCCCAGGCCATCCGGAATCAGGGTGAAGCTGCCAAATGGTCCTCCTAAAGGTATTTCTACGACCGATGAAGAGGATGCAAATGGTAACAGGGCGACAGCGAGAACGCCTCCCAGCACTGCAAAGATGGATGCAAGTGCGTGTTGGAGGCCTGGTTTCTTATCTCCAAGCCTCCATACACACAACCCGCCCACCCAAGGCAAGACTATGACCGATAGAATTAACCAGGATGCCATATCGTTATCCTCGTAATTTCGATAGTTCCGCGACGTCAAGCGTTCCGAGTTGCCGACGAACCTGGACTGCGAGAGCCATCCCAATTACTGCAACGATCGTGTCGGCGACGATCACCGTTATAACCAGGCTTTGAGCAAGGTTGATGCGATTGCTGATCAAGCCAGCACCGATAATCGCCAGCATGACCCCTTTGACCAAAATTTGAAGGGCGATCACCAGTTTGATCAGGTTGCGTTTGAACAAAAGAGTGTAGAAACCCACTCCGAGCAGGCAGATCACTCCGAAAATCATTATGTCGACAGGTGAGAAGTTCATACTGTCTCCTTTTCCAATTCGGGCTGTCCCATTTGATCCAGCTCAAGGTCTCGTTTTGCAGTGATGGCTTCGGCTACAGAATGCTTAAGAGGAGATTTGACCTCAGCGAGCAATCCAATTAATCCAAGGACGCCTGCAAAGATGAGGGTCACCTGCACTACCATATCCAAGCCACGTTCCTGCCAGAAGACAGTGATGAAGGGCGGCTCTGTTGAAGGGATTGTGGTCATTGATCCTGGAATTGTGAACCAGGTAAACAACCCGACCATCAGCAAAATTAACGCGCCACCCAGCCAGGCCGGTACTAATGATTTCAATACTCCTGGTTCTTCGCCTGCTATGCTGATCGCGAAGACAAACAGGACTGTGACCAGCCCGGCTCCAACACTCAATTCAACGACTGCCACCTGGCGAGCGCCAAGCAGATAGAACAACACTGCCACCATAGCGCTCACACCCGCCAGCCAAAGGGCTGAAGCAATCAACCCTTTGGCTTTGACGGCCATGATCGCAAAAATGATCGATAAAAGCATGAGCAACGCGTATAGCATTGAATTCTCCTATTCACGCCAATGATGATTCCAGAGCATCCTGCCCGCGCATATAAGTTTCCAGGCTTATCCCGTAGAATTCTGCCATTGCCTGGGAATTCGCGGTATCCACCCTTCCCCAGCGAGCAAATGCCAGGTCGCCTTCCAGGTTGAAGCGACCGTTGTAGGTTTCTCCATCAGGCATTATTGCCCCATACAGACGCTTGGCTTTTCTTAATTGTTCATCCGTCAGGTTTCGAGCTTCCTTCAAATTAGCTTTATACAAATCGGCGCCTGAGATGTCTGTATGGCTCAGGTTTGCCCTTTGGAAGTTCACCCGCGTTAGTTTCGTATTGGTCAAATTAGCCATGCTTAAATCTGCGTTTTCAAAATTGGCCTGGTGGAAATCGATGTTGGAGAGATCTGCTGAAAGCAAGTCGACTCCTTGCATATGCACATGGCAGAGGGGGACTGCGCGTAAAGAGCCGTCTTGCAGCCAACCGCGGACGCGCAGCTCTTCTACAGCTTGCATGACACGCTTGTTGTCAGGGCTGCGCAATTTATAGATTAGCTCAACTAAAGTAACCATTTTTTTGCCTCCTGAATAGTCATGAATCTGAATCAGGTCCTTTATTCCATTTGAAAATTTTGAGTTGATTTATTATAGGAATGCTGCATCGCGGCTGGATTGCTACTTCCTTCACAATACAGTATAGTGGCCGGTGGTAACAGGGCTGGTCTAATTACGGTGACAATCTGGTAACAATTTCCCCCGTTTAGTTTCCTGTAGCTGTTTATTTTTGCAGGAAGATATATCCCAGGTTCGAGACGGTCTGGATGTAAATTGGTCGATCCATGTCAGGTTCGATTTTCCTCCGCAGGCGATAGATCAATTGTTTGAGCATTTTGCGATCTCCACCAGATGGACCCCAGACATAGTCGATTAAGGTAAACGTAGATACGACATGACCCGCATTTCTCATCAAGACTTCCAGCAACCGAGATTCAAGTCTTGTGATCTGGGTAATTGTTCCATTACCGACCCTCAGCTCGTTCTTCGTGGAATCAAGCAAAAAATCACCAGCTACAAGCGTTTCTGGGATTTCCTGGGAAGCGCTAGCCCTCCTTAAGACAGCATCAGCTCTTGCAACCAGCTCGCGAGGGCTGAAAGGTTTGACCAAGTAGTCGTCAGCTCCGAGTTTTAATCCATCAACTACATCTTCTTCATCGCTGCGTACACTCAATATTATTATCGGGACATCCGATCTGGTACGTATCCATTTACAAACCGAAAAGCCATCAAGTTTTGGTAAATTCAAATCTAAGATGATCAGGTCTGGCGATTCGCTTTGCCACAGGTCAAGGGCTTCCTTGCCGTCGTGTGCAGTAATCACCTGGAAGCCTGCACGCCGCATTGTGAAAGACAGCACATCCGAGAGGGCTAAGTCGTCGTCTACAACTAATGCTTTCATAAAATCTACCCGAGAGAAGGAATCGTGAACCAGAATATTGAGCCGCCTTCTGGCGCTTCTTCAACACCCACAATCCCACCATGCTGTTCGATTATTACGCGTACCACCCACAAACCCAACCCCACTCCATCCTGTGCATTGGACTTTGCACCAAGCCGGTAGTATTGCTGGAATATTTTTCCGCGTTCCTGGCTTGGAATCCCTGGACCATGGTCTGTCACTGATACTTTAAGCCAATTATTCTCGACCGGTATCACATTGATCAGGATTTCTTGCTGGGTAGGACCGTATTTACTGGCATTCGACAATAAATTAACAAGAACTTGCGTTATGCGGGTCGGATCACAATAAACTTGTGGCAATCCTTCTGCCTTCAGTATATTAAGTACCTGGTGCCTGCGAGTGAATAATGGAGACATAATCCGCTTGGCTTCTATGATTATCTTGTCAAGATCAGTTGTACGAGGTGAAACTGAAAACCTTCCGGCTTCGATTTGGATGCTTTCTAGGAGATTATCAATCAGAGTCTGAAGACCAGTAACACTCAAATGCACAGAAGTCAGCAATGCTTCTATTTCACTTCTCGATAGATACTTAATCTCTTCTAATAGAAATTCCACCGAAGCATTTAGTGAAGAGAGAGGGGTGCGAAATTCGTGAGTGATATTTGCCAAAAAGAAAGCCCGAAGTTTTATTGCGGCATCTTCCTCACGTGAGTCCTGGAAAATTATTATTGAAGATGCAGCTTCTGGACTTTGGCCAAGTGGCTGAGAAAACCAGTATTTGATTGAGACCGGATATCCTTCCCTGTGTCGGATCTCAGCCCGATTGTTATTAATAGCGCCAGGTTGGCGGCCTGTCGCCAAGTGCCCATTTTCATCGAAATTGAATATTTCATGAATTGACTTCCCGCATATTTCATTGTGGTTCCAGCCGGAAATCTTCTCTGCACCAGAGCTGAAGTAATATATGCACTGAGAAGCATCGATCAGTACAAGCCCTTCGGATATGGCTGGTGCCAGCCCATCTAACCAGGTGATCAGGCTGGGAGGATCGATGCTCCTAAAGGTATTGATTTCGTGATAAAGATTGAGTTCGGACTCTGGTGGATCTTTCTTAACCAGCAGCCGTTTCACGGATGTCAATGACTTTCTCCACAACTCCCTTTAGTGCATCATGGCATTTCGAGGAATTTATCCCATTCACTTTCAGCATAACGCCGGAAAGTTCGGTGTTATCACCCTGAAAGGTGCCTAATGCGATAATATTTCCACCCGACTCGAATATCGCTCTGGTCACATTTGCCAATGTCCCGGGGACGTTTTTCACCATCGCTGAGATGCGAATTCCAGGTTCGCGAGCAGCAAACATCTCAAGGAATATCCTGAACAATGTTGTCTCTGTGATAATGCCAACCAGTCGGCCTTCCTGAGTAACAGGCAGACTTCCAATTTTCTTGTCTGCCATAATTCGTGCCGCTTCCTCGATTGGTGTATCTACATCCACTGAAATCACGTCATGTGTCATTACCTGATCCACCCGAATCTTGCTCATCAGGTAATTGATCTCCCAGATGCTCAGACTGGTAACTTCCGATGGGGAGGCTTCAAGAATATCGCTTTCCGACACGATGCCGCGTAAATGGCCGCGATTGTCAACAACCACCAGCCGGCGGATATTCTCCTGCCGCATGATGTCGTGAGCTTCTTGAATAGGTAATTCAGGGTGAACAGTAATGACAGGATGGGTCATCCGATTGCCAACAAACATAATTTACTCCTATCTTGATAATCTAATATATCATCGGGTGGTGATAAAGCCTGTGACATGCTCATGACAAATATGTTATATTTTTCACAAAAGGATTGCTTGTCCCTTTTTTGTTCTCAACTGAAAATTCAAACTCCTCCGTTTTTATTTTCAACCACGAGAGAATAACCCAGGCGGGGGATATTCTTAATATAGACCGGGAATTCCGGATCTGATTCCAACTTTATTCGCAGCCGGTGGATTAACTGGCGAACCATATCGCGATCTCCACCGCGCGGCCCCCATACTGAATCTATTATCATTTCGATGGTCATTACCTGGCCAGGATTTCTCATGAGCAAATCCAATAAACGCGATTCCAGCGCAGTCAATTGGACTGATTTTTCTTCGGCGATTAACACTTCCCGGCGGTTTAAATCGAATTTAAGTGGACCTGATTCTCTAAATGCCGTACTCGTAGAGCGGCCTGACCTGCGTAAAATTGTTTGAACACGCGCAACCAGCTGTCGCGGACTGAACGGTTTAGTAATATAATCGTCGGCGCCCAGTTTCAATCCTCGGACGATGTCGTCTTCATCATCTCGCACCGTCAACAACAGGATAGGTGTGGAGGAAGTTTTCCGGATTTGGGCACAAACCTCAAAACCGTTCAGGACGGGAAGATTCACGTCCAGGATTATCAAATCAGGATCTTCCTCCATCCACCTCTGAATTGCCATTTTTCCGTCATATGCCAGAAGTACCTCATAACCCTCCCGTCGCATGGTGAATGCCAGGACATCAGCGAGGGTTCGATCATCGTCGACAATCAGTGTCTTCATTTGGATTTTGCCAGCCGCATTGTAAACCAGAAACAAGCTCCGCTGCCTGGATTATCTTCGACTCCTACTTCACCTCCCTGGGCTTCTACAATCGCCCTCACGACCGATAATCCCAACCCGGCTCCAGGTTTCGCTCGCTCATTTTCGGTGCGCGGGAGATTAAAACGGGTAAAGATTTCCTGGCGATATTCTGGTGAAATTCCTGGACCGTGGTCAGATATCATTACCCGGACCTTCCTTTCTCTTTCATATGCCTGCAGCGTAATTTCTGAATTCTCGGGGCCATACTTGATTGCATTTGAGAGCAGGTTGATCAAAACCTGGACTGTTCGCCTGGGATCGCCAAAGACCAGTGGAAGATCGAGTGGAATTTTCACTATCAGGTGCTGACCATGTTTTTCGAGCAATGGCGCTAACGTCTGTTCGACATTTGAGATAATTTCCTCGATATTAAATGACCTGGGTGTTACTCGGAAGCGCCTGGCTTCAATGCTAGAGCTTTCCAAGAGATTGTCGATCAAAGTCTCCAAACCAAGCACACCCAACTTCTGTGAGCGGATCAACTCCATCACTTCACCGCTGTTGAATTCGGGGAACTGATCCTCCAAAAGCTCAACAGAGGCGAAAAGCGCAGAAAGAGGTGTTCGGAATTCGTGAGCGACATTGCTCAAGAACTGCCCGAGCAACCTATTAATGGCTACTTCTTCAGTGACATCACGGAAGACCAGAGCAATTTGCGAATCGCTGGCCTGACTTGGGAAGAATTCCGCTCCCGAGATGGAGAGAGTAGCCTGCCTTTTTAGGGCCAGTTCCACATTGAGAAAATATTTCTCCCCTGGAGAGGGAAGATTTCCACTGAATATCCCGTCTTTGTCGACAAGCTTGAAGTAATCATCCACCGGATTGTTAAGCACTTCCTCTTTTTTCCAGCCAGTTATGCGTTCTGCCGCAGGACTGAAGAAAAGAATCTTGTTTTCGGAATCGAGAGTTAAAATCCCTTCTGCTATCGCTTCCAGCAGATGTTCTATCCAATCTTGCTCTCGTTGAAGTTGGCCCACCTTTTGACTCAGGTCCAATCTGGCATGCTCGTATGCATCTGCCAGTTCGATCAACTCCATGATTTTTGAATTGGTTGAGATTGGTGTCTTGATAAAATCTGACCTGGAGCGAATAGCCTGTGAGGATAATTCTTCCAATGGCTTACTAATCCGGTGAGCGATAAGACTGCTCAAAAAAATGGAAATGCACAGAATCGTGAAAATTCCGGCGAGCATCAGCATGATTTGTTTTTGAGCGGATTTTAGGATCTCCCCCGTTGGGAGAGCCAAAAAACCAGTGAGTCCATCGTTGTTTACCGGGAATGAGATCGCATAATATGGTTTGTCGCCGATTGTAAATTGAAGCTGATTGTTATCTGTCAGTGAATTATGTGCTTCCTTTTGGAAATCTAATCCGTGTAATACAGTTCGTTCGTATTCCAGGCTGGTTGCGAGGAAATTCCCATCCTTTAGAATAGAATAATCCATACCGATGTCAGTCCGCATCGCAGCTGCAAACTCATCATCGATTCTTTTCCCTACAATTGCAGTACCAACTTCCTGCTCATTGATCAAGATTGGATGGGTCCTAAATAACCAGGCTTCTTCCGTTGGATTCTGGATAATCGTCAGGAAGTTCTGCCGTGGGCAAAGATGCAGATCTTCGAAATGGTGAGTTTCAACCAGGATTTTTCCTGCCTGGTTGCAGACCGTGATGGAATCGCTCTGAATTCCGTCCTTTAAAGTTGACAGGTAAGAAGTCAGTGTCAGCTGGTCGTCAAGCTGTATCAATCCCTGCAAACTAGGACGCTCGGCCACCAGTTTTGCACTGTTGGCCAATTCGAATTCCTTGACTTCAAATAGTGCGTAGCTTGTCCTTGCACCCTGTTCGATTTGGGCCCAGATTTGTTTTTCAGTTTCGAATTGAATATAAAGAACCGCCGGTATTCCGACAGCCAGGACTATAAGCAAAGAAAGAAGAATCAGGTGGAAGGAAATATGTAAGAATAGGCTGCGCGGCCCGTTGAAAGGTAGCATCATTTTTATTGTACTCTCTAAGGTTTTTTTTGGGTAAAACATGTACAAGGATAAAAAATGGATAAAGACTTGCCCTTTTTATTTGTCCTTTACGTATGTCCCTCACTGAATTTGGGGATCTGCTTTTTCGAGTAAAATAGCAAAGAGATACCCTCTTCATTCTGAAAAACTCAGGAAATGCATTGTTGGAACGAATATCAGTGCCTTTTGGTGCAGCCTAAGCAGGTCTATTTATTAAAATTGGTGGATAGGGAGATGTTGCTGGATCTTTGAGTTAGGAATTACAAAATCTTTCGAAGCCTGCATATCCGTAATAGGAGCTTTATTCGGTTCTCGCTTCATCAGATGATCCAGAATACAATTATTGATAGGAGAAAGTCAGATGGCTTATAGAATTCGTGCAGTTATTCTGGCTGGTGGTGAAGGATCTCGCCTGGGGGTATTGACTGCAAAGCGTACCAAGCCAGCAGTTCCTTTTGCAGGAAAATATCGCATCATCGATTTCACATTGTCGAATTGCGTGAACTCCGATATATTCGATATTTTAATCCTGGCTCAATACCGTCCTCATTCATTAATAGAGCATATTGCCACAGGAGGCCCGTGGGATTTAAACAGGAATTTCACCGGGGGAGTAAGTATACATACTCCGTATAAAGGGCGGTCATCATCGGACTGGTATCTCGGAACTGCTGATGCCGTTCAGCAAAATTTCCTTTTCATAAAACGGGATTACCCGGATTTTGTCTTAATTCTCTCTGGAGACCACATCTATTCAATGGATTTCAGACCACTCATTGAATACCATGTGCGACACCAGGCTGATGCCACGATCGCTTCCCTCCAGGTGCCTTTGGATGAGGCATCACGATTCGGAATCTTAGGAGTCGACAGTGATAACCGTGTCACATCTTTTATAGAAAAACCCAAAGAACCTCTTTCTAACCTTGCCAATATGGGTGTTTATCTATTCAACACCAAGATCCTGGATCGTGTTCTTTGGGAAGACCGGGATCGTTCTGATTCTTTCCATGATTTTGGAAAAGACATATTGCCTCAATTAGTTAGTGAAGGCAAAAAAATCTACAGCTTTCCGTATTCTGGTTATTGGGTGGATGTCGGAACCGATGACTCGTATTGGCGGGCGCATATGGATTTGCTCAAATACCCTCCTCCTATTGATTTAAACGATCGGTCCTGGATTATTCACACCCGGACTGAAGAACGACCACCCTCACGTTTTGCCTCAGGTTCATCTGTTATAGATAGCCTGGTTAGCGATGGTTGCTATATCGCTCCTGGTGCGGTAGTGGAACGCAGTGTTCTGTCTCCTGGTGTCATTGTCCTCGAAAACGCAAGGATTTATGAATCGGTTATTTTAACGGATGCTGTTGTCAAACAAGGTGCGCAGGTCGCGAAGTCGATTCTAGATAAGCGAGTAACAATCGAGCCTGACGCTCGCATCGGTGCTGGAGACGTGGATAGTCCCAAAATTACGATAATCGGAAAGAACTCCATCGTGATGCCAGGGATGTTGATCGAGCCAGGGGCGATCGTGGGATCAGATGTTGTTGATGGGGATTATTCTTCTGCGATTGTGCGGAGTGAGGATTTTATCCAGACTAGAAGACTGCCTTATGAAATTTAAACGCTCATCCGGCATTTTGCTTCACCCCACAAGCCTCCCAGGACCTTTTGGAATCGGTGATCTGGGTCCACAGGCTTATCGTTGGATCGATTTCCTTTCCGGTTCCGGCTGCAGCTGGTGGCAGGTCCTGCCACTAGGACCTACAGGATATGGTGATTCACCATATCAATCTTTCTCGGCCTTTGCAGGGAATCCATACTTAATCAGCCCGCAGCTTTTGCTTTCCGAGAACCTGCTATCGGAGGAAGATCTGGACGATCTGCCAAAATTTCCAGCCGAGCGGGTGGACTACGAGGCTGTTATTCGCTGGAAGAACTGGGTGCTTGATCGAGCTTATGAGCGCACAATTCAACAACCGGATAGCACTTTAAGGCACTCCATCGATGTTTTCAAGAGAGAAAACACCAGCTGGCTGGAGGATTTCGCATTATTTATGGCCCTAAAAGACGTGCATCTCGGCTTACCATGGCATACTTGGGAAACCAGATTACGCGACAGAGATCATGACGAAATCAATCAAATCTCACAAATTTATCACGAAGCCATCCAGCGACACATCTTTAATCAATACCTGTTCTTTAAACAATGGGGAGACTTGCATTCTTACGCGTTGAAGAAAAATGTTCGGATAATCGGTGATCTACCAATTTTTGTTTCGCATGACAGTGCTGACGTATGGGTGAATCCAGAGTTTTTCTACCTGAAGAAGAGCGGTATGCCGAAATTGATTTCAGGAGTGCCACCTGATTACTTCTCACCTACAGGACAGATTTGGGGAAATCCCTTGTACCGCTGGAAAGTCCACCAGCGTAATGGCTTTAAATGGTGGATCTCAAGGTTTAAGTTGGAATTAGACCAATTTGACATGCTGCGATTGGATCATTTTAGGGGATTTTCTGGATACTGGGAGATTCCTGGTGATGCGGAGACAGCAGATAATGGCCGCTGGGTTAAGGCTCCTGGTAATGCTCTTTTCAAGAAATTGAAACAAGAATTTGGTGATATACCGGTCATAGCAGAAGATCTGGGTGTGATAACACCTGATGTGGAAGAGATGAGGAAGAAATTTGGATTTCCTGGTATGAAGATTCTGCTGTTTGCGTTTTCAGGCGATCCCCAGGATCCATACCGCCCTCATAACTATCCCAGAAATTGTGTGGCCTATACCGGTACTCATGATAACGATACTGCACTGGGCTGGTACCAACGCGTTCCGGATGAGGAAAGAAAATTCTGCCTGCAGTACATGAACCGAGATGGATCTGATTTCTCCTGGGATCTCATACGCACCTGCTGGTCATCGGTAGGGAATCTTGCCATAGCCCCCATGCAAGATTTTCTGAACCTTGATAACCAGTCGCGCATGAATTATCCCGGAAATCCAAGTGGGAACTGGCAGTGGAGAATGCAGGATACTACAATAGATCGCAAGTTGGAAGAGCGCATCCGTGAAATCAATCGATTGTATGATCGATTTGGATCTTGAAAATAGAAATTTGTTATTAAACAAAAAAATGTTATCAGTGAATCAGGAGTCTATCTAAAGCGGATGTCAGCTGCGCCAGCGTATTGGCTGTCAGGATGACATCGCAGTTGGGAGAGTAGCGCAGCATATCACTATCCCCGCTGTTCCACAGAGCCGAAGCCTCTGGATTTATCCAGATTGCCCTCTTGCATCGTCTGGTAACTTTACGGAAAATTTCCAGTTGGGGATCATTATAGTTGTTCCGTCCATCACCAACGACGATCAGCGTGGTCCGACCATCGATGACTTCCAGATAATTGCGGTGGAAATCCTGCAGGCTCTTTCCCAGGTCAGTGTTGTAATATCCCGAAGGCATCCTTTCTAGCACATGGGAGACAGCCTGACGGGCATCTTTGTTCGTGAAATCGGGAGAGATGAATTCCAGGTGATCGATGAACGCAAATGCCATAGTCTTGCTGATTTGATCCTGCAGGTGATATAGAAGACTCAACATGAGTTCAGAACAATAACGCATCGATGTGCTGACATCGCAGATCACCACCAATTTAGGCTTCAGTGAGTGTTCGCGATGTCTCAGCTGAATTGGCACATTGCCGTGTTTCAGGTTCGCGCGGATCGTGCTCTTGGCATCCAATGATCCACTCCTGGCTTTCTTCATACGCAATGCAATTCGGGTCCTGAGTATTGAGGCGAGGTGTTGCACTTCTTTGCGCAGTATTTCCATATCCTTATCGGATAATGTATTGAAAGGTCGATTTATTAATGCGTCCGCACTTTCTTCCTTGCGCTTGTTAGTCATGTTCTCTGCTATCCGCTGACCGGAAAACTGGCGCAACTGTTCTACCAGCGCTCTCTGGTTAGCCTGCATCAACTGGATTAGTCGCTGAGAACGTTCTTTATTCATTCCAAGCCGCTGCAAGGTCTCTTCAAGCATTCGCAGGGCTTCTTGAACTTCCTTAAAGTGCAGTGCTCTTTTCATGCGTTGAACCATCCAATCCCGGTAACGCATGTCATCCATCTGGTTCAGACCGATCATTTTAGACAATCGTTCTAATTCCTGCTGGCTGAGCATTTCACCCTTGAGCAGCCTTTCAAGCATCCGGCGTAATTGATCGTTTAGCTGTTCGATTCCTTTGGCGAATTGTTGAGCTTCTTCCGGGGTGATATCATCCGCAGCGCTCATGAATGTTGGTACATCACTATTTCCAAAAAAAATTGAAAATAATTCGTCGAATGTTGGTAAATTCTCGGCTTCTTTAACCAAGGTCGTTTGCAGGCTGAGACGGAATATTTCCCGGTCTTTTACCCCCATCTCTTCGACGGCTTTGAAAGCATCGGTACTTTCGGAAAGGCTGATCCGCAACCCGGAAGATCTTAACGCAGTGATGAAGCGAGCAATTCGCTCTTCCATATTAGGAAATACCTGATAAGTATCAATAAAAATACGCTTCAGGAAATTCTATACTGTCAAGATCACAAAATGTTAATCAGTTCCGGGTTCGAGTTGTGCGCCAGTCCTCTTCGTCGGTGGGAAATCCGCTGACTGGTGGATTTTCAATCCACCTTTTGGCGCGTTGAAGGTCATTCTCATGCTTCAGCAGCACGCTCATAGTTGTGTTCAATGTGCTTTTATCGAGTTTGGTTGCATTCAGTGCTACCAGGGCTTTTGCCCAATCAAGTGTCTCGCTGATACTCGGAGACTTTCGCAGATCCATAGTGCGCAGGCTCTGCACCATCTCGACTGCCTGCATGGCCAGTTTAGGTGATAATTCAGGCACCTTTAAACGCACCACAGCCATTTCCTGTTCGATTGAAGGATAATCGATAAACAAGTACAGGCATCTGCGTTTCAATGCTTCGCTCAGCTCACGGGTATTATTACTGGTTAGTACAACCAGAGGGCGATAGACGGCACTTAATGTTCCCAACTCGGGTACACTCACCTGGAAATCACTCAATACTTCGAGCAGGAAGGCTTCGAATTCTGCATCGGCACGATCGATTTCGTCAATTAATAAGACAGTGGGTTGTTCGCTTAGAATTGCTTTTAATAACGGTCTCTGCAACAAGAAACGCATCGAGAAAAAGACTTCTTCTTCATTTTCCAGCCTGTCTGCGGCGGCGGATAAGCTTTCTGTTCCAGCCAGTGTCTCGTGAAGTTTTTCTCGCAGCAGCTGAGTGTATAGCAACTGCTTGGCATACTCCCATTCATAAAGAGCCTTTGTTTCGTCCAGGCCTTCGTAACACTGCAGGCGTATCAGTTCCCGGCAGGTTGCGGAGGCAATCGCCTTGGCTAATTCTGTTTTTCCGACTCCAGCAGGTCCTTCTGTCAGAAGTGGTTTGCCTAGCTGCTGGCTTAGGTACATTATCGTGGCGATCTCATCGCCTGCAATATAATTCTGTTCTCCTAATGCCGCCCTCAAATCCCCGGGTGATGAAAACCGGATGGTTTTATCCATCGGCTTCATTCTCTGCCTTTTGAGGTTCGTAACCCGGGGCAGCGCGCATTAACTCGGATTTTGAAACCCGGTTTACTCTACGGCAGTGAGGGCAAGGAGCGTTGAAGTGGTTCAATTTTTCCAGATCAATTGTATCCAGTGCCGAATGGACCATTTCTTTATTCAAAGCGTAAGGTTTATGGCAGTGGTAGCAACGGATTTGCATTAAATCTCTCCTGTCGCCAGATCTACCTGATCGGGCATGAAGTAAGCGCTGGTTATTATATCCCAAATAGGATATAGATGGTTTATAATCCCAACATGCCGGTTTTTTACACAAGGAAAGGTGATTCAGGGTATACGGGGGTGTTAGGGGAGGGTCGCTTACCCAAAAACCACCCGCGTTTAGAAGCGATTGGTTCTATTGATGAAGCTACAGCGGCGATTGGAGTCGCCCGCTCTCAAGTGGTGACCCCAGGGGTGGATAAAATACTGGTATTGATACAGAGAGACCTGTATCACATAATGGGTGAAATCGCAGCCACACCTGAAAATGTGCAAAAATTCCGCGTAATAGATGCCGATAGAGTAAGCTGGCTGGAAGACCAAATCGAATTTTTGGGTGCAGAGATTGAAATGCCAAAGGACTTCATTGTGCCGGGGGATTCCCGATCTGGTGCAGCATTTGCGATGGCTCGCACCCTGGTGCGCCGGGC
>Ga0209254_10001648_pt1 | contig 20138 bp, 17 predicted proteins | sample FrelakmetDIP11DI_FD_187148 | JGI IMG/M metagenome (GOLD analysis project Ga0209254, IMG submission 187148) | Freshwater lake sediment microbial communities from the University of Notre Dame, USA, for methane emissions studies - DIP11 DI (SPAdes)... | ecosystem: Environmental > Aquatic >...
GAGTCCTTCGCAAAAGGATCCGCCACCGGACCGCTGCGGGTGAGCAGGTCAACCTCCGTGGAATGGGGGGTCTGCTGTGCGGTAACTGAGGGGTTACTCGAGCGGACAAATTCTTGTTGCCTTGGTGGTGCAAAATTGTTATAAAGTAAGTGCGAGGTTTGGAAGGAGGTGGAGCCATGTACAAGAAGATTCTTGTTCCTCTGGATGGATCCGAGGTGGCCCAAAAGGCCTTGGAAGAGGCGGAGAAACTCGCGAAGGTATTCGATTCCGAACTTCTGTTAGTTCAAGTCGTCCCATTCATGCCCATCTACGGGTCACCTGAACTCGTCACGCCTCTGATCATCGATGAGAAACAAAAGGAGGCCGCCCATCGCTATCTCGCGTCCTTGGCCGAGAACTTGAAGCAAAAAGGATTCAGGGTTACGTTCACGGTCAAAACCGGCCAGCAGGTGCCTGCTGAAATCATCGACGTTGCCAAAGACACGGGGGCGGAATTGATCGTGATGAGTACCCATGGTCGGTCTGGGTTTACACGGTGGTTCGTTGGCAGCGTCGCCTTAAAGGTCCTCACTCGCGCGGAAACCCCCGTTCTTCTTTTGCGCTCAAAACGATGAAAGCTTTTTGCGACCTGCTCCTTCGTGCACCCCTGACCAAGCTCCGGCTTTCAAGCCGGGGAACCCAAAAGGTTCAGGCTCTCTCGCAGGAGTTTTTTCCTGTGGTAATGAGTTTCGCCGCCAAGCCACTGATCACCCTCTTTTCCGTCAGCCGCCTTGGCCTATCCCAAACGCTCTCTTCCCTTACGGCTCCTTCACTCCGTTTGGGGAACATGCTATGAAAAGGGAACTTATTTCGCTCATCATCGTCCTTGCCCTCGCTTTTCTCTGCTTCTATCTGTTCTATCGAATCCTTCTCCCGTTTCTCCAGCCAATCCTGTGGGCTGTCTTCCTTGCCCTTGTTTTGTTTCCTTCTCACAGAAAACTTCAGCGCCTATTAAGAAGAGGGGGGGTTCTTCCTGCCATGGTGATGACGGTGCTGGTCACCCTGGTGATCGTTTTACCGTTCACCGTCCTGATGATTTCCTTGGGACAGGAGGCAGGGGATGCCTACCATGCCTTCGAAGAGATGATTCAAACAGGCCATCTCAAGGCTACCCTCGAGCAGGTCAAAGAACTTCCCATTTTCAAACAGATCCTAAGTCGGCTTGATCAAACGTTTAACCTTTCGTCCTTGGATCCGATCGATTTCATTCTCAAGAACCTTCGGCAGATCAGCGCGGTCTTGCTCAGTCAATCGTCCAGAATTCTTAAGGGGGTGTCCGGCTTTCTCATCGCCTTCCTTTTCGCACTCCTTGCCCTCTACTATCTCTTTAAGGACGGAGAACGTCTTTTTGAAAGAATGAAGGGCATTCTGCCCATTCCTCCTCGAGAGCGAGATCTTCTCATCGACCGGTTCCGAGACATGGTGAACGCCACCATCTTTGGGGGACTCTTCATCGCGCTTATCCAGGGGTTGCTGGGTGGGCTGGCATTCTGGGTACTGGGTATTGCGTCTCCCCTTCTCTGGGGAACTGCGATGGCCCTCTTTTCCTTCATTCCTTTAGGCGGTACAGCCCTGATCTGGATTCCAACAGTGGTCCTCCTATTCATTCAGGGAGCCGTAGCCAAAGGGATCATTCTTTTGGCCATTGGAGTCTTGCTCATCAGCTCTGTGGATAACTTTCTCAGGCCTCTGGTTGTGGGAGTCAAGACACACATCCATCCCCTCCTTCTTTTTTTTACGGTCATCGGTGGCATACAGGTCTTTGGCATGATTGGCATTATCACCGGTCCCCTCATCGCCTCCCTCTGTTTGACGCTGATTGAGATTTATCTCCAAGGAGGACCATCCGCGAATTCTTCTGAACCGAAGTAAGAGGGTTGCAGCAAGATTGCCGATACCTCCCCTCTTTGCGGCGAACACTCGCGGCGCCTCTCGTGGAGTGGCTCCCGCCTCGTGTCGTCCCCTTGAAATCAGCGACCCCAGAGCCTAAAATGGAGTTGTTCTTCCAGAGATCGGAGGCCTAGGATATGGCCCATGTGAATCGAACGCACCCACGCCTTCCTTCTTCCAAACCGATGGAGGCTTTTCGAACCCTCGCCCGCCAGATCCTACAACATGCCAACAGAGGGATGCTCAGAACAGAGTTCCAAAGGGCTGTCTCGAAGATGATCCTGGACTTCTCGGGATGTGATGCTGTCGAGCTATGGGTGAAGGAACATGAAAAGTATTTCCGCTGTCAGGCAGAGCACCATCGGGATCAGCCCTCTTCTCTCGACGTTTCACCTGTGCTGCAGGATGGCCAGGGCCGCCTGGTGCCTGGTCCAGACGATGATCCACACCTCTTCGATATTTGCCGGGATCTCCTGCTCGGTCACGGCGAGAACACTCGACCCCGTCCAAAGAAAAAAGATCCTCTGATCCAATTTCAAATCTGCAATCTATCTTCGCAGGCCACCTATCCGTCCGTCCTCTTGGTCCCCCTTTCCCTTGACCATCATCCCATGGGACTTCTCCAGTTAAAATCCAGACGGGCGAACGGCTTCACAAGGACCGAGGCCCACCGCTACCAAGAACTGGGGAGCAGTCTTGGAATTGCCTTGGTTCATCGACACGCCCAGATTGATTTGAGAGAAAGGGTCAAGGAGCTCAGCTGCCTTTACGACATTGCTCGTCTCGGGGCCAACCCGGGAATCTCCCTCGAGCACATGTTGCAGAGCATCGCTGAGCTTCTTCCCTCGGCATGGCTCTATCCTGAAATCGCCTTCAGTAGGATTGTCCTGGACGGACATGTTTATGCCTCCTCCAACTTCAAGGAAGGAAGGCAACGTCAAGTGTCTGAGATTATCGTCACAAACAAACCCAGAGGAACGGTGGAAGTGACCTATGCGAAGGAGAAGCCTGAACTGGATGAGGGACCGTTTCTGAAGGAAGAACGAAATCTCATGGATACGGTCGCCCACGAGCTAGCAACCCTCATCAAACGGAAAGAAGCCGAAGAAGACCAATTCAGACTACAGGAACAGCTCCGTCATGCCGATCGGCTGGCCACCATCGGTCAGCTGGCCGCAGGAGTGGCGCACGAATTAAACGAGCCGTTGGGCAATATCCTGGGGTTTGCCCAGCTGGCCAAGAAATCTTCCGGACTTCCTCAACAGGCCGAAGAAGATCTTGAAAAGATTTTGAATGCTTCCTTGAGCGCCCGCGAAGTCATCCGGAAGATGTTGTCTTTTGCCAGGCCCATGCGTCCCCAGAAACAGAAAGTCTCTCTCAACCAGATCATTGAAGAAGGCCTCTATTTCTTCGAATCCCGGTGTGCGAAAGAGGGGGTACAACTGCTCCGTTCCCTGAGCCCGGAGCTGCCCGAAATATTCGCAGACCCTGTTCAGCTCAACCAGGTGATCGTGAATCTGGTCATCAATGCCTTACAGGCCATGCCCCGAGGAGGCCGTTTGACGATCCACACTCACCCCGAAGGGGATCATGTTGTTCTGACCATCGAAGATACGGGAACCGGTATGAGTGAGGAGGTGGTGAAGCAAATCTTCACTCCCTTCTTCACCACGAAAGAGGTGGGACTGGGAACAGGACTTGGACTTCCCGTGGTCCATGACATCATTACCTCTCATGGAGGAACGATCCGCGTCGACACCCAGATCGGCTCCGGGACACGATTTGAAATTCGCTTTCCCATCGAAGGTTTCCTGCCCAACAAAGGAGATGAAAGGTGACGGCTCCTCCAACCCCCAAAGAATCCATCTTAGTTGTAGATGATGCTCTCAGTACCTTGGAAGTTCTCGAGAGAAACTTGAGGGCGGAGCACTATCAGGTCTTCACAGCCTCCAGTGTCCCTGAAGCGATCAGGGTCCTTGAGGCGACACCGGTGGACCTCGTTATCACGGACCTCAAGATGCCCGAAGTGAGCGGGATCGACCTCGTCCGTCATGTCCGAGAGAATTTTAAGGATACCGAGGTCATCATGATTACGGGGTATCCTTCCATCGACGGTGCTGTCACGGCAGTGAAGGCCGGAGCTCAGGACTTCTTAAGCAAGCCTTTCACTGACGAGGAACTTCTCGGCGCTGTGCGACGGACCCTGGAAAAACTGCAAGCCCGGAAAACGGTCCAGGGTCCCAGCGAAGAGATCGAACCCAGTTCCTACGGCTTGCTCGGTACTTCCGAAGCCATGCAGAGAGTGTTCCGTTCAATTGTCAAAGCAGTCTCCACCTCGGCGACCGTCTTGATCTCAGGGGAAAGTGGAACGGGTAAGGAACTCGTGGCCCGGGCTATCCATTACCACAGCCCCCGTGCCGCGTCACCTTTTGTCCCCGTCAATTGTGGTGCCATTCCAGAGGAACTCCTCGAGAGCGAGCTCTTCGGACATGTGAAAGGAGCGTTCACGGGCGCTTTGGAAACTCGGGCTGGTTTTTTTCAAACAGCGGACGGGGGAACCATCTTTCTTGACGAAATCAGCGAAACCAGCCTCTCGATGCAAGTAAAACTCCTGCGGGTGCTCCAGGACAGAGAAGTGGTGATGGTAGGTTCCACGCGGCCGAGGAAAGTCGATGCGAGAATCCTGGCCTCGACCAATAAGGATCTGGCTGGCTTGGTGAAAAAAGGTTTTTTCCGCGAAGACCTCTTTTTCCGGGTCCATGTGATTACGATTGATCTCCCTCCTCTGCGGGAGAGAGGAGAGGACCTCCTCCTTCTCATCCATCATTTCACCGCTCGATTTGCAGAAGAGCTGGGAAAACCTGTCCCTCAATTTTCGGACCAGGCTCTGCAAGTTCTGAGAAACTATCACTGGCCTGGAAACGTCAGAGAACTTGAGAATGTGATCCAGCGCCTCGTGGTCATGACAGATGGAGGTCTGATCGAAGTTCCCGACCTGCCTTCGCTCATGCGCTTCTCTGCTCTCCAGGAAGTGGGTTTCCACCGAACCCTAGCTGAAGTAGAAGAAGAATACATTCGAAATGTGCTCGCCAGTGTGAATGGAAATAAGACTCGCGCTGCCAAAGTCCTTGGAATCGACCGCAAGACATTAAGGGAAAAACTCAAGCTCAGAGGGCTCGATTCTGATGAATAGAACCATTCGGGGAAATTTACCCCAGTGGTTCAAATCTCCCCGCAAAACCCTTTACCTACTCTCATCTATCACTTCCTGAAAATCTAAAAAACACAAATTTCGATCGCAACTAACCCGTAGAATTTAAAGAGCTTTTACCTTCCATACATTTCTCCGTCAACCCGCTTCGGACCTGATCCCGTTGGTTTGGCAAGAACCTTGCTATTCTTCCACCTCAGTGGGTTCTGAACGAAATGTGAAGCTCCTCGCCCCTGCCTATCGCAGGCAGGGGTAGGGCGGGGGCTTCCGGGTAATGTAGGTACTATTACACAGTCGGCTTTCTTCCCCGAGGGGCATTCAGCCGACTTGCCCGCGAAAGGAGGTCAGTATGAAAAGGGAGTTTTCAAGAAAGAAACTGGAAGTAGTACCTTCATCCCTTGAGCAATGTTTGGATCAAGGCCTCTGTTCGTGCTGCAAGGAAGCTTCGACGTGCACCTATCCCAAAGTTCCTGATCGTCCAGTACTGCAGTGCGAAGAGTTCAATGGCATCCTTCCCCCACCGTCGAAAAGAAGCTCTCTCATCAGGAACGTCTCTCCAATTCCTCCAAGAGGTGTGGTGGATGAACCGGTTCCGAGAAGCCTCGAGTCTCTCGAACCGAGGGGCCTCTGCAGCACTTGCGAGGAGCGCGAGACGTGCACTTTTCCGAAACTCGAGGGCGGGGTCTGGCACTGCGAAGAATATTGTTGAGAAACCATGATTTGCCATACTCCTTTCCCTGAAAGAAAAAACCCATGAATCCAGAACATGTTGAACAGATCGTTGAGCGCCATGGTCATGACCGGGGTGGACTGATCTCTATCCTCGAGGATATTCAAACCCGGTACAGTTACCTCCCAGAAGAAGCGTTGAGAGTTGTCGCGCGGAAGACGGGTCATTCTCTGGTCGATGTCTATGGCATTGCCACGTTTTTCAGATCCTTCAGCCTCAAACCGAGGGGGGAACACCTCCTTTCCGCCTGCCTGGGCACGGCCTGTCACGTCCGAGGAGGACCGGGAATTGCCGAGGAGATCGAGAGACAGTTGGGAATCAAACCGGGCGAGACGACCCCGGACAAGGAGATCACCTTCGAGACCGTCAACTGTCTCGGAGCGTGCGCCCTGGGCCCCATCGTCGTCGTCGACGGCCACTATTTCTCCAATGTGACCCAGGGACAGATTAAGGAAATTCTCCACAAGGCTCGCGTGGGTCTCGATACGGTCAACATACAGACGGACGAGAGGATCTTTCCTGTGGAAGTCAGCTGTCCTCGTTGCAGTCACAGCCTGATGGATACGAGTCATTACATTGATGGCTATCCATCGATCCGTGTCACGGTCTCCTTCGAATTCAAGCACGGATGGCTCAGTCTCTCTTGTCTTTACGGGAGCTTCTCTGTTGACCGGGAACATGATATTCCATCCGGTGCCGTGGTCAACTTCTTCTGTCCCCATTGTCATGCCGAACTGAATGGGGCCTCTCCGTGCCTGGAATGCAGTGCTCCCATGGTTCCCATGCTCGTTCGTGGAGGAGGCATTCTCCAAATCTGTTCTCGACGCGGATGTAAGGGGCACAGGCTCGATCTCCAGGAGACACGCTTCTAGCGGGGATAGGTCACAATCACTTTCAAAACAACAAGGGATCCATTTATGGAACAACTTCGATCCATTCACGAATTCGGACAATTTCAGGAGAGACTCAGAGCAGAACGGAACGTCACGATGAGCACCCTCGTCATCCCGGCAGGGACCTGCGGCCAGGCGAGTGGAGCCAATGGACTCGTCCGCATTGCAAAACGGGAACTTCTCGGAAGAAAACTCACCGACAGAATTCAGCTCCGCATTACGGGATGTCACGGATTCTGCGAGATGGAGCCTTCTGTCCTCATTGAACCTCGGGGGACCTTCTATCCCAAGGTGGACCTCTCCGGGATGGTTCGAATCATCGACGCAGTGGCCCGTAACCAGGTGATCCAAGACTTGCTCTTGGTGGATTCCGTATCCGGGACGGCCATCGAGCGCCAGGCGGACATCCCTTTCTTCAAGAAGCAGGCCCGGGCCCTTCTTTCCAAGAACGAGAAAGTCGATCCCATCCGAATCCACGACTATATCGAGAACAGGGGCTACGCCTCCATGGCTCGAGTCCTGGCCGAGATGAAACCCGAGCAGGTGGTGGAAGAGGTGAAAGCCTCAGGACTCCGTGGACGGGGAGGCGCAGGTTTTCCGACAGGATCGAAGTGGGAGATGCTGGCGAAACAGCCCAACCACCGTGACAAATTTATCATCTGCAACGCCGATGAAGGAGACCCGGGCGCCTACATGGATCGAAGCGTTCTGGAAGGAAATCCACACTGCATTATCGAGGGCATGATCATCGGAGCCTATGCCACCGGTGCCACCCGGGGGGTCCTCTATGTTCGGAATGAATATCCTTTGGCCATCAAGCATCTCATCATCGCCCTCCGTCAGGCCCGTGAGTTAGGCCTGCTGGGACATCAGATCTTGGGAACGGACTTTTCCTTTGACATGGATCTGGTTCGAGGGGCAGGAGCGTTCGTGTGTGGCGAGGAGACCGCTCTCATCCGTTCGATCGAAGGCAAGATGGGCGAACCTCACCAGCGGCCTCCCTACCCTGTTCAGAGAGGCATCGACGGAAAACCCACCCTAGTGAACAATGTCGAAACGTGGGCTAACATTCCCCTTCTCTTTGAACTCGGAGCCGAAAAATTTACTCAGGTCGGATCGAAGAAGAACGCGGGCACAAAGATCTTCAGCCTCGTGGGCAAGATCAAGAATACGGGCCTGGTGGAAGTCCCGATGGGAATGACCATCGGCGAGATCGTTTATGGGATCGGCGGAGGCCCGTCAACCTCGGCCCCGATCAAGGCGGTGCAGACAGGGGGACCGTCCGGAGGGTGTATTCCGGCCTCCAAGTTCGACCTTCCCATCGACTACGAGAGCCTCAAAGAGTCGGGGTCCATCATGGGATCCGGCGGCATGATCGTCATGGATGAGAACACGTGCATGATCGATGTGGCCAAATACTTCATGAAATTCCTGAAGGACGAATCCTGCGGCAAATGCTTCACCTGCCGCAAGGGGACCCAGCGAATGTACGAAATTCTGGACGACATCGCCATGGGCCGAGGAACTCCGGTCCAACTTGATCTTCTGGAGGAACTGGCTTCTATCGTAAAGGACACGACCATGTGTGGTCTGGGACAAACGGCTTCCAACCCGGTTCTCTCGACGCTAAGATATTTTCGGGAAGAATATCTTGAACATATCGAACATCACCGGTGCCCGGCCCATGTCTGTAAGGCATTGATCACTTACTCGGTCAATGAAAAGTGTACGGGCTGTGGTCTCTGCCGTCGGTCTTGTCCGTCCGAGGCAATTACGGGAGAGAAGAAAAAGCCTCATCAGATCGACACAAGCAAATGCACAAAGTGTGACGTGTGCAGAAGCGTCTGCAAGTTTGATGCGGTGACCGTCGTTTGACGGAAACCCGTCCTGCTGAGGAAAACAAAAATGATACAACTGACGATGAATGGTGTTCCAGTATCTGTGGAAGAAGGGATGACGGTCCTCGAGGCAGCACGGTTTCTCGGGTTCCCTATTCCCACCCTCTGTCACATGGATGGGTTGACTCCGTATGGTGCGTGCCGCCTGTGTGTTGTCGAGATCGGCGAAGGAGAGAAAGCGAAGCTCGTATCCTCCTGCACCTACCCGGTGGAAGAGGGGCTTCACCTTCGAACGGCCTCCTCACGGGTCATAAAGGCTCGCAAGATGATTCTGGAATTGCTCTTGGCTTCGTGTCCCCAGTCGAAGACGATCCAGGATCTGGCCTCCGCCCATGCGATCAACCAGCAGCGCTTCCGCCAGGAACACGAAGACTGTATCCTCTGCGGACGGTGCGTGCGAATGTGCGAAGAACAGATGGCGGCCAAAGCGATCGGTTTCCGAGGCCGAGGGGAAAAACGAAGTCTCGGGACCCCCTTTGACAAGAACTCGGAAGTCTGTCGCCAATGTGGGGGATGCATCTATGTCTGTCCCGCCTGTGAGCTCCGTTGTACCTACACGACTCCCGAACAGGTGATCTGCGGCGGCTGTCAGAATATTAGTCCGCCCTGCATCGAGAAGGAGACGTTTGACGACATGATGTGTTACATGGCCCCCTGCGTGGCCTGTGAAATAAAAAAAGATTGAGATGAGGAAAGGAGAAGACGATGTCACTCTCAAGAACCAACTCTTCAGCAGCCACTTTAACGAAGAATAGAACAGAAGGTTCGATCGTTCCCGCTTCAGGGATGTGCGTTACCTGCGTGGACGGTTGCATCGGCATGTGTGAGATCGGCAAGTCTGCGTACCGCGGCCATGAAGTGATCTATCCGCAACCCTTCGGGGTCATCACCACCGCGGCGGAAAAGGTTTACCCGGTCGACTACTCCCATTTCAACATCATGGGCACGGTGTTGGGCGCTCATGGCATTCAGGCGGACAGTGACAGGGCCATCTTTCCAGCGGTCAATCTCGAAGTGATCATCGGTCACGACAAAGGCCTCAAGTTCAGCTACCCCTGGATCATTTCGGGGATCGGCTCCACGGATATTGCCAAAAACAACTGGGAAGGACTCGCCATCGGCTCCGCCCTTGCAGGGACAGGCCTCACGATCGGCGAAAATGTGGTGGGCATGGATCCTGGGACGGTGATGAAGAACGGCCGGATTTTCGATACCGTGGATCTGAAGCGTCGGGTCAAACTCTATCAGGATCACCAGCGGAATGGCTACGGTGCCATTATCGTACAGGCCAATATCGAAGATACCCGTCTTGGTGTTCAGGAGTACGCCATTGAGAAGCTCAACGTTGAGTGCGTTGAACTCAAGTGGGGGCAAGGAGCGAAGGATATCGGGGGGGAAGTGAAGGTCAAGGATCTCAAAAGGGCCCAAATGCTTCACGAACGCGGTTACATTGTTTTGCCAGATCCGACCGACCCCGATGTGATTCGTGCCTTTGAGCGCGGAGCCTTCAGGGAATTTGAGCGACACTCCAGGGTCGGGATGGTGACGGAAGAATCCTTTGCGAGAAGGGTCGAAGACCTCCGGCAGGCGGGCGCCAAGTACATCTTCCTCAAGACCGGTGCTTATCGGCCAGCAGACCTGGCCTTGGCCCTCTCCTTCGCGTCAAAGTATCGGCTCGACCTTCTCACCGTGGACGGCGCCGGAGGAGGGACAGGCATGAGCCCCTGGCACATGATGAACGAGTGGGGTGTTCCTCCTGTGGAACTGCATTCGCTTCTCTACCAGTATACGAAACATCTGGCTGGAAAGAAAAGACATGTTCCTGCATTGGCGGTGGGAGGCGGGTTTTCCTTTGAAGATGGGATCTTCAAGGCTCTCTCTCTGGGGGCCCCGTTCGTGAAACTCGTCGGTATGGCACGGGCCCCCATTGCTGCAGCCATGGTGGGAAAGACGATCGGCCGGGCTATCGAAAACCAGAGTGTTCCGGTCTACATCGAACGATTTGGCCACTCCAAAGATGAGATCTTCGTGACGGCAAGTTCTCTACGCAAAGAACTCGGGGATGAAGCCTTCGAGAAGGTTCCCACCGGCGCCATCGGCCTCTATACCTACTATGAGCGCTTGGCTCAGGGACTCCGCCAGCTCATGGCGGGGAGTCGGAAATTCTCTTTGGAGCACTTGTCGAGGGAGGATCTGGCTGCCCTGACCCGTGAGGCCGCTGACGTGAGCGGTATTCCCTTCGTGCTCGATGTGGACAAAACAAGGATAGCTGAGATCCTGGATAACTAAACACGGATAGACCCGGGTGATCCCGTCAGAGCGTGGAAGGCTATTAAGCAAGGCGTGATTGAAGACAACGAAAGAGGTCTCTGCCGGCAGATAGAGAAAACGCCGCAGAGGCCTGCCTGCCGGTAGGCAGGCCTGCCTGCGGTAGGCAGGGGCGTTTTTCAGCAACCCTACTTAAGATTGGGAGCCTCTACGATTTCCACATTGAACTCTTTTGCCTGTGAGGGGAGGTTCTTGAAGATAAGAATGAAGGGAATTGACTTTCCCACCTGAAGAACCATCTCCTGATCTGTTCCTGGATTGAGCGACACCTCTCCCTGAAAAAAGGCCGGTGGCAATCTGAGTAACTCATCTCGAGTGATGGTTCGACCGCACGTTGCTTCCCTCTCAGCCACCTTCGCCTTATTCTGGTCAAAAACGCTGACCCTCACTTTCACATGTTTCTTGACCACTTTGGATTGGTTATTGACTTGGCCCTCAAAAACCAAGAGACGGACGTCCCCCACGGTCTCATCATACTGATTGAGATCCCGGATCACCAGCCCCTCTTTTTGTGTTCCCCAAATCTGCTGCCAAAGGGCCGTGATTTTCTTAAGGGGAGGCTGTAGGTAGGGTGCGAGCTTGCCACCCGACTCCAGTTCGGTCCAGAGATAGAATCCCCCAATGACCACAAGAAAAACGACGATGAAAAGAGCGAGAAAAATAGAAGCTCCCTTCTTCTCTCTCCGAACGCTCTTTTCCGGTTTGAAGGTTTTGGATCGAGGTTTTTCTTCTTCACGCCGAGCCATGACCTCAACGCGTTTCACAGGCTTAGCAGGTGGTTCCTCGGCAAAGAGAGATTTTTCTTCCTCTTCAAAGGTTGGCATTTCCTCTTCCTCCCCTCCCAAAGGTGGCAGAGGAGGTTCCCCCTTCTTTTCAGGCCGGCCGACCACTTCTTCGTGACGTTTCGCAAAAGATTCGAAATTTTCAACGATTTCTTCCTGGGCTGGACCGGGAGGCGGAACAAAGAAGACGTGTTTGCATCTCGAGCAGCGAACCTTTGCTCCACGGGCTGGAATCTTAGAGTCCTCCAAATTGAACTTCGTCAGACAGGAAGCGCAGGTTATGATCATAGGCAAGCCCTTTCATTGAAAGTTAATCTCTCGACTCGCCGGGCTTAAGGCCGAAGCTTGCTCGAGATTAACCCTGAGCCGCACTCGGCTACCCCGCCTTCAAAGGCGGGGCTTAGTGCAGTCGAACGGGTTAATGACATTATGATGAAACGAGCGGGAAAAATCAAGGCAAAATGTAACTTTGGCCGTCCGAGGAGACTCAAACCCAAAAGAAAAAGGGCAACTTCCCTTGCGGCTATGCAAGAAGTCGCCCTTCTGGTTTTTCCAAGCTCTTGAGACTTATCGGCCCAATCGTTTCTTGAATTCCTCGGTCAACATAGGAACCACCGTAAAAAGGTCACCCACGATCCCGTAGGTGGCAATCTTGAAAATGGGTGCCTCCGGGTCCTTATTGATGGCCACAATGATGTCAGAGGTCCTCATCCCCGCCTGGTGTTGAATGGCTCCTGAGATCCCACACGCGATGTAGATCTTCGGCCTGACCGTCCGACCTGTTTGTCCCACCTGATGTTCGTAGGGAATCCAGCCCGCATCGACTGTCGCTCGAGAGGCGCCTACGGCAGCCTTCAGGACCGCAGCCAGTTCCCGGACAACCTTGAACCCCTCAGGCTTCCCAACTCCTCTTCCGCCAGACACAATGATCTCTGCGTCAACGAGATTGACGCCCTCCGCTCCCTTGAGGAAATCGACGATCTTCGTTCTAACCTGTTCTTCCGTCATGGGCAAAGGTTCCTTAATGGCCTCTCCCTTTCTCCCATCGTCTCTAGGAGGCATGGGAAAGACTTTCGGTCGAACCGTTGCCATCTGGGGCCGGTACTGCGGATAGTCAAGAATGGTGGCCATGATATTTCCACCAAAAGCCGGCCGGGTCTGCCGAAGCTGTTTTGACTCTGGGTCGATGTCCAAACCCGTGCAGTCCGCGGTGAGCCCCGTTTCAATGGATGTCGCCACGGTCCCGGCAAAGTCTCGACCTTGTGTCGTGGCTCCAATGAGCACAATCTCCGGTTTGTATTTCCGAATCAGATTGATAGCTCCACATGCGTAAGGGTCTGTTCGGTACTCCTTGAGAACGGGGCTCTCCGAAACATAGACCTTCTCGGCACCATAGGCGACCGCCTCCTTGACAAACCCTTCCACTCCATCGCCGTCACTCAGAAGGAACCCGCAGAGCTTGCATCCCACGGCATCTGCCAGTATTCTTCCCTGACCCAGAAGTTCGAACGCCACGCTCGAGACCTTCCCTCGTTCATGTTCGATATAGATCCAGACGTCCTTGTAGTCTCCACTCGCCACGGCAGCGGCCCTCTGGTCTTTTTCCAGAGTGATGGCGCTCACCGGACAGACATCCACGCAGGCCCCGCAGAAAGTACATTGCTCATCCACCACAGCCACCTTGTCCTTCATGGAGAGGGCGCCAAAAGGGCAACTCGGAATGCATGCCTCGCATCCCGTACACGTTTTTACATCAATCAATAGTCTCGCCATCTGCTTCTCCTCCTATCTAACGGTTCGCCAACGCACGTTGCGTTCTATTTGACGAACTTCGAATCCATGAGTTTATTCACAAGGAGAGGGACGACCTCCGTCGGCTCTCCTTTCAATATCTCACCGCCGCCCCTGGACTCCGGGCTAAACACTTTCCATACCCACGTGGGTGACCCTTTCAATCCGACCCGATTCTCGTCAACGCCAATCTCCTTGGCGGTCCACGTCGGGATCGTGGCTTTCGCCGCCTTCTTAATCCCCAAGAGAGAAGGAAGTCTGGGCTCATTAATGTCCTTCATAACGGTGATGACGACGGGCAGAGAGCATTCCACCACTTCTCTGCCATTCTCCAACATCCGTTCCACGACGATCTTTTTCTTCGCCGGATCGATCTCCCGCACCTTGGCTACGTAAGTCAATTGGGGGATGCCAAGGCGCGTCGCAATCCCTGGTCCGACCTGAGCCGTGTCTCCGTCAATCGCCTGTTTTCCGCAAATCACGAGGTCCACCCCTCCAATCTTCTCAATCGTCTTCGCCAGGGTGTAGGCCGTAGCGAGCGTATCTGCCCCTGCAAAAGCAGGGTCGGAAAGCAGATACACCTTGTCGGCTCCTACGGCAAGGGCGTTCTTGAGAATTTCGATAGCCTGGGGAGGCCCCATGCTCATGACGTGGACCTCACCGCCATACTTTTCCCTGGTTAAAAGACCTTCTTCCAGGGCAAACTCATCAAAGGGATTGGTGATGCTGGCCACGCCCTCCCGCATCAACGTGTTGGTCTGGGGATTGATCTTCACTTCTGTCGTTTCTGGAACCTGCTTGAGACATACAGCGATCTTCACTTTCTCCTCCTTATCTTCCTTGGTATTTATATTTTCTTTTTTCGAGGAAGGCCTTCATTCCTTCCTTCTGATCCTCGGTCGAGAAGCCGAGGCTGAAGGCATAGGACTCCATACTGCAGGCTTCTCCGAGATCCATATTGAAACCGCTATCGACGACCATCTTGGCAAGTCGGAGGCCAATGGGCCCATTCCCTGCAATCTGAGCTGCGACCTTCTTCGTTTCTTCCATGAGAGAGGCCTGGGGAAAAACCCGATTCGCAATGCCCATCTCAAAGGCCTCTTGAGCCGTAATCAACTTGCCCGTGTAGATCAGTTCTTTGGCCTTCCCCTTTCCGATCAACCTTGGAAGTCTCTGAGTTCCGCCAAAGCCGGGGAAGATGCCGAGCGTCACTTCGGGCAGCCCAAAGCGGGCATTTTCAGAAGCGTAGATGAAATCACAGGCCAGGGCAATCTCCGTCCCCCCTCCCAAGGCATACCCGTTCACGGCTGCGATGACGGGTCGATCCAGATCCTGGATCATCTTCAAGGTAAAATGTCCCAAACGAGAGAAATCGAGGGCCTCGACAGAATTCATGCTCGACATTCCCTGAATGTCCGCCCCGGCCACGAAGGCTTTCTCGCCGGCCCCTGTCATGATGAGAACCTTGATGCCCGCCTGTCCTTTCACTTCCTGGATTCCTGCTTGGATGTCCTTCAGGGTTTCGACGTTCAGGGCGTTGAGAACCTTGGGCCGGTTGATGGTGAGGATGCCGATCTCATTTTCGACAGACAACGTGATATTTTCGTATTGCATATGACGCTCCCTCTTAGTTCGGAGTGAAGCTCCTCGCCCGCAAACGGGCAGCAACTCCGAACTCTTAACTTCTTTCAACAACCATCGCCATCCCTTGTCCGCCCCCGATACAGAGGGTGGCCATTCCCAGGGCCACGTTTTTCCGCTTCATCTCTTGAAGAAGAGTCACCATGATCCTCGCTCCAGTGCATCCGATAGGGTGCCCGAGTGAGATTCCACTGCCGTGGACGTTGGTCTTCTCCAGATCGAACTTCAGTTCCCGGATGCAGGCGATCGCCTGAGCGGCAAAGGCTTCGTTCAATTCGGTGACCCCGATGTCCTTCAGAGACACTCCCGCCTTATTGAGAACTTTCCGGACGGCAGGGATGGGACCCAACCCCATGTACGCCGGATCCACTCCTGCGGACGCAAAGGCCCGTATCTTTGCCAGAGGCTCAACCTTTAGCTCTTTCGCCTTTTCTCTCGACATCAACACGACGGCTGCGGCAGCATCATTGATCCCAGAGGCATTTCCAGCCGTTACCGTACCTCCTTGTTTGAAGGCGGTACCGAGTTTGGCCATTTTCTCGAGCGACGTCTCCATCGGTCTCTCATCCGTATCGAACGTAACCGGATCCCCTTTCTTCTGCGGCATGACCACCGGTATGATCTCTTCTTTAAAGACACCGTTCTTGATCGCCGCCCTCGCCCGCTGATGGCTTAACAGGCTCAACTCGTCTTGTTCCTGTCTGGAGATCTTGTACTTCTCTGCAATGTTTTCAGCAGTCATCCCCATGTGGTATCCATAGAAGATTTCGAAAAGCCCGTCAAAAACCATGAGGTCTACCATTTCCTGATGGTTCATCCTTGCGCCCCATCGGCCGAGAGGAAAGGCGTAAGGAACCTGACTCATGTTCTCCATGCCTCCAGCCACAACCACATCTGCCTCACCCGCTTGAATGGCTTGCGCTCCAAGGGCAATGGCCTTCAACCCTGAGGCACAGAGTTTATTGAGCGTGAACACGGGGGTTTCCTTGGGAATGCCTCCATAGATCGATGCTTGTCTTCCCGGATTCTGCCCCTGTCCGGCCATAAGTACATTCCCCATAATCACTTCATCTATCTGAACCTCTTGAGACGAGCCGTCCCACTGATCATGTTTCTTTTCTAACTCGATCTTCCCCATCCCTTTAAACACATCAGGCGCACCCTCCAAGAGCTCTTTCTTCATGACGGGTCTAAGCTTGGCTTTCTTGAGAGCTTCTCGTATCACAAGAGCACCCATTCTTACCAAAGGGAAATCTTTCAACGATCCGCCAAAATTGCCAATCGCTGTCCTCGCTCCGCTGACAATGACCACTTCTCTCATATTCGTCTCCACTCAAAAGATTTTTTTCACGAATTTATTTATCCCAATCCCTCTCTTTTGTCAACATTTCTTGAAATCAGGACATAATTAGTTCTTATTTAATTTTGATAAGTTAGCCGCAGGCTGGATGGCTATAATTCAGATTGAAGCGATCGGTCACTTCTTTTCGCGCAGAATCGGTCGGTAAAATAGGAGATGCATCTCAGAGCACCCGGCTGCTGGCTACAACCGAATGTCAATCACGGATTTCTGTTTCAAGGACGTGACGAATTGTTTCACGGCCCGGTCCATCTCACTTTGGTAACACTCCTGCTGAACCCGCACCTTCGCTTCTTCAAAAGGCATCGGAGTTCCGCCCCTCCGGTCGAGCAATTTGATCAGATGAAATCCGAACTCTGTTCGAATGATGTTCCCCACTTCTCCTACGCGTAACCGGTTCAGTTCCTTTTCGAACGCTGGGAGAAGTTCCCCCTTCTTGAAATAGCCCAAATCCCCCCGGTCCTTGGCCGAGGGATCTTGGGAGTAGAGCAGGGCCATCTCCCCGAAATCGTCTCCCTTCCTAATTCGGCCTAAAACGTCCTGGCATTTTTTCCGAACCTCCTCAACTTTTTCTGGAGGTGCCTCCTTGGGAATCCTAAACAAGATATGGGCAGGACGGAGGGTCTCGGGGGTTCGGTAGCGCTCAGCGTTCTGTTCATAGAACTCTCTCAGCTGCTTCTCACTGGCCTTGGGCTCCACTTTGACGGACCACTGAACCAGCTTTGTTCGGAGTATTCTCCGCTCAATCTGTGTCTTGTATTGTTCAAATGTCATCCCTTCATTCGCCAAAGCCCTCTCCAGGTCCTCCTGGGTCGCTTTGTTTTGCTTCTTGATATCCTCAATAATGGCCTCAACTTCTCGGGGAGTCACTTTGATCCCAGCTTTTTTGATCTCGTAGTCCATCAACTTCTCTTCGATCAGGGTATCGAGGGCTTGCCGGCGAACACGCTTCAGTTGTTCCTTCCGTTCGAGACGGTCCTCTGCTTTGACTGCCTCCTTCAGGAAAGGAACGATCATTTTGTCAACCTCCGAGAGGGTAATGACCTCCTCATTCACCACAGCGACCACACGATCCACTACGGCCTCACTCGTCGAGAGACTCCCTGCCAACCCCAGGATGACGAAACTCAAGAGGACAAGTCTTTTCATCTTTCTCCACACCTTAAGAGGAAAGCAACTTCTTGTTGATCTCCACCTTGGCCTTTTCCCTGAGCCCTTTGAACCACCTCTGATACTCCTCTTCGACCTTCCTTTTGCTCAGGTCCTTCAGAATCCCCGTCTTCGCCTCCTCGAAGGGAATGTGTCGGGGAGAAATCTTCTCTTCCACTTTGAAAATATGATACCCATAGAAACTCTTAATCACTTCGCTGATTCCGCCCGCCTCCAGAAAAAAAACCTGATCGAACTCCGGGGGTCTCTCTCCAGAGCTGAACGTACCGAGATCACCTCCGTTGACTTTCTCGGGTCCCATCGATTTTTCAAGGGCCAGTTTTTCAAAGCTCTCTCCCTTCCTGAGTCGCTTGAGAATCTGGAGGGCTTCCTCCCCATCTGCGACCACAATTTGCCGGGCCTTCACCCTCTCTTTCAGTTGAAACTCAGGACGATGTTCCTCATAATACTGATAGGCTTCTTTTTCATCGATGGTCGGTTGATGTCGATGGGCCACTCGGACCATCTTCTCGGCTAACAATTTTTCCTCCAACCGAACCTTCCACTCGCCCAAGGACATCCCTCTGAGACCCAGCCGGTCACTCAATCCCTCCCCCGGGTAATCCTTCTTGATCTCCTGGATGACTTCATTGAGCTCCTCCGATGAAACCTTGATGCCTTGTCGCCGTGCCTCCTGGACGAGAATTTTGCGCTCTATCATCTGATCTAGATACGCTTTTTTCAGATCTCCGGGATGGGTCGATTTCTTTTCCTTCCCCGGCTCGAGAATCAGTTCCTGAAATTCTTCATTAAACTCTTCCGCAGTCAAAGACTCTTCGTTGACTCGGGCCACGACGTCCTCTGGAAGCCCTCTTCCCCATTCGCCACATCCTGAAAAAATGCAGAAGAGACATAGAAAAATAAACCTATCGCCCCATGCCCTCATTTCTTTCCTTCCTTCGGGGTCACCTCCCCGGCCTTCTCCTTCCGTTCCTTCTCCTCCCTTTCGTGCTCTTTCACCCAGAGCTCTTCATTGATCGTGACCTTGGCCTTCGATTTCAAGTCTCTCACATAGGCCAGGTAGACATCCTGTTTCTTCTTGGTCTGAAGATAGAATCGGATTTTATCCTTCACCTGATTCAAGGGCCGGAGGGCGGTCCCCCGTTTGTCCTCCAGCTGGATGATGTGAAAGCCATAAGGCGTCTTGACCACTTCGCTGACGTCTCTTTTGTTCTTCAGCGAAAAAGCGGCCTCTTCAAATTGGGTGAACCGGGGATCGAGCTGCCCCCTCCGGATGTAGCCCAGGTTCCCACCGTCTGCCCCCGACCGGTCGATATTATAGGTCTGGGCCAACTCCTCAAAACGTCCACCTTGCGCAAGCCTGGCCAGAACCTCTCGCAAGATGAGTTCAGAGGACACCACAATGTGGCGGACTTTCACCTCTAGAGGTTCCGTGAACCGGTCGGAATTCTCCTTATAGTATTTCTCGATTTCTGAATCAGAGATCTCCGTCTTTCCCCTCAGGGCTTCCTCCACGAGGGCATCGGTGAGGAGCTGTCTCCTGAAATCCTCCACCTTTCCCTGGATCTCTTTGTCTTTGTCCAGCCCTTTTCTCTTGGCTTCTTGGTACAGGACTTCCCGTGGAACAACATAGCTTTCCAGGAATTCTCTTTCAGCCTTTTCAGTCAGTATCTTCATCTTTCCTTCCAGAGGTTGCCGTTCTGAAATCTGGCGAAATTCCTCATAGGAGATGGAGACGTCGTTGACTCGAACCAGTTCCTTTCCGCCCATCTTCGATTCTTTTTGACACCCCAAAAAAAATAGACACAAAAAGAGTGGGATGGCTATGCAACATGCTCTTTTCATCTCTTGCCTCTCCACGACCGGGTGACGTTTAAAATCCTTTGAAAATTTAGCATATTACGATAACGCTTGCAATAACTTTCTGGCCTCTCCCAGGGGGTCCTCTGTCATGCCAGGCCATCCTTGAACGATCAGTTTTGACTCAGGCGTGAGTCGAGACTTCCCCTGCCCTTCACGGATGAACTGAACAATTCTTTGGGGAGAAACCTTGGTGGACTCATGGAAGGTGAGAACAACCTGAGAAGGGGTCATCTCAAACTTCTGAATGGACAGACGGGTGAGAAGAATCTTCACTTTAATGATCTCGAGGAGTTGGTCCACCTCCAGAGGGGTCCTTCCGAATCGGTCAAGGAGTTCTTCTCGAAGGGTCTCCACGTCTTCATCGCGGCGAGACAAAGAGAGTCTTCGGTAGAGATTCAAACGCTCTCCCGGATCTTCCACATAGTTCTCAGGAATGAACGCGGGGAGATGAAACTGAATCTCCGGCGTAATCTCTTCCGTCACCTCTTCTCCCCTCAATTCCTTCACTGCCCTCTCCATCAACTGGCTATAGAGTTCAAACC
>Ga0209254_10001649_pt1 | contig 20136 bp, 15 predicted proteins | sample FrelakmetDIP11DI_FD_187148 | JGI IMG/M metagenome (GOLD analysis project Ga0209254, IMG submission 187148) | Freshwater lake sediment microbial communities from the University of Notre Dame, USA, for methane emissions studies - DIP11 DI (SPAdes)... | ecosystem: Environmental > Aquatic >...
CCCCGCCATACCGGCTGTGCTGGTGCCCACTACTAATTTTGCGGGTGCGGCAACCGATGCCAGGCCTGCCCCGCTTGTCTGGGCTGCCAGGATCACTGGCACTGCATAACCCAGCAATTGCGCGGTTTGCATCTGCAAAGCGCCAAAGACAACATTCGAGTTTGTGTTGCTGCCGGTCATAAACGCACCGATAGCCCCGATCCATGGTGAGAAGATTGGAAACAGCTGCCCGGTGCCTTCGGCCAGACCGCGTGCCAGGGCATCGGTCATACCGGCGTGTTCCATTATTAGCGCCATGCAGATCATCGAGACGATGCTGACACTCGAAGACATCACTCTGCGGACGGTTCCATCCAGGATGCGCCGGACCGAGCCGGATCGGTACAGACCGCACAGGCGATAGAGCAGGTAAGCCAGGATGGAAGTGTAGAGCAACAGGCTGCCGGTATGTCCGAACAGGCTGATCTTACGCCCCGTTCCAGCGGGTGTAATATACCCGAGGGCGCTGCGGGTCTCCGGAAATTGCACTTGCAGTACTACTTGCCCGAAGAAGTGTTTCACATCTGGAATGAGCTGGATTACCAGAGTCAGGACGATCAAGATGGCATAGCCAGAGAGAGCAATAAAGAGGGAACGATCCAATAATGGGCGTGGGTCGAGGGGTGCAGGCTGTAGGCTGTCGGCCATTGGCTGTGACCGGTTGGCAGAAAATCTGACTACTACCGGTGCAATGACTAATCCCGCCAGACCACCTATGAAGGCGCCAATATTCCAGGCGCCGGCGATGGCGACCAGGTATTGCACGCTGCCCATCACACCACCCCAGACCAGCACCGGCAAGAACAGGCGCTGGACAGCTTTCCAGCCGCCGGTGGCGTGCGCTACCATTAAGCCCGTCACCGGGCAGACCAGCCCCAGGAAGAGGGCGGTGGGGGGCACTAACGCTTCGGCGGATTGTCCGGTGGTAGCAATAAGAGCCTGGAAAGATGAACCCATCGAGCCGAAGGTTACTGCCCAACCATGCCCGAGCGAGGGCGCTATGACCGCGATCAGCGGCGATAAGCCCAGGCCGACCAGCAATGGGGAAACGACCGCCACCGGTACACCGAAACCGCCGACACCCTGTAGGAATGATGCAAAAACCCAACCCAGGATTAATGTTTGCAAGACCGGATCTGGGGTCAGGCGCGGCAAAGCCTGGCCAATGGTGCGGATGGCGCCGGCTTCGTCGACGACACGATAGAGCAGGAAAGCCGTCCAGATGATCAGCAACACATCTAATGAAAAGAGCAGTCCTTTAGCATGCGCATAGGCGAGTAGCTGTGGGGTGGCGCCGAAAAATAAGACCGCGATCGCCAGCCCGCATAGATAGCCAGCTGCGCCGGCGCGACTGGCGCTCCAGCGCAGCCCGACCATCAGGAACAGGATGACTAGAATGGGGAGCAGTGCGAGCAAGAAGTCCATCACGCACTTCTTGTTGAAAAACGGGTATAAATATAGACCAGCGTGGTTCCCAGGATAAGCGCTGGTAACAGCACCAGCCCGGCTTCTGGCCCGAAGCTGCCGCCGGTAAATAGAGTTGGGCCGGCAATCTGGTTGCGGATCAATTGGAATGTACCGATCCCGCTCACTGGAAAGCCCAATAACGGACCTTCAAAGAAATTCCAGCCGATGTGCAGCCCAATTGGCAGCCACAGCTGGCGCGTGCGCAAGCAGGCGTAGGCCATGAATAGCCCCGCTAAGGTCACCCCCAAGGCACCCATCAGGGCAGCATTCGGATTACCCAGGTGGACAAGTCCAAAAACCAGTGAAGAGATTGCCACCCCCCAGGCGGGATTCAGACCCTCGCTGATGTTTTGGAGCAGATAGCCGCGGAAATACAGCTCCTCCTGCCAGCCGGTGACGATAAAAACGAGCAGCATAATCCCTAACGACAGTATGACCTCAACCGGTGAGGTATCTTGCCAGACGACGCTGGTCACGCTCAGCCAGCCTGCCAGGCGCTCGATCCCATAAATGAAACCCATCATGATGCCCGCAATCAAGAAACCTGCCAGCAGGTCTTGCCAGACTCGACCATTTGCCTGGAACCCTAAGCTGGTGAAGGAGCGCCGGTCCAGGTAGCGCCGGGCGATGAAGACCGAGATGATGATGGCGGCGAATGAGGCAGTTTGTAGCAGCAGTAAGTCAATAGAGGGAGCAAGGCGATTAAATTGTGATAACAACCAAGCTGGCAATCCGATCAAAACAATGAGTAGAACAAACAGAATTGTCTGGACCAGGATACGCCAGCCGGCGCGCAGGCGTTGTTCAGATTCGGATATAAAAATTCGGGCGGCTAAAGACCGTGCACTCATGGACCGAAGACTCACCAACCCATTGTGGGGCAGTTGGTATTGAAACCAGATACGAATGGACAGGCACGATCCATCCGCATCCGGCTGATTGAAAGTTTAACCAGCAGAGGCGCGCGCTACCAAGGTGCGTTGTTCAGGAAGGCGGTGGCGACGACGGTACAAGAGCAGATGCAGGCCAGCACCACGAAGCAGATGCAAAAGATGGCTGCGATCCAGATCCCTTCATTCTTGGGCATTTGAGCCGGTAAAGCCGGTGCGGGCGCCAGTGGGGGTGGAGCAAGCGGATGAGAAACCGGTCGGTCATCAAGCGGAATAGTAACAGCCGGCTTAACTGCGGCTGCCTCAACAGGCCGCGCCGACGTCTTGCGGGTGCGGGATTTATTCTCGGCTTTCGGGGCCGGTGTCTCGCTGGCGCTCTGTGGTTGTTCCAGATCGATAGGCCGGGTAGCGTAGTCTTTGGGGGTTTCTTCGGCAGGTGGTGTCTGGTCCATCTTTATTCTCCTATCTCGATGATCCTCCGCGTAGCCGGGGGACGATTGTGTATATCAAGATACTTATCAACTAGTTTACCATAGGATGCAATCTGAGGATTGTGATCCGGGGATTGTGATCCCTGGATAATAATCCCACCCATTGATCCGAATAATCATTCTTTGAATATTCATTAATTGAGTATAATTTCACCTATGTCACCGATGACTCAACGCCCGTTCCGCCTGGAGCTGGCCTTGTTAGGTTTCTTGAACCACAATCCAATACATGGCTATTCGCTGTACCAACAACTCTCTGCCAGGACGGGTCTGGGAAGGGTCTGGCGGCTGAAACCCAGCCAGTTATACGCGCTTTTGGATAAATTAGAGGCAGCTGGCCTGGTTGCCAGCCAGTACCAACCGCAGGAGCCACACCCGCCGCGCCGGATTTTTTCATTAACACCGGCTGGGAGGGATGCCTACGAAACCTGGCGGGTGGCCGCAGTGGATCGCCCGAACGAGATGCGCCAGCTATTCTTCGCCAAGCTTTATTTTTGCTTAGAAGATAGCCCTGAAGAGGCCCAGACACTCATCAACCGCCAGCGAGAGGTGGCCTTAAAATGGCTGGCAGACCAGGAAGGACTATCGCAGGTCTCAAAACCGGTTACTCTCTTCGATAAGGCCTTGCAACAGTATCGGTCCGTCCAGGTGAAGATGATCCTGGACTGGCTGGATGACTGCCAGGCCAAATTGCAAAGTAGGCAGAGGGCATCTTAGATGGAAAACGGGGACAGATTGCGTATTCAACTGGAAAGCGCGCCTCGCCTGTACCAGGCGAGCAGCCGGTCTTTCCAATTTTGGAAAATCCTCGCTTTACCGTTGTTATTATTTATCGCCATACCGCTGGTAGCGCTGTTTGCCCACGTCTCCATCACGGACCTTATGAAAAACCTCAACCAGCGCCAGGTGATCGAGGCAATCAGCTTGAGCCTGGTGACTTCTTTCACAGCCACCTTCATCACGTTGATCTTTGGCACGCCGGTCGCCTATCTATTGGCGCAGCGTCACAGCCGGACTCACCGTCTAGTGGACACGCTAATCGACCTGCCGCTCGTCTTGCCGCCATCTGTGGCAGGCGTCGCTCTCTTGATGGCGTTTGGTCGGAACGGGATGATTGGCGGCTGGCTGTCTGCAGTAGGGATCGAAATACCGTTCACCATGACGGCTGTGATCATGGCGCAAGTCTTTATTGCCTCTCCATTTTATGTAAAGGCGGCCTCGATCGGTTTTGCCTCTATCGACCCCGAGCTGAAGCAGGCTGCTTCATTAGATGGGGCAGGTAACTGGCGTATTTTTCGCGAGATCGACCTGCCGCTCTCCAGGATGGCTTTGCTCAGCGGCAGCGTGATGACCTGGGCGCGCGCTTTGGGTGAGTTCGGCGCTACGATCATTTTCGCTGGCAATTTTCCGGGCCGGACGCAAACCATGCCGCTGGCAATTTATATGGGTTTTGAGATTGATATGGAGGTTGCACTGACGCTCTCGGTCATCCTGATCGGCCTATCGTTTCTGACTTTGATCATCGTGAAGGGTATCCTGCACCGGAGGATTGAAGCGGATTTGGAGTTCAGATCGACTTGATGCTTATGTAGCCACCTGACTAGCTCAATCGAACGGGTTGGTAATGTATATTTTTCCCACCTGGAGATAAAATTGCTAAAAGTTCTGCAAAGAATCCTCATGGTTATGCCTCTGATCACCAGTGTCTCCTGTGATATTCCATCCCAGTTAGAGCCTGTGCAAACTCAAATAATATTTGTTTTGGCAGCCGCCTCTTTGACCGAGCCGTTTAGCGAGCTTGGCAGGCAGTTCGAAGCCCAGAACCCGAATACCAAAGTAGAGTTTAGCTTCGCCGGCTCGCAGCAGCTTGCTCAACAGCTCGGCCAGGGTGCGCCGGGGGATGTGTTTGCCAGCGCCAGTCAAAAGTACCTGGATGCGGCTGTGCAGGCTAACCGCGTTGCAAAAGATAAAGCCCAGATTTTCGCGAAAAACCGTCTGGTGGTAATTTACCCAAAAGATAATCCAGCAGGTTTGGAAGATCTCCAAGGCCTGGCGAAACCAGGTCTCAAGCTGATTTTGGCAGCCAAGGAGGTACCGGTTGGAGAGTATAGCCTGGATTTCCTCGATAAGGCTTCCGATGACCCGGCATTCAGCCCCATGTTCAAAGCGACTGTGCTGAAGAATGTGGTTTCTTTCGAAGAAAATGTCAAAGCTGTGTATACTAAAATAGCCCTGGGCGAGGCGGACGCCGGCATTGTATGGATAAGCGATATCACCCCAGATGGAGCCGGGCAGGTCGGCAGCCTGGATATCCCCGAAGCTCTCAATTTAATCGCGGCTTACCCGATCGCGGCTATCTCGGACAGCAAACACCCGGACCTGGCAAGAGCCTTTATCGACCTGGTGATGTCACCAGCCGGGCAGCAAGTGCTGCAGAAGTATCATTTCATCTCTGCCTTCCCTTAGTGTTTCACTTTTCCGAGGCAGGTGCGATGCACTTGAGCAGCTCAATAAACTTATCTAGATATCTCTGCTCAACCAGCGGTCAATTGATGCCATTCATCTACCAGCGCCAGTACGTTTTCCTGCGCCTGGCTGGTAAGATCGCGCACGTTATCCACCGGTGAGAGTATCAAGCCTCCACCGGGCGCCAGCAGTTCCATCGCCCGACGGACTTCCTGGCGCACCTCTCCCGGACTGCCGCGTTCGACTGTCAAATGCCCGTTCACACCGCCCCACAAGCACACCCGTCCTCCCAGGATCTTCCTGGTCTGTTCCAGGTCGTATGCCAGGGGATCCACGCCGATGATCACATCCACCCCGCATTCGGCGATCTGTTCTAAGAGTGGCATACAATTGGCGGTAATCAGGTAGCCAAAGTGCGCTCCATACTGGTGCGCCAGGTCGGCCTCGGATTTGAGAATCGGAGCCAGGTATTGCTTGAACTTCGTGGGCGACCAGAAATCACAGTTTTCGTACCAGGCGCGCTTGATATACAGGTCAACACCGGCTGATAGGACTAATTCCATCCGGCTGCGGTTCCATTCGGCGAACAGCTCCAGCATTTGTTTTATAAGATCGGGCTGGTCATAGACCGCGTAAAGCATATTCTGCAGGCCGTATAGCCAGCCAAACATATCCGCGCCCACCCCCCAGCCGCCTGCCAACAGCAGACCCTTCTGCCGGGCGAATTCAATTGGCGCTTGTGAAACGCTCTGGAAGGCTGCCGCTTCTTCGGGAGCAGGTTTCACCAGCAAATAAGCGAGCTTGTCCAGATCCTGGCTGCCTTCCACCAGGAATTTCAAGCTGCGCGAGCTGAGGTAATCATCCAGGAAGGGGATATGGTTGCCGTAACGCCAGTCCTCCGTCTGGCGAACTTCGCTGCGCAGCGAACCCGCGGGTGTGTGGTATTGCTTGACCAGGATGGGGTAGCGTTCTCCAGGCCGGTTTTCGACCCACTCTTCGATGCGCACCTGTGGATGGTAATTGACCGGCAGCCCGTGAAGGTTATAAAAGTCATTCATCAAACGCGGCTCGCGGGGAGGAATCTGCACAAAGGCGTCCAGGTCCAGATCGAGCAAACCCTGGATGAATGCCAGATAATTGGTGCTAGCGGACCATAAGCCTCCGAACAGCATAAAGCTTAAGGGTGTATGGTCTGGTTGTTGGCAGTCGAGTGCGAAGAGCATACGTTGGCGCGACGAAAACATCAAAGATGTACTCCTGGGTATGATATAAACTGTTGATATCTCGAGCTTAGCTGAGATTATACAGCAACCCAATAAACTTCGGTTCAAAAAATAAACCTTCAATGGAGATTGAACCTGTGGTACACTCGATTGCCTGATTTTTCGAGTGCCTGCTAGCGTGGCGCCGAGGCGATTGTGGACCAGATGGACGACAAAACTCTCACTATCCTTGAATATCCCAAGATCCTGGAGCGGGTGGCGGCACATTGTGCCTTCGCCGCTTCGGTCGAGAAAGCGCGATTACTGCGACCAACGATTGACCCGGTGTTGGCGCGGCAGCTCCAGGTAGAGACCCGTGAAGCTCTGTTACTGTTGACGACCCATCCAGACCTGTCCATCGGCGGGGCGCGCGATGTACGCACCCAGGTGGACTTGGCGCTGCACGGTGGAGTGTTGGCGCCCAACGAGCTGTTGGATGTCAAATCCACGCTGGTGGCTGCTCGTACGCTGGCGCGCACTTTCGAGCGCTTGTCTATCCAGTTCCCGGTGTTGAACGGGATTGTCACGCAGCTGCCGCCGCCATTCGGGTTGATTGATGCGATCTCGCGCGCCCTGTCCGAACGCGGCGAGATCCTGGATGGTGCTTCCGACCGGCTAGAGCACATCCGGCGCGACCTGCGCATCGTCCACGACCGCTTGATGGCGCGCTTGCAGAGGATGGTCAGCGACCCCAAGAACGCGCCCTTGCTCCAGGAAGCCTTAATCACCCAGCGGGATGGGCGGTATGTGCTGCCTTTGCGGGCGGAGTTCAAAGGACGCATCCGCTCGATCGTTCATGACCAATCTTCATCTGGCGCAACGTTGTTTGTCGAGCCGCTGGCAGTCGTGGAAATGAACAACCAGTTCCGCGAACTGCAGCTAGCCGAGCGCGACGAGGAGCGCCGCATCCTGACCGAGCTCTCTCACCAGGTCGGCCAATACGCGCTTGAAATCAATCAGGCGGTAGAAGTAATGGCATCGCTCGACCTGATCCTGGCGCGCGCCAAGTACGCCGATGACCTGCGCGCCAGCGAGCCAGTGTTGCTAGCTCTCGAGAGGATGCCGACAGCCAATAGCCAACAGCTGGCAGACGCCAGCCAATCAGAAATCGCAAATCATAAATCAAAAATCCCCAATCCTACCTTGCGGTTAATTGAGGCGCGCCACCCGTTGCTCGACCAGCAGACGGTGGTGCCGATCGATTTCGAGCTGGACCCAGATACATTTGTACTGGTGATCACCGGGCCGAATACCGGGGGTAAAACCGTGGCGCTCAAGACGGTCGGTTTGCTGGCGTTAATGGCCCAATCCGGGTTGCACATCCCGGCTCATACCGACTCGACACTGAGCGTCTTCGATGCAATTTACGCCGACATCGGTGATGAGCAGTCGATTGAGCAGTCGTTATCCACTTTTTCGGGTCACATCACCAATATCATCCATATCCTGGAAAAGGCTGATAGTCGATCGCTGGTCATCCTGGATGAATTGGGCGCCGGCACCGACCCGCAAGAGGGCGCTGCGCTAGCGCGTGCGATCCTGACCCACCTGGTCGAGCGACACATCACCACACTGGTCACCACCCACCACCCGGAGCTGAAAGCGTTTGCCCATGCCACCCCAGGCGTGACCAACGCCTCGGTGGAATTTGATTTGGAGACATTGCGACCCACTTTTCACCTGACCATCGGTTTGCCGGGACGTTCGAATGCGCTGGCGATTGCCCAGCGACTGGGTCTGCCTGAACCGATCATCGTAGCAGCCCGATCCGAGATCTCGCCGGACGACCTGCGCGCCGAAGATTTGCTTAACGAAATTCACCACCAGCGCAACCAATCCCGCCAGGCGCGCCAGCAGGCCGAGCAAGCCCGAAAGGAAGCTGAGGCGCTGCGCCTGGAGCTGATCATCCGGTTGGAGAAGATCGAAGATGAGCGTCAGAAGGTGCTGGATGCCACCCGTAATGAAGCTGCCAGCCAGCTCGCCACGCTGCAAGAAGAGCTTGCCTCTGTGCGCCGGAACCTGGCTCGCCATCGCCAGCCGGTGGCGGAGCTGAGAGAACTTGAAGAAAAAGTCGTTGAGTTGGAAGAGCAAATCGAGCTGCCGGTCGAGCGCCAAGAGCCTCAATATGGCCCTGAGTTGCATAAGGTGGAACAGGAGCGCCGCCGGGCTATCCGCGTGGGGGATAAAGTACGCCTGCGTAACCTGGGCGCGCAGGGTGTGGTCACAGTGCTGGGAATGGAAGAGGCGGAGGTGCAGGTAGGAGTCTTGCGCGTGCGCACCCGGGTATCCGATCTGGAGCTGCCAACCGCCAGCGGCGCGGTCGCGACGAGCGCTGAACGCAGCTCGCTGTTGGATGAGAACCAAAAGCCAAAGTCTAAAAAGACAAAAGCCGAAGTCGCGTTACCCGAGTCGCCCGGTATCGAGTTGGACCTGCGTGGCCAGCGCGCCGATGACGCCGAATATGCTCTCGAACGCTACCTGGATGCTGCCTTTTTGGCCGGTTTGCCCTTTGTACGGATCATTCACGGCAAAGGCACCGGCAGGCTGCGAGAAATGGTGCGCCAGGCGCTGAAAAACAACCCCCAGGTCAAGTCCTGCGAGCCGGGCGGTGAAAAAGAGGGCGGCGACGGGGTCACGGTTGCCAAATTGGCGGTGAATTGAGTTTGTAGCTACTATCAAGCGATGCTCAAATCTGGATATGACAGACGCGTGCACCACTGTGCTGGTACAATTCACCTACAAATGACCGATTCGCTTCCCTCTCAGAGATCCAACAACCTCGGGAGGAAAGCTTTCATCCCAATCAGCCAAATGAGGGCTGAGAGGTATATTTGGAATGAGGAAAATGAGAATATCTCTTAATCGATGCACGATTTCTTGGATAATTGTCTTGTTCTTGCTGCCAACCTTGGTTGCCTGTAACCTGCCAGGCGGGGCCGGGAGCGCTCCAGCCGACGATAGCGCTAATGCCACCGCCACGGCCATATTCCAGACCCTGGATGCTCAATCTGCCGAGCTGACTGTACAGGCTGGCGGCCAACCACAGGCGCCGGCAGTAACAGAGCAACCGCCAGCGGAGACTCAACCGCCTGCTCAGACAGAGCCGCCAGTGCTGCAACCCGGGCAGCCGACCGTTCAAGCTGGCGCAGTTTTATCCATTACTGCGACGATCAACACCAACTGCTACAGCGGACCGAGCAAAAAATACCCCAAGTTTACCAGCCTGCGCCCCAACGTACGTTCGACTGTGCTGGGCAAGGACGTTACCGGCACCTGGTGGTATATTAAAAATCGCAGGAAAGCCGGTGGATATTGCTGGGTATCCGCCGAGACGACCAAGGTAGAAGGCGATACCACCCAACTGCCAATTATCGAGCCGATGCCGCTCTCGGCTGCCCAGACTCAGGCGGCACAGACTGAGATACCGCAAGCGCCAGTGGCGCCGGTGAATCCGACGCCTAATCCGACTCTTAGCCCGTGATCCTGGTAGGGTAGGCCTTTTTGGAGGTCAAATATGGATAAGCGAAGTTTCCGCTTGCTTGCAATTTTCTGGGTGCTGGTCTTTGGTCTCTCTTCGCTGTTAGGAGCCTGCAATTTCACGCCTAAAGAGACCGAGGATAGGAATGTAGCTGTGCTGACCTCGGCTGCTCAAACGATCGATGCAAATAACGTGCAGCTCACCATACAGGCCCAACAGGTGCTGCTGACCTCCCAGGCGCAGACCCTGGCAGCGCCAATGGCGCAACTGCCTGAGCAGACCGAACCGCCACCTCAGACCGAGCCGCCACCTGTGCAGACTGAAGCGCCACCTGTACAGACCGAGCCGCCGCCTGTGCAGACTGAAGCGCCGCCTGTACAGACCGAGCCGCCGCCTCCGCTGCCCCCAGCTCTCCCAAAAATCGGCGCGAATGTGGATACGAAATGCCGTACTGGTCCAAGCCCGGATTATCCGGTCGTCTCTTTTATTTTAGTGGGGCAACAGTCGGTGGTGCTCGGCGCCAACCCCGAGCACACCTGGTGGCTGATCGAGGACCCCAAGAAGCCGGGCTCAAAATGCTGGGTATGGGGCAGCACAACACAAATAGTTGGAGATCCAGCGGTGGTGCCGGCGGTTGAGCCGCCACCGCCTGCCAGCGGACCGCCCAGCTTCCAGGCAGAGTTTACCAATATGAATAATTGTGGCGGGGTAGCCATGGCAGTATTTTGGGTAGGCGTAGACACCCCGGTCACCTTCCGTTCTTCCAGCATCCTGATTATGGACGTGAGCACAAACCAGGGGATCGCCGGTCCAGAAACCAGCAACGCTCCCTTCATGAACAATCCCGGCGATTGCCCGCCTGGTCACGACAGCCTGGGGATGGGCGGGGCAGGTTATCTAGCCAAAGGGATCGGTGCGGTTCCACCCTCGGGCACCAAGGCCCGCGCGATCATCATTCTGTGCACCGAACCGAACCAGGGCGGCCAATGTGTGGAGAAGAAAGTGAACTTTGTATTCCCGTGAGACACAGGCGCCCGCATTCTGGCGCCTGAGGTCATTTCAGGTGAATAGAGAGCGAAAATGTGACAAACGTTTGCGCTTCACCCCGATATTTGTTACATGACAGGTGAAGCCGGGACAGGTAAAATCAGGTTATGTACCAGCAGATTCGCCTGCAGGTGATCAGATTTTCCGGTTGATTATCAACCGCCCTTTCTGCGTGTCGGAATGGGCGGTTTTATCTACCGGGGCCGGTCACTGGTGGTGGATAAACCGATCTCAATCCAGGCATGATAAAAACTAAAGGATAATATAGGAGGCCAAAGCATGACAGGACAACCAACCATTTCTGTAGAGCAGCTTCTGGCGAAGGCTAAAAAACCTTCCGCCGATGCCATGAAGCTGCACCCTTTTTACCGGGGGAAGGTCGAGACAGCGTTGAAATGCTGCGTGCGCACATTTGACGATTTTGCCATCTGGTATACCCCGGGTGTAGCGGCTCCCTGCCGGGCGATCCAGGCGGACCCCGAGCTGGCTTATGAGTATACCAACAAGTGGAATACGGTGGCGGTCGTCAGCGACGGTACCCGCGTGCTCGGCCTGGGCGACATCGGCCCCAAGGCGGGTATGCCGGTCATGGAAGGGAAAGCCCTGCTGTATAAATACCTGGGCGGCGTGGATGGCGTGGCGATAATGGTGGGCACTAAAGACCCGGATGCAATCATCGACCTGGTTTTGAACCTGCAACCCGGTTGGGGCGGCGTCAACCTGGAAGATATCTCCAATCCGAAGTGTTTTTACATTCTGGACACCCTGCGAGAGAAGGCAGAAATCCCGATCTGGCATGACGACCAGCAGGGTACTGCCACCGTCACCCTGGCGGGGCTGATCAATGCCCTCAAAGTGGTCGGTAAGAAGATGGATGAGGTCAAAATCACCTTCATCGGCAGCGGCGCTTCCAATGTGGCCTGCTCACGCCTGATCTTCGGTGGAGGCGCGGAGCCGAGCCGTTGCCTGGTTGTCGACAGCAAGGGCATCATGGGCAAGCACCGTAAAGATCTGGAGATGCGCAAAGCCGAGTATGTCGATAAGTGGAAATTGTGCAATATCACCAACGCTGAAGGGCGCGAAGGCGATATTGCGGAGGCCATGAAGGGTGCGGATGTGGTGATTGCACTTTCACAGCCCGGTCCCGGTGTGGTCAAGCCGGAGTGGGTGCGCACGATGGCAAAGGACGCGATTGTATTCGCCTGCGCCAATCCGGTGCCGGAGATCTGGCCCTGGGAAGCGAAGGAAGCCGGTGCAGCCGTGGTTGCTACCGGGCGCTCGGACTTCGATAACCAGGTGAACAACTCGCTGGGTTTCCCTGGCATCTTCCGCGGCACGCTGGACGTGCGCGCCAGCACCATCACCGATGAAATGTGCTTCGCAGCCGCCAAAGCCATGGCAGACCACGTGGGCGATAAGCTCTCTGCGACCCATATCCTGCCGACCATGGACGACTGGGATGTTTTCCCGCGCGAAGCAGCTGCAGTGGGCGTCAAGGCAATCGAACAAGGCCTGGCGCGCATCAACTTGAGCTACGACCAGCTCTATAAACAGGCTACCGAAATCATCGCTCGCTCGCGCAAGCTGACCCAGACGATGATGGAACAGGGCTTTATTGCATTGCCGGAGGAGGAATAACCATGTATGACTTGATCGTGATCGGCGGCGGCCCCGCCGGGTTGACTTCCGCAGTTTATGCCATCCGCAAACGCTTGAACGTGCTGATGGTATCCAAGGACCTGGGCGGCAAGACGCAGTGGAAGCTGGCGCTGCCCTGGATCGAAGACTACCAGGTAATTCGCGGCCTGGAGACGGTCAATAAGTTCAAGAGCGAGCTGGAGTACCTGGATTTCGCCCGCAACCTGCTGGCGGCTGAGAAGGTGACCCGCAAAGGCGATCATTTCATCGTTTACACGGCGGGCGGCGGCGAGCTGGAGACCAAAGCAGTGATCGTCGCCACCGGCACCAAACAGATGCGCATGAATGTGCCCGGCGAGAAGGAATATATGATGAAAGGGCTGTGCTATTCAGCGCTTTCGTATGCGCCGCTCTTCATCGACCGCACTACCGTGGTAGTCGGCGACAAAGAGCTGGCTTTACGTGCGGCGGCTGAGCTATCGACCATCGCCAAGCAAGTTACGCTCGTCAGCCCGGCTGCTAAGCTGCCGGCACACCCGCTTTGCAAGCGGTTGGAAAACGCCGCCAATGTTACCATACTACCGGGGCACAAGGTCGTGGAAGTGAAAGGCGACATGTTTGCTCGCAGTGTAGTAATCAAGGATGCGCAAGGCGCGACCAAGGAGCTGACAGCGGACGCGATCTTCGTCGAGATGGCACTGGTGCCTAACTCGCAGATGGTAGCGGATCTGGTCGAGCTGGATGCTGAGGGGCGCATCAATGTCGACTGCGCCTGCCGTACCAACGTGCCCGGCATCTTCGCGGCTGGTGATGTGGCTTCCGGTTTCGCCGAGCAGGTGCTGATCGCGGTGGGCGAGGGCGCCAAGGCTGCCCTGAGCGCTTACGATTTCCTGCTGGCCAAGTAGAGGCTTTAGCCGACCTGTGCGAAGCGGGGCAAAGACCCCAGCAGTGGAATAAAATTGTTAAATTGAGGCGGTGTGACATCCGCCTCAATTTATTTTCGATTGCAACCCGAGTACGGCGGGATTTTGGCATAGTATAATGGTGTGTCATCAAAGATGGTAGAAGCCTGTTCTTAAAAATTTAGCAATTTTCAATTCGATCTCCGAGAAGTATGCAGACGCTTACTGGTTCGATTTTTAATATTCAAAAATTTTCCATTCATGATGGGCCAGGCATTCGCACGACGGTATTCTTTAAAGGCTGTCCGCTGCGCTGCCAGTGGTGCCATAACCCGGAAAGCCGGCCAACCGGCCAGCAGGTGATGTTCTGGTCAAGGCGTTGTATTCGCTGCGGGGCATGTATGGAGACCTGCCTGCAAGGGGCAATCACGCTGGGCGAGGCAGGGGTGGTGACCGACCTGGAATTGTGCACCGAGTGCGGGGATTGTATCGAAGGTTGCTATGCCCAGGCGCGCGAGCAGGTCGGGCGCGAGGCGAGCGTGGTTGAGGTCATGGCAGAGATCGAAAGCGACCGTCCATTCTACGAAGAATCGGGTGGGGGTGCGACCTTTTCGGGTGGCGAGCCACTGATGCAGCCCGATTTCTTGTTAGCGTTGCTGAAGGCCTGCCAGGCGCAAGAAATCCACACCACCGTCGACACCTGCGGTTTCGCCTCCTGGAATGTGCTGGAGAGGGTGCAACCGTACACCGACCTGTTCCTGTTCGATCTTAAAATGATGGATGATGCGCGGCACCGGGAATATACCGGCGTGTCTAATCAGCTGATCTTGCGCAACCTGCGCCGGCTCTCCGAGCGCGGGCAGGCGATCCGGCTACGCATCCCGATTATCCCGGGGATTAATGACGATGCCGGGCACATCCGGCAGATCGGCGAGTTTGCCACCGGGCTGCCGCACCTGGACGAAGTGGATATCTTGCCTTATCATAGCATCGCGGCCGAGAAGTATCAGCGCTTGAATATAGTCTATGCATTGTCCGAGATGCGGCCGCCATCGGAAGAGCACCTGGCGGAGATCGCCCAGGCTCTGCGCGGGTTTGGTTTAAAAGTGTTAGCTTGAGAAATTGAATGGTAGATCAGGAGGTTTAGAAATGCCCATCAGTGAGAGAGTCGCCCAATTGAGAAAACAAAGCCTGGATGCCAACCCCAGCATCTCGTCGCAACGCGCCGAGCTGCTGACCGAGTTCTACCGTCAAAACCAGGGCCGGGCCTGGTCCACCCCAGTCTACCGGGCTGAGGCGTTTCGCTATATCCTATCGCACAAGACCATTTGCTTAAACGAGGGCGAGCTAATCGTCGGCGAAAAGGGCGAGGCTCCCAAAGCCGCCCCCACCTACCCTGAGCTGTGCTGCCATAGCGTGCAAGACCTGGATATCCTCAACTCGCGGGAAAAAACCTGCTTTGCTGTCGATGCGCGTACGCGCCAGACATACCAGGATACGATTATACCCTTCTGGCAGGGAAAGACTATGCGCGAGCTGATCTTCCAGGAAATGACAGACGAGTGGAAAGCAGCTTACGATGCGGGGATCTTCACTGAGTTCATGGAGCAACGCTCGCCGGGGCACACCGTGTTGGACGACAAGATCTACCACAAGGGAATGCTGGATTTCAAGCAAGATATCAGCCTGGCGCTGGGGAAGCTGGACTTCCTGAACGATCCAGAGGCCTACGATAAGCAGGAAGAGCTCAAGGCGATGGCGATTTGCGCGGAGGGGTTGATCCGCTTTGGCGAGCGACATGCCGAAACAGCCCTCCAGTTAGCGGAGCAGGAGCAAGACCCACAGCGCAAAGCCGAGTTGGAGCATATCGCGCAGGTCTGCGCGCATGTACCGGCGCACGCGCCACGCGATTTCTGGGAGGCGCTGCAATATTACTGGTTTGTCCACCTGGGGGTGACCACCGAGCTGAACCCGTGGGACGCCTTCAATCCCGGCAAGCTGGACCAGCACCTGTATCCATTTTACAAGCAGGGACTGGAAGCTGGTAGGCTGACCCGTGAGCAGGCGGAGGAGCTACTGCATTGCTTCTGGATTAAGTTCAACAATCAGCCAGCGCCGCCCAAAGTGGGCGTCACTGCGGCTGAGAGCAGCACCTATACCGATTTTGCACAGATCAACCTGGGTGGCGTTAGACCGGACGGCTCGGATGCGGTCAACGACGTCACCTTTCTCCTGTTGGACGTGATCGAAGACATGCGCCTGCTGCAGCCCAGCTCGTCCATTCAGGTGAGCAAGAAGAACCCCGACCGGTACATTAAAAGGGCTGCCAAGATAATCCGCACAGGTTTTGGGCAGCCGTCGGTGTTCAATACCGATGTGGTGGTGCAGGAAATGATCCGAGTGGGCAAGTCGGTGGTAGATGCCCGCTGCGGTGGAACCAGCGGCTGTGTAGAGACTGGTGCGTTTGGCAAGGAAAACTATTGCCTGACCGGCTACTTCAATATGCCGAAGGTGTTGGAGATCACTCTGAACAATGGCGTGGATCCACGCACCGGATGCCAGATCGGTCTGCAGACCGGCGCCCCGGCGGAGTTTACCAGCTTTGAGCAGTTATTCGAGGCTTATACCCGGCAGCTCAACCATTTCGTAGACATCAAAATCCGCGGAAACAACGTTATCGAGCGGCTGTTTGCCTGCTATCTCCCGGTGCCGTTCTTGTCGCTGCTGATCGACGACTGCGTCATTCGTGGCAAGGATTATCACCAGGGTGGGGCACGTTACAACACCAGCTACATCCAGGGTGTGGGTACCGGCACCATGGCGGATGCGCTGTCGGCAATCAAATTCCAGGTCTTCGACCAGAAAACCGTAACAATGAGCGGGCTGCTGGCAGCCCTGGAGGCTGACTTTGAGGGGCAGGAACGGCTGCGCCAGCTGTTGCTAAACAGGTCGCCTAAGTACGGCAACGACGACGATTATGCCGACCAGGTGATGGTGGCGGTGTTCGAGGCTTATTTCAAGGCTATTGATGGGCGTCCAAATACGCGTGGCGGGAGTTACCGGATAAACCTGCTGCCGACCACGGTGCATGTCTATTTCGGTTCGGTCACCGGCGCGACAGCCGATGGACGCAAGGCCACGCTGCCGCTCTCGGAAGGCGTGTCACCGGTGCAGGGCGCTGACCGGCACGGGCCAACCGCGGTGATCAAATCGGTGGCGAAGATGGACCACGTGCGTACAGGCGGCACGCTGCTGAACCAGAAGTTCACGCCACAGGTGCTCAAGGACGACGCCGGGTTGGACCATCTGGTGCAGCTGGTGCGAGCGTATTTCAAGCTGGATGGGCACCACATCCAGTTCAATGTGGTCGACGCCGACACATTGCGCCAGGCGCAGGAGAACCCCGAGCAATATCGTGACCTGATCGTACGCGTGGCAGGCTACAGCGATTATTTCTGCGACCTGGGGAAGGTGCTACAGGACGAGATCATTGCCCGGACCGAGCACCAGGGGTTCTAACCGCAAATGATAGGATAAATGCAGATGACAAAATTACTCTACCAGACGGATAGCTATCTGAAATTATTCGAGGCGCGCGTCAGTGCGATTGATGCCGAGAACCGTGGGGTAGCGCTCGACCAAAGCGCCTTCTACCCTGGCGGCGGCGGTCAGCCTGCCGATAGCGGCAGCCTGGCTATCGCAGGCGTCACGACTCCGGTCAAACGAGCCAAGAAAGCCGGCAATGAGGTGTTTCACTACCTGGAGGGCGATAGTCCATTGCCTGAGGTTGGAGCATCTGTGATGGGGCAGATCGATTGGGAACGGCGCTACAAGCTGATGCGCACGCACACTGCCATGCACATCTTGTGCGGTGTGATTTTTCGCGATTACGGAGCTTCGGTGACCGGCGGAGATATGGACCCGTTGGAAGGGCGCATGGACTTCGAGTTCGAGACGATGCACCACGAGCTGGTAGATCAGATCCAGCTGGCGGTCAACCAGGAGATTGCTAACGCTCGGGTGATCCGGGTGGCGATTTTACCCCGGGAAGAGGCGTTCAAAATCCCGGATCTGATCCGCACCAAGATCAATTTGCTGCCGGAGGGTATCTCTCAGGTGCGGACGGTGGAAATCGTCGGACTGGACCTGCAGGCGGATGGGGGGACGCACGTCAATAACACGGCCGAGGTGGGCAAGGTGCGGGTGGTGGATTATAAGAGCAAGGGTAAGATCAACAAACGGATTTATATCGCGGTAGAAGACTAAAAAAGCGAAATCTCGGATCAAAACAGTCGGGAAGATCTTCGGCGATACGCCGGGCGGCTGGGGTATCGTGTTGAGGGGGGTGTCGGCACTGGGCGTCTGCCAGATCCGTTCATCAGGGTGAGCAGACAAAAAATCCACAGCAAATCCTTACTCATAATCAATGCCTCTCTGGTATGATAGGTCAAGTAAACGGGATGACTTCATCCTGGAGAAGAAGCCAGATTCCGGTGCGACAAGCTGAGCGAAAGATGGATCAATTAGTGTATTTCTATCCAGAAGGACATGGTGCTCATTTCGAGCAGGGACATCCTGAAAGCCCTGAGCGAGTGGATACACTGCGCCAGGCGCTCGAAGAAGCTGGTTGGTGGCAGGGTTTCCCGCAATTAGAGCCGCTCAATCTGCCGCCCGATCTGCTGGCAAGCATCCATACCCCGGAATACCTGACTCTGCTGCAGTTCGCCTGCCAGCGTGGCTCGCACCTGGATATGGACACCTACACGACCACCGCTTCCTGGCAACTGGCTTTGAATGCGGCTGGCGGCGCAGCAGCGGTCGCTGAGGCAGTCTGGCAGGGAACGGCGCAGCGCGGTCTGGCGCTCTGCCGCCCGCCGGGTCACCACGCTATGAGCGACCGTGGTATGGGTTTCTGCCTGTTGAATAATATTGCCCTGGCAGCCGAGTACCTGCTGCGCCAGCCTTTCGAGGCCGCGCCGGTTGCGAAGAAGTTGGCAATCATTGACCTCGATCTGCATCATGGCAATGGGACACAGGAAATCTTTTGGGAGCGTGGGGATGTGCTGTATCTCTCCACACACCAGTCGCCGCTCTATCCGGGTACTGGCAGGTTGGAGGAATGCGGCAGCGGGCTCGGCGCCGGTCTGACCGCAAACTTCCCGCTGCCTCCGTTAACCGGCGACCAGGGTTTCGGTGTTGTAATGGAAGAGCTGATTTTACCGCTTTTATCCCGCTATGCTCCGCAGTTGGTGTTAGTCAGCTTTGGGTTTGATCCGCACTGGCGTGATCCGCTGGGCAATTTATGCCTGACCGGGCAGGGCATTTACAGCCTGATCAGTGCCCTGGTGAATTGGGCGGACCAGAACGCTGGTGGGAAGATCGCCTTTGTTCTCGAAGGCGGTTACGATCTGGAAGCAGGCCGCTCCAGCATCCGGGCGGCTACTTCAGCTTTGTTGGGAGAAGCCTGGACGGATGCGCCGGATGCATCGCCTTATCCGGAAGGTATGGCCTGGCAGCCTGTGGTGCGAGCCGCCAGGCAGATGTGGAGTTTATAACCATAAATATTCGGTTGCCAGGTTATCAAGTCTGCTGAAAAAAATTAAAATCATAAAAAAAACAGGAGCAACACATGAACGATCAATTGGCGATTTTTATTGACTTTGAAAATGTCGCTTTATGGGCTGAGCGGGAATTCTTCGATTTTGAAGTGACTAACTTAATGGAGTACCTGCAAAGCCGCGGACCAGCAGTAGTGAAACGCGCTTATGCCGATTGGTCCCGCTTTGCGCGCTATCGCGACGCTATGATGAACAACTCGATCGACCTGATCCAGATTTTTAGCGTGCGCACAGGCAAGAACCGGGCTGATATCCGCATGGCGATCGATGCCTTTGAGATCGCCATGACGCGCGAGCAGATCCATACTTTTGTGATCGTCTCCGGCGACAGTGATTTTGGTCCGTTGGCGGCCAAGCTGCGCGAGTATGGGCGCTACACCATCGGCATTGGTCCGCGCAGTACCACGCACGACCTGCTGGTGCGGTCGGTGGATGAGTTTATTTATTTAGAGACTGCCCTGGGCGAGCCAGCAGATATGGACGAACAATCCTGCATCGAGATCGAACAGGCGCGCAGTCTGCTGGGCAAGTCCTTGCGCGCTCACGGGCAACGCGGTGAGCTGCCGGTGGCTGTGAACCGGCTCAAACAGACCATGTTACTGATGAACCCGGCTTTCAATGAAGCTAATTTTGGGTATGTCGAGTTCAAAAGCTGGCTGGAGGACAACCGCGATATCATCAAGCTATTCAACAAAGACTTGCAACTGTTTGGCGCGCCGCTGGATTACGTCTCCTCCGATTATCTGGAGGTGCCGGCGAAGGAAATTGAAGCGACGACCAACCAGCCGGTAAGCTTCGTTGAGAAGCAACTGCCCGTCAGGCAAGCGTTGGAAGCGCA
>Ga0209254_10001650_pt1 | contig 20134 bp, 18 predicted proteins | sample FrelakmetDIP11DI_FD_187148 | JGI IMG/M metagenome (GOLD analysis project Ga0209254, IMG submission 187148) | Freshwater lake sediment microbial communities from the University of Notre Dame, USA, for methane emissions studies - DIP11 DI (SPAdes)... | ecosystem: Environmental > Aquatic >...
ACCAGATTCAGCAGCACACTTAAATGCGCCAACATTGCCCACGTGCGTTCATCGTTTGGTGAGAGGGGTTCGATAATGGTAGGAGGAGGAAGTGTGGGCAGTTGGGTAGTGGAATCAATTTGGTCCATAGCTTTTCTCCTAAGAATACTTATAACCCCGTCGTCGTAATAAATGACGGGGTTACAGGAAATTTATTATTGGTTATGCCCAACCTTGTTTATTAACAAAATTGGTTATTACTGGAATTGTGACATATTTACCCTGGTATGCCTGGATACCCCAATAGATCGACAAAATCCAAAAGAGTGGAATCAGACATGAACCAAATCCTAAAGTAAATAACGCAAGAACAGAGCCTAAAATATAGATTGCGATCCCGAATACGAGGGCTTGAACATTATGGGCTTTTAAGAATGGCCGATTTTTCTTATCCTCCATCAATAAGATAATTATAGGTACTAAAGGAGTGAGAACATAAGCTAATAATGCCCAAAGCTTATCGTCACTAGTTACTTCTTCGTTTGTAAATTGATCTGACATGCTGGTATCCTCCAAGATATTAGATTTTTGTTATTCTTTCTAAAGAAACGACAAGAAACCATAAAACTTGCTCTAACTTTTCCATGTTGATTTAGAGAACACCTATATACATAACTGGTTACGACAATTATAAAATTTTATGTATTTATAGGTAGTCTTTTAAATTATGCTCAACCGCATAGGCGGCTGCTTCAGCGCGATTGCTTACACCTAACTTTGAGAGGATACTGCTGACATAATTCCGCACGGTACCTTCTCCCAGGAAGAGCGCTTTGGCTATCTCGCGATTGGTTTTTCCTTCAGAAACAAGCATCAACACATGCCGCTCCTGCTGAGTAAGGGCGGAGAATGCAGATGCTTCTTCTTCCCTGGCAGCCTTGCGGACCTCCTGGAAAATTCTTTGGGTAACAGCTGGATCCAATAACGCCTCACCTCTCGCGACAGCTTCAATTGCCCTAACCAGGTCATCTCCCCCGATCTGCTTTAATACATACCCTGCTGCTCCAGCACGAATGGCAGAAAAAAGCATCTCGTCTTCGGCATACGAAGTAAGCATGATAACCTTTGTATCGGGGTATTTATCGGCAATCTCCTGGCACGCTTCAATGCCCGACCCACCTGGCAGGCGTATATCCATAACTACAACATCTGGTGAAAAAGCTGCAACTCTTTCAACCGCTTCACGGGCATTACCTGCTTCAGCAACAACTTCGAAAGTTGGATGGCGATCGAGTAGTGCTTTAAGCCCCAAGCGTACAACTTCATGATCGTCTACCAGTAAAATTCTTTGTTTGTTTGTCATTTTCGGTCCTTAACATCCAATTTTACCCCCGAAGTTAGTTATTGGTTTGGTTTTCTCGATCCAATCCTGACGATTCGAGTGGATGTTCTCTCCTGAAGTCAACAAAACGATATCCCAGTCCACGCTCAGTGAGTATATATATCGGATTAGTTGGATCTTTTTCAATCTTCTGGCGTAAATAGTTAATGTAGAGCCGAACATAGTGTGGCTGGTCTCGGTATTCATATCCCCAAACATTGGTGAGGATTTGATCATGTGAGACCACCCAACCCGTATTTTGAACAAGGTAGTATAAAAGCCTGTATTCAGTTGGACGTAAATTGATAAGCTTTCCTTCCACCCACACTTCATGGCGATCAAAATCTATTTTTAATCTTTCATCAACTTCAATCAATCCATGTGTGGTGTCTGAAGTGAGTTCTGTACGGCGAAGTACCGCCCGAACTCGACTTACCAGCTCGCGTGGGCTGAATGGTTTGGTTACGTAATCATCAGCGCCTAATTCTAGTCCATGGATGCGTTCTTCTTCCTCACCCTTTGCCGTAACCATGATAACGGGGACAGGGCTGATCGAGCGAATCATTTTTAATACTTCAAATCCATCCAAATCTGGTAGCATCACATCTAATAAAACCAGATCCGGGAGAGAAGTTCTTAATCGGTCCATGGCTTGAGTCCCGGTAAATGCCTCCACCACTCGAAAACCATCATGTTCGAGGTTTAATCGGATGAACTTAGCCATTCTTTGTTCGTCATCCACAACTAATATTCGATAATTCTTATAGTGTGTATCCGGAAGCATTCTTGTTATTCCCGTACAAATCCAATTATTTCTTCCTCAGATTTGGTTGGTAAAACTTCAATAAAATTAAGCCGGCTAATTGGCCAGATCACTGTTAAAACGTTTTCTGACAGGTAATGTAATTCTTTCCCATCAATTTTTCGAGGGCTGTTGATCATGATTGTAATATCTGTGGATTCAGGTAATTGCTCGACCTCACCAATGATTGGTTCTTCCCCAGTGGGGTGAATAATGATCGTGTAGGGCATATTCTTATCCTTATCGATTGACCAGTAGTTGAATTTTCATTTCACCTAAAACGAATATATCACCATGCGTAATTGGGTAAGGCTTGTTTGGTGAAATTTTTTGACCGTTTAATAGGGTCCCGTTGGCTGAACCAAAATCGGTCAGGAAGGCATATGGAGTGCTGATTTTTATCGACGCATGCAAGCGGGATACTCCATTTTCATAAGCGTGGAATTGAGCTAAATCAATATCAGGTAAAATCGGTTGGTCTTCGGATGATCTCCCGAGGGTATACTCGATTAATCCTTCGAGAGGAATTACTTCACCAAAATCAATCAGGAATAACGACAGGCTAGCATCTTCAGGGGTTGGCGGAACGACATGCTGGTCGTCATCTGATAAGGGCATATTAAATTGATCCGTAATACCAGTCGGAATCGCCAAGGTAGGATCACGGCCGGAAGTAATTAGTTGGACACCACATTCCCTGCAAATAAGGGCGCCAGGCATTTCTTTATTTCCGCAATTTGGGCAGGTAATCATTGGTAAGTCACTTTGTTACCGGCAGGGAGAAGTAGAGAACGTGTGCCATATTTTAACCTTTTTTCACCATTATCGCTATAAGATTGATTCCTATTTATATATGCAACCTCATCTAAAACTGTTTGGGCAAAATCATTATTCCCATTACGTAATAGTTGTGTTGCAAGAATCTCCATATGGCGCGTGGCTGATTTATAATCCCCTTTTGCCATATCTTCCCTGGCGCGTTCTTGCATCAAGTATAGATGAAAAGATGATATGGCATTCATGATATTCGAAGGAGGGATTTCGTATACTGGTTCTCTCGAGATTTTTCGATCGATCAAAAAACGTTGAACATAATTGGTCTTATTTTTATGTCGAGGTATTTCGTAATTAATAAAACCCTTTGCTATTGGATAGGTTGAAATAGTAGCTGGGATATCTTTAATAACAAATTCCAATAAAATCCTCATTGACCCATTTTTTGGCATGAATCCAAAATTTAGGGGTGGCCCAAGAACAAGGGGCGTTGAATCAGGTTGAAGCCGAAATGCGGATTGCAGTTCAACCTCCTCAGGCGTCTGATAATGATAAGTAATTTGTTCGGTCAGATTTGATCCGAGTCGGGAAATTTCATTTAAAATGGAATTGCGGATATCACTGATATCCGGTATAAACTCACATATCCCACCAGTCTTTGAAGTAATATGATCTAAAAACCTATCATTCCATTGATTTCCAATTCCAAGCGCACTGATACTTATACCAAGAGCTGATGATTGGTCAGCAAGACTATTACAGTTCATTTCATCGCCATATGTGCGTCCATCGGTAATTAGAATGATATGATTTATCCGATTTGCCGCTCGAAATTGATTAACCTGAGTAAAACCCAAATCCAAACCCTTATAAATCTCGGTTCCACCTCCAGCTTGTAATAATTGAATTTTCATTTCTGTCGATTTTAGATCCGATAAATTTCCGGCTGGAATCAACAATTCTGCACGATCATTAAATTTAACTAATGAGAAAATATCCTCTGGCTGTAACTGGCGAACTAATTCGATTGCAGTAGATTTGACTGTGTCCAGCCGGATCCCTCGCATTGAAGTTGAACAATCTACAACCAGCGAAATATTCAATGGGATGGATGGTACAAGATTTTCTGTACCAGGTTGGATAAACAATTCTAATAAGGTATACAACAATTGCGGTTCTTGTATACGAACCAATGATGATTGGCTGTAATTAGATTTCACAATTAATGGAAGTGGTTGAATAGATTCGAATGGGATTTGACCATCATATTCTGCTCTTCTTAAAGGGTCTGATAGACATTCATATGCTTGCTGAATATTTATAAATTGTTCTGATTCACCTTTATTAATATTGGTGTCTGGGTGCAATCGTAAAACCAGCTGTCGATATGCATGCCGTATCTCTTCCTGGTTGGCATCTCGAGGTAATCCAAGTTGCCCATAAAATGTCAATGTTCCCATATATTTTACTCTGCAATTTGGACAATTATGACGGATATGTTATCTGGACCACCAGCAGCATTTGCATAATTGATCAATGCCTGACAGACCTGCTGTGGCTCAGCAGATGACTTGATCATTGTTTCCATTTTTTTATCAGATATTACACCCCATAGGCCATCTGAACACAACAATAATTTACTTCCTGGCTGTAGTTGATAGGTGGCAATATCTGGTTCGCCAGGTTCACCTTGCCCGAGAGCTCGATAAAGGTAATTTCGCTGTGGATGGGTTAATGCTTGCTCCTGTGAAATCTGCCCGATTTCTTCTAGACGTTTCACTAAGGAATGATCATGGGTAAGAAGTTGAAGAATTCCATCAGAGTTCATCAAGTATGCCCGGCTGTCTCCTATATGGGCGATTGTTAATAGATTTCCAAAAATTAAGGCGGATGTTAATGTCGTACCACTTCCTGATGCCTTACTTTTAATGGTTTGATGAGCTTGAATTACACCCGACAGCATAATTTCCTGGATTGAAAAATCAGATTGATTACGCGTGTGCGAAATTTGTGGGAGGTAGAACGAATTGAAAACATGCAAAGTTAATGTATCCACCGCAAGACTACTGGCAACATCTCCATTTTCATGCCCTCCCATCCCATCAGCAATAATAAATAGTCCGAAAAGAATATTTTTATTTCCGGTTACCAGGTTCGTTGTTAAAGTAAAAAGGGAATCTTCATTATGATCACGTTGGACACCAATCGATTGTCCAACACCAACGGTTAACTGTGGAATTTCTAAGTCATTCTTAATTGGGGATTGATTGGTTGACACTTCCGTTGAAATTTTTTCAAGCGTTTTGGTGTCGTGCCCTAAACCATCTGGATTAGAATCCTGAGCTAAGATAAGTGAATTTCTTGATTTTTTGTTTTTAAAAACCTTATTGATGAATGAGCTCACTCGATATTCTCCAGGAACATGGGTAATTACTACAAAACAATAGCATAGAGCTTATGGTCGTTCGAGCCGAAATAGAGGATGTTATTGGCGATGATTGGGGATCCTGTGATCGGACCACCAGTCTGATATTTCCAGCGCAGGCGCCCTGTTCGGTATTCCAGACAATACATACACCCATCAACCGATCCGCAGTATAGTGAATCCTGATATGTAATAGGGGAACTGGTTACTTGATTATCGGTTGAATAATTCCAAATTTCCTTTGCTGAGTGGATATCAACGCAATAAATATGATTATCCACTGACCCGGTAAAAATAAAATTATCCGTAATAAACGGGGTAGAGATGGATGCTTTTGTCATCCGAAAACGCCATAGGATGTAACCTGATTTTGCATCCAACGCATACATAATCGTGTCAACCGAACAAACATAAATGATCCCATTCGCATGAACAGGAGATGAGGTGAGTGCTCTTTTTGCTTTAAACCGCCATTTTACATTACCCCTCAGATCGACACAAAATAACTCACCTTCCTCATTACCAAAATAAATATAATCACCGACTAAAATTGGTGTGGAGCGAACCGGAGCACCTGCGTCTGCTTTCCATGCACGCCTTCCACTAAGCGCATTTATTGCGTGCAGGTACGCATCATCTGCACCAATAAAAACATGTCCTTCACCAATAAATGGTGAGGAGCGGATCGGTCCATTTGAATAATAGGACCATATTTCCTGACCAGATCGTTGATTGATGCAATATAAACGCTGATCTTCGGATCCAAAATATATATTTCCTTCATAGATACTCGGTTTACTTACGATGCCTCCCTCGGTAGGAAATTTCCATATGAACTCACCGGTTGAGGCACTTAAGGAATAAAGGTTATTATCATATGCTCCAATATAAACTGACCCATTTGAAAAAGTAGGTGTACCCCGAATCTCATCTTCACACTCAAATTTCCATATCGGGGAAATTTCTGTTTTTTCCTGAGAAGGGGTTTTAATTGAAGCCGGAATCTTGTGTAGCAAGCCAGTTTTTTTTGCAGAGGCCAGGATTGCTTCTTTCATTAATTCTGCACTTGAGTAACGCTCATTGGCATCATAACGTAAAGCGGTATATACAACTGCTTCTAACTCAATGGAAATATTCGGGTTAATGCTTCGAATCTTCCTATCATCGAAAGAGAAAGGTGGTTCCATTCGAGGATCTCTTCTGGTTAGGAGATGATGTAATGTTGCTCCCAATGCATATATGTCAGCTCTTTGGGTTGCTTCGCCCTTATATTGCTCAGGGGGAGAGTACCCTTCAGTTCCAATCATGGTTCCTTTTTGTCCTGTTTGAAAATTTTTAGCAATCCCAAAATCTACCAATAATGCATGACCTTGCTGATTAATCATAATATTAGAGGGTTTAATATCTCTAAAAATGATTGGTTCTGGTTTGTAATTATGCAAATAGCTTATTACGTCGCACAATTCAACTGCCCAATTTATCACTTGAACTTCTGAAAAGAAATCATTGGCCTCGACCAGGAGAGCTTCGAGATCTTTCCCTTCGATAAATTCGATAATTAGATAACAGCGGTCGTCCTGCGAAAAATAATCATAGATTCGCGGGATAGCTGGATGGTTTAATGTTGCAAGGATATTAGCTTCACGTTCAAAATTGCGTACGATTGTATCGTGAAGATTTGGATCACGAATAATATTAACCATCTCCTTAACTGCAACCCGTTTCACAACATTAGGAAAATGTAAGTCTCGGGCACTATAGACCGCGCCCATTCCACCAATTCCTACAATATTCTGGATTTGATAACGGTTTATAAGGATGACCCCTGGTTGTAACTGTTCAGAGGTTTTTTTTGGAGCCCCTGTGGTTTCCAGGTTTTGAGTTTTTCGCTGGTTATCCAGAATCATTCCTCCTGATAAGAAATGTCTATAACCAATTATAGCCAGCATTAGCTAAAAATGTAAACAAAATACATGATATATTCTATCTGTGAATTGTAACCATTGAATCCCATTTCCTCGCTAGTGGTACTTAATGGCTACAAAGTATATTCTATGAATCATAATAAAGGAATCTAAAAATGGCTCAAAAAGTAGATTTTAAAAAAACCTATAAAAATTTATATAATCCAACTATAGATGGTTTTCATCTGGTGGATGTGCCCGATATGAATTATTTAATGCTGGATGGAAAAGGTAATCCAAACACATCGGAACACTATCAGCTGGCTGTGGAAGCATTATATTCAATGTCATACGGCATAAAATTTGTTTTAAAAGCTCAAGGTTATGATTATAGTGTTCCACCCTTGGAGGGATTATGGTGGATGGCAAGTATGAATGAATTTACACTTAAGAATATAAACTCTTGGGAATGGACGATGATGATCATGCAGCCTGAGTGGGTGACTGATGAACTTGTGGAAAAAGTGAGGGAAACAACATTTCGAAAAAAAAAGCTTCCATTACTCAAGAGTGTGCGTTTTGAGTTATACAAAGAAGGATTATCGATTCAAATCTTATACACGGGGGCTTACCAAAACGAAGCCCACGTAATCGCAGAAATGCATCAATATATTAATTTCAACGGATATCAGTCCTGTGGAAAACATCACGAAATATACTTGAGTGATCCACGAAAAACATCAGAAGAAAAGCTGCACACGATACTTCGCCAACCTGTCAGGAAGGAAGAGTAAGCTGAAAAATAAAGTAGATAATCAACTCGACAAGGTTGAAAGTTTTTTTTGAATCTTCTTTTGCCCAAATGAAAGGATATCAGGTGTCGCAGCTGCCAGGGTTGGATAGTTAATAATACTGAAATTATCATTCGGAGAAATCGGAAACGCTGGCGACCCATCGAAGGCTGATATTTTGCCTCCAGCCTCTTCGACTAAAAGCCAAACAGCTGCCAAATCCCATATTTTTGGTGTAGCGTCAAATCCCAGAAGTGCTGATCCGCGTGCGACCATACAGAAAGTATATGCACATGACCCCATTATGCGGAGTTTATACGGAACGCTAATATCATAATAACGGAAACTTCGTGAGCAACAAGCAAAAAAAGACAATGGTTGACTGGGTTCGGGACCATGGGTTGTAATCGGTAAATGGTTTAGATAAGCTCCAGTGCCTCTTTCTGCACAATAGAGTTCATTAATCATAGGGAAATATAATATCCCGAGCTCTGGATAACCATTTAGTAACCGGGCGATCGAAATTCCCCAGATTGAAAGCCCTAAACTGAAATTTGTAGTGCCATCAAGAGGATCGATAATCCAGGTAGGTGTCTGGGGATCATCCAGTTTGTGCGATGATTCTTCACTGATAATTTTATCTTGAGGAAATTTCGAATTGATTGCGATTGTAATTAATCTATCCGCAGCCATGTCGGCTTCGGTGACTGCTGTTTGGTCGATTTTTTGGACAGCGTGCAAACCAGATAGAGAAAAATAATCTCGTAATAGGTCACCTGTTTGCAAAGCCAGGTCAATGGCGAATTCGGAAGCTGCGTTCATAAGGGTTACCCTAGTCGCCAGAAATTGGAATGGGAGATTGTTGGACTGGTGTAGGTTGTTTTGGTAAAGTCCATACTAATGGTGCGGACAATAAACCAGCTAAGGTTGTCCACAGGAAAGCCTGGTGGAGTCCGAATTTATCTCCGAGAATTCCAATTACAACAGCCGCTAAAGAAAGACAGATAAAATTGATCGCCATAAAAATGCCATTACCGACAGACCGGTGTTTGGGTAGCTGATCTTGAACAACAGCAAGCAAGATTGGTTGAGCTGAAAGACTTAACAGCCCAGCGAGACTTAACACCAGGATGGTTACCCATCCAGATGAAGATAGGTATATAAATACCATGATCGGTGCGAAGAAAGAGACCACGAAAAGGACAGGTTTTCGTCCAAGGCGGTCGCTGATGGTTCCCCCGAGTACTGCACCGAACACACCGGCAAATTGATATATTGCAAGTGCAATGCTTGCTTTCCAAATACCAGCTCCTTCTCCTTCAAGTAAGGTGGGTAGATAGACACCCATCCCTGTAATCAGGAAACTACGTAAAAACACGATCCCAACTACCGGGATAAACAACCTCAAGGCAATTGGAATAACTTCCCTGAATCCAATTTGCTTTTCTACATGGACTGCAATACCTTTAAAACGAAAAAAAAGGACTATTGAAGCTATCCAACCAGGAATTGCAAGGGGAAGCATCCTGCCAAATGCAAAGGTCAATAATCCCCATGAAGCAACTAAAGGTCCTATGGTTCTGCCAAGTTCTCCTGCAGCCATGTAATAACTCATACCTTTACCGACCTGGTGCGCTGATGCCCGAGCTATCATGGCGGGTGAGGGAGCATGGAAGGCTGCAATGCTTAAACCGGTGATAAAGAGAAGTAACAGCAAGCTCATGTAACTTGGTGCAATACCAAGGCAAGTCATGGTGGTTGCAGTAACTGCAGGTGCCACTATAACAAGGATGCGTAAATTTATCTTGTCATCCAGGTAGCCGATGATTGGATTCAATAGAGATGGGAGCTGCATAATCGCAGAGAGTGAACCCGCTTGGGTATAAGTTAAAGATAATCTCGCTATCAGACTTGGAAGAAATGGTGCAAGAAAGGAAGAATAAGTATCATTAATAAAATGAGCACTTATGATCGTCAACACACGATCTAGTTGAAATTTGGATGTTTCTGTACTTATTCTCTCGATGGATGAAGGTGTTGCTAATTCTGACATAACTTATTTTTTAGATTTGACAATCTCAATATAATCTTCTGAAAGTGATATTTCATTGGATATGCCCAAGGAACGAATCAGCTCTCGAGAAACCAGGGCTTTATGTTCGGCGTCCTTTCTACTCCAGGTGCGGCTTTTTACTTCAAGGAAATATCCTAATTTAGGATTTTCAATACGGTCTAGATTGATATAGAATTCCAAGCCGTGATAGAGAATACGCCAACGTAATCTGTGTTTTTCAATTACTTTTTCCTGAGTTGGTTTAAAGTATTCGCGATAGAATCTTAAGCTGTGAATTGCAGGGGCTATGAATCGACTGCGGGAGAGCAGCGCTTCGGTAGGGAAATCTCCTTCCCGTGATGGTCCTAACAAAGTCAGGCGGTAGCGGACATTCTCGATTTGGTCATCCTGACCGATTGATTCATCTTCTCTATAGCGCAAATATCCCTGGCCTGGATCAGCAAATGAGAAGTATGTATCATATTCGTGGTAATGGCGATGGCGTAATACTTCAATACCTTGTTTGATCCTAGAAACCAAAGCATCTGGATCATCGACAGCTACTTTAACCTGCACTTCATAGCTTTCTTCTTCTGATGCACCACCAATGGCAATTAATTTAGAGAGAACAGAGTGTTCACGCTCGAGAAGAAATTCGTCAATCCGTTGAGCATAATTTGCAGCTTCAGTGAGCAGTGCTCCTTCATCAATAGATAATAACTGCTGATTACGCATCAACCATTTTCCATTTACCATGACATCGGTAACGTCGGTTGCATGGGAGGCATAAACTAATTGGGAATATATCATTTCAGGTTCTCGTTTAAATCTCGGAGAATTATGGACACGTGAGTTATCAACTAGGATTAAATCAGCCCGTTTTCCAGGTTCAAGAGAACCGATTAGATTTCCCATTTGTAATGCATCTGCCCCCATACTTGTTGCCATTGTTAATACCATAGGCGCAGGCAAGCTTGTTGGATCACCGGTCGTACTTTTAGAAACGAACGCAGCCAAACGCATCTCCTCGAACATATCGAGGTCATTGTTGGAAGCCGGTCCATCTGTTCCAATACCTACTTTTAATCCAACATCAAGCATATTCTTTACCGGAGCAAAACCGGAAGCAAGTTTTAGATTTGAAGATGGATTATGGACAACACCAACCCTGTGATGGATAAGTGTTTTTATCTCTCCATCATCCACATGTACGCAATGAGCTGCAAGAACCTTTGCATTAAAAAGACCTTGCTTCTTTACATAAGGAATGACAGGCATTCCATTTTCTTTTCGGCTGTTCTCGACTTCCTGACGAGTTTCTGATAAATGAATTAATAACGGTACGTCAAATTCTTTGGCAATCGAAGCAGCCGAATGAAGGATCTCTTGTGTGCATGTGTATGGAGAGTGCGGGCCAACCGCCGGAATGATCAATGCATGCCCCATCCATTTCTTGATATATAGTCGTGTTCGCTCAAGTGCTTCTTCATAGTCACGGGCATCCGGTCCTGGGAATTTTAAAATTGTCTGGGCACATACAGCTCGTAAACCAACATCTGCTGTAGCCTGAGCGACATCATCCTCAAAATAATACATGTCTGCAAAGCATGTCACACCTGAACGGATCATTTCCGCACAAGCAAGTTTGGTCCCAAGACGAACAAACTCAGGCGCGACGAATTCACGTTCTACTGGCATCATATACCCCATTAACCAGACGTCAAGGCGTAAATCATCCGCTAATCCTCGCAATAAAGACATGGCTGCGTGGGTGTGGGCGTTGATAAACCCAGGCATAAGAATTTTCCCCTGGCAATCAATACAAACCTCTGCGCTATATTTATTAAAAATATCTTCCTCTAAACCAACGGCAAGGATATGATCGCCTTTAATAGCTACTGCTCCAGGCTCATAAATCGATAATATCGCATCCATGCTGAGGAGAATTGAGTTTTTTAAAATAATATCTGCGATTTTCATTGTTGTTAGATCCTACGAATGATGTTAAGACATTGATTTAGTGTCCATAAAGTTGCATAATCTGGAGTCCCACCATAAGAAAGTTTAAAATTTTGTTTCTCATGCGGAGTGATCAGTGTTATATAGACTAACTGCTGCTCTGGTGTGGTCTGTAGTGCAACTCCAAAACCCACATCCGATTGTTGATTTTTCCGGAAGGAATCAGTTAAACCCATTAAATCTTCAGCGTTTGGTACCTGTTTTAACCACTGCCCAGTAATGAATGGACCTTGGACTGAAGATAATCGTCGAATTAAAATTCCATTTAATCCTGCTTCCACAACTGTGATTGCCCATTGATGATTTGCGATAGAATTTAAAGCAATCTGCTCCAGTTTATCCTGATCAATACCATAGATGCAATCCCCTAATCGGTCGCGAATCATTTTATCAATGGGGATAATCAGTTTTTCTGCATCATCTTTCGAATCAGCCTTGGCTGTAATACGAACATCGACTTGCCCGGAATGAGCAGCAAGCCCTACAGTGGGATTGGTTAATTTCTCCAGATCACCGATCAGGTGATCAATTTGCGATTCTCCAATCCCGACAGTGTGCAGCACCCGGGATTGGATTATCCCGTGTAGGTCATAATGCTGGCGAAAGAGAGGTATGATTTCAAGTTCCATTAAGTATTCCATCTCCCTTGGAACACCGGGTAGGGAGATGATCAAGCAGGAATCATAGGTGAGAAAATAAATCGGAGCAGTACCTACTGGATTTTCGATTGCAGTTGCTCCCACAGGAATATAGGCCTGTCGGCGATTATTTTCTGTTGGGATTCGTCCAAACTTTCTGAAACGCGCTTGGATTTGCTCCCAAAGCTCTGGATGAAATTCAGTTTTTACTCCAACTGCCAGTGCAACAGCATCTCTCGTCGGGTCATCAACTGTAGGACCAAGACCACCGGTGGAAATGATGATGTCACAACGGCGAGATGCTTCCTGGATCACCTCGGCAATCCTGTTGACATTATCTCCAACCGTTGTAATTCGGTGCAGGTCGATTCCAACATTACGTAAGGAATGTGCAAGATACTGTGAATTCGTATCAACAATTTCTCCCAGTAACAACTCGGTTCCGATTGTGATTATCTCAGCAGAGGGCACAAGAACTCCATGTAACAATAATCGTTGATTAAATAAAGATCAAGGTTATTGCGTATAGCAATTATTTATTTATACCACATTGTATTCATGAATTAGTCGATTTTCTGAGAAGCGTGCAAGATCGAGCATGGAAATATCGAGAGTGATTGCCTTTCCATCCAGGATAATCTCCGACATCAATTTACCGGTTATGGGTCCGTGCATAAAACCATGCCCAGAAAAACCTGTAACGATATAATATCCGTCCAAGGGTGTTTTTCCAAAGATAGGATGAGCGTCCGGAGTTACTTCATAAAGACCAGCCATACGAGAAGCTAAACCAGCGCGTTCCAGGAGTGGCAGACGTTTTATAGCTGCTTCCATATGTACAAGCTCCCAATCGAGATCGATGTTTTGATCATAACCAGGAATTTCATGAGGATTGGACATTCCCGTGAGTAAACCTCGACCTTCAGGGTGGAAATAAAGAGATTGAGAAAAGTCAATCACAAAAGGGAAATCAAGAGGTAGTTCAGTAAGGGCATTGGTGGTAAGCCATTGCCGGCGAAGGGGAGTTACCGGAACATCGATCCCGGCCATCTGGCTGGTGAGATTAGCCCAGGGTCCTGTGGCGTCTATCACCACGGGTGAGGATAACATTTGGCTCGGTGTATCCACACCTACCACTCTGCCGGATTGGGTATGGATGCCGGTCACTGGTGTGGAGCTGATAGCCTGACAGCCCAAACGTTGGGCAGCACTGATATAACCCATGACAACACTGTTTGGATCAACGAGTCCATCTGCGGGATTAAAACTCCCTGCAATCACATCATCCAGACGCATCATTGGGAGTCGTTTACGAATATCGTCACCGCTCAGCCATTCCGTTTGGACGCCAAGACGGTTTTGCATTTCCACGTTGCGTTTGAACACAGCTTCTTCATCTGTATTTGTCAATAAGAATAAATACCCGATTTTTCGATAATCGATTTCCTGCCCAATCTCTTCTTTGAACCGTTCAAGCATGGGTAAACTATCGAGGGATAAACGCACATTGATGGCTGTACCGAATTGATAGCGAACACCACCTGCACAGCGACCTGTGGCACCCGTACCAAAGAATTCTTCTTTTTCAAGGAGCAATATATTTTTATAACCCCGAATAGCAAGGTGATATGCTGTGCTAGCACCCATTACCCCACCGCCAATGATGATGAAATCAAAGGTTTTTCCTGGTCCCATTAAGGCTCCTTAAATAAAATAACGTGGGTGGATTTTACCACTTCACGTTATTTTCTTATTAATAATTTACTGAAAAGATCTTTTCTACTTGGAAAGTGTCAATTTATTAATCTATTCCCAGGTAGGCTTTTTGAACAGATTCATTATTTCGCAATTCCTCAGCAGAACCGCTTAATGTGATTTCACCGGTCTGTAGGACATAACCGCGATCAGCCACAGTTAATGCGGCACGGGCATTCTGCTCAACGAGAAGGATGGTCGTCCCAGTCCGATGCAACTCCTGGATTGTTTCGAAGATACTATCGACCAAAACGGGTGCTAAACCCATCGAAGGTTCATCCATAAGCAGGATCTTCGGCTCTGCCATCATGGCACGACCCGTGGCAAGCATTTGTTGTTCACCGCCACTCAATGTACCGCCTACCTGAGAGCGGCGTTCCTTGAGGCGTGGAAAGAGAGTAAATACCCTTTCCATATCCGCAGCAATTTTTTTCTTGTCATTTTGGATGAAGGCACCCATTTCGAGGTTTTCTGTGACAGTTAGACGTCCAAAAATACCCCGCCCCTCCGGTATCTGTACGATACCCTTCATAACGATTTCATGGGCTTTGTATTTTGTCAGATCTTCCCCAGCCAGACGAATTGCGCCAATTCGAGGATGCAGCAATCCACTGATCGTCTTTAATGTAGTGGATTTACCAGCACCATTCCCACCGATCAGGGTGACTATCTCTGCCTCATTAACAGTGAGGCTGATGCCTTTTAGAGCATGGATATTGCCGTAATAAGTATGGACATTTTCAAGTTCTAGAAGGGCCATATGCATTTACTCCATCAGGAAGAAGGGGCGATCCCGGAAGGTTGGGGTGGTGTAGTTGGAGCTGTGACACCCTCAGCGCTACCGCGACCCAGGTAGGCTTCAATCACCGTAGCATTTCGTTGAATTTCAGCTGGTAAACCTTCAGCAATCTTCGCACCATAGTCCAGGACGGTAATCAATTCAGATATTCCCATGACAACGCGCATCTGGTGTTCGATCAACAGGATAGTGATACCCAACTCATCACGTAATCTACGGATTAAAAGCATGGTTTCCTGAGTTTCACTTGGATTCATTCCTGCAGTAGGTTCATCCAAGAGTAAGAGCTTGGGTTTACTGGCTAAAGAACGAGCGATCTCGAGACGACGCTGGGCACCATAAGGTAAGCCCTTTGCCATCAGATCACCCTTACCTCCAAGACCCATGAAACGCAGCAGGCGTAAACTATCTTCCAGGGCTTCTGCTTCTTCCTGCATGGTTTTGCGATTGTGAAGTATTCCACCAATAATCCCAGAGCGAAGGTGAGGATGCATTCCCACGAGGATATTTTCAACCACTGTCATGTTTTTAAACAAGCGGATGTTCTGGTATGTGCGGGAGACACCGCGTTTGGTCACCCGATCTGTGGAGAGGCCATTAATTGGGCGCCCTTCAAGAAGGATCTCACCCTCCTCGGGATTATAGAAGCCGGTGACACAATTGAAGAAGGTCGTCTTTCCTGCGCCATTGGGACCGATGATGCTTTGAATACCATTTTCCCGGACCTCCAGGTCAACCTCACGGACCGCAATCAATCCACCGAAACGTTTTGTAACTTTCTTTGCGACAAGGATAGCCATGGTTCCTCCTCCTATTGCACCGCGCCAGCGGTCTCATTGATTGACGGCTCATTGGAGACCGGTGGTCCTATATTATTTTCAGCCTCATGAAGTTCCAGTTTACGACGAGCTTCAGGCCACAATCCTTCAGGACGGAAGAGCATCATGCCCACCAATGCTAAACCATAGAACCAATAGCGATATTCTTGAAACTCAGTCAGCAGATTAGGTAATCCTACCATAACCAGCGCTCCGACGAAGACACCCGGGATGCTGCCCATACCGCCAATGATAATCACTGCTAAAACGTTGATAGAAATAATAAAAGTCATGCTATGGGGATAAACAGAGGTGAGTTTGGTTGCTCCAAGGGTGCCAGCCAAACCAGCAAATAGGGCACCGGTAGAAAATGCGAGCAGCTTGGTCATTACCAGATTGATCCCCATCGCCTGAGCGACATCTTCATCCTCACGGATTGCCATCCAAGAGCGACCTAAGTGGGAATCTTTAAGCCGCCAGGCGATAAACCCAACGATAATGATGCTGATAAGGATTAAGTAGTATAGCAATGGTAATGAATTTAATTTCCAGGCTCCGATTATCGGAGGAGGAATACTTTGAATACCCTGGGTGCCACCTAAGATATCTTTTAACCAGTCCGATAGTACGAGCAGGCGAACAATTTCACCAAAACCTAATGTGACGATAGCAAGATAATCGCCCCTCATTCGCAAAACTGGTAAACCTAAAATGATGCCTGCCAGCCAGGCTGCAAATAAAGCTATAGGTAAAGCCTGCCAGAATGATAAGTTAAAAAGACCGTGTCCGGGAGAGGTGAGAACTCCCATGGTGTAAGCGCCGATAGCATAAAAAGCCACGTATCCGAGATCTAATAAACCAGCAAAACCGACCACGATATTCAACCCTAAACCCATCAAGATAAATAAACCAGTTGTATCCAGGATTTCGCTGTAAAAGATGCCTAAAAGCCAGGGTAGAGAAAGGAGTAAGGCACCTAAAATAATAATTAGAATTATCCGGTTTCTTTTCACTACTATAGGTGATTTGATTACGGAAGGATCTTTTTTCCGGCCACTCAAATAATACATCAGTCCAGTTACTATAGCGAATACCAGGACTGCACCAAGTGGTCTCAGACCGCTTATGGCAAAGACTACTCTTTTCAACACGATTGCGAAAGGTTGGATTTTGAACAGATCGATAATCAGTATCTGGTCTCTCAGGGTTCCAAGCACAACCACCCAAAGAAGACCTTGAATCACCGCAGCTCTCGGGCGTGCTGGAATTAAATGGATACCTAAGGTTAACAATGCAGCTACACTGCAGGTCAGTAGAGGAACAAGTGCACCAAGTGGAAGTGGAACACCTCGCATCACCATTTCGAACAATTTTGGTGAGGCATTCACAAACATCGGACGCAAGTCAACGGTCTGGCCAAATATTACAAGTAGTGAAATGATAAAACCGCTTATAAGACCGATAATTGCGCTGATTCCTGCCAGGTTTGACCTGGGCAAGTTTGAAGAACCTCTCAAGGACATAAAGGTCATAAGTACTACTGGGATCAGCAGGATAATATCTCCAAGGGTTATCAAACCGCTGATAATATAGGTCTCCCCAAACGATTCAACCAATCCAACAAGCATAACGAGGAGGCATATAAGCCCGGAAATCAACCCGCTATAAATAGCATTTTTCCAGATGGAAGATGTCTCGGTTTTCATATAGACCTCTTATGCTTTCGTTTTACTTATTCGCTCACCCAAAAGACCGGTTGGGCGGAAAATAAGGATGAATACAAGAATCGCGAATGCGATGCCATCTTTTAGCTGGTTGGCAGCCGGGATTCCGAGACCTTGCAAGAACAGGTTCGGTCCAAGAGACTCGAATAAACCAAGCAATGTGCCTCCCAACCAGGCACCTACAACATTCCCGATGCCTCCCAATACAGCCGCGGTAAAAGCTTTCAAACCAGGGATGAAACCCATGAAAGCATTCACTTGCTGGTAGACAAGAGCATAAAGGACGCCTGCAATACCAGCAGAGGCACCACCAAGAGCAAATGTGAAAACGATGATACGGTCGACATCGATGCCCATCAGGGCTGCGACTTCTTTGTCTTCTGAGACTGAACGCATCGCTTTTCCAGTCTTGGTGCGTTGAACAATCATATACAGCAACAGCATTAATATGAACGCAGCAATGATGACTACGAGATCAGTTTTTGGTATCGAAACTGAACCAATCGTCCAAAAACCTTTGAGAGCATCCACAGTTGGATACGTCTCCGGGTCAGTCCCATAAAAGCCACGGAAAGTATATTGCAGAAAGAAAGAGGCACCGATGGCTGTAATCAGTGATACCAACCTGGGGGCATAACGTAGGCGGCGGTATGCGACACGTTCAAGCAACAAGGCTACTGTTACTGAAACCCCCGCAGATAATACCGTTATCAGGAAAAGGCTGATCAAAGGATAAGAATTATAAAAACCAATACTATCAAGATACTTGGCTAGAAATACAGCCGTGAACGGGCCGCTCATAAACACTTCACTATGCGCGAAGTTGATCATGCGGAGAACCCCATACACCAGTGTATACCCCAGGGCAATCAGGGCATAGATCCCTCCGAGCTTCAATCCATCAATGGTCAGGTTGATCCACTGTTCAGGCGTGTATAGTGCTGCCTGCCAGGTTCTGATCGTTCCAATAACGATTGCAATGCCAATGGCAATACCAATCGCCCAAACAACAATATCCATCCAGGTAAGAGTCTGGCGCCATCTCTTCAGCATATGGGCCTCCCATGAATAATAAAATTGGAGGGACGAGGGCTTGCCTCGCCCCTCCTGGATCGTGACGGGTTGAAGATTGGCTTTATTTTTACGGCCAGACCTTCAATGGAGGAAACTCCCCAGTATGATATTCGTATACAGCAATCTTCGGGTCAGCGCAGTCACCAGTGGGAGAGCAGGTAAGGTTTCCAGTCAGACCTTTGAAGTCTTTTGTGGCGTACATGCAATCGCGTAATCCCTGGCGGGGGATGTGCAAAGTACCATCACTATCCTTCACGGTTACTTTTTCAACGCAAGCCAGGACCAAATTCATGGCGTCATACGCATGAGCATGGAAAATGCTGATTGGGTCAGAACCAAATTTTGCCAGATAGGCAGGTTTAAATTTAGCTTCATAATCTGGACCGAATGTGGATGTGTCGGGGCTGGAAACAAATACACCTTCAACAGAATCTCCACCACCTTCCATGACATCAGGAGAGAACATACCATCCGCACCCATCTGCTTTACATTTTCCAAACCAGGGGTTTGCCTGGCTTGCAAAACGAGCTGAGTACCAGCCGCGATAAAGATTGGGTGGTAGATTAGCTCGGGGGAACCGGTAGCGATGCTGGTAAGCACACCACTCATGTCGGTTTGTGCTGGATCTACTGATTCTTGAGCAGTAATTGTGCCACCCAGTTTCTTGAATTCATCCACGAACACCTGCTGAAGTGATTCTGCGTAGATACTACCGTCGTGAATGGTGGCAGCTTTCCTTAGTCCCAAAAACTCATATGCGAACTTAGCAGCAGCCGCGCCCTGGACAATATCACTATGGGCGGTACGCAGATAACCAGGGTGTTGGTTCTCGTTGCCCGGCAGGGTCAGGTCGGGGGCAGTGTTGGAAGCCGAAACGACCGTGAAGCCAGCTGTTGACCACAGGGGCATTGCCACACGCAAAGCGCTCGAGCAGGAAGTACCAAAAACTGCGACTATGGTAGGATCGGCTGCCAATTTTGTGCCGGCTGCCTGGCCACCTTCTGCACTACAGCCATCGTCTTCGCCATCGAATTGAATTGCATGGTCGAGTACCTTACCACCCTTGTCGTCAATGGCAATTTCAGCGCCATTCCGAGAGTCAATACCAAGTGAGGCATCTGGACCTGCGATAACCATCGCATATGCGAGGTGGACAGGTTCATCCGGGGCGACAGTTACGCAGCCAATTGGATCGGT
>Ga0209254_10001651_pt1 | contig 20128 bp, 15 predicted proteins | sample FrelakmetDIP11DI_FD_187148 | JGI IMG/M metagenome (GOLD analysis project Ga0209254, IMG submission 187148) | Freshwater lake sediment microbial communities from the University of Notre Dame, USA, for methane emissions studies - DIP11 DI (SPAdes)... | ecosystem: Environmental > Aquatic >...
AGAGAATGCCGATGACGATCACCACCATCTGCACGAAGTTGGTCCACGCCACCGAGTACATGCCGCCGTACAGGGTGTAGACGAGCACCACCCCCGCGCCGATCAGGATCCCCAGCTCGAGGCTCACCTGCCCGCCGGTGAGGATGTTGAACACCAGCCCCAGCGCCACGACCTGGGCCGACACCCAGCCGAGGTAGGAGATGACGATGGCGATGGAAATGAGGATCTCGACGGTGGGGTTGTAGCGCTTGCGGAAGTAGTCGCCGATGGTGAGGAGGTCCATGCGGTAGAGCTTTGCCGCGAAGAACAGACCGACGAGCACCAGACACGCGGCGGCGCCGAACGGATCCTTCACGATGGCGTGCATGCCGCCCTCGAAGAACTCCGCGGGGATGCCCAGCACGGTCTCGGAGCCGAACCAGGTGGCGAACACGGTGGCGGTCACCACGTAGAACGGCAGCGTGCGTCCCGCGACCACGTAGTCGCGCGTGTCGTGCACGTTGCGGCCCGCGAACAGGCCGATCGCGATCGACGCGAGGATGTACAGCACGACGAAGGTGAGCAGCATCGGGGGCCCTCGGGCGCAGGCGGACGTTGGGCGCCGATTATAGAGACGCGCAGCCCGTCAGGACACGAGGATGAAGGCGGTCAGCGCGAGCTGCAGGGCGAGCAGGACCGCGAGCAGGGTGAGCCGGCGGTTCCGGGTCCGCTCCGCCGCCAGCAGCTCATCCAGCCGGGCGGTCAGCGCCGCCTGCCGGGTCGGCGACAGCGCCTCGTGCACCAGCCGGGGGAGCTGCGGCAGCAGCGCGGCCCACGCTGGCGCCTCCTGCCGCAGGTTGCGGGCGAGGCCGCGCAGCCCCACCTGCTCGCTCATCCAGCGCTCGAGATAGGGCTTCGCGGTGGTCCAGAGGTCGAGCTGCGGGTCGAGCGTGCGCCCGAGCGCCTCGACGTTGAGCAGCGTCTTCTGCAGCAGCACGAGCTGCGGCTGCACCTCGTAGCCGAAGCGGCGCGCGGTCTGGAAGAGACGCAGCAGCACGCGGCCGAACTCGATCTCCCCGAACGGGCGGTTGAAGATCGGCTCGCAGACGGCGCGGATCGCCGACTCGAACGCGTCGATGCGGGTGCCGGGCGGCACCCAGCCGGCGTCGACGTGGGCCTGGGCGACGCCGCGATAGTCGCGATTGAAGAACGCGATGAAGTTCTTGGCGAGGTAGTCCTTGTCCACGTCGTTCAGGCTGCCCATGATCCCGAAGTCGAGCGAGATGTACACGCTGGCGGGCGACACGAGGATGTTCCCCGGGTGCATGTCGGCGTGGAAGAAGCTGTCCCGGAACACCTGCTTGAAGAAGATCTCCACCCCGTCCTTCGAGAGCTTCTTGAAGTCGACGCCCGCCTCGCGCAGCCGGTCCATGTCCGAGATGCGGAGGCCCCGCATGCGCTCCATGGTCATCACGTTGGTCGTGCAGTAGTCCCAGTAGACCTCCGGGACGAGGAGCTGGTCGGAGCCGGCGAAGTTGCGCCTGAGCTGGCTGGCGTTGGCCGCCTCGCGCATCAGGTCCAGCTCGTCGTGCAGGATGCCGGCGAACTCGCGCACCACCTCGCGCGGCTTGAACCGCCGCGACTCCTCCCAGGCGCGCTCCAGCAGCCAGGCGCCCGCGTCGAGCAGCTCGAGATCGTGGGTGATGACCGGCAGCATGTTCGGCCGCAGGATCTTCACCGCCGCTTCGATGCCGCCGGGGAGCGTGGCGAAGTGCACCTGCGCGATCGAGGCGCTGGCGACCGGCTCGCGGTCGAAGGCATCGAACAGTTCCGTCACCGGCCGCCCGAGCGAGCGCTCGACCTCGGCCACCGCGAGGTCGGAGGCGAACGGCGGCACGCGGTCCTGGAGCTTTTCCAGCTCGTCGGCGATGTCGGCCGGCAGCAGGTCGCGCCGCGTCGACAGCATCTGCCCGAACTTCACGAAGATCGGGCCAAGGGTCTCCAGCGCCTCGCGCAGCCGCACCGCACGGGGCTGGTCCAGCCGGCGGAAGAACAGGAGCCGCGAGACGATGCGCTGGGCGCGGCCCGACGGGTCGGCAGCGAGGGGGAACTCGTCAAGGCCGAAGCGATAGGCGACCCAGAGGATGGTGAGCAGGCGGGAGAGGCGCAGCAAGGCGCGGTGTTCTTGTGTTTGCGGGAGGCGGACCCCCGAATTTACCGGATCGGCGGGTCGGGACCGCAGGGGGTCAGTGAACGAGCCGGGCGAGCTGGCGATCGTGCAGGCGCCCGAGCAGGAGCTGCGCGGTGATCGCCCCGGTCAGCGCAAGGAACATGTCCCACTGAGTGTCCCACTCGTCGCCCTGGGTGCCGAGGAACTCGTGCGCGCCCTGCCCCAGCGCCAGCGCGGCCCACCACTCGATGAATTCGTACGTCGCGCTGATCGCGAGGCACACGCAGCACACCAGGAAGAACAGCATCTTGCCGGGGCGCAGCGGCGTCACGCGCAGGAGGATCTCCCGGGCGACGATGGCCGGCACGAAGCCTTGCGCGAAGTGGCCGATGCGGTCGTAGGGGTTGCGCGAGAGCTGGAAGAGATCCTGCAGCCAGAAACCGGGCGGCACGTGGGCATACGTGTAGTGCCCGCCGAGCACCAGGATCAGGGCGTGCAGGAAGATCAGGCGGTAGGCGAGCGGCGTGAGGCGGAAGCGCTCCCAGGTGAACGCCAGCAGCGGTGCCGCGATCACCACCGGCAGCACCTCCAGCACCCAGGTGCCGCGGTCGCGCGGCCCGATGCCGGAGACGACCAGCGCGACCAGGGCGAGACCGAGGAGGCCGAGCGCTTCGCCGCGCTCGCCGGGCGAGGCGGGCTCCGCGGTCAAGTCTCGCGCTTCGCTGCAAGCCGCGCGACGCGCTTCTCCAGGCGTTCCACGGCGTCGCGCACCTCGGCGACTTCGCGGCCGAATGCAGTCACGTCGGCGGGGCGCGGGAGCTGCCCGGACTCCTCCTTGAGGTACTCGGCCACGTTGTCGCCCAGGCGCCGGGCGGCATCCCTCTGCCAGGCAACGAACGAGCGGCCGGCGCTGACCGCCCGATGCGCGGCGGCGTCGCCGACCACGCGCGATAGATCCTCCTCGACGTCCCAGCGAAGGTTGCGGAACACGGCCTGCAGCGCCACGGCGAGGTCGGTGTCGCCGGTGACGTCGGCCTCGCGCATCAGCCGTTCATCCCGCGCCAGCAGGCCCGGCAGGGCGCCCGGCTTGAGCGTGATGGTGAGGTCGGGCGCCGCGTCGCCGGAAACGCGTTCTAGCAGGCCCGTCTCGGCGACAGCGAGCGCGAGATCGGGCAGCGGCGGCAGGCGCAGGCGCACGCGGCGCCCGGCGAATGGCCGCAGACGATCGGTCGCCCAGGCCTCGCGGGCGAGGAGGTGATTGAGGGCGGTGACGGCGGGATGCGGGAGCATGCGGCGAGGATACCCAAAAAAGAAGGGCCGCCATGGGCGGCCCTTCCTTCGCGCCGCGCGGCGGCGTTACTGGACCTGCTGGATCCCCGCGAGCATCCAGCCAGCCGACCCGTCGGCAGGCTTCCGCAGGTTCCAGATTTCCTCGAAGCGCTCCGGGGTGCCGCCCTCGGCCTCGCGGATGAGGCCCGAGAATCGCACGCTCGCCCAGTGCGCGTCGCCTTCGGTCACGACCTCGAGCAGATCCGCGTCGAGTGTCATCACGTCGGTACGCTGGCCCGACGCGCCGCGCGCCTCGATGTCCTGCTTGAGGACCTCGAACATCTCGTCGGTCGCGAAGTCGCGGATGGCGGAGACGTCGCCGGAGTCGTTGGCGACCTGCAGGTCGAGGAAGCTCTTTTTTGCGTGCTTGACGAAGCCCGACGCATCGAAGCCGGCCGGGATGCGCGCTGCAGGCGTCGCGCCCGCGCCCTGGAAACTGCCCGCGGGAACCGGCTGCGACGGGGGCGGCGCAGCGACCGTCTCGCGGCCGAGACCGGCGTACTGGAGCTGGCCCTGCTGCGGCTGGGTGCGACGGCCGAACACGCGTAGCAACACGACGGCCACGGCGGCGATCAGCAGGCCGACCAGCAAGGCTCCCATGAACGGGGCGAGCTGGTCACCGAAGAGCGCAGCCAGACCCAGGCCCGCGGCCAGCCCGGCGAGCGGCGCCAGCCAGCGTCCCATGCCTGGCCGTTGCTGGGCGGCGGCAGCTGCTCCGCCGGGCGCGGCCTGCTGCGCGGGCGCGGCGCTGGGGGACTGCTTGGGCGCGTCGACCGACCGCTGCGCGCCGGTGCTCTTGCCGCTGCCGAGACGCTTGGCGGCTTCCGCCGACTCGATGCCCAGACCGACGCTCATGACGAGCGCAAAGAGGGCGATCACGATCCGTTTCATATGTCCTCCACTCCTGGATGTTGGGCGGGCGCGAACTGCTTAGTATTTCATGCCGCGGTGCAGCGCCACAACGCCCGCAGTCAGGTTCCAGTATTGGACGTCCTCGAGCCCCGCCTGTTCCATCATGGAACGTAATGATTCCTGGTCGGGATGCATGCGGATCGACTCGGCGAGATACCGGTAGCTGTCCGCATCGCCTGCGACCTTCGACCCGAGCCAGGGCAGGACCTTGAACGAATACCAGTCGTAGGGTTTCTCGAGAGGCTTCGCGACCTTGGAAAACTCCAGCACCAGCAGCCGCCCGCCCGGCTTCAGGACGCGGCCCATTTCGGCGAGCGCGGCGCCCTTGTTGGTCATGTTGCGCAGGCCGAACGCCACCGACACGCAGTCGAAGTAGCCCTCGCGGAACGGCAGTTTCTCGCCATCGCACTGCGCGACGGGCATCACCCGGCCGCTGTCCAGCACGCGGTCGCGTCCGACCTGCAGCATCGAGCGGTTGATGTCGGTGAGCCAGACTTCGCCAGTCGTTCCAGCGCGCCTCGCAAACGCCAGGGCGAGATCCCCGCTGCCTCCGGCCACGTCCAGCACCCGGCTGCCTTCGCGCACGCCCGACTGCTGGATGGTGAATGCTTTCCAGAGACGGTGCAGCCCGGCCGACATCAGGTCGTTCATCAGGTCGTAGCGCGTCGCGACCGAGTCGAAAACGCCGGCGACGCGCTGCGCCTTCTCCTCCTCCGCGACGGACTCGAAGCCGAAGTGGGTCTTGTTCATACCGTCAGTGGCTGCTGCACGCGCCCTTGCCCGCCTTGGCCGGGACGAAGGTGGTGTCCTCGTCGCGGCTCGCGCCAGCGGCCTCCAGGCGCGCCAGGTACTCCCGCCACAGCACGTCGTGATTCATGCCGAGGTCGTAGAGGTAATCCCAGGAGTAGATCCCGGTGTTGTGGCCGTCGGAGAACTGCGGCTGCACGGCGTAGCTGCCGACCGGCTCCAGGCCGAGCAAGTCGATCGCGCGCTTGCCGGTCTGCAGGGTCTCCTGGCCGGGGCCGTGGCCGCGCACCTCCGCCGACGGGCTGTAGACCCGCAGGAACTCGAAGGAAAGCTGGAACGACCGCCCGTCCGAGAACGCGATTTCCATCAGCCGCGACTTGCTATGCAGCTTGATCTCGGTGGGAACGGGAGTGTTGCGGTCCAGGCCGGCCATGGAAAGGTCCTTGATTTGCGTGTCGAATGATAAACCGGGAGGCGGATGCGGGTGCGCCGGGTAAGACTTTCGGCCGAGGTGTCCGTTCCGTAACAAAAACGTCATTCACGTTTCGTAGAATGACATGTCATTTTCCTGCAACGTGACGGTCATGCCAGCCAACATCCTAGTGGTGGAAGACGAGCCGGCCATCCAGGAGCTGCTCGCGCTCAACCTGGAGCACGCGGGCCACCATGTCCTGCGCGCGCGGGACGCGGAACAGGCGTCGCACCTCGTGCGTCACGCTCTGCCCGACCTGATCCTGCTCGACTGGATGCTTCCCGGGCAATCCGGCGTGGCCTTCGCCCGGCAGCTGCGCCAGGACGAGCGCACGAAGCAGGTGCCCATCATCATGCTGACCGCGCGCGGCCAGGAGCAGGACAAGGTCGCGGGCCTCGAGTCCGGCGCCGACGACTACGTCACCAAGCCGTTCAGCCCGCGCGAACTGCTCGCCCGCATCAAGGCTGTATTGCGGCGCCGCGCCCCGCAGCTCACCGACGAGCCCATCGAGATCGGCGGGCTGCGCCTGGATCCGGCGACGCATCGCGTCAATGCGGGCGGTCGCGGTCTGGAGCTCGGGCCGACCGAGTTCCGTCTGTTGCACTTCCTCATGGCGCACCCGGAGCGCGTGCACAGCCGCGCGCAGCTCCTCGACCACGTGTGGGGAGACCACGTCTTTGTCGAGGAGCGCACCGTCGACGTGCACATCCGGCGTCTGCGCAAGGCGCTCGAGACGACCGGGCACGATCGACTGATAGAGACCGTGCGCGGCTCCGGGTACCGCCTCGCGGCCGCACCCCCCGAGACCGTCTGAGCCCGGCGGTCCGCGCTCTCCGGGACGCGGCCCAATTCTGCTAATGTCGGCGCCGATGCTCGCCGATCTTCGCCAGTCATGACGTTCGTCTGGATGCGCACCGCATCGCTGGTGGGCGCCATCGGTCTGTTGGCCCTGCTGATCGGGCTGATCGCGGGAGACGTGTGGGGCTACGGCGTGCTGTGCGTGGGCCTCGCTGTCGTGCTTGCGCATCACGTGAGCGGGCTGCATGCGCTGCTGGTCTGGCTGCGGGATCCCCAGGACGGCAACGTTCCGTCCGGCAGCGGCTCGTGGGAGGAGGCGTTCAACGGCCTCTACCGGCTGCAGCGCGGCACCTCGCAGCGCCAACATCGGCTCACCGGCCAACTCGCGCGCTTCCGCAGCGCAGCCCAGGCGATGCCCGACGGCGTGGTGGTCCTCGACGCCGAGGACCGCATCGTGTGGTGCAACGACATGGCGGAGCACTACCTCGGCATCGAGCAGCGCAAGGATGCCGGGCAGCCGCTGCTCAATCTCGTGCGCGCGCCCGCGTTCGTCGACTACGTGCGTGGCGGGGAGTTCGCCGAGCCGCTCACCGTACGCCTGACGCGCGACGCCGAGCTGGTGCTGTCGGTGCGCTTCGTGCCCTATGGGCAGGAGGAGAAGCTGCTGCTGGTGCGCGACGTCACGCAGGCGGAGAAGCTCGACACCATGCGGCGCGACTTCGTCGCCAACGTCTCCCACGAGCTCAAGACCCCGCTGACGGTGGTGTCGGGGTTCGTCGAGACCCTGATGGACGGTCATGTCGACATCTCGTCCCCGCGGGGGCGCCAGGTGCTCGACCTCATGCGCGCGCAGAGCGACCGCATGCTGCATCTGATCGACGACCTGCTCACGCTGTCTGCGCTGGAGTCGAGCAGCGAGCCGGCGGGCGAGGCGAACATCGACGTGGTCGACCTGCTCGCGTCGTTGCACGAGGACGCCCTCGCGCTCTCCGCCGGACGCCACTCCATCTCGATGCGCGTCGGCGATCCCGCGACCGTTTACGGCTCCGACAAGGAGCTGCGCAGCGCCTTCGCCAATCTCGTGTCCAACGCCATCCGCTACACGCCCAGGGGCGGGCGCATCGAGCTCTCCTGGAGCCGGCGCGACGGCCAGGGCGTGTTCACAGTCGAAGACACCGGCATCGGCATCGAGGCCGCGCACATCCCGCGCATCACCGAGCGCTTCTACCGCGTGGACACCAGCCGTTCCCGCGACACGGGGGGAACGGGACTCGGCCTCGCCATCGTGAAGCACGTCCTCACGCGCCACCAGGCCACGCTGGAGGTGAAGAGCGAGATCGGCAAGGGCAGCCGCTTCAGCGCCGTGCTGCCGGTGCGGCGGGTGCGCTTCACTGCGGCACGCGCCCTGGAGGCGATCCAGTAACGGCAGGCGGGCGCCGCCGCGGCGGCACCCGACCGGTCAGCGACTGAACGCGACGCGATCGTAGTCGTAGCCGCGCTGCAGGACCATCCCGAGCTGCGCCTTCACCACGTCGTCCTCGACGCGGAGCTCGAACTCCCGGCCCGGCTGGTGCCAGCCGGCGGGCAGCACGAGGCACTCCGCCTGCCCCGGCTTGCCGGGCAGCAGGAAAGCCTGGGTGTACGGTTCGGGCATCGAGGCATTGCCGACCGGTCGCACCGCGACGCCGGTGGCGAGGCCGGGCAGCGCGGCGGCGCCGATGACCAGCGAGCGGTCCACGCCGAGCATGAGCCAGCGGATCTCCGAGAGGATGTAGGTCCGTGCGTCCTGCGGCTTCAGCGCGACCAGTTGCAGGTGCGCGAGGCGCGCGCCGTCCGCGGCGCGGCGCAGCCGGAAGCCGTTGGCGCTTTCGTCGAGCGACTCCCAGCACTCGGCGGGCACGACCGGCGGCGGTTCGCCTCCCGCCATGCTCGTCGACTGGTAGATCTGCAGCGACTCGGCGTCGCGGCGCGAATAGTCCCAGTGCCGCGTGGCACCCTTGAACACCTTGCCGGTGAGGGCGGCATGGATGACATCGAAGCCGCAAATCATCTCGACGCCGCCCGGCGTCGCGCGGCGCGTGAACTGCCGGACGGCTGGCGCCTCGAGCCAGCTGCGCGCCAGGGTGTTCATCAGCCGGCCGACGTCGGGCTGCACGCAGTCCTTGCCCAGACCGAGGGTCTGCGGATCCACCCCCGACTCGAGCTTTTTCGCGCGGCCCTTCACGCTGCGGCGCAGGGCGGACATCTCGAGAAAGCGCGTGGCAGGCTGCGCCTGGTCGGCGCGTCCCCATTGCGGGGGCTGGCTGGAAGCGAGGTCGACGGCGTAACCCTGGGCGTCGTCGGCCGCGCTGACCAGGTCGACCTTGTGCGCCCAGGTCGTCGCCCAGCGGCGCGTCCAGCCCAACTCCCGCCCGCCCAGGGCGTACGGATTGGCGAGGTGCAGGAGCAGCGCGCGCACGTAGACCTCGTGGCAGCTCGAGATGGTCTTGGAGCGCAGGCTGGCGGGGATGTTCTCGAGCGCGTACCCGCCTTCGTCGGCTATGCGGTAGAGGGCATGCAGGTCGCGCCAGAGCTCGAAGTCCACCTCGCGGCGGCAACGATAGTGCGCGGTCATGAGCTCGGCAGCGCAATCGAGCGCGCGCTGCGCGAGCAGCGGCGCCTGGCCGGACGGCGTGCCGTCCTGCGGCGTTCGCTCAAGCAGGTGGCGGTAGGCGCGCCCGAACGCGGTCCAGAGGTCCTGGAGCTGGTCGAAGACCGCAGCCTCGGAGTCGCGCAGTGGCAGCGGGCGGCCCGTGATCTTCTTCGCGTGCTCTGCGAGCGTGATTGCGACCGGCTCCCGCAGCCGTTCGAGCACGTCGAGGTAGTCCACATCACCGGGCGGGGCGTCCTCCAGCGACTCGAGCAGCGCGGTCAGCTCCTGGCATGCATGCCTGGGGTCAGCCAGCGCCGCGCGCGCCAGCCAGGCCTCGCAGCTCCTCGCATCCACGACCGCCGCTCCGCCGGCCTCGCGCATGCGCGCCTTCATGATGGTTCTCCCCTCGTGCCGGGGGGCGTCGCCTCGATGCGCTCGAAGTCGCCGGCGCGCATCACCAGCGCACCTGCCCGCCAGCTTTCCACGACGCCCGCAGTATAGATCTTGACCGGACGCCCCGGCACTGCCGTGCCGGGCGGGACCAGCAGCGTGTCGCCCTTGCCGAAGCCGGGCGGCAGATGCAGCGCAGGTTGCCACTCCGCGCCGCCCTCGGACCTCACCGCCACCGGTTGCGGAGCGACGCCGATGAGTTGGCCGCCGAGCTTGACGTCGCCGTGCTCGCCTTCGAGCAGCCACTGCGCGGTGCACAGCAGCGCGTTGCCCTCCTCGCGGCGTATCAGCAGCAGCCGCTCGAGCTCGAGCTCCGCCGGCGCTTCCAGCGTGCCCGCGCGCAGCAGGCCCACGCCCCCGGCGCTTTCGTCGATCACGCGCCAGTGCTCCGCGCCGATGCCGCGCTTCAGGCGATACGCCTCACCGTCGAGGGTGGGCGGGTCGTCCGGAGAAAAGAAGGGTTGTCCCGAGAGGTAATAGTGGCAGGAGGCGAGGCCCAGCGAAACCTGCGCCTCGACGTCCACCTCGGTGCGCACGTGCGCGCGGCGCGGGTCGCCCTCGCACCAGTGCCGGTAGAGCCCGACCAGCAGCGCTTCGCACCCGGGCTGCTGGCATTCCTCTGGGAGGCCCATCGCGGTCGCCTCGATGCCGCGCCGCAGGCCCATGATGCGCTTGGCGAGGCTTTTCGCCAGCCCGCCGGTGTCCAGGATTCGCGGGGCGCCCTCGCCCAGAGGCGAACGGGCGAGGCCCTGAGGCGCATCGAGCGATGCGTACAGCAGGGAGGACGGCGTTTCCGGGGCTTGGGCGAGGACGACCACCTTTGGGGCCCAGCGCTCCAGCAGGCGGTTGACCAGCAGCACCTGGCGCGGCCGCTTGTCGCGTGGGCTGGCGAGATCGAGCAGCAGCGCACGCACCCAGGTGCGCGTGCAGTTGGTCAGCTCGCCGGCCTGGCACAGCGGGTCCGGGACCTTCTCGCTCGCGCGCTGCAGCTTCTCGGCGAGGCGGTACAGCCGGTGCAGGCTTGCGTAGGCGCTCGCCGGGACGGCGGCATGCGCGAGGTGATGGTCGAGCATCCTGCGCGCCACACAGTCGAGGCCGCGCTGCAAGGCGAGCGTGACGGACGCGAACACGTTGCCCGCCAGGCCCTGCAGGCAGAGCTCGTAACCGCGCAGCAGGTGGTCCCACAGCGCGTTCACGGCGCGTAAGGCGTCGCGTCCCTCGGCGGCGAGCGGCAGCGGCTTGCCGACGAAGGCGCGCGCTGTCTCCGACTGGACGTAGACGATCGGCTGGCGCAGGGTCTCGAGGATGGCGAGCCGGTCCTCGGCGCGGATCTCGACCGCGTTGAGGGCCGCGAGGCGCGTGGTGATCTGCCGGTGGGCGGCCGCCGCGTGGATCAGCGGGACGGTCCTGAGCCATCGCGCGCAGCCCGCCGCGTCGAGAAACGCGCCGCTGGGGGCGTGATCGGGCCGGGGATCGGAAAGGGGGGCGGTCATCATGGCGGGCGTCGCGGGACGGATTCCCGCGTCCCGTGAGGGTCGCACACGCCCGCCCCCGGGTCTGTTAGCTTTTCCACAGCCCGGGGCGGTTCGCCCGGCGCGCCATGCCGATGGCATGGCGGGGCGCGAGGCTCACAGCAGCACGCGCTCGATGCCGCCCCGGTTGGCGCGATCGACGTACTCGCGCAGCCAGTTCTCGCCCAGGAGATGGCGGGCCATCTCGACGACGATGTAGTCGGCCTCCGTACCAGCGTCGTCCCGGTAGCGCGCGAGGCCCTGCAGGCAGGACGGGCAGGAGGTCAGGATCTTCACCTGGCCGTCGAATCCGTCCGCGCGCAGCCTGTCTGCGCCCTTGCGCATCTCCTCCTCCTTGCGGAAGCGGACCTGCGTGGAGACGTCGGGACGGGATACCGCCAGCGTGCCGGACTCGCCGCAGCAGCGCGCATTGAGCGCGACGTCCGTGCCGACCAGGGTCTTCACGGTCTGCAGCGGATCGTGGACCTTCATCGGCGTGTGGCAGGGGTCGTGGTACATGTAGCGCACGCCCTGCACGCCGTCCAGCGCGAGGCCTTTCTCCAGCAGGTACTCGTGGATGTCGAGCAGCCTGCAGCCCGGGAAGATCCTGCCGAACTCGTACTGCTCGAGCTGGTCGAGACAGGTGCCGCAGGAGACGATCACCGTCTTGATGTCGAGGTAGTTGAGCGTGTTCGCCACGCGGTGGAAGAGCACGCGGTTGTCGGTGGTGATCTGGCGGCCGCGGTCCTCGTTGCCCGAGGCGGTCTGCGGGTAGCCGCAGCACAGGTACCCTGGTGGCAGCACCGTCTGTGCGCCGGCGTGGAAGAGCATCGCCTGCGTCGCGAGGCCCACCTGCGAGAAGAGGCGCTCGGAGCCGCAGCCGGGGAAGTAGAACACCGCGTCGGAGTCCTCGGTGACCCTCCTCGGATCGCGGATGATCGGCACGATCTTCGGATCCTCGATGTCGAGCAGCGCGCGCGAGGTCTTCTTCGGCAGGCCGCCCGGCATCGGCTTGTTGATGAAGTGGATCACCTGCTGCTTGAGCGGCGCGCGGCCGGTCGTGGACGGCGGCTGCCTGGTCTGCGGCTGGACGAGGCCGAGCGCCTTGCCGACGCCGTTGGCCACGCGCTGCGCGCGATAGCCGATGTCGATCATCGCCGTCTTGGCGAGCTTGATCGTCGTCGGGTCGGTGGCGTTGAGGAAGAACATCGACGCCGCGGTGCCCGGGTTGAACCGCTTCTTCCCCTGCTTGCGCAGCAGGTTCCGCATCGCGATCGACACGTCTCCGAAGTCGATGTCCACCGGGCACGGGTTCGCGCACTTGTGGCACACCGTGCAGTGGCCGGCCACGTCGTCGAACTCGTCGAAGTGGCGCAGGCTCACGCCGCGGCGGGTCTGCTCCTCGTACAGGAACGCCTCGATGAGCAGCGAGGTGCCGAGGATCTTGTTGCGCGGCGAGTAGAGCAGGTTGGCGCGCGGCACGTGGGTCGCGCACACCGGCTTGCACTTGCCGCAGCGCAGGCAGTCCTTGATGGAATCGGCGATGCTGCCGATCTCCGACTGCTCCAGGATCAGCGACTCCGCGCCGAGCAGGTTGAACGAGGGCGTGTAGGCGTTGGCGAGGCCGCCGCCCTCCAGCAGCTTGCCCTTGTTGAAGCGTCCTTCCGGATCGACCTCGGCCTTGTACGCGCGGAACGACTCGATTTCCTCCGGCTCGAGGAACTCGAGCTTGGTGATGCCGATGCCGTGCTCGCCGGAGATCACCCCGCCGAGCGACTTGGCGAGATTCATGATGCGCGCCACCGCGGCGTTGGCCGCCTGCAGCATCTCGTAGTCGTCGGAGTTCACCGGGATATTGGTGTGCACGTTGCCGTCGCCGGCATGCATGTGCAGCGCCACCCAGGCGCGGCCCTTGAGCACGCGCTTGTGCACCGCCTTGAAGCCCTCGACGATGCGGACGAACTCGATGCCCTCGAAGAGGCGCTCGAGCGGATCGCGGAGCTCGGACTTCCACGAGGCGCGCAGCGCGTGGTGCTGCAGCAGCGCGAACAGCGTCTCCCCGCGCGCCTCCAGCGTCGCGAGCTCGGGCAGTGCCTCGCGCGACGCTGCCGCGACCGGCGTGTCGAGATGATCCGCGAGGTAACGCCAGCGCCGGCGCGCCGCGGCCACCAGCGCGCGCGCCTGCTGCGGCCGGTCGTCGAGCACCTCGCCGGCAGGCAGGTTCTCGTCGTGCTGGTAGAGCGGCAGCGGGCCGGCGAAGTAGTCGGCGAGCGCGTCGCAGAGCTTCAGCTTGTTGGCGAGCGAGAGCTCGATGTTGATGCGCTCGACGCCGTCGGAGTAGTCGCCCAGCCGGTCGAGCGGAATGACCACGTCCTCGTTGATCTTGAACGCGTTGGTGTGCTTGGCGATTGCCGCGGTGCGCGCGCGGTCGAGCCAGAACTTCCTGCGCGTTTCGGCGCCGACGGCGATGAAGCCCTCGCCGCCGCGGGCGTTGGCGAGGCGCACGACTTCGGAGGCAGCGCGCGCCACCTCGTCCTCGCTCTCGCCGACGATGTCGCCGATCAGCACCATCTGCGGGCGGCCCGCGCGCTTCGCCTTGGTGGCGTAGCCCACCGCCTTCACGTAGCGCTCGTCCAGATGCTCCAGACCGGCGAGGGTCGCGTGCGGGTGCGCGTCGAGGTAGTCCTTGATCTCGACAATGGACGGCACGGAGTCCCGCACCGGCCCGAAGAACTCGAGGCACACCGTGCGGATCGCCGGCGGCATGCGGTGCAGGATGAAGCGCGCCGACGTGATCAGGCCGTCGCAACCTTCCTTCTGCACGCCGGGCAGGCCGGCGAGGAACTTGTCGGTGACATCCTTGCCGAGGCCCGTCTTGCGGAATCTCGCGCCGGGGACCTCGAGGATGCGCGGCTCCCCGTACGGCGTCCGCCCGTCGGAGCGAAACTTCTGGATCGAGAACCGCGCGACCTCGACGTCGTGGATCTTGCCCAGGTTGTGGTCGAGCCGCGTCACTTCGAGGAAGTAGCCGTTCGGGTCCACCATGCGCCAGGAGGCGAGGTTGTCCAGCGCCGTGCCCCACAGGACCGCCTTCTTCCCGCCGGCGTTCATGGCGATGTTGCCGCCGATGCACGAGGCCGACGCTGACGTCGGGTCGACCGCGAACACCAGTTTCTCCGCCTCCGCCGCCTCCATCACGCGCTGGGTCACCACGCCCGCGCCGCAGGGGAGGGTCGGGACCGGTTCCTTCACGCCGGGAAGCGCAATCCGCTCGACGGCGCCGAGGTGGTCGAGCTTCTCGGTGTTCACCACCGCGGAGCGCTTGGTCAGCGGCAGCGCCCCGCCGGTGTACCCGGTGCCGCCCCCGCGCGGAATGATGGTGAGGCCGAGCTCGATCAGGTCGCGCACGACCGCGGCGCATTCCGCCTCGGTGTCCGGATTGACCACCACGAAGGGATACTCGACGCGCCAGTCGGTCGCATCGGTCACGTGCGAGACGCGCGCGAGGCCGTCGAAGCAGATGTTGTCGCGGCGCGTGCTGCGCGACAGTCTCTTCAGGACGCGGCGGCGCAGTTCCGCGGTCTCGTCGAACTCGTCGGCGAACTGCTGCACCGCGCGGCGCGCGCGCTCCAGCAGGAAGCCGACCCGTTCGTCGCGCGCCGCGGCGGCCGCGTCCGATCCGGTCTCGTCGAGAAAGGCGCTGCGGCGCTTGTCGATCTCGTGCAGGCGGTGGTGCAGCGCCCCGATGAGGGCATGGCGGCGCCTCGGGTTGTCGAGCAGGTCGTCCTGGAGGTAGGGGTTGCGCGATACCACCCAGATGTCGCCCAGTACCTCGTACAACATGCGCGCCGATCGGCCGGTGCGCCGCTCGTCACGGAGCCCGAGCAGCGTCTCCCATGCGGCCGGTCCGAGCAGGCGCATGACGATCTCGCGATCGGAGAACGACGTGTAGTTGTAGGGAATCTCGCGCAGGCGGGCGCCGGCGGCGGCGTGCTCGATCTCGGGCGGCGGAAGGGGTTCCATGCGGCCTCGTGCGGGTGGCCGTACATTCTACCCCACTGCAGCGCAGCAAATCGCCGGTAGAGCTACTGATGCCCCTGTTCTAAAAGGGGTTTCGGCGCTTCGTCCTCGGCCGGGAAGACATCGCGGTAGCTGGCGTAGAAGCTCGCGAACAGCACCGGCATCAGGGTGGCCACGTAGAATGGCAACGCGAGCCGGATGGCCTCGGCTCCTCCGCCGCGGCCGGCCGCGAATGCGGACATCAGCATGATGGCGATGCCCAGCAGGAGCGCGGCCAGGGTGGTCGCAGCGATGCCGTAGACCAGGAACGCCCGCCAGTTCGCCAGCACCGCGAAAAAGCTGAAAAAAAGCGATTTCGGGGGCGATTGGCCGTGCCAGGCGGTGAGGACGGGCGCGTACCAGAATGCCGCGACGATCGGCACATACAGCGCCACGCCGATCAGCATGGCACGGAACAGCGCGGCCTCCAGGGCGGCCGCCTCGGGGCTGTTCTCGCCGAGGCGCCGGACGTCCGGGAACTCGTCGCCGAGCGGCGAGACGGCCAGCAGCACGGCGAACAGCGCGAGATGCAGCACGAGGTAGATCAGGCCGAGGATGACCAGCGGCTTCAGCCGCTCGCGAAAGCCGGATGCGAGCATCTGGAACTCCGGCCGCTGCCCGCGCGCGGCGACGCGCGCGATGTTCATGAAGCTCACCGAGAAGATCGGCACCAGGACGAGGCTCGCCCCGAAGCCGATGAACGGCACCAGCGCGACCAGCGACATGATCGACCAGTAGGCGAACGCGAGCGCCACCCACACCACCGGCTGCGCGCGGAACAGTGCGAAGCCCGATCGGATCCAGGTCCAGCCCGCTCCCGCCGGTACGACGCGCATGGCGGTCAGGCCGTCCACGGCGCCGACGCGCCTTCCGCGACGCGCAGCGCGAGGATGCGCCGGAAGTGCTCGGGATCGTGGGCGTGCACCAGCTCGCCGGGCCGCGGCAGGTGGAAGTCGTACAGCCGCGACAGCCAGAAGCGCAGCGCCGCAGCGCGCAGCATCACCGGCCAGGCGCCGCGCTCCAGCGCGGTGAACGGCCGCTCCGTGCGATAGGCCGCCAGCAGGGCAAGCGCGCGCGCCTCGTCGAACCGCCCGTCCGGCCGCACGCACCAATCATTCACCGTGACCGCGACGTCGAACAGCAGCGCGTCCACGCCGGCGAAGTAGAAGTCGATGACGCCGCCGATGCGGTCGCCGTCGAACAGCACGTTGTCGCGGAAGAGGTCCGCATGCACCGCCGCGCGCGGCAGGTCGGAAAAGCGGTAGGTCGATTGCACCTTGAGCTCGCCCTGGAGCAGCGCGCGGCGCTCGTCGTCGAGAAAGGGCATCACCTGCGGCGCGGCCCAGCGCCACCACTTCGGCCCGCGCGGATTCTCCAGCGTGCCGCCGTAGCTTTCCGCGGAGACGTGCATGCGGGCGAGGACGCGGCCGACCTCTGCGCAGTGCGCCGGCGTCGGCTCCGGCACCCATGCTCCCGCGAGACGCGAGACCAGCGCAGCCGGCTTGCCGTTCAGCCCGCCCAGTGTGCTACCGGCGCGATTCGCGATCGGCGATGGGCAGGGAACGCCGTCCTGCGCGAGGTGCGACATCAGGTCGAGGTAGAACGGCAGGTCCGCCGCCGGCAGGCGCTCGAACAGCGTGAGGACATAGCGGCCACGGTCGGTAGTGACAAAGTAGTTGGTGTTCTCGATGCCGGCCGCGATCGGCTGGAGTTCGGTCAGCGTCCCGACGTCGTACTCGCGCAGCCACTGGCCGAGCTGCGGCTCGGTGACTTTCGTATAGACCGACATGCGGGCGACCGGTGCGCGAGCGCGTACTTCAGGTCACCACTGCAGGACCCGCCACTGCGGGACGCGGATGCGGTTGTCGGTGTCGCTGGCGCCCGCCCAGGGGCCGTCGCCCGGACGCGCCTCGACGAGGAAGTAGACAAGGCCGTTGGGCTGCGTCACCTTGATCACCCGCTGGCCGTCCATCTCCATTTCCTCGTACTGGTCCTGGCCCCGCTGCAGGATGATGCCTGGGGCATCCGGTTCGTCGGACACTCCCACCGGCGGCGGCGGCGGCTCGGGCACGGGTTCGAGGTTCGGCGGCCGCTGCGCGGGCGCGGCAACGGGAAGCGCGATCAGGAGGGCGGCAAGGAGGCGGCGCATGACGGCGATCGAAGTGTGCTTCGATCTTATCAGAGCCATACCGACCCGGCGGGAAGCTAGAGATTCAGGAAGCGTTCGCGCTCCGCCGCCGAAGGCACGAACGCGCGGTTCTCGTAATGCCTGAATATGCACTCCACCACTTCTTCCGGCTCGTTCAGCACGTGCACGAGGTCCATGTCCTCCGGGCTGATCATGCCCTCGCCGACCAGCCGGTCGCGGAACCAGTCGAGCATGCCGCGCCAGAAGGGCTCGTGCACCAGGATGATGGGCATCTTGCGCGTCTTCCCGGTCTGCACCAGCGTGAGCGCTTCGGTGAGCTCGTCGAGCGTGCCGAAGCCGCCGGGCATCACCACGTACGCGCTGGCGAAGCGCACGAACGTCACCTTGCGCGCGAAGAAGTGGCGGAACGACAGGCTGATGTCCTGGAAGGTGTTGCCGAACTGTTCGCGCGGCAGCTCGATGTTCAGGCCTACCGAGGGCGACTTGCCGAAGAACGCGCCGCGGTTGGATGCCTCCATGATGCCGGGCCCGCCGCCGGAGATCACCGTGAAGCCGGAATCGGACAGCTGCCGCGCGATGCGCTCGGCGAGGATGAAGTAGGGATGGTCCTCCGGCGTGCGCGCGCTGCCGAAGATCGAGACCGCCGGGCGCACCTGGTTCAGCCGCTCGGTGGCCTCGACGAACTCTGACATAATCGCAAACAGCTGCCAGGCCTCGCGGGCAGTGTAGGCGCGGTTGTCCGCGCCGGCAGCCACGATCTTGGGCAGCTTGTCCAAACGGTCTCGGTTCACCTTCTCGTCCAATCGTCTTCCACGGGGTTGGGAGCTGTGAGCAGAACGCTCTTGCTCGTCGACGGCTCGTCCTATCTCTACCGCGCCTTTCACGCGCTGCCCGACCTGCGCAGCCCCGCCGGCGAGCCCACTGGCGCAATCTACGGCGTGCTGACGATGCTACGACGCCTCCAGGCCGACTACAAGGCGGAATTTCTCGCCTGCGTGTTCGACGCCAAGGGCCGCACGTTCCGCGACGACCTCTATCCCGAGTACAAGGCGCATCGCCCGCCCATGCCCGAGGAGATGGCGGCGCAGATCGAGCCGCTGCACGAGGCGATCCGCGCGCTGGGCTGGCCGGTGCTGGTGATCGACGGCGTGGAGGCCGACGACGTGATCGGGACGCTGGCGACGGCCGCCCGCGCACAGGGCGCGCGCACAATCGTCTCCACCGGGGACAAGGATCTCTCGCAGCTCGTCAACGAACACGTCACGCTGGTGAACACGATGTCGAACGAGCTGCTCGACGCGCCGGGCGTGAAGGCGAAGTTCGGCGTCGCGCCGGAGCGCATCGTCGACTATCTCGCGCTGGTCGGCGACGCGGTCGACAACATTCCCGGCGTCGAGAAGGTCGGCCCGAAGACAGCGGCGAAGTGGATCGCGCAGTACGGCTCGCTCGATGGCGTGATCGCCCACGCGAACGAGATCGGCGGCGTGGCGGGCGAGAACCTGCGCAAGGCGCTCGACTGGCTGCCGCAGGCGCGCGGCCTGATCACGGTGAAGTGCGACGTGCCGCTCGGTCTCGGTCTGGAGGCGCTGGCGGCGCCGCCCCGCGACGACGCGAAACTCGCCGAGCTGTTCCGCCGCTTCGGCTTCAGGAGCTGGCTCAAGGAGGTGGAGGGCGCGCCGGACGCGCCCGCCGCCGCACCCGCCGCCCCGGAGCCCGCGGCCCGGGTCGAGCGCCGCTACCGCATGCTGCTCGCCGAGGACGAGGTGCGCGCGTGGCTCGAGCGCATGTCCGGCTGCGACCTCGTCGCATTCGACACCGAGACCACTTCCCTCGACCCGATGGCGGCGGAGCTCGTGGGCGTGTCGTTCGCGACTGCGCCCGGCGAAGCGGTGTACGTGCCGCTCGCGCATGCCTACCCGGATACGCCCGTCCAGCTCGGCGTCGAGCGCGGCCTGGCCCTGCTGCGGCCGTGGCTGGAGGATGCGTCGCGCGCCAAGGTCGGCCAGAACATCAAGTACGACCAGCACGTGCTCGCCAACCACGGGGTGAAACTGGCCGGTGTCGCGCACGACACCAGCCTCGAGCACTACGTCCTGGAAAGCCACGGCCGGCATGACATGGATACGCTCGCCGAGCGCTTCCTGCACGAGCAGACCATCACCTACGACGACGTGACCGGCAAGGGCGCGTCGCGCATCGGCTTCGAGCAGGTCGAGGTGCAGCGCGCCACCGACTATTCCGCCGAGGACGCCGACATCACGAGGCGCCTGCACGAGGTGCTGCATCCGCAGGTGGCTGCGGACGCCAAGCTCGACTACGTCTACTCGTGCATCGAGATGCCGGTGCGGGAGGTGCTGTTCCGCATGGAGCGCAACGGCGTGCTGGTGGACGCGGAGCAGCTCGCCGTGCAAAGCCGCGAGCTCGGCCACAAGATGCTCGAGCTGGAGCAGAAGGCCTACGCCGAGGCCGCGCAGCCGTTCAACCTCAACTCGCCCAAGCAGATCGCGGAGATCTTCTTCGAGCGCAAGGGCATGCCGGTGGTCAAGAAGACGCCCTCCGGCTCGCCTTCCACCGACGAGGAGGTGCTGGAGAAGCTGGCGCAGGATTTTCCGCTGGCGCGCATGCTGCTCGACTATCGCGAGCTCACCAAGCTCAAGTCCACGTACACCGACAAGCTGCCGCGCATGGTGAACCCGCGGACCGGACGCGTGCACACCAACTACGGCCAGACCACCGCCGTCACCGGCCGTCTCGCGTCCACCGATCCGAACCTCCAGAACATCCCGGTGCGCACCGCGGAAGGCCGGCGCATCCGCGAGGCTTTCGTGGCGCCGCCGGGGCGCGTCATCGTGTCGGCGGACTACTCGCAGATCGAGCTGCGCATCATGGCGCACATCGCGGAGGACCCGGGACTGCTCGC
>Ga0209254_10001652_pt1 | contig 20127 bp, 21 predicted proteins | sample FrelakmetDIP11DI_FD_187148 | JGI IMG/M metagenome (GOLD analysis project Ga0209254, IMG submission 187148) | Freshwater lake sediment microbial communities from the University of Notre Dame, USA, for methane emissions studies - DIP11 DI (SPAdes)... | ecosystem: Environmental > Aquatic >...
TGTTGCCGACGGTTGGGTCGGCGACGGCGTCGTCAGCCAGAGCGAAGCGCAGGCCGCGGACTTATGGCAATTGCGTGAGGGCATCTCAGAGAGCATCTCTCCGTACACGCCGTACAAAAACGACGTCGCGGTCAGAGTCTCGGCGATGCCGGCGTTCCTGATGCAGGTCGACGCGGTCGTCGCAGATGTGTACCCGGATTTTGATGTGTGCTGGTACGGCCACATCGGCGACGGCAATCTGCACCTGAACATTCTGAAGCCCGCGGCGCTTTCGATCGACGAATTTTTCGCGCGGTGTCATCACATCAGCCCGCGTATATTCGAAATTGTCGCGCGGCATGACGGCAGCATTTCCGCCGAGCATGGCGTCGGTTTGTTAAAGCGCGATTTCCTCGGCTACAGTCGCAGCGCAGAAGAAATCGCCGCGATGCGCGCATTGAAGTCGGTATTCGATCCGAACGGCGTGATGAATCCGGGCAAGCTGCTGACGCGCTGAGGAACGGCCGCGCAAGTCCGGCGCAACCAGCCTCCGTCTCCACCGGGAACCGTTAGCGCGATCTCCGCGCAATTTGGATCCACCTCCGCCGTGGACCACCGCCTGCCCTAAAACGTTCGCACGCCTTTCGCGCCCGCAGTGATTACCACATCGGCGGCCTGCGCCGCGAAGATGCCGTTGCACACCACGCCAACGATGTTGTTGATGCGCTGCTCCATCTTTGGCGGATCGGCGAGATCGAGGCCATGTACATCGAGAATGATGTTGCCGTTGTCTGTCACGAAGCCGTTGCGATACACGGGTGTGCCGCCCAGCCCGACGAGTGCGCGCGCGACGAGCCCGCGCGCGATCGGAATGACTTCCACAGGCAATGGAAACGCGCCGAGCGTCGCAACGAGTTTGCTGTCGTCAACGATGCAGATGAATTCGTTGGCCGATGCCGCAACGATCTTCTCGCGCGTCAGCGCGCCGCCGGCGCCTTTGATCAGTTGTTTGGCGGGATTCACCTCGTCGGCGCCATCGACGTAGACGAGCACCTCGAACGCCGCGTTCAGGTCGAGCACCATCAAACCATGATTGCGCAGCCGGACCGCAGAAGCTTCCGAACTCGCAACGGTCGCATCGAAGTGACCGCGCAACTGCGCCAACGCGTCGATGAAAAAATTCGCCGTGGATCCGGTGCCGACACCAACAATGCTGTCGTTGCGCAGTCGCGGCTTGATCAATGCGATTGCGGCTTCCGCTGCGGCGCGTTTGAGCGCATCAGCGCTCATGCGCGCGCCGGTGTTCGTGTGGACGGCATAAGACTCCCCCTTTAGTATGACGCGACCCCACCGATCGTCGCTTTTCATGCTCGAACGCTACGTCAAAAAGATCCTCGCATCGCGCGTGTATGACGTGGCGGTTGAGACTCCGTTGCACGAAGCGCGATTGCTGTCGCGCGATTTGAACAATCGTGTGTTCCTGAAGCGCGAAGACCTGCAGAGCGTGTATTCGTTCAAGCTACGCGGAGCATACAACAAGATTGCGCAGCTCTCGGCGCAGGATCGGGCCCGGGGCGTGATTACCGCGTCGGCGGGTAATCATGCGCAGGGCGTCGCATTGGCCGCGAATCGACTCGGCATCCGCGCCCATATCGTGATGGGGCGCAATACACCGGACATCAAGGTGTCCGCGGTGCGCGATCTCGGAGCCCGCGTAATTCTGCACGGCGATGGTTTTGATGACGCAAACGGCCACGCCATCGAACTGATGAACAAACACGGCTACATATTCGTGCACCCGTTCGATGACCCCGACGTGATTGCTGGTCAAGGAACCATCGGGATGGAAATCCTGAATCAGCACAGCGCGCCGCTACATGCGATCTTCGTTCCGATTGGCGGCGGCGGTTTGATCGCCGGTATCGGTGCGTATGTCAAATGCCTGCGGCCGGATATAAAAATAATCGGCGTAGAAGCAGACGGTTCGGCATGTATGGCGGCGGCGCTGGCTGCTAACCGGCGCGTCGTGCTGCCAGCCGAGACGCTTGACCTGTTCGCTGACGGGACCTCTGTGGCGCAGGTCGGCAAAGAAACGTTCAAGATCGCACGGCGCTGCGTCGACTCGGTGATCGTGGTCTCCACCGACGAAATCTGCGGCGCTATCAAAGACATCTTCGGCGATACCCGCTCGATCGCCGAGCCGTCCGGTGCGCTCGCAGTTGCCGGCATGAAAAAGTACGTCGCGGCCACCGGAATCGCCGATCAGGACCTCGTCGCGATCGATAGCGGTGCCAACGTGAACTTCGATCGCTTGCGGCACATATCGGAACGCGCCGAGTTGGGTGAAAAGCGCGAGGCGATACTCGGCGTGACGATTCCCGAGCAACCGGGCAGTTTCCGAACCTTCTGTCGCACACTCGGCAAACGCAGCGTCACCGAATTCAACTACCGTTTCGCCGACGCAGCTCAGGCGCGCGTGTATGTGGGTGTGCAGATTGCGGCAAACGGCGATCGAGGCGAACTGATCTCGAGCCTCACGAGCGCGGGTTATGCGGTCGAAGACATGACCGACAACGAGCTGGCCAAGTTGCACGTACGCCACATGGTCGGCGGTCGCGTCACCAGCGGCAAATCGGAGATCCTGTATCGGGTCGAGTTCCCGGAACGTCCCGGTGCGCTGCTGAAGTTTCTGCTCGGCTTGGGCGACAAGTGGAATATCACGGTATTTCACTATCGCAATCACGGCGCCGCGTGGGGTCGCGTGCTGATCGGTTTTGAAGCCAAGCCGGGGTCACGGCGTGAACTCGCTTCAGTGCTCGATCGCATCGGCTATCGTTACTCCGAAGAGACCGACAACTCGGCGTACCAAATGTTTCTCCGTTGAAGCGTCGACTGCCACTCGATATCGAGCTCGACGTATCGATGCGTCGGCAGCCCAGCGAGACCACCTGCGGCCCGACCTGCCTGCACGCCGTCTACGACTACTACCAAGACGCGATCCCGCTCGAGCAGGTGATCGCGGAAATCCAGACCATCGACAATGGCGGCACCTTCGCCGCATTCCTCGGCTGCCATGCGCTGCAGCGCGGCTATACCGCAACGTTGTACACCTGGGATCTGATGGTGTTCGACCCGAGCTGGTTTGCGCCGGATGCGCCGTCGCTGGTCGATCGCCTGACGCGCCAGGCGGAACTCAAGACCGATCAGCGAGTGCAGGTCGCGTCGCGCGCGTGCCGCGAATTCATCGAACTGGGCGGCTCGATCCGCTTCAGAGACCTGACGGCACCGTTCGTGCGCGGGATCCTGCGGCGTAGCGTACCGCTGCTCGCCGGATTGAGTTCGACGTACCTGTACCGGATGCGGCGTGAATATGGCCCGCATGACAAACCCGACGATCTGCGGGGCGAACCGGCGGGACACTTTGTCGTACTGTCGGGTTATCACCGCCACGATCGTCTGGTGCGCGTCAGCGACCCGTATCGGGCCAACCCGGTGTCAGCCGAACTACACTACTGGGTGAACATCAATCGATTGATCTCGTCGGTGCTACTCGGCAACCTGACGTTCGATGCGAATATTCTCCTGATCACGAAGCGCAACGGAGTGCTCGACGCTTGAACCTGCTGTTCGTCGTCAATAATCCGAAGGATTGGCCGCTCGAAATTCCGGGCGTCACCGTGGTACCCGCGCGGGCGTATCTGACCGATGCGCAGTACTTCGAAGACCGTTCGGCACGCGTGTTCAACCTGTGCCGGTCGTACAAATACCAGAGTGCCGGCTACTACGTGTCGCTGCTGGCGGCGGCGCGCGGTCATCATCCGTTGCCAAGCCTGTCGACCATCCAGGACCTGCGCTCGCCGGGTGTCGCGCGACTGCTGTCGGAAGACCTCGAAGAACTGATGCAACGCACACTGAAGCCGATCGATACCGATCAGTTCGCGATGAGCATTTTTTTTGGCCGCAGCGGCAATCCGAGTTACGACACGCTGGCGTGGAATCTGTTCGGCATCTTCGAAACGCCGTTGCTGCGCGCCGAATTCGTGCGCCGCGAGAACGAGTGGCAACTCAAGACGATCCGCGCGATCGGCGCGAGCGATGTGCAGCCGAGCGATCACGATTTCCTGCTGGTCGCCGCCGGCGATTACTTCTCCGGCAAACGTCGTCGGGTACGTCGTCGACCGCAGTCGCGTTACGACCTGGCGATCCTGCACGACCCGCTGGAAACCGAACCGCCATCGGATAAAAAAGCGCTCGAGCGTTTTGAGGATGCTGCGGAGGCGCTCGGCTTCGATGTCGAGTTCATCACCAAGGACGACGTTGGTCGAGTTGCCGAATTCGACGGCCTGTTCATTCGAGAGACGACCGCGGTCAATCACCATACGTTTAGGATCGCACGCCGTGCCGAAGCCGAAGGGCTCGTCGTCATCGACGACTCAAACTCGATTCTCAAATGCACCAACAAGGTGTATCTGGCGGAGCTGATGACGCGGCACAAGATCGCGTGCCCAAAAACGCTGGTGGTGCATGCGGAAAACATCGACGAGATCGTGCCGATGCTCGGCCTGCCGGTCGTGTTGAAACAGCCGGACAGTGCGTTCTCGAAAGGGGTGACGAAGGTCGAGACCGACGAAGCGATGCGCGCCACCGTAAAAGAAATGCTCGCGCAATCGGAACTGATTGTCGCGCAGGCGTTCCTGCCAACGGATTTTGACTGGCGCGTTGGTATCATGGATGGCCGCCCCCTGTATGTGTGCAAGTACTTCATGGCGCGGCGGCACTGGCAAATCGTCCGCCACAACGCGGCAGGCCCCGGCGACTATGGCGCGTGTGAGACTCTCGCGATCGGCGAGGCGCCGAAGGAAATCATTCAGACTGCGTTGAAAGCGGCGAATCTGATTGGTGACGGTCTATATGGCGTCGATCTGAAAGCGATCGACAATCAAACGTACATCATCGAGGTCAACGACAATCCGAGTATCGACACCGGCTACGAGGACGCGGTGCTGAAGTCGGCGTTGTATCGAGAAATCATGAGCGTATTCCTGCAGCGTATCGAAGCGAAAAAACGTGGACGGTCGCCGGCGTGAGCGAAGGATTCCTCGCGGCGTTTTCCGCGTTCGGCATAGAGATTGAATACATGATCGTCGATCGCACGACGCTGGGTGTAGCGCCGTTGTCCGATCGATTGCTCACGGCGGTTGCCGGTGAGCTGACGAATGAGACGCAGCAAGGTGAGATTTCGTGGAGCAATGAGCTCGCGTTGCATGTCATCGAGATAAAAACCAACGGCCCCAAACCGCGCCTCGACGCGGTCGTTGGCGATTTTCAGTCCACGGTGCGGCGCATCAACTCATTGCTTGCGCAGTGGAATGCCCGGTTGATGCCGAGCGGTGCTCACCCGTGGATGAACCCGGACACGGATACGCACCTGTGGCCGCACGACGATGATGCGATCTATGGACTCTACGATCGGATTTTCGGGTGTCAGGGCCATGGCTGGTCGAACCTGCAGAGCATGCACATCAATCTGCCGTTCAAAGACGACGCCGAGTTTGGTCGTCTGCATGCGGCGATCCGAATCATCTTGCCGCTGCTTCCGGCGCTTGCCGCCAGCACACCGTATCTCGACGGCCGCGACACCGGACTCGTCGATGCGCGAATCGATGCCTATGCGCGTAACCAGCGCCGTGTGCCATCGATCACCGGGCGGATCATTCCGGAGCCGGTGCGAACGCACGCGCAATATCAGGCGCGCATCCTTACGCCGATGTATCGAGAGATCGCGCCACACGATCCGCAGGGAATTCTGCAGTTCGAATGGCTGAACTCGCATGGCGCCATCGCGCGCTTCGATCGGCAGGCGATCGAGATCCGTTTGCTCGACACTCAGGAACATCCGGGCGCTGATCTTGCAGTCGCGGCGTTGGTCGTGGCCGTGGTCGAGCGACTCTATCGCGGTCCCGACGCGCTGCTTGATGCAGCGGATGCGCTCGATACGGGCGTGCTCGCAGGGATCCTGCGCGAGTGTGTCGAGCGCGGCGAACATGCACGGATCGACAACGAGGCTTATCTGCGCCTGCTCGGAATTCCCGACACCGCGTGCAGCGCGGGCGCGGCTTGGCGCACCCTCGAGCAGTTGTCGAGGCAACGACTCACGCCGCATCGTGATGCACTCGATGTGATCCTCGATGAAGGTTCGCTGGCGAGTCGGCTGAAGCGTTCGGTCGGGCCCGAGGCCGATGCCGCGGCCTTGCGCACGACGTACCGACAGTTATGTGAATGCCTCGAATACGGGCGCATGTTTCACGCCGTTCAGTCCTCGGCGGCAACGTAGCGAAGGTACTCGTCTTCGAAGACGAGTTTGGTCGGATCCGTCATTCGGTCGACATACAAAACGCCGTCGAGATGATCGAACTCGTGCTGGAACACCGTCGCCAGAAATCCGTTCAGCTCGATTGCGTGTTTTTTGCCACGCAGATCCTGATAGGTGACGCGGATATGCTGGGAGCGTTCAACGTATCCGCGCAATCCGGGAACGGACAGACAGCCTTCCCAATAACCGGCGAGCTGCGGATCGACCACTTCGATGCGCGGGTTTGCGAACACGGTCAGCGGCATGGGCGGGATCTCGCCGTAACGGCTCGGTCCTCCGGGAATTTCGATGATGGCCAGCCGCACCGATTCATCGACCTGCGGTGCCGCGAGTCCGATGCCGCCGGAATCGATCAACGTATCGATCATGTCAGTGACCAGACGATCGATCTCCGGGCTACCGAGTTCGCGTGCTTCGAGGCGTCGCGCTGCTTTGCGCAGCGTCGGGTGCCCCATACGGATAATTTTACGAACGGCCATGGTGTTGATTCTCGTTGACGTCCATAAAACGCCGTCCGCGTAGCGTAAACCCTCGCGCAGCGTGTTCGGTAATCACTGCATCGAGCGGTACATCCCAAGACCGATGCGGCAGCTCGTCGTGATACTGACATTCGTGAGCGAGTCCGATCAGCATGGGGCGAAGGCGTTGCGCAAACGTCGCGTCGTAATAACCGCCGCCCATGCCGAGCCGCATGCCGGCAGCGTCGAACGCGACGAGCGGCAGCAGCACGACGTCGAGGATTGCCGTCGGCACGTAGGTCGCGCTGCGCGTGTCCGGCTCCGGAATGTTGTAGCGGTTGTGCACCAGTCGTGTCTCGGGGCGGTAGCGATAGAAGCTCAGGCGGCGCCGCGGTTCGATCACGGGCAGAGCAATGGTTTTGTTGGCCGCGAGCACGCGTTCGGCGATTGGACTCGGGTCGAGTTCGCCGTCGCTTGCCGCGTACACGGCGAAACGTCTAAAGCTGAGCATCAAGCGCGAGACGACAAACCGACGTGCGACGATTGCTGCGTGTTGGCGCTGTTCAGAGGCGGTCAGCGCGTTGCGTGCGGCGCGACATCGTCGCCGTATCGATGCACGGGATCGTGGATTCATATGAAGAATCTCCCGGAGGTGCCGCTGTACGGTTTGCCCTGAACCGTATGGGTTCAAGGCGGAGACCCGAGCGACGTCATAGGCTTCCCGCCGAAGCGGACATGCACACAGACGCTGCGTCAAAGCCTCCTTAGTTACTATAACGGCTCAAGGACGACCCCGACTGGCGAACACCCCAGGAGACGCGGCGAGTATAGCCCAATCACGTCGCAGCAAGCGCCGTTCCACGGAAATCGTGACCGGGTTAAATGTGTGCGTTTGCGGGCTGGCGTTACAGGCTGAGCTGTTTGGCGTCGGCGAGCGCGGTCGTCACGCGCTCCGTCAATTCACCCACTTTGCGTTCGATCGTCGTCACTACGGTTGCGCGTTCGCTCTTCAGACGCAGCAGATCGTTGGCAATATTCAGTGCTGCCATCACCGCCATCCGATCGAGGCCGAGAACTTTGCCCGAGTCGCGAATGCCGCGCATCTGCGCATCGAGGTAACGCGCCGACGCAGTCAACTCGTCGACTTCGTCTTCGGGGCAATTGACCTGATATTCCTTCTCGAGGATGCGGACACTGACGGTCGAGGGCGGTCGGGGCATCAATCCTGCTCCAGTGACTTCAGTCTGCTGATCATTGATTCGACCTTGCTCTTGGCCAGCTCGTTCTTCTCGATGAGTTTCGCGCGCTCGGTGCTCCAGGTGTTCTGACGGCCGCGCAATGCGCGATTTTCGCGCGATAACACCTGGCACAGCGCGATGAGTTCGCTGACCTTGCGTTCGAGCGCGTCTAATTCGGTGATGGCCATGGGGACATGATTGCGATCCAGGGGACGGCTGGGACTATAGTGATTGCGTTTATGCGGGTCAACGCGACGGGGGCCGTGAAACCCCGGTAATTCAAACGTTTGGTGATAGCATACCGAGCCTGAAAGGCCGCCGATGATCGTGTGAGCACCTTTTCCGAACAGCTCTGGTACCTGCCCGCCGGTTTGAGCGAGTCGCTGCTGCACGGCGTCGTTTGTGGGTTGTTGTGCGGCGCGCCGGCGCAATCGCTGCAGGCGTATCGACGCGCCCTGACCGACCTGTTGGAAACTGCCGCCGAGATGGACGACGCCGAACTCGATCGCTTCATCGAGCTTGCCGCCGATGACCTGGCTGCGCCCGATATCGGCTTCGTACCGCTGTTGCCCGATGACGATCAGCCGCTGGCGGACCGCGTGGCCGGCGTCGCGCAGTGGAGCGATGGTTTTTTGACCGGCTTCGAGGACGCCTCAGGCGAGCTAGAAGGCGACGCCGTCGATGCGCTCGAAGACATTGCGCGCATCGCCGACATCGGTGGCGAGCTGGAAGATGACGACGACTCGGAGTTCGATTATTTCAGTGTGGTCGAGCATCTGAAAGTCGCGGTGCTGTTGATTCACGATACGACGCACGCCGAAGAGGAGTCGGACGATGAGTCTGAGTGAGTACCAGCGGCGTCGGCAGCAATTGATGAAACTGATGGCGCCGGGTTCGATCGCGGTGCTGCCGGCTTCGCGTATTCAGAATCGCAACGGCAACACCGAACACCTCTTCAGGCAGAACAGCGACTTCTACTACCTGACCGGATTCGAGGAGCCGCATGCGGTACTGGTGCTTGCCCCGGGGCGCGAGCATGGGGAGGTGATTCTGTTCTGCCAGGACCGTGAAGCCGGCCTTGAACAGTGGACCGGCGAACGGGTGGGGCCCGAGCGCGCATCGCAGATGGTCGGCGTCGACGATGCCTTTCCGATCAGCGACCTGCCTGACATCCTGCCGGGGTTACTTGAAGGTCGGGCGCGCGTGTATACAAACCTTGGCGAGCATCCGGATTTCGATCGCGACCTGCTCGGTTGGGTCGGCGGCATTCGCGCGCGACTGGTGCATGGTGCGATGCCGCCCGGCGAGTTCATCGTGCTGGCACATCTGCTGCACGATCTGCGTTTGTACAAGTCCGCACACGAGCTGAAGCTGATGCGCCGCGCTGCGGCAATCACGACTGCGGCCCACATTCGCGCGATGCGCAGCGCGCGGCCGGGTGGTACCGAGGCGGGCCTCGAGGCCGAGATCATCTATGAGTTCATGCGCAATGGCGCCCGCTTTCCGGCGTACCCGTGCATCGTCGGCGCGGGCCGCAACGCGTGTGTGATGCACTACGTACGCAACGATGGCGCGCTGAAGGATGGTGACCTCGTGCTGATCGACGCCGGCGCAGAGTATCGGTACTACGCATCCGACGTGACGCGCACGTTCCCGGTGAACGGCAAGTTCAGTCCGGCGCAGCGGGCGGTGTACGAGGTCGTGTTGAGCGCTCAGCTCGCCGCAATCGCAACCGTTCGGCCGGGTGCCACGTACAACGAACCGCATGAGATGGCCGTCAGGACGATGGTCGAAGGACTCGTCGACCTGGGTTTGTTGAACGGCGCCGTCGATGAGGTCATCAAGAACGAAGCCTACAAAAAGTTCTGCGTACACAAAAGTTCGCACTGGCTCGGTCTGGACGTGCACGATGTCGGCGACTACCGGGTCGATGATGCGTGGCGGACGCTCGAGCCCGGCATGGTGCTGACCGTCGAACCCGGTATTTATCTTCCCGATGACGAGTCGGTTCCGGCGCAGTTCCGCGGCATCGGTATCCGCATCGAGGACGATGTCCTCGTCACGCGCACCGGGTCCGAAGTTCTGACCGCCGCGGCGCCGAAGCTCATCGACGAGGTAGAAGCGCTGATGCGTGACCCGCTCGAGCGCGAATGGGCGAGCTGAGTTGTGACGTATTGGTCGCCGGCGGCGGTCTGGTCGGCGCGACTGCCGCACTGGCGTTGGCGCGCACCGGACTTTCGGTGGCGCTGGTTGATCGCGACGAACCGTCGATCATCCGCGGTCGACTCGGCTTCGACCCGCGTACCGTTGCGCTGAATCCCGCCTCGGTCGAATTGTTGACCGAGCTCGATGTCTGGCCGGCGTTTGCGCCGTGTGCGTTCCAGTCTGTGTATGTCTGCGAAGAACGCGGCACGCGCCACATCGAGTTCCATGCCGCCGAAGTCGAGCGTCGCGAACTCGGCTGGATCGTCGAAGTGAGCGCGTCGGTGGGAGTCTTGTGGGCGGCGCTCAAGCGCCAGGACAATCTCACCGTCGTCATCGGCAACATTGAAGATATGACGGCCGCAGCCGCGGCCGTGCGCGTGCAGGCCGGCGACACGCAGCTGACCGCTCGGCTGCTGATCGCTGCCGATGGCGCGAACTCTTCGATCCGCGCGAAGCTCGGCGTCGATGCGAGCCGGTTTCAGACGCACCAGGCGGCGATTGCGACGGTCGTCGAAACGCAGCGCCCACATTGCGGCACTGCGTGGCAGTGCTTCATGCGCGATGGACCGCTGGCGCTGCTGCCGCTGCCGGTGCGCGACGGTCGCAATTTCTGTTCCGTGGTCTGGTCGCAGTCGGAGACAACCGCGGCGCAGCTGATGGCGCTCGATGACGCAAACTTTGCATTGCGGCTCGAGCAGGCATCGGATGCGCGCCTTGGAACGATCAGCGCGGTCGATCGGCGTTTCTGCTTTCCGCTCGAGCAACTGGTCGCGGGTAGTTTTTTGCCGGCACCGCGGGTGTTGCTGATAGGCGATGCCGCACGTGTGTTGCATCCGCTCGCCGGGCAAGGGGTCAACCTCGGGTTCGAGGACTTGAGCGAAGTGCTGCGTGTGGCGCGCCGCGTCGGACCGGCGGATTTGGGTGACCCGCAGCTGTGGCAGGGGTTTGCGCGCCGCCGCCGCTTGCGCGCCGAACTGATGGTGCGGGCGATGGACGCCTTTGCGATGGTCTATCGAATCAGCGACCCGGGCTTGAACTGGCTGCGCAACGTGGCGGTCGATCTGCTCAACGGCGCACCGCCGCTGAAGCGACAGTTGATTCGCGAAGCCCTGGGATTTGGCGTTTTTGCGCCGCCGCGTTGATGTCGCGAATCGCGTTGAATTGTGACGGCGCCCGCCGCGCAGCTAGAATGCTTCTCGCGCACCCCACCCGAAGATTCCCCGTATGACGTTGGAGCGGACACCCCTTTTCGACACTCATGTCGCGTCGAATGCCCGCATGGTCGACTTCGGCGGCTGGGAGATGCCGCTGCACTATGGTTCGCAGATCGAAGAGCATCACGCGGTGCGCCGCAACGCGGGGATGTTTGACGTGTCGCACATGACGATCATCGACCTCGCAGGCGCCGGCGCCCAGGCGTTCCTGCGCTATCTCACCGCCAATGATGTGCGGCGGCTTGTCGAGCCGGGACACGCGCAGTACGGCGTGCTCCTCAACGAAGCGGGCGGTGTGGTCGACGATCTGATCGTCTACCGGCGCGCGCAGGGTTATCGCGCGGTGGTCAACGCCGCGACCCGCGTCAAAGTGCTGCGCTGGTTCGCCAGTCACGCGACCGGGTTCGATGTCGCGATGGAGCAGCGTGCCGATCTTGCGATGATCGCGGTGCAGGGTCCGCGTGCGATCGAATTGTTCGAACGTGCGTCGGGCGTCCGCGGCAGCACAGATCTGAAGTCGTTCAGCGAACTCGAACACGGCACGTGGATGGTTGCGCGCACCGGCTATACCGGCGAAGACGGCGTCGAGGTGATGCTGCCGGCCGCTGACGGCATCGCATTGTGGGCGAAGCTCGCGGCCGCCGGCGTTGCACCGGCCGGACTTGCGTCGCGCGACACGCTGCGGCTCGAGGCGGGTCTGAACCTCTACGGCCAGGACATGGACGAAACCAACGATCCGCTCGAATCGAACCTGGCGTGGACAGTTGCGTGGGATCCGCAGGATCGTGAATTCGTCGGCCGTGCGGCCCTGCAGGCGCGCCGCGACGCGGGCGTGACACGCAAACTCACCGGCCTTGTGCTCGAAACCAAAGGCGTCATCCGGCACGGCCAACGCATCATTACAAACTCGGGCGACGGCGAGGTGACCAGCGGTATTTTCTCGCCGACGTTGGGGTACAGTATTGCCCTTGCGCGGCTGCCGCGATCGGCCAAAGGGGCCGCCCAGGTCGACATCCGCGGCAAATTTCTACCTTGTCGGATCGTACGCCCGCCGTTCGTTCGCACGGGTAAAAAAGTCTTCGAATAAGTCGAATAAAAGGGAGCAATTGATGAGCGAGATTCCAACCGAGCTGCGTTATGCAAAGTCCCATGAGTGGGCGCGGCTCGAGGAAGACGGCACGGTCACGATCGGCATCAGCGATCATGCGCAGACGGCCCTGGGCGACGTCGTCTACGTCGAACTGCCGGAGCTCGAGGTGGTCGTCGAAGCCGGTGAAGAAGCGGGCGTTGTCGAGTCGGTCAAAGCGGCGTCAGATATCTACGCGCCGATTGGCGGCACGATCATCGCCATCAACGACGTGCTCGAAGATGCGCCCGAAACCGTGAATCAGGATCCGTACGGCGATGGCTGGTTTTTCCGCATCCAGCCCACCGATGTCGCGGACCTCGATCAGCTGCTCGACGCTGACGGTTACGCTGAGGTGTGTGAAACCGACGAGCACTGATAGTGTCTTAGCCAATGAGCCGGGTCGCGAACAGCGGCCCGTTTTCGTTTTTTGAGCAGGATTTTGAGCAGGAGTAGTTCGGATGCCATTCATCCCGCACACCGCCGATGACGTGCGCGACATGCAGCGCACGATCGGCGTCACCAGTAACGATGCGCTGTTCGACGAGATCCCCGCGGCATTGCGCGCGGGCTCGCTGACGAAGGTCCCGCAAGGCCGCAGCGAGATGGACATGCTGGCGCTGCTTGGCGAGCGCGCCGAACGCGATCGCATCGATCTGTGTTTCGCGGGTGCAGGCAGTTACGACCACCACATTCCTGCCGCGGTCTGGGATATCGCGCAGCGCGGTGAGTTTTTAACCGCCTACACGCCGTATCAGGCCGAAGCGAGCCAGGGCACGCTGCAGCTGATCTACGAATACCAGAGCATGATGACGGCGTTGACCGGCATGGACGTGTCGAACGCATCCGTTTACGACGGCGGTTCGGGTCTCGCCGAAGCAGTGCTGATGGCGGTGCGCGTCAACAAGAAGAGCAAGTCGCGTCATGTCGTGATGCCGGACACCGTCAATCCGCGCTATCGCGACGCCACGCGCGCCATTGTGCGCAATCAGCAGATCGAGTTGACGCGTGTGCCGATGACGCACGAAGGCACGATCGACATCGCGGCGCTTGCGAAGCTAACCGATGTGCCCGCCGCACTCGTCGTGCAACACCCGAACTACTTCGGACGCCTCGAAGACGTCGATGCATTGTCCGACTGGGCGGCTGATCGGGGCGTCACGTTGATCGCCGCGGTGAATCCGTTGTCGCTCGCGGTATTGAAGCCGCCATCCGAGTGGGGCCGCCGCGGCGCCGACATCGTCTGCGGCGACGGCCAGCCGTTCGGCATTCCGATGGCATCGGGCGGTCCGTCGTTCGGCTTCATGTGCTGCCGCATGGAGTGGGTGCGGCAGATGCCGGGTCGCATCATCGGCCGCACGGTCGATCTCGAAGGCCGCACCGGTTTTGCGCTCACGTTGCAGGCGCGCGAACAACACATCCGCCGCGCGAAGGCGACGTCGAACATCTGCACGAACCAGGGTTTGCTCGTCACCGCCGGCACGATCTACATGAGCATTCTCGGCGCCGAAGGGCTGCGCCAGGTCGCGACGCGTTGCCATGCCAACACGCAGGCGCTGACCGATGCGTTGACGAAGATTCCGGGCGTGGCGCTGGCATTCGACGGACCGTTTTTTCACGAGCGGGTGCTGAAGCTGCCGGTCGACGCGACCACGGTCGTCGAAAAACTCGCGGCCGAACGTATCCTGATCGGCCATCCGCTCGGCGCCGAATACCCGGCGCTCAAGAACCATCTACTCGTCTGTGCTACCGAGAAATACGGCGACACCGCAATCACCCGCGCGGCCCAGGCGCTGACAGCCGCGCTCGGAGGTGCACGATGATCAAGAAGGATCAGCAGACGATATTCGACATCGGGCGGGCCGGAAGGACTGCCCCCGCTCAGCTACCGGGTGAGGGCTCACTGTCTGGAATTCCTCGATCATTATTGAGATCGACGCCACCGGCGTTGCCCGAAGTCTCCGAGCTTCAAGCCGTGCGCCACTACACCAACTTATCGCGCCGCAACTTCGCAATCGAGACGCAGTTCTATCCGCTCGGCTCGTGCACGATGAAGTACAACCCGCGCGGAACGCATCGCGCGGCGAACCTGCCGGGCTTCTTAGGCCACCATCCGCTGGCGCCCGAGTCGCTCAGTCAGGGCTTCATGAATTGCCTCTTCGAGCTGCAGGAAATCCTGAAAGACGTCACCGGCATGCGCGCCGTGTCGCTCACGCCGATGGCCGGCGCCCAAGGCGAGTTCGCCGGTGTCGCGATGATCCGCGCGTATCACGAAAGCCGTAAGGACGACGCGCGCACCGAGATTCTGGTGCCGAACGCCGCGCACGGCACAAACCCCGCGACGGCCGTCATGTGCGGCTACCAGGTCCGCGAAGTACCGGTGAAGGCCGATGGCGACGTCGATGTGGAAGCGCTGCGCGCCGCGGTCGGTCCCCACACCGCGGGACTCATGATGACGAACCCGTCCACGTGCGGCGTTTTCGACCGCCAGATCGTCGAGATCGCGAAGATCGTGCACGCCGCCGGCGGCCTGCTGTATTACGACGGGGCAAATCTCAACGCGATCCTCGGCAAAGTGAAGCCCGGCGACATGGGCTTCGACGTGCTGCACATGAACCTGCACAAAACCTTCGCCACACCGCACGGCGGCGGTGGGCCGGGCGCCGGTCCGGTCGGCGTCGGCGAACGACTCGTGCCGTTCCTGCCGATCCCGATGGTGGGCAAAGACGGCGATCGTTATCGCTGGCTCACCGAAGCCGATCGCCCGCAAACCATCGGCCGCCTGTCCACGTTCATGGGCAACGCCGGCATTCTGGTGCGCGCGCTGTCTTATGCGCTGATGCTCGGCCGCGAAGGTATGCACCGGGTTGGGGAGTACGCGACGTTGAACGCCAACTACATGGCCGCGCGTCTCGCGCAGGAAGGCTTTCAGCTCGCGTATCCGCAGCGGCGCGCGGGGCACGAGTTCATCGTGACGTTCAGCAAGCAGGCGAAGACGATCGGCGTGACCGCGATGGATATCGCGAAGCGGTTGCTCGACTACGGCTACCACTCGCCGACGACGTATTTTCCGTTGCTGGTGCCGGAGTGTTTCCTGATCGAGCCGACGGAGACGGAGGCGAAGGAAGAGCTGGACGGATTCGTTGAGGCGCTGGTCGCGATCTTGAAGGAAGCGGAGAGCGATCCGGAGTTGGTGAAGGGTGCGCCGCATACGATGCCGGTGCGACGGTTGGATGACGTGAAGGCGGCGCGGGATTTGGATTTGCGGTGGAGAAGCGTTTGATCGACGTGACCAAGACCTCAGCGCGAATCCATTCGACGCAGTCGAACTAGCGGTATTTCCCGCTCTGTGCGCGCCTGATAGTCCCCAAACATCTCATAGCGCTGCGTCAGGATCGGCCAGATGTGCGCCCGCTCGTCCGCCGACAGCACTTCGGCGACCGCCGGATAGACGTCCGCATCAACGCGCACATGAACCCGCGGCTCGTCGAGCAGATTCAAGAACCACAACGGATTGGCTGCGGCACCGCCCTTCGACCCAACGACAAACCGCTCCCCTTCGTGTTCCAGGTAGAGCAGTGGATTGCGGCGAATGCCGCCTGAGCGCCGACCGGTCGTGTAGAGAAGCAGGATTGGCCGCGGACCTTCCCAACCATCATCTTTGCCCGCGGTCGCGATGTACCGGCGCGCATGTTCGGCCGCGAACGGCACTGCGCCGTCGATCGCGTCGCGCTCGATTGAGTCCAGTTCGACGCTATGCGGAACGTCGACGCGCTCCTTGAGTTTTGCCGTCCACGCCTTGGGCGGAGTGATGTTCGACGATGCCATGTCTTACTCCGACGATGCGTGCCCGACATGATCGAGTCACCCGTCTGCGCTGGCAATCGCGAAGTCGCTTGCCGACGCACTGCTTCGCCATCTGTTCAAATAGCCACTAAACACTGTACGGTCCTATACCGACTCGCAGCAGGGAATGAAGCACGATGACCGCCGAACTGACCCGCCTGCCCGCGAATGCTGCCGTCGAGCAGATTCTGGAGATAATCGATCGCGACGGCGGTGTCATCGTCGAACGCTTCCTGTCCTCCGATCGCGTCGACGGGATGCTTGCCGAACTCGGGCCGTATATCGAGCAAACGGCACCGATCGCGGATGATTTCTCCGGGCACCAGACCACGCGCACCGGTGGTCTCGTTGGGCGTTCCAAAGTCGTGCGCGAGCTGCTGATCGATCCGGTGATCCTCGGAACCGCAAACGCATTTCTGAAGCCGCACACCGACAAGGTTCAGCTCAACCTCACGCAGATCATCCGCCTGCTGCCCGGCCAGGGCGCGCAGGAACTGCACCGCGACCGCTTCATCTGGGGCAAGTATCTGCCGCGTGCGGTGGAGCCGCAGCTCAACACCATCTGGGCGCTCACCGAGTTCACGGCGGACAACGGCGCCACCCGCGTGGTGCCGGGCAGTCATCGCTGGGATTGGGATCGCACCGCGCAGGATCACGAGGCGACCCAGGCCGTCATGCCGCGCGGCTCTGTGATGTTCTATACCGGCAGCGTCATCCACAGCGGCGGTGCGAATCGCTCGTACGCCGATCGCATCGCGCTGAACCTGACGTACTGCAATGCGTGGCTGCGCCAGGAGGAGAACCAGTACATGTCGTGTCCTCCGGAGATCGCGAGAGAGTTCGATCCTGAGCTGCGCGCGTTGCTCGGTTACACGATGGCCAACTACGGCCTCGGCTACTACGCGCCGCCGCAATTCGTGCCCGGTATGCCCGGCACGATGCCGCCGGAGATGGCGTTCACCGAAGACGGCGCGTTCGACCTTGACGCTGCGGATGTGCCGCAAGCGCGGACGTTTTAGCGGAGTCGTTCGAAGCGCGCGTCGGCGAGATTGCCGGGACCGCCTGAACGCGGTCCAATGACGGCTTGTCCGCCAGTGTCCTTCCCATGTCTGCAACATTTTCAATGCGCGATGCAGCGACGCTGCTGCTCGTACGCGACACCCAATCCGGCCTCGAAGTCTTCATGGTCGAACGTCCCGGCGCAGCCGACTTCGGCGGCATGCACGTTTTCCCCGGCGGCAAAGTGGACGCCGCCGATTCGACGGTCGAGTCATGCTGTGTCGCCTTGAACGACTCGTTGGCGAGCGAACGCCTCGGCGTCGCGCGTGGCGGCATTGCGTTCTGGAGCGCGGTGATTCGCGAGGCATTCGAGGAAGCGGGCGTGTTGCTGGGGTATCGCGGCGATCGGCTCGTCGACCTTTCGGATCCCGAAACGCGCGATCGGTTTGCCGACCATCGGGGTGCAATACACAAGGGCGAACTCTCCATCGTCGATCTGTGCCAGCGCGAAGACTTGCGGCTCGCGACGGATCGAGTGCATTACTTCAGCCACTGGATTACACCAGTCGGGCCGCCGCGCCGCTACGATACGCGCTTCTTCCTCGCGCACATGCCACAGAATCAGGAACCCGCGCACCACGAAGGCGAGCTCGAAGATGGACTGTGGGTGCGCCCGGCCGACGCGCTTGCGCATCACGAGGACGGTAAGTGGATGATGATCTTCCCGACGTTGACCACGCTGCGTTCACTCGCGCGCTACGACCGCGTGGCAGCGCTCGAAGCCGATGTGCTCGCGTGGCGGCATTTGCCGGAGATCACGGCAGAGCGCAATCGTCAGGGGATGCAGCACCTCAAACGATAGGCCACCCGTCGTTGACGGAGCGGTATCCGGCGCGACGTTCGCGGCGCGATCAGCCCTTTGTCGCCCAGCCGGTCTCGTAGTCGGCGCTCATCCTCGGACCCTTCACGCGCAGGTGTTTGATCTTCCACTCGCCGTTCACCTTCACGTAGTCGTCGTGATAACGCGCGGCCTGCCACTTCGCCTGATTGCCGTCGCGCATCGTGAACGGGCCGAAGAAATACCAGATGGCACTTGCCCGATCGCCGTTCACGTGGATGACCGGATTAATCACCATGTGCTGCGAGTAGCTGATCGCGCGCTGAAAACCCACGAACAGCTCGCGTATTTCGGCGTGGCCCTTGGCATGACCGATACCGCGCCCCTCCCACTCGCCGTCTTCGCTGAAGATCGTCGTGATGCGATCAGGGTCGTGGTTGGCGTCGCAGATCCCGCAATACGTCGCTTTCAGTTGTTTGATCGCTTCGATGTCTTCGAGACGGTCGATGCGTTTCGCCAGGTCTTCCAGATTCATGTTGTGCCCCCCATGTCGCAGTCCCCAGAACGACGGAAACTATCACACTGTCGCACATCCACACAGATCGACGCTCGATGGTGAGACGACTCAATCAGGAGCGATCATGACCCGACGACCGGGCACTGTGCCGCTCACGTGGTTGCGCGCCTTCGAAGGCGCCGCCACCGGACGTCAGGTTGGCCGGCAAGCCGCGCAGATTGATGTCGGTCGGATTGATCACTCGGTGGTGTAACGCACCAGCACAGCGTAAGCCGCGCAATCCAACGTCTTGAATTGAAAGGGCTGCATCGGGTGGCGCGAACTCTGCAGGAGAAGCGTCGACCGAGCTAAAGGGAGAGTGACGAATGGCCGATCAAGTGCAGACTCGAGTGAGCGGGAAGAGGCGCTGGTGGGGTTACGCGGCCAGAGCGCTGGGTATTGTCGTTCTCGGGCTCATCGGGTCCGTGTTCATCGCACAGCGGATGTCCGATGGACCGTTGAACGACATCATTCCCGGCGGTCCGTTGCGTACAGGCACGCTCGCGCCCGACGCGAATCTTGCAGCGGTCCTCGCTGAAGTGGGTTCCTGCGTGGACGGGGTCTGCCCGCCGATGACGCCAATCGAGCTCGAACTCACCGGACCGGGGACGTCGCGATACACCGGGATCATGGTGCGCGACGGTCAGGTCTACGTTCCATGCGACCTCGGCTTCATGTGGGGTCGGTTCGCGGGCACCCAGCGTTCGGTGCTGCACCTCATCTACATCTTCAAACACTGGCACGAAGACGCGCTGCGCGATGGCCGAGTTGTCGTACGCGTCGACGGCAAGCGCTATGAAGGTCAGGCAGTTCGGGTGACTGATTCCGCGACCGACGTGGCGCTGCGTTCGCAATTGGAGGATATGGCCAGGCAATGGGTAGCGCCCGCGCCGCTAGCCGCGGCGCCGACCGAAGGTCCCAACGGCATCTGGTTCTTTCGCATCGATCCGCGGCCCGCGGTTCTGTGAGACGGCTGCGGACGCCGGGGTGCTCATCAGTTGATCGCGGTGCGCGGCCGCGCCGGTATAGAGCAGGTGCTGCGCGCGATGTGTTGAAACCTCGTCAGGACCCCGCGGCGGTTGCAGAGATGCGCATCGATTGCGCTTTGCCGGATTTGGCGGCGGCTTTCATGCGCTCCAGTTCTTCCCAGCCGAGGTAGTTCGTCAGCCCGTCTTCGTTGAAGAACAGCACTGGGCCTTCGCACACGAACAGATACTCGGTGTCCTCGAGTGCGGTCGTTGCACCGTGCAGCACGCCGTTCGGCTCGTAGTCATAGTCGCCGGCCTCGAGAATCC
>Ga0209254_10001653_pt1 | contig 20125 bp, 17 predicted proteins | sample FrelakmetDIP11DI_FD_187148 | JGI IMG/M metagenome (GOLD analysis project Ga0209254, IMG submission 187148) | Freshwater lake sediment microbial communities from the University of Notre Dame, USA, for methane emissions studies - DIP11 DI (SPAdes)... | ecosystem: Environmental > Aquatic >...
TGGTGGCCAGGGCCGGAATCGAACCAGCGACACGCGGATTTTCAGTCCGCTGCTCTACCAACTGAGCTACCTGGCCACGGTAGGCCCCGTCCGGTCGGACTGGGTCATCTGAAGCGCCGGAATTAGACCCGACGGCGCCGGCGGCGGTCAAGGACACCCGCCCCGGTCGCCGCCCAGGCGGTCCCCACTCCAGCCCTCCGCGCCAGCGCAACGCCCGGCCTGTAAAGTGCGGCCGCATTCCCGACATCGAGATGCCCGCCGATGAACCCAGTGCTTCGCTCGCTGACAACTCTGCTGCTGCTCGTCGCCCTGTTCCCCGCGGCCCACGCTCAGGATGCGAAACCTGCCCGTACTCCCGACCCGCGCGTCGTGGCGGCGCTCATGGCGGCGGAACTCCCCTACCAGATCGACGACGGCGACTTCCGCCTCGACTACGAGGTGGACGAGACGCGCAGTCAGCGCGTCTGGGTGGACACCGAAACCGCGAAGACCGACAAGCTGGAGGTCCGCGCGGTGTGGGCGATTGCCGCGCGCGGCCAGGGACAGCTGCCGGCAGAGACCGCGCAGCTCCTGCTGCGCGAGAACGCACGCATGATAGTGGGCGCGTGGCAGGTACTGCAGCGCGAGGGCGACTACCTCGTGCGGTTCTCGGCACCCGTCAGCGCCACGGCCGACGCCGAGACGCTGCGCGAGGTGATCGAAGTGGTCATGTACAGCACGGACCGCATCGAGAAGCAGCTCTCGAACAAGGACGAGTTCTAGCCGAGTCTCACCAGCTCGGGTCGTCGAACTGCTGCACGATTCCCACGATCGCCGAGAAGATCATCAGGAACGCTGCGATTTCCATGGCTCTACTCCTGCACGCGTGAGCGCCGGGTTGGCGCTGCATCTGTCGTATCTTTCAGATGCGGCAGCGGGGAAAAGGGTTGCAGCGCGGTCGAGCCGGAGTGCAGGGCACGCCGCTGGCGTAGAGAAAAACGGTCACGTTCGATCGCAACGCTGCAAAGCTCGCAGGCTTCAAGCTCCTGCCCACGCGCTGATGGGAACCCCGTCAGCCGACGTTGAAGAACTGCAGTTCCCCGAAGCGCTCGCAGGTCTCTTCGCGTTTCACCGTGGCCGGTTCGCCCAGTTTCTCAGCCCACGAGCGCGCCTCGGCGAGGCAGGCCTCGTACCGTGAGATCCGCTCCGCCTCGGGCAGCGCGGTCTCGTCGCAGCCACCGGCGGCGAGCGCCGCCTCGAGCGACAGTGCGGCGTCGGTGCCGCGATACTCGCGGTGGCTCCAGGCGCCGGTCGCCGGATCGAACGCGTAAAGCCTCAGGAACCGGTGACCGTACTCGGCGACGAACTCCACCGCGTCCATCACGAACTCCGCCTCGGCATCGTCCATCGCGTAGTGGAACCCGACGCGACACCAGCCGGGCTTGATGCCCTGGAAGCCCTTGCGCACCCAGTCGCGGTACAGCTCCGAGGTCGGCTGGTCGATGCCGAGCAGCCGGTGGCCATAGGGCCCCGCGCATGAGCAACCGGCACGCGACTGGATGCCGAACAGGTCGTTCAACAGCACTGTGCAGAACTTCGGGTGCAGGTAGCGCCCGCGCGGATCGGCAACGTTGAACGACACGATGCCGATGCGTCGCTTCGGATCCAGGTTACCGAGGATCTCGATGCGCGGGTGCGCGCCCCAGCGCGTGAGTGCGCGCGCCACGAGTTCCTGCTCGCGCGCCTCGATGCGCGAGACACCCACCTGGCGCTTCAGCTCGAGTGCAAGACCGGCCTTGAGCGTCTGCAGCACGCCGGGCGTGCCGGCCTTCTCGCGCTCCTCGATGTCGGCGATGAAGTCCTGGTCGAGCGGGCTCACGTAGTCCACGGTGCCGCCGCCCGCGACGCTCGGCGGCAGATCGCGTGCATACAGCCGCTCGTTGAAGACCAGCACGCCGCTCGAGCCCGGGCCGCCGAGGAACTTGTGCGGCGAGAGAAACACCGCATCGATCGAGGGATCGCCGCCGTCGGAATCGCGCGGCGGATTCATGTCGATCTCGACGTAGGGCGCGCTCGCCGCGTAGTCGAAGCAGGCAAAGGCGCCGTGCGCGTGCAGCAGTTTCGCAACCTCGCGCACCGGCGTGCGCATGCCGGTGACGTTCGAGGCCGCGGAGAACGAGCCGATGCGCAGGCGGTCGCGGTAGTGCGGGTCCTCGAGCAGCGACTCGAGGTGCGCGAGGTCCACGCCGCCGTCGGGCGCGAGGTTGACTTCCACGACGGTCGCCAGCCCCTGTCGCCACGTCACCTCGTTGGAGTGATGCTCGTAGGGCCCGACGAACACCACCGGCTGGTGCGACTGCTGGAAGGCACGGAACGCCTCGAACTTCTCCTCACCCAGGAACTGCCGCAACTCGTCCGACAGCAGGCGCCGCGTCGCCGGCGCCAGCGCGATGCCGACGATCTGCTGCAGCTTGTCGATCGCGCCGGTCGCCCCGGTGCCGCAGGCGACGATGCGGCCGCGAGGCCCGGCGTTGACGGTTCGCTTGATCATCGCCTCGGCCTCGTGCAGCAGGCGGCTCATGCTGCGGCCCGTGACGTCGTCCTCGGTGTGCGTGTTGGCGTAGCTGCGCTGCAGGGTCTGCAGGTAGCGCTCGACGAACACCAGGCAGCGGCCCGAGGCGGTGTAGTCGCAGTACACCATCAGCCGCCGGCCGAACGGTGTGTCGAACGACGAGTCGATGCCGACGATCTGGCGGCGCAGGTACTCGAAGCTGAATTCCGGCATGGCGCGATTATGGGACATTCGCGCGCCTGCACCCGCCTGGACACCTGCAGCACGACCGCAAGCGCTTGTCCCGGCGCGTGTTTTTACCCCTGCGCGGCTGCCGGTTTCGCGTATTTCCGCCACGCTGCCGGCGCCTGACAATTGAGCACCGGCGGTATCGAGGAGTCCCCTCATGGCTCACAAGCAGGTCCTGTTCCGCTCGGCGGCGCGCGAGAAGATCCTGCGCGGCGCCACGCAGCTCGCCGAGGCCATCCGCATCACGCTGGGCCCGAAGTCCAAGTCGGTGCTGATCCAGAAGAAATGGGGCGCGCCGATCGTCTGCAACGACGGCGTCGCGATCGCCAAGGAATTCGACCTCGAAGATGCCGAGCAGAATCTCGGCGCGCAGATGCTGCGCCAGGCCGCCGAGAGAACCGGCGACGTGGTGGGCGACGGCACCAGCACGTCCACCATCCTCGCCCACGCCATCTTCGCGGACGGCGTGCGCAACGTGACGGCCGGGGCGAGTGCCATCGATCTCAAGCGCGGGCTCGACAAGGGCCTCGCCGCGACGGTTGCGGCCCTCAAGGAGATGTCGCGCAAGGTGAGCACCCGCAAGGAGAAGGCGCAGGTGGCCACGATCTCGGCGCACAACGACGAGGCGATCGGCGAGCTGGTGGCCGACGCGATGGAGAAGGTCGGCGGCGAGGGCGTGATCACGGTGGAGGAATCGAAGACCACCGAGACCGTGCTCGAGGTGGTCGAGGGCATGCAGTTCGACCGCGGCTACACCTCGCCCTACTTCGTCACCGACACCGAGAAGATGGAGTCGGTGCTCGAGGACGCGTACGTGCTGCTCACCGATCGAAAGGTCAACCTGCTCAAGGACCTCATCCCGCTGCTCGAGCAGGTCGCGAAGTCGGGCCGGCCGATCCTGCTGGTCGCCGAGGACTTCGAGGGCGAGGCGCTCGCCACTCTGATCGTCAACCAGATCCGCGGCGTGCTCAAGAGCGTGGCGGTGAAGGCGCCGGGCTTCGGCGATCGTCGCAAGGCGATGCTCGCGGACATGGCCGTGCTCACGGGCGGGCAGCTCGTCTCCGAGGAACTCGGCCTCAAGCTCGAGGACGTGCAGCTCGCACAGCTCGGCCGCGCCAAGCGCGTGGTCTCCGACAAGGACACCACCACCATCATCGGCGGCGCGGGTGACCGCAAGGCGATCGACGGCCGCATGGCGCAGATCCGCCGCGAGATCGACAAGGCCACGAGCGACTACGACAAGGAAAAGCTCGAGGAGCGGCTCGCCAAGCTCGCCGGTGGCGTCGCGGTGATCCGCGTCGGCGCGCCGTCGGAGTCGGAGATGAAGGCGCGGAAGGACGCGCTCGACGACGCGATCAGCGCCACCAAGGCCGCGGTCGCCGAGGGCATCGTCCCCGGCGGCGGCCTTGCGCTGCTCAGGTGCGTGGACGCAGTCGCAAAGGTGGAAGCCGGCTGCCAGGGCGACGAACGCACCGGCGTGCAGTGCCTCAGGCGCGCGCTCGAAGCACCGGCGCGGCAGATCGCCGAGAACTCCGCCGTGGATGGCGGCGTGGTCGTGCATCGGATGCTGGCCTCGAGCGGCGCACAGGGTTTCGACGCGGCCCGCGCCGAGTACGTGGACCTCTACGAGGCCGGAATCGTCGATCCGACCAAGGTCGTGCGCATCGCGCTCGAGAATGCCGTTTCGGTGGCGAGCGTGCTGCTCCTGACCGAGGCCACCATGACCGAGGTGCCCGAGAGGAACAAGCCACTGCCCGCCGAGGCGCCGGAGATGTAGGGAGACGATTCCCTCGAAGAAGTAGGAGAATGTCGCCACTTACGGGAGCACCGCCATGAAACATCACCCCTCGATCCCGCACGTTGGCGCGCAGGATCCCGAGCTGAAGAACTCCCCGATTGCGGAGGAAGAAGACGAGGATACGGACGTCATCCGCCAGCAGGTGCCCGGCGAGCCCGTGTGCCTCTTCAACGGCAAGGAGTTCAAGCACGGCTCCTACGTGGTGAGCGGCTCGCAGCTCCTGCAGTGCACGTACGGCGTGTGGGTGGAATCGTCCGCCGAGGATCCGCGGAACCTCTAGCAGCGGCGGCGAGGAACAGCACCAGGGCGATGGCACCGGCCCTCGGATGATTCCAAAGGGATCTTGGTTGGCCGCAGCAGGTCGGCCGGCGACGGCGCAGCGTCCGCGGCCGGACATCGGACACTTTCGCGGACATATTTGCGTCCGGGCGGCGATGCTCTAATCTGGCGGCCGCGTACCGGACAGCAAACAGGGGAGCACGCATTTCATGGACATTCGGGGCCGCCGCCAGAGCAGCAACATCGAGGATCGCCGCGGCATGCGCCCGGTGCGTACCGGCGTCGGGCTCAGCATCGGCGGCCTGCTGTTCCTCGGGCTGCTGACGCTGCTCGGCATCAACCCGCTGCCCTTCCTCGGCCTCGCCACCAAGGCGCCGGAAGTGTCGATGGAACAGACCGCCGAGCCCTACCAGGAGTCGCCGCAGGAAGCACAGATGCGCGAGATGACGGCCGTGGTGCTCGCCGACACCGAGGACACCTGGTCCGCGCTGCTGCCGAACTACGGCGTGCAGTACGTTGCGCCCAAGCTGGTGCTGTTCAACGGCCTCGTGCAGTCCGCCTGCGGCACCGCCGAGTCGGCGATGGGGCCGTTCTATTGTCCGCTGGACCAGAAGGTCTACCTGGACACCTCCTTCTTCCAGGATCTCGACCAGCGCTTCGGAGCGCCGGGCGACTTCGCGCAGGCCTACGTGGTCGCCCACGAGGTCGGCCACCACGTGCAGAACCTCGTGGGCACGGCCGAGAAGGTGCGCGCCGCGCAGGAGCGCGCGAGCAAGGCAGACGCAAACGCGCTCTCCGTTCGCATGGAACTTCAGGCCGACTGCTATGCAGGGGTGTGGGGGAACCATGCCGCCCAGTCGCGGCAGCTGCTCGAGGCGGGCGACATCGAGGAAGGCATGCGCGCCGCGAGCGCCATCGGCGACGACCGGATGCAGAAGATGTCGCAGGGCCGGGTCGTGCCCGACGCCTTCACGCACGGCAGCTCGGAGCAGCGCGTGCGCTGGTTCCGCCGTGGCCTCGAGACCGGCGACCCGCAGGCCTGCGACACCTTCGCCGCGCAGCAACTCTAGGCCGCGCAGTGCGCGGGCCTACAGGTCGAGGCGGCCGGCATAGCCGGTGAGCTCGAGGTAGCCGCGGCCCAGCGGCGCGCCGCCGGGCGCGCGCAGCTGGATCGGGCCTTCCCAGTAGATCGTGCCGGTGCTCGAGCGCGAGTCGAGCTCGGCGTCGTCGAGCAGCGGCTCCGCGACGAACTCACGATCGCCCACGCGCACGCGCCACGAGACCGGATACTCCGCACCGGTTCGGGGTGAGCGCCAGTTACGTATCGGTGTCCAGGCGATCTCGTCGGGAGCAAAGGTGCGCACGCTGCCGTCGGGCGAGCGCAGCGTCGCAGCGGCCCAGCGCGCGCCGCCCTGCGCGTCGCGCATGCGGAACACCATCAGAGCTCCGCCGTCGTCGAGGTTCACGCCCATCCAGTCCCAGCCGCGCGCCTGCTCGTCCATCACGTCGCTCGACCACTCGTGGTCGAACCACGCCTCGCCCGTTACCTGTCGCGCACGTCCGTCCACCACGATCTCGCCGCTCACGCGCAACTGCGGAAGGCTGTAGTAGAAGCTCGCCTGCGCCGGGCTCGGTCCCTTGCGGCTGTAGCCGCGCTCCCCCTGCAGCAGCGGCGTCTGCACACGGTCGAGATCGAGGCGCAGCGAGAAATCCTCGCCCTTGACGAGTGCCGCGTAGCGAGCGCCATCCTGGCGCAGCAGCCAGTCGTCGAGGCGGACGTCGACGCGACCCTCGCGCGCGTAGGCAAGGTCGAAGCCGGCGCGTGCCGAGCGCTCCGCGTGGCGCAGGCGGCCGTACGCGGGATCGGCCACCGCCGCATGGCCGAACAGGATCTGGCGCGGCGCGAAGCGGCTGGGGTTCGACTCGCCGAGCCCCGAGCGCACCCGGAAGAAGGTCACCTGGAAACCGAGCGGCGCGCCGGTCGCGTCCTGCAGCCAGCCGGTGACGTACCACCACTCGATGCGATAGTCCGGATGCGCGCCTTCGTCGCGAGGGAACTCGAGATCGACGCCGGGAACGACGGGTGGATAGTTCACCTCCGCATGCACCGGTGCGATCAGCGCAAGCAGCCACGGCATCAACAGCGACGCGAGGCCGCAAGCAGCACGCCTGCGCGCGCGGTGATGCGCGGTCCCGCCGCTGCGCGACGGCGTCATCACCAGTCCTCCTTCACGGCGCGCACCACGTCCTCACCCATCGCCTGCCGCCCGCTCAGCGCAGCGGTGAGCGCGGCCGCGGCGATGAGCACCAGGCTCAGCACCGCGAGCAGCAGCCAGGGCACGTGCAGGTCCATGGTCCAGTGGAAGGACTGGCGGTTCACGACGTAGATCAGGATCAGGCTCACGACAAACCCCACTACGAGGCCGGTGAGCACGCCGACGGTACCGAGCGCGGCGCCCTCGAAAGCCAGCATGCGTGCGATCTCGCCGCGAGTGACACCCAGGTGCCTCAGCATCCCGAACTCGCCGCGGCGCGCGAGCACCTGCGAACTGGTGCTGGCACTGATGCCGAACAGGCCGATCAGCACGGCCACTGCCTCGAGCAGGTAGGTCACCGCGAAGGTGCGATCGAAGACTCGCAGCGACAGCCGGCGGATCTCGCGGGGCACGGCAATCTCGAACTCACCGCCGCGCTGCAGCGCCGCCCGGATGCGGCTGGCAACCACCTCGGCGTCCGCATCGCGCATGAGCCACAGCGACGCCGTCGTGGCGCGCGTGTCGCCCGTGTAACGCACGAACACCTCGCGCGGCATCACGATCGATCCGCCCGGCCGCTCGTAGTCGCGCCACAGGCCGCGCACGCTCGCGCGCAGCGTCTGCCCGCCGAGCGGCAGATCGAACACCGTGCCAAGGTCGAAGCCGCGAAGATCCAGTGCCGCCTCGGAGGCCCACACCGGCACCGTTCCGGGTGGCGCCGGATCCGGGTCCGTGCGACGCAGCGGCAGGATGCGTCCCGCGTCCTCCTCATCGATCGGACGCGCGATCACGGTGAGCGGCAGTCCCGGGCCTGGCAGCGCGATGTCCTGGAAGCGCACGAAATCTGCGCGCGCGACGCCCTCGACCGCGGCGATCGCACGCTGCGCCGCTTCATCGAGATGGCTCGTGAGGCTCGAGCCGCCGGATCGCACGTAGAGGTCCGCGGGCAGGATGCGCTGCATCCACCCGTCGAGCGAGTTGCGGAACGAGTACACCATGATCGCCATCGCGACCATCAGGCTGAAGCTCACCAGCACCGCGGCGATGCTCACGGTCGAGCGACGTGCCGTGCCCTTGAGTTGCGCAGTCGCGATCTGCAGCCACGGCGGGCCCGCGGCGGGCAGCCGGTCGAAGGCGAGATGCGAGAGCGTGGGCGCGAGGAACACCGCTCCCAGCAGCAGGCAGGCGATCGCGGTATAGCCCGGCAGCGCGATGCCCTCGAGTGGCGGCAGCAGCAGCGCGGCACCGGCCGCCACCGCGAATCCGAGCGCGATCCAGCCATGACGCCGTGCCGCGAGCGGCGCCTCGTCGCCGGCCTTGAGTGCGGCCGCGGCGGGCACGCTGGCCGCCTCGCGCGCGGGACCGAGCGTCGCCGCAACCGCCGCCACGATACCGAGCGCGAGGAACGCGAGTGCCTCGAGCGGATGCACCGTCAGCTCGGGCGCGATGCCGCGAAAATAGCCGGCGCCAAGGTCTGCGCCGAAGGTCGCGAGCCCCGCGCGCGCCACGATGATGCCGAGCGCGACGCCGAGCGCGGCACCCGCCACACCCACCAGCGCACCGGAGACCAGCGATGCCGCCAGCTGCTCGCGTACCGTCATGCCCATCGCGTGCAGCAGTGCGATCTCGCGGCGGCGGCGAGCCACCGCGAGCGACTGCGTCGCGTACACCAGGAACCCTCCGGTGAAGAGCGCCACGAGCGCAAGTGCCGTGAGGTTCGAGCGGTAGGCACGCGACAGCCTCACTGCATCGTCGCTCGCCTCACCCGGCGTGGTGAGGCGCACGCCGGCAGGGAGCAGCGAGCGGATCGCATCCTGCACCGCGAGCGGGTCGGCACCCGCGACGAGGCGCAGATCCACCCGGTCGAGCCGGCTGAGCCGGTCGAGCCGCCATTGCGCCGTCGCGATGTCGAGCATGCCCAGGGGCTGGCGGTACTCGCCCGCGGGCAGCAGTCCCGCGACGCGCAGGCTGACCGGGTCGAGCGCCACCTGCACGTCGAAGCGGTCGCCCACCGCAAGACCGAGCGCCTGCGCCGCAGACGGACTCAGCCACACCGCATCCTCCGAGAGCAGCGTCTGACCCTGGCCGGCGCTGGCCCCGGACGTGGCCAGCGCGGGCTGCAGGCGCGCGGCGCGGAACGGATCGATGCCGACGAGCTTGAGCGTCTGGTTGCGTCCCGGCAGCCGCGCCTGCGCTTCCACGACCGGGCTCGCGACCGCGATGCCCGGGATCGCCGCGAGCCTCGGGTACAGAGACTCGTCGAAACCGCCGCCTGGCGCCATCACCGACAGGTCCGCCATGCCGAAGAGACTCCGCGAGGCGAGCTGCACCTCGTCGGCCGCGACACGGTTGATGAGATAGACCGAGAAACCGAGAGCCACGCCCAGCGCGATCGCGATGATCGCGAGCAGCGTGCGGCCCGGTGACTGCCGCAGCGGCCCGATCGCCGCGGCGTCGAGCAGTGCGCGCCGCGCGGCGAAGCTCATCGCGGGAGAGGTTGCGTTCACGCGCGGTTCAGGGGCGCGTCGGTGCGCAGATGCAGCCCGCTGCGCGTCAGCTCGTAGACGCGATCGGTGGTCGCGGCGGCGGTCGCCGAGTGCGTGACCAGCACGCCAGCCGCGCGGTCGCGCTTGATCTGCTCGCGAAGCATGCCGAGGATCACGCTCGCATTGTCCGGATCGAGGTTGCCCGTGGGCTCGTCGGCGAGCACCAGCGCCGGCCGATGTGCGAGTGAACGCGCGACCGCGACCCGCTGCATCTCCCCGCCCGAAAGCTCGCGCGGCAGGCTCGCGGCGCGATCCTCGAGCCCGACCGCCGCGAGCAGCTCCGCGACCCGCTGCTCGACTGCGTTGCCCGCCTGCCCGTTCAGCGCCAGCGGCAGCCCGACGTTGCGCGCCACGGTGAGGTGAGGCAGCAGGTGGAACGCCTGGAATACGAAGCCCATTCGCGAGCGGCGCAGGCGCGTGCGCTCGGTCTCGTCCATCCGCGCGAGGTCGCGGCCCTCGAGCAGGATCTCCCCCGAGTCCGGCAGGTCGAGCCCCGCAACCAGGTTCAGGAGCGTGGACTTGCCCACGCCCGATTCACCCACGATCGCGACGTATTCGCCGGGCCGCACCACGAGATCGAGGCCGTCGAGCACGCGACGGCCGCTCGGCCCGCCGTAGGACTTCGTGAGCTTGCGGACGTCGAGCATGCCGGTCAGATCGCAGCGTACGGCGGCAGCGGATTCAACCGACGCGCTCCGCGAGATACCCCACGCACTTCTCGAGGCTCGCCAGCTGCGCGTAGTCGGACTCCGGGACTTCCACACCGAGCTCGCGATGCAGTGCGATCGCGAAGTTGAGCGTGTCCATCGAGTCGAAATCGAACTGGTCGCGGAACGCGACGCCCGGGATCACGCTCGCCGGGTCGACGTCGGGCGCGATCTCCGTGAGCAGCTCCAGCACGCGCTTCGACAGTTCCTCGCGATTCATTGTTACCTCAGAGCGTCGCGGGATCGCAGAGCCGTCGCGCAAGCCGCGCGAGGAACTGCGCGCCGAGCCGACCGTCGGTCACGCGATGGTCGGCGCCGAGCGACAGGCTGACGAGCTGCCGCGACAGGATCTTCCCCTCCACCACCCACGGTCGCTCGACGACGGTGCCGGCACCCACGATCGCCACCTGCGGAGGCTGAATGATCGGGAACACGACGTCCACCGAGTCCTCTCCGAGACTCGTCAGGACGATGGTCGGCGCGGCGAGCTCGCTCGCGCGCAGCCGCCCCGCACGGGCCCGCGCCACGAGCTCGCGCATCGCCGTCATCAGCGCCGGCAACGACTGGTCGGCGGTGTTCATGATCGCAGGCGCCACGAGCCCGCCGCCGCGCAGCGCGACCGCCACGCCGACGTGCACCGCGGGACTCTCCTCGTAGCGCCCGTCGCGATGGAAGCCGCTGAAGCCGGGCGTTTCCCGGCAGGTCAGCGCGAGCGCCTTCACCAGCAGCGCGGCGAACAGCAGCCGCCCCGTGACCGGAACCTTCGCGTTGTGCGCGGCGAGCCATTCGGTGGCAGTTGTCACGTCGACGGTGGTCGAGAGGTAGTAGTGCGGGATCTCGCGCTTGGAGCGGGACATCGCAGAGGCGATCGCGGCACGCATGCTGGCGCGGGAATCCTCGGACTCGCCGGTTGCGCTCATCGCACCGCCGGGCGCGGCGGCCGCGGGGACGGTTGGGGACGGCGCCTGCACGGCAGGCACCGTACGGGGCGCAGCAGCAACAGCAGGCACAGCGGCGCGCGCCGCCACATCAGCCGGCGCGGCGCCGGCCACGGCCGCGGGTCCGGCATCCGCCGCCGCGTCGTCTGCGTCGAGTCTTGCGAGCACCGTTCCCACTGCCACCCTCTGGCCGACCGGCACGACGATCTCGCGGACGACACCGTCCTCGAAGATCTCGACGTCGATCGCCCCCTTGTCGGTCTCGACGACCGCCACGACGTCGCCGCGCTTCACGCGGCTGCCGGGCGCGACGTGCCATGTGACGATCGTGCCGGCATCCATGTCGGCGCCGAGCGCGGGCAACCTGAATTCACTGGCCATGACCGACGAGCCCCTTCACGGCGGCGACGATGCGCGACGCACCGGGCAGTGCCGCGTCCTCGAGATGCCTCGGATACGGAATCGGAACTTCCTCCGCGCAGACGCGCGCGACCGGGGCATCGAGATCGTAGAACCCCTGCTCGACGATGCGCGTGGTGATCTCGGCTGCGAGGCTGCCGCTGCGCCAGCCCTCATCCACGATCACGGCGCGTCGCGTGCGGCGCACGGAGTGCATGATGGCCGCATCGTCCAGGGGACGCAGGCTCCGCAGGTCGATGATTTCCGCCTCGATGCCAGAGGTCGCGAGTTCCTCCGCCGCCGTCACGCAGCGCCACAGGCTTGCGCCATAGGTCACGAGCGTGACGTCGCGTCCCGCGCGGTGCACGCGCGCGCCATCGAGCCGTACCGACGATGCGGCCTCCGTGAGCTCGCCCTCCATGTTGTAGAGCGAGATCGGCTCGAACACGATCACGGGGTCCGGGCAGGCGAGCGCCGCGCGCAGCATTCCACGCGCGTCGTCGATCGTCGCGGGCTCGACCACGCGCAGGCCCGGCACATGGGCATACCAGGCCTCGAAGCTGTGCGAGTGCTGGGCCGCGAGCTGGCGACCCGCGCCGGTCGCCATGCGGATCACGACCGGCACCGGGAACTGACCTCCAGACATGTGGCACAGGGTTGCCGCGTTGTTCACGATCTGGTCGAGCGCGAGCAGGCTGAAGTTGACGGTCATCACCTCGACGATCGGCCGCAGGCCGCCGAGTGCCGCGCCGATGCCCGCGCCCACGAATGCCGATTCCGACAGCGGCGTGTCGCGGATGCGCTGCTCGCCGAACTCCTCGAGCAGGCCCTTGCTCACGGCGAAGCAGCCGCCGTACTTGCCGACGTCCTCGCCCATCAGGAACACGCGCGGGTCACTCTGCAGCGCCTCGCGGATCGCCTGCTTCACCGCCTCGCGATAGGTGATGCGCAATGGCTCGATCACGGCGCCGTCTCCGCGTAGACGTGGCGGGCGAGATCCGCGACGGGCTCCCATTCCGCGGCGGACGCGAATTCCACCGCGCCCTCGACCTCGGCGTCCGCCTCGCGCAGCAGCCGCTGGAAGTCGTCCTCGGTCATGAGGCCCGCGGCCTTCAGTTGCGTCGTCAGCCGGATGATCGGGCCGCGCTCGCGCCATGCCTCGACCTCGGCCTTGTCGCGGTAGAGCTGCGCATCGAACATCGAGTGCGCCCTGAACCGGTACGTTCGAAACTCCAGCAGCGCCGGTCCGCCGCCGCCACGCGCGGCATCGGCGGCTTCGCGCACCGCAGCCTCCACTGCGAACACGTCCATGCCGTCCACTGCCGCTGCGCGTACTGCGTAGCCTGCGGCCTTGGCCTGTATGTCGGTCTGCGATTCCGAGCGCGTGAGCGCCGTGCCCATCGCGTAGAGGTTGTTCTCGCAGAGAAACAGCACCGGCAGCTTCCACAGTGCAGCGAGGTTCATGGACTCGTGGAACTCGCCCTCGGCAACCGCGCCTTCACCGAAGAAGCAGGCCGCGAGGTTGCGCGTGCCGCGCATCTGCTCGGCGAGTGCGAGCCCGACCGCGAGCGGCAGGCCGCCGCCCACGATCGCGTTGCCGCCGTAGAACCGTGTCGCGGCATCGAACACGTGCATCGAGCCGCCGCGTCCGCCGCTGCAGCCGCTGCGCTTGCCATACAGTTCCGCCATCAACGGCTTCATCGCGATGCCGCGTGCCAGTGCATGACCGTGCTCGCGATAGGTCGAGAGCACGGCGTCGTCCGGCCCCAGCGCTTCCATCACGCCGACGGCGATCGCCTCCTCGCCGTCGCACAGATGCAGGAATCCCCTGATGTGGCCCGCGCCGTAGAGCTCCGCGCAGTGGTCCTCGAACTGGCGGATGCGCAGCATCTCGCGCAGCAGGTGCAGCCCGCGCTCGCGCGTTGTTCCGGCCGGAAGCGCGCTCATGCGCTTCCCTCCAGCGTCGAGAGGTCGCCCTCGGGCAGGCCAAGCTCACGGGCACGCAGCAGCCGACGCATGATCTTGCCGCTGCGCGTGCGCGGCAGCGCCTCGGCGAATGCGATCTCGCGGGGAGCCACCGCGACGCCCAGCAGCCGGCGCGCGTGGGCCATGAGCTCGCGGCGCAGCGCCTCGCCGGGCTCGTGACCGGCCTTCAGTTCCACGAATGCCTTCACCGCCGCGCCCGCGATCGGATCCGGCACGCCGATGACGCCGACCTGCGACACGGCGGCATGAGTCATGAGCGCGCTCTCGACCTCGAAGGGACTGATCAGGTGCCCGGCGGCCTTGATGACGTCGTCGGCGCGACCGACGAACCAGTAGTAGCCGTCGGTGTCGCGCTTCGCGAGATCCCCCGACAGGTACCAGCCGTCGCGGAAGCACTTGCGGGTACGGGCCTCGTCGTTGAGATACCCGCGGAACATCGAGGGCCAGCCGGGCCGCAATGCGAGTTCGCCGACTTCATCGGCACCTGTGACGACGTCCACGCCGCCATCCTCGCGCGGCCGCACGATGCCGGCCTCGACGCCGGGCACGGGCTTTCCCATCGAGCCCGGCCGCACGGTCATGCACGGGTAGTTCGCGATCATGATGGCGCCCGTCTCGGTCTGCCACCAGTTGTCGTGGAACGGGCGGCCGAAGGCCTCGACGCCCCACACGACGGCCTCGGGATTGAGTGGCTCGCCCACGCTGGCCAGGTGCCGCAACTGCGGATACGTCCGGGAGCGAGCCAGCTCGACGCCGGCCTTCATCAGCATGCGGATCGCGGTGGGCGCCGTGTACCAGACCGTCACGCCCTGCTCCTCGAGGACCGCGTACCAGCGCGGAGCATCGAACTCCTCGCGATCCACCAGCATGGTGACGCCACAGGCGAGCGGCGCGATCACGCCGTAGGAGATACCGGTCACCCAGCCGGGGTCCGCGGTGCACCAGTAGACGTCGCCGTCCTGCAGGTCCAGCACCCAGCGCGCGGTCGCGAGATGCGCGGTGACCGCGGCATGCGCATGCAGCACGCCCTTGGGCAGTCCGGTCGTGCCGCTGGTGAAGTGCAGCAGCGCGTGGTCTTCGGCGCTGGTGGGCACGGTCTCGAATCTCGCCGATGCCTCCGCCACCAGCGCATCGAAATCGAGCGTGCCTTCCGGCGGCTCGCCCGCACCGGGCGTGCGCACCACCAGCACGTGGCGCAGTCCGGGCAGCTCGCCGCGGATCGGCGCGACCTTGCGCCGGTACAGAAGGTCCGTGGTGACCAGCACGCGGGCCGAGCCAAGCGCGAGCCGCGCCTTCACGGGCTCCGGACCAAACGCCGAGAACAGCGGGCAGTAGACGGCCCCGGCCGCGAGCGTGCCGAGCACGGTCGCATAGAGCGGCGGGATGCGGCCCATCAGGCTCGCGACGCACTCGCCGCGCTGCACGCCGAGCCTTGCGAGCACGTTTGCAAGGCGCCGCGCGTCGGCGGCGAGCGAGGCATAGGTGCAGGGGCGCATCGGCGCGTCCTGCGCCAGGAAGCGGATCGCGATGCGATCACCGGCTGTGCCGTCCGCGTGACGGAACACCGCCTCGTGCGCGATGTTGAGCCCGCCGCCCGGCAGCCCAGCGAGCGAGGCGAGCGCCTCACCCCAATGGAAGCTTCCTCGGGCGGACTCGTAGTCCGCGAGGTTCGGTGCGCGCGGCAGCATGTCGCGCGTCTTGACGATGGGCGACCATTCCATGGGCTTCGCCTGGTGTCTGCCGCAGCCGGGTTACCCCACTCTAGACGCGCGGGCGGACGCGGGAAGTCGGGATTACCGCGAACAGGTGTTTCCCCGGATGACCGTAAGCATGAGCCTCTGGTAATCGGAATCGAAAACCCCAAGGCACGCAGACAGCCGTGACCCAAGTGATCCTCCCGCCGGTCGAGCTCGACGTCCGGTCACCCATCTGGGAGCGCGTGTACATGGTCGCGCCGCTGGTGCTGGTGGGCACCCGCGAGCCGGACGGGAGCCACGACCTCGCGCCGAAGCACATGGCGCTGCCGCTCGGTTGGCAGAACTACTTCGGTTTCGTCTGCACGCCACGCCATTCGACCTGGGTCAATGCAACGCGCGAGCGCGCCTTCACCGTGAGCTGGCCGCGGCCCGCGCAGCTGGTGCAGACGAGTCTCGCTGCCACGCCTCGCTGTGCCGACGGCTCCAAGCCGGCATCGGCGCTGCTGCCGACGCGACCGGCGAGTCGCGTGGCGGGCGTGCTGGTCGAGGGCGCCTCGCTCGCACTCGAGTGCGAGCTCGAGCGCCTGGTCGAGGGGTTCGGCGAGAACGGCCTGGTCGTCGGAAGGGTCGTGGCCGCCTGGGCCGACCCGGCCGCGCTGCGCGACGCGGAGCGCGAGCCCGAGGCGGTGCTCGCCGCAGCGCCGGTGCTCGCCTACCTGCACCCGGCCCGCTTCGCCGAGATCAGGAGCGCCTTGTCCTTTCCGTATCCCCAGGACATGCGCAAGTGAGCGCGCTGCCGGACGCGATCGATCCGACACGCGTGCTGCACGAGGTGCGCTGGCGACGTAACCAGTTCCTTTCGCTGCTGGAGACGCTGTGTCGCGCCGAGTCCCCGTCGCTCGACCCGGTCGCGCAGCAGGCCGTGCACGCGGTGCTTGCCGACAACCTCGAGGCGCTGGGCTATGCCGTGCGGCGCATCCCTGCACGCCGCAGCGGCGTGCATCTCGCGGCGCGTCCGCGCAGGCGCCGCCGCCGCGCGCCAGTGCAGCTGATCGTCGGGCACTACGACACGGTCTGGCCGACGGGCACGCTCGCCACCATGCCCTTCGCCATCGAGGGCGACCGCGCACGCGGCCCCGGTGTGTACGACATGAAGGGGGGGCTCGCGCAGATCGTCATCGCGCTTGCAGCCCTGCGTGGGCTCGGAATCGAGCCCGAGGTGATGCCCGTCGTGCTGTTCAACGCCGACGAGGAAGTCGGCAGCCGCGAGTCGGGGCGTCACGTGAGGCGCCTGGCACGCATCGCCGACCGCGCACTGGTGCTCGAACCCTCGCTCGGCGTGGACGGCCGGCTCAAGACCGAGCGCAAGGGCGTCGCGCGCTACACGGTGGTCGTGAAGGGTCGCGCCGCCCACGCGGGTCTCGATCCCACCGCGGGCGCGAGTGCGATCCTCGAGCTGTCGCACGTCATCCAGGCGCTGTTCGCGATGAACGATCCCGCGCGAGGCATCACCGTGAACGTGGGCACCATCGACGGCGGGCTGCGGCCGAACGTCGTCGCGCCCGAGAGCCGGGCGGTCGTGGACGTGCGCACTCGCACGGCAGCGGACGCCGGGCGTGTGGACGAGGCGATACGCGCGTTGCAGCCCGTGACCGCGGGCACGACGCTCGGAATCGAGGGTGGCGTGGGCCGACCACCCCTCGAGCCGACCACCCGCAACCAGGTGCTGTTTGCGACTGCGCGCGCGCTCGGGGCACAGGTCGACCTCGAGCTCTCGGGCGGTCTCGCGGGCGGCGGCTCCGACGGCAGCACGACGAGCCTCTACACCGCGACGCTGGACGGTCTCGGGCCGGTCGGCGACGGAGCGCACGCTGCCCACGAATACCTCGAGATCGGCCCGACGCTCGATCGCGCGGCATTGCTTGCGCTGCTGCTGCTCGCGCCGCCGTGCTGCGGACGGGGACACTGACGTGCGTCGCTACCTGCACGCTTCCGTGACCCGCATCACCGACCTCGAGCACCGGCCGTTCGAGGTGCACGAGCTGCCGCGCGACCGCTGGGAAACCGCGGACTACGTGCTCGCCGAGGTGCTCGGTCCCTCGCACTATCCCTTCGAGATAGCGAACGGGCGGCTCGTGGACGCGGTCGCCGGTGACCTCGTCGTCGGGGCGCTCGGCAGACGTGCGGCGACGCTCGAGGTGGTCGGCGACTGGACCCACACCAACATCAGCGGCGAGATGCACGCGCTCACCGGCGCGGGCCTGTTCGGGCTGGCGACGTCTCTCTCGACATGGCTCAAGCCGCTCACTCCGATCGTCTATCGCGGCCACGTGACGCGCGGTGGGCACAAGCTCAGCATGCGCGATTTCGTCCAGCGACAGGCACCCGGCATGCCCCGCGCGCCAGTGATCCTGCTGGTGGGAACCTCGATGTCCGCCGGGAAGACCACGACGGCGCGCGTGGTCGTACGCATGCTCGCCGACCGCGGCCTCAGGGTGCTCGCCTGCAAGATCACCGGAGCGGCGCGCTACCGTGACATCCTCTCCTGCCTCGACGTGGGCGCCGAGCACGTCCTGGACTTCGTGGACGCGGGGCTGCCCTCCACCGTCTGCGACGAGTCGATCTATGCGCCCGCGCTCGAGCACATGATGTCGCGCATGGCGGCCCTCGATCCCGACGTGATCGTTGCCGAGGCCGGCGCCTCACCGCTCGAGCCTTACAACGGGGCCGAGGCCTACCGTCGGCTGCAGCCGCTGGTGCGGCTCTCGATCCTCTGCGCATCGGACCCGTATGCGGTGCTCGGAGTGCAGTCAGCCTTCGGCATCAAGCCGGACCTCGTGGCCGGACCGGCCGCGAACACGACCGCCGCAGTGGAACTCGTGCAGCGCCTCACCGGCGTGCGCGCCCTGAACCTGCTCGAGCGGGGCGGCGCGGAGGAACTTCGCATGATGCTCGACGAACGGATCATGCGGCCATGTCCACGTTGAATGTGCCACCGGGCAGCGGCGAGGAACGCATTGCTTTCGCGGCATTGCAGGCGCGCCTGCCAGCGCTGTTCCGCGCGGTGTTCGCCGATCCGTCGGCGCCGCGCACCGTGGTCGTGGTGCCAGGGCTCAGCATGGATGGCGAAGTGCTGGAAAGAGTCGTCGGTGGCCGGCACTACGAGGAGCGGCAGCTCGCGATGCTGATGCTGCTCAAGCTGCCCAACACCCGCATCGTCTTTGCGAGCAGCACGCCCATCGCTCCCGCGATCATCGATTACCACCTCGCGCTGCTGCCGGGGGTCGAGCCGGAGGACGCGCGGCGACGACTCTCGCTGCTCGCCGTCGGTGATGCCTCGCCGGAGTCACTTACCCGCAAGATCCTCGACCGCCCGCGCTTCCTGGCACGCCTCCGTGACTCGATCGAGGATCCTGCGCTCGCGCACCTGTCCTGCTTCAACGTGACCCCCGACGAGCTCACGCTGGCAGTGAGGCTCGGCATTCCGCTCTACGGGTGCGATCCGGCGCTGACGGAACTCGGTGGCAAGAGCGGCAGCAGGCAGGCGTTTCGCGAAGCGGGCGTGGCGCTGCCCGAGGGTCGCGAGGACCTCCGCGATGTGGCCGACCTCACGGAGGCGCTGGCCGAGCTCAAGCGCCGGCAGCCGGACCTCGCGCGTGCCGTCGTGAAGCTCAACCACGGTTTCTCCGGCGAAGGCAACGCCGTGTTCTCGTTCACGGGCTGCCCGGACGACGTGCCGGCACGCTGGCTCGCGGCGCACCTGCCGCTCAATCTTGCGATCGAGGCACGTGGCCTCAGCTGGGAGCGTTACGCCGAGAAGCTCGCCGAGCAGGGTGGCATCGTCGAGGCCTGGGTCGTGGGGGAAGGCCTGCGCTCACCGTCGGTGCAGATGCGCATCACGCCGGTGGGCGAGCTTGAGTTCATTTCGACGCACGACCAGATCCTCGGCGGGCCGTCGGGACAGATCTTCCAGGCCTGTACCTTCCCGGCCGATCCGGCCTATGGGCGCGAGGTCCAGTCGCTGGCGCATCGCGTCGGCGAGGTGCTGAAGGCGCGGGGCGTGCTCGGACGCTTCGGCGTCGACTTCGTCTCGGTGCCGCGCGGCGACGGATGGGAACACTTCGCGATCGAGATCAACCTTCGCAAGGGCGGCACCACGCACACTTTCCAGATGCTGCAGTTTCTCACCGGCGGTCGCTACGACCCCCAACGTGCCGGGTTCGTCACGCCGGCGGGCCTCACGCGCTGCTATCTCGCAACCGACAACGTGACGAGCCCGGCCTACCGTCGGCTGACGGCCGACGACCTGTTCGAGATCGCCTCGCAGCGCGGACTGCAATGGGACGCTGAGCAGCAGTGCGGCATCACGTTTGGCCTGATCGGCGCGCTCGCCGAGTGCGGAAAGCTCGGCATGGTGGCTATCGACGAGGACGCCGAGTCGGCGCGACGGCGTTTTCGTCGGGCGGTGGCAGTCCTCGACGAGGAAGCGGCGCGGGAATAAGCCGGGCTACGCGGCGCGCGACACGCGGACGAATGCTGCCTGCGCTTCGCCGAGAGAGACAGCGGACCATCCGGGCAGAATGATCCGCTATCGCTGACGATGGCATCTTACGGATGCGAAGAAGCGCCGACCGTCGCCAGCACCGACAGGTAGCAGTAGACGCCCATGCGCAACTGCGCCAGCAGCAGGTTGCCGTCCGCTGCGGTGCCGCTGACACGGCCCGCGCCGAGTTCGAACATG
>Ga0209254_10001654_pt1 | contig 20124 bp, 16 predicted proteins | sample FrelakmetDIP11DI_FD_187148 | JGI IMG/M metagenome (GOLD analysis project Ga0209254, IMG submission 187148) | Freshwater lake sediment microbial communities from the University of Notre Dame, USA, for methane emissions studies - DIP11 DI (SPAdes)... | ecosystem: Environmental > Aquatic >...
GTTTGATGCTGGGCGAGCCAGGCGGCCACGGCGCCTCCCAGGGAACGCCCGAATACCATGATCCTGGCAGAAGGAATGTTTTGCTCATCGAGCAAATACCGCCACGCCGCCTCCGCATCCCGATAGGTTCCCGCTTCGCTTGGTCTCCCCTGGCTCTGACCATAGCCCCGATAGTCGAAAATAAAGGTGCTCAAACCCAACCGGTGGAACAGCTCGATGGATTCCAGACGATGCGAGATGTTGCCTGCATTCCCATGGCAAAATAAGACCACTCCTCTGGCCGGCACTGCCGGGATGAACCAGCCGTGCAGCTCGATCCCATCAGCCGCTTTGAAGACAACCGCTTGGTAAGAAAGACCTTTCACCCGAGGGGTGGCAGCCAGTTCACGCTCCGGGAAATAAATGAGGCGGGATTGAAGCAAAAATGCGCAGGCGATGATCAAGAGGTAGACAAGCGCTGCTCCGGCCAGCAGCGGCAGCAGCAGCTGAGTGATTTTCTGGAGCATGAGAGACATCGGGGTTGATCTGCTTCAATAGCAGGGTCGGACAACGACAGGCCGCTAGTCCCCCCGTAAAGAGGGCCAGAGCGGATCGAGTATTCTTTGATTTTCCAGCCTGATACAGGCATAGATGGCCTGATTCAAAGGGGTGGCTACGCCGATTTCCTTGCCCAGTTTGACCACCATCCCATTGAGGGCTTCGATTTCCATCGGCCGCCGCCATTCCAGGTCGCGCAGCATGGAACACTTGAATTCCTTCTTGTAGGACTCGCTCAAGGCGACGGCTTCCCGGACAGCGTTTTGGCCGAGGGCAACGCCGTTCTTCCTTGCCAGTTTTTCGACTTCAAGCATAACGTCAATCAGCAGTTCCCGCGTTTCCGATGTCGCCAGGACCTCCCCCAATGGCGCCCGGCATAGGGTGCTGACTCCGTGCACCCCGCAGATAAAAAGGAATTTCTCCCACAAAACGCGCTGGATGTTGTCGGTCAGTTCAGCTTGGATGGATGCCTGCTGAAAGATCTGCAAAATGGCTTGCGGCCGACTGCTGATTTCTTCGGACAGTTCACCAAAGATGATGCGCCCCATCTGGCCGGTGTGCACGACAACCCCGGGGGATTTGATGAAGGATTCAATATAGGTGGTCCCGCCCATAATTCGATCGGAGCCGTAGTGGTTGGTCAGTTTGTCCAGATTATCTATCCCATTCTGCAGGCTCAAAATGACCGTTTCTTCCTCCACCATGGGCTCCATCAGCCGCATGGCGCTCTCCGTATCAAAGGACTTGACGCAAAAGAGCACGAGATCAACCGGCCCGATTTCGTAGGGTTCTGAGGTGGCGTGTATTCTCAACACGAATCGGTCATCATTGGATAAAACCCGGAGACCGTCTTCCTGGATCGCCTGCAAGTGTTTGCCGCGCGCTACAAAATGGATGTCCAGACCAGTGCGTGCCAGGAGGCCACCAAAATATCCTCCCACTCCCCCCGTACCCATCACCCCAATTTTCATGGACAGTGCCTCCCTCTGGACAGTCTGTGCTCGGTACCATCAACACAAGCAGAATGGTCAGTGCCGGTCCGGAACTCCGGGGCATCATGGAGGTGGGCTGCTTCCCCTCCCACCAGTAGGGATAGCTAAAACGGCTGGCGGGCGTGGATCAAGCCATCCTTGCAGCAGTTTTTGAGAATGCCGAACTTCCGGATGCAGACTATTCAGTTTATACTGATAAGGCAAGGCCGCGTCAAACCAAAGTATCACAATCAGGAGTAAAATTTTGTTTTGTGCCGGGCGCCCGGAACCCCTCGCAAGAGACATGCCGGCGGAAAGGTTTTGACAAAGTGCCATGCCCCCGTTAATAAAGCAGAGAATATGAAGTGCGCGAGCCCTTTCCGGTGAGAGGCCTTCGGCGGGTTTCCCCCAAGCATGCCGGGCTGGCTGAGCCATGCCAGCCGATGGAAAGAAGTCTGCAATGAGAAATGTGTTTTCCAATGTCCTGGAATGCATTGGCAATACGCCACTGGTCCGCATCAATCGACTCAACCCCAACCCACGGGTGACCATTTATGCCAAGCTGGAATTCAGAAACCCCGGTGGTTCCATCAAAGATCGCCCGGCTCTGTCCATGATCGAGGCGGCAGAGCGAGAGGGTACGCTCACTCCGGGAAAGATTATCATCGAGGCGACCAGCGGCAATACCGGCATCGGCCTGGCCATTGTCGCCGCGGTAAAGGGATACCGCATGGTGCTCACCATGCCCGAAACCGCCAGCATGGAACGGCAGAAGATCCTGCGGGCGCTCGGAGCGGAACTCCTGCTCACACCGGGCGCTCTGGGAACCGATGGCGCCATCGAAGAGGTCTATCGCTTGGTCCGCGAGAATCCGGATCGCTATTTTCTGGCAGATCAGTTCAATAATCCGGCAAATCCAGCCGCCCATTATCGGTGGACCGGACCCGAGATTTTCGAACAGACTGAGGGAAAAGTGAACGCCGTGGTGACCACTCTGGGAACAACCGGCACGGCGATGGGCATTCTCAAGGCCATGAAGGAGCGCGATCCTAGGATTCAGGTGATCGGTGTCGAACCTTACCCGGGGCACAAAATTCAGGGACTGAAGAACATGAAAGAATCCTATGTCCCGGGAATATTTGACCGCTACGCGTTGGATGACATTGTCTTCGTCAAGGATGAGGAGGCATTTGAGATGGCGCGGCGGCTGGCGCGTGAGGAGGGAATTTTCGCCGGGATGAGCTGCGGGGCCGCAATGGCCGCTGCCGTGAGAATTGCAGCCGCTCGCACCGATGGGACGATCGTCGCGATATTGCCCGATGGCGGGGATCGCTATTTGAGCACCAATCTTTTCACAACGATGCTGGAACCGGACTTCAGGTTCTTCGACTTTCTGCAGCGCCAACTCGTTGACTTCAAACCCGTGCACGAGGGGCAGGTGGGGATCTTTGTCACCGGACCGCGTCTGGGGAGTCCCCTGACCCTGCATGAATCGCGGCGTTTCCTGCTCGCCGATGTGCTGACCCGGTTTCTGCAAGTGAAGGGTTTTTCGGTTAACCAGGTGATCCTCATACCCGATCTGCACAGCCGCACCATTCAAGGCGCCATTGAAGCCAACCAGGATCTGGCAAGCTATGCGCAGCAGCAATGTGATCACTTCGTGAGCGATCTGGACCAGTTGAAAGTCCTGCGGGCACAGCGCTACCCTCGAATCGGCGAGCACATAGAAGCGATCACCGCTTTCAGCAAGACCCTGCTTGGCAAAGGGAGCGCCTACGAGAAACTCCGATCGGTCTATTTCAACATCTCCCAGAGCAGGGACTACGGGGCACTGTCGCGGGTCAACATCAAGAAAATCCGCCTGGGCAGCACGGTCGATCTGGATGCCTACGAAAAACTCAACCCAAGGGATTTTACTCTGCTTAGACGCACCACCCTGGCCGAACTGAAACGCGGCATTTACATCAAAACCGACTGGGGGAATGTTTTGCCCACCTGGCACATTGCGGCAGTCGCGGTAGCGATTCAGCAATTAGGAACCCCGGTGGATATCCAAGTGAGCAGCGTGGACTTTCTCTTTCCTCATCTGGAAAACGTACGGGCCATTAGCGAAGCGCTGACGGGAAAGGCCGGCGCGAATGTCTGGATGCTCTGCGAGCAGACCCAGGCTGACAATAATGCAGCGGAGGCCGGGGAACTGACGGAGGCGGCATCCATCCGCGATCTCCTGGGGGAAGGATTTTCACCGGCGGAACTCCGCTACTGGCTGCTCAACGCCCATTACCGCAAACCGTTTCATGTGAGCCGGACCAGTTTGCGCAACGCCGCCCAGGGTTACCGGCGCATCAGAGAGTTCATTAGCCGTTTGCACCATGTTGTCACAGAGCATGAAAATCATCAGGAGCTTTCCGAGCAGCTCTATGCTCTGGAACAGGGCTTCTTTGCCGCGCTGTCGGAGGACCTGAATATGCCTAGAGCCGTGGCCGGGCTCTTCAAATTCATTCGCCAGGTCAATCCGATAATGGATCGAAACGAAATGTCAGTTTCGCAGAAAGAGCAGATTCTGGAGGCATTCAAGAAACTCGATGCCATTCTGGGGATCTTTGATCTCGATTTGAAACCGTTAAGCGAAGAGGAAAAAAACCTTATTGAGCGGCGTCAGCGGATGCGAGGCGAAAAGAATTGGCAGGAGGCTGACCGGCTGCGCATCGAACTGCAGCAGTGGGGGATTCGCGTGATTGACACAGCTCAAGGGGGGCGTTGGGAGAGATTTGAGGTGCTTGCTCGCCACTGAGACCACGCAGAACGCAGAGTTTGCTCCGCGGTGAACCAAGCAATCACCACGGCCCCCAGTAGTAAGGCGGCCCCCACGGATAGGGCGAATACATATAAGGGGAACGGTGCCAGGGATCATACCAGCCCCAATAGGGAGGATAATAGGGGGCCCCATAATAGACATCCTTCGGCCAGAGATACAATTGCTGCGCATCGATGACCGGATAGTTGTAGGTCCCACTCCCCAGTTCTCGCTGCTGGCTTCCCGCAACAGCACCCCCCACGGTGACCCTGCGATCCTTGCTGTAGATGGCAGGATCGAGAAATCGCGTGCTCCGAATCAGGAAGCGCCCCTGAGAGAGTTCCAGGGAATCGGGTTGGTCCCGATAGCCAAGAGGCGCCTGGAGCACGGTCAGCAGAGTGGCGTCCGGCGTGTTTTCCGTTTCCAGAAGGTACCCGCCCAGGAGCACCAGTCGCCCCCGATAGAAATCGGGGTTCTGTGCCAGGTGCTCAAAAGGAATAGGCGTTCCCACCTGCTCTCTGAATTGCTGGGAGATAACAGGTGCACAGCCGGCGCCCACCAGGCAAATCCAGAGAACAACCATGCAGCGAACGATTGCTTGCGACATCCCCACGCTCCGTGAGCACAATCCTCTATGAAGACTCAGCTTCCAGGAATTCCCAGACGGTGTCGGCCAGACCTACAGAGTGCGTCGCTTCAAACAGGCGAACCGCCTCCTCGTAGGCATGATCGGAGATACGCGCTTTGCAAGCCAGCGGGATGGCGTTCAGCTGTGCGGTAAACGCCTTGTTCACATTTTTAATATTTCCTCCGGTATTGCCGGTTTCCACCGCCCAGGCGCAGATCTCCCGCCACAGTTCGTCGGGAAGCCCGCGATAGGAGGGCTTGATGTAATCGCGCGATTCCGTCGTGATGGCGTTCCCGCTCTGGTTCATGGCCAGTCCGAAGGAGATGTTTTGCCACAACGTCCCGACATTGCCCTTACGGATGCCATATTGAATGAAGGAACTGATCTTTTCCAGCGACGTTCCGGTAATGCCGTGCTGGGCGATGTCCACCGACCAGGGTTGTATGGCGTTCCAGATTTCCCGGGTCAGATCCAGCTGAATCCCTTCATGGGCGACGCCAAAATAGGTGCCGTGAATGGAACCGTTGTTGATGGCCAGAAGATCGGGATGAACCGATCTTTTCACCAGTTCTCGAACAAACCACTGCGCCTCATCGGGGCGTGTGAAACCTTCCGCATTCCCGCTTTTGGCGCCGATTTCACCGAGTTCCACTTCCAGGCTCAAATTCGCCTGCACCACGGGCTGCGCCAAATCGACCGTAGCGGCGAGATTCTGTTCATTCTCCATGTGCGAGGCATCGATGGCAAACGAGGTGAAGCCGGCTTCCATCTGCGCGGCCATCAGGTTGCGCACGCCTTCGATTTCTTCCGGTTTCTTGACCGTCAGATGATCCGCATGGATGGCGAAGGGAACTTCCGTATTCCCCAGTCTTTCGTTCTCCTGGACGATGAATTCGACGAAGCTGGCGGGGGTGAATTCGGTGTAACTCATTTCCGATTTGGCAATTTCATACATGACCGGCGCCCGGGTTGCCATAGAGGCGCGAACAATGCCTTCCACCGGCAGGCGGCAGCGAATGTTGGTTGCCATGATCATACCATTGCCTTTTCTTGCCGCCTTAATGAGATATTTGCCGTTCACCAGGGGAATCAAACTCCCTGAAAAACGCCTTTTCACATTGAATGGTCGTAAATCTGCTTTCTGCTTGGCCATCTGTCACCTCCTGGTTGAAGGGTAGAGTGAGTGCGTAGACAAGGCATCACTTTCAGAGCGGAATTTGAATACTCATGTCATTGTTTCTTTATAGGGGATTCGGGCGTGAAGTTCAAGGCACAAAGATCTGAAATCGGCTGGATCTGCTACCGGCCAACCAAACATCTTCTCTTCGCGGTCATGAGAAATCATATCTCTTCAGGCATGAAATGCAATTTCCCTTGCCACTTCTCCCCGAAATCGTTATGGTGCTTGGCGTGAGACAGGCTGTGCCGGTTTTTTGAGGTTTTTTCACGGAACCATTTGGATGGGTGACAAACAAGGGTCACGAGAAGGGGAATAACGCTTTGACGAGGGTGGGATCGCGCCAATATTATCGGCCCGTGCTTCTGATTTTGGCCGTGTTGCTGGGGGGAATGCTGGCCGGTGCTGACCTTGCTCATGTCACAGGCGCCGAAGGGGAACCGGCCGCAGTGGTCAAGCGCTATCGCTACAGTTTCAATGAACCCGTGATGACCGTTGTCGGGGCGCCCGCCGTGCATGCCTTGGACTCCGGAGAAACGCTGCTCGACGTCGCCCGAAACTACGGGTTGGGATACAATGAAATCGCGCTCTTTTACCCCAAGCTCGACCCTTGGATACCACCCGTCAGCAGAACTCTATTGATCCCGTCGCAATGGGTCTTGCCGCCGACCCGCCACGAAGAACTGCTTATCAACGTGGCGGAGCTGCGATTATACTACTTCGACAAGGCGTCCGGCACGGTGCAAACTTATCCTATCGGCATCGGCGACGAAGGGTGGGAAACCCCACTCGGGACATTCAGCATCGTCGAGAAACGCCCCAACCCTGCCTGGTATGTACCCGCCTCGCTTCAGGAGAAATACGGCATGGCCGTGATGCCGCCGGGTCCGGAAAACCCCCTGGGAGAGTACATGATGAAATTCTCCGCAGGAGCTTATGGGATTCATGGAACCGCATTGCCCTGGGGAGTGGGGCGACTGGTCAGCCACGGCTGCATTCGCATGTATCCCGAACACGTTCGCCTGCTCTATCCTCAGGTGCGGATGGGAGCGCGGCTTGAAATCATCTATGAACCCATCAAGCTGGGTCGGCAGGGCGGCCAGATTTTCGTGGAAGTCCACCCCGATGTGTATCAGAAGATTCCCGATTTTTCGCGCTACGCTCAGGAGAAACTCCAGGCCGCCGGTTGGGCGGATCAAGTGGACAAGACCCGTTTCTTGATGGCTGTTCGACTGCAGAACGGAGCCCCTATCAATATCACCAAGAGCAGCACTCCGGCGGGAATCACCTCCGCCGCCAAAGGCTTGTAGTAGGGCCGGCGCGGCAAAGACAACCGACAGAATGCTAAATTTGGGCCGACGATGATTTGATGATTCAAAAATCGCTTGACTTCTTCCGGGATGCAATATACGGTAATTTCACTTTTGCCATATGCAGCAAGGTTTTTCGAGGGGACTGCGTTTTGCCTGGGCAGAGCGCGAGGGCTTTTTTTCCATACGGTGCGTTTTGTAATATTCAAAAATGCCACATTGTGACAGATTCTAAAGGGGGTGTAAGCGGGAACGGTTCTTTTAGAATGGATGAAGATCGGGTTTGTCGGAGTTGAAATCGGAGTGTAAACGAGTCAACACAAAGTCTAAGGTTCTCAACAAAAGGAGGAAAGAGGAATGAAAAGAATTCTAGCTGTTTTATTTGTGATCGCATTGGCTTTTACCATGATTTCCGGTTGTGCCAGCAGCAAGGCGGCCGAAGAGAGGTGTGCGAAGGCGCAAGACGCATGTGCGGCGATGGAGCAGAAATGTACGGCCAGCGCCACGGCCGCTGCTAACAGCGCACGCCAGGCCGCGGATTCCGCTGCCAAAGCTGAAGCCATGGCCAACAAGTGTGAATCGATTTTCATGAAACACATGAAGAAGTAACTGGTCTTCAATGCAATTCGAAAAGGCCGGCCCCCGCAATGAAGGCCGGCCTTTTCTTTTGCTCTTCGCCCTGCCCTGTTCACCGCACACCATCTGCACTGGTAGAGAACTGTTCACACTTTGCCAAAAACAAATTTACCTATCATTTCTTCGATATCCAGAGGCGGTTGGGTATCCATAATTTTTCCACCGTTTTTGATGTATTGTTCAGCAGCGCCGGGGGAGACAGCCAGATACTTATCACCAATGATGCCCATGGTCTTAATGCTGGCAATGACGTCCTCTTCCAGTTTCACATCCTTGTGGATGGTCAGCGTCACCAGGGCCTGTCCGTCTTTCAGCCGGATATTCTCCACCTGCCCGATTGTGACCCCGGCCATGGAGACGGTGGCTTTGTTCTTCAATCCGCCCACATTGGAAAAAGTCGCATAGACAATGTAGTCTGAACTACCCCACAATTTGATCTCCCCCAACTTGAGGGAGAGATAGGCCAAGCAACCCAGGCCAATCAGCAAGAACAACCCAACCGCAATTTCCAGTTTCCTGTTTTCCATCTTGTTTCACCTCAGTTGCTGCCAGATATCTGATTGCTTGCCTGTTCTTCCGGCGACTTACCTTGCGCTTGTCATTCCCGCGAAAGCAAGCATCCAGATTTGTCAAGCTTTCTGGACCCTCGCCTGCGCGAGGGTGACGATGAGAGGGACTTCTTGGACAACCTCTTAGAGGAGGACCGAAGTGGCAACGTAATCCGCAACCAGAATGGCCACTGACGAGAGCACCACCGCTTCAGTGGTTGCTCTGCTCACTTCCTCCGGGCCGAAACTGCCTTTGTCCACCCCCGCGTAATAGCCTTTATAGGTACTGATCCAAATCATCAAAACGGCGAAACAAACCGATTTGACAATTCCCATGTAAACGTCCTTCCATTCAACGCTCTTTTCCAGGCCGTCCCAGTAGGCGCCCTGGTTGATGCCAAGCAGTCCCACGCCGACCAGGTGACCGCCAATAATGCCAACGACGTCAAAGATAGCGGTCAACAGTGGCAATGCCACCAGTGCTGCGAGCAGTCTCGGCGCCACCAGGTAGGAAAACGGATCGATGGCCATGCATTCCAAGGCATCGATCTGCTCTTCAATCCGCATGATACCGATTTCTGCGCACATGGCGGAACCAGCCCGACCGGTGACCATCAGTGCGGCCAGCACGGGACCCAGTTCCCGAATCAGGCTGAGGGCCACCGCAGAACCCAACAGCCCTTCAGAACCGAACTTGGACAAAGTGTAGTAACCTTGCAAGCCCAGCACCATGCCGGTAAAAATGGCCACGAAGGAAATCACAAAGAGCGATTTGCTGCCGATGAATTGGGCTTGTTTCATCACCGGCCAAAACTTCCCTGGACGCCGGAAGATTCCCCGCACCATGTGCAGGAAAAAAAAGCCGAGGCGACCCAGGTTGGCGAGTTTTCGCAAAGCCAATGCGCCGAGAGCCCGAATCATTTCGAGCATGTCCCTACCTTCCCCCACGCCGCTATCGCGTCATGCCGAGTCCTTGCCACGAGTACATCCCCCGGGGATTCTCCGTATGCGCCAAAACCATGCAAAAGCCGCCTCATGCCGACATGTCCATAAGCGAGGCAAGGTAGGCCTCGGTGTCCAACTGTTGCTGATCGGCTCTTCTATGCAGAAACTGGACCACGCGCTCGTCTTTGCTGCCCTGGACCTCTTTTGGAGACCCCGCCACCAGAGTTCGACCTTTATCCATGACAATTATTTGATCGGCGATCTGAAAGGCGCTTTCCAGTTCGTGAGTCACCACAACGATGGTCATGCCCAGAGTATCCCTGAGCTCTAGAATCAGGTCATCCAAACCAGCAGCGGTGATGGGGTCGAGACCAGACGACGGTTCGTCCACAAACAGGATTTCAGGGTCCATCGCCAGAGCGCGGGCCAGTCCGGCACGCTTGCGCATCCCACCACTCAGTTGTGAAGGCATGTAAAATCCGAAGTCCGAAAGACCCACCAGGTGTAGCTTGATTTGTGCAATGATCCGCATCGTCTCGGGAGAGAGACGAGTGTGCACTTTTAGCGGCACAATGATATTTTCCGCCACGCTAAGAGAGTTGAACAGGGCGCCACTTTGGAACAGAACCCCTATGCGCCGGCGATAAGTCTGCAACCCCCGCGCATCGAGACCCAGCAGATCACCGCCGTCTATCAGGATCTGGCCGGAATAAGCCCACTTCAAGCCAATCAAATGGCGCAACAAGGTGCTCTTCCCGCAGCCGCTGACGCCCATAATCACGGTGATTTGATGGCGCGGGATGGTGAAATTGATGTCAAACAGGACCTGCCGGTCGCCGTAATAACTGTTCAACCCGCGCACTTCAATAAGGTATTCGTCTCGCATGGTGCTCATCCATCAAGCAATGCAGGGTTGGCAGTCAGGTTAGTTGAGCCAGCCGTCTCTGCCAGTTTGCCTTCGGCTCTCTCTGCGGTTCAGCCTGCTGCCTCGACACTTTGCCCCTCGGACGCCAGAGCCGCATCCACAGTATCAAAGACCGCAAAAATCCGATCCAGGCGTGCCAGTTGCATAACCCGCCGAAACCTCTCACTCAGACCGCTCAGTCTCAGTTTTCCGTGTCGGGAATTCAAGGTGCGCAATACTTCCACCAGGGTGGCAATCCCTGCGGTATCGATTGAGGAGAGTTCCGACAGGTTGATAATCAGCACTACCTTGTCCTTTTTGCTGAGCTTGAGCAATTTTTTACCCAGTGAAGGAGCGGAGTCGAGGGTGAAATCACCCCGCAATGCAACCACCGCGGTGGCTGGCTGAACCCATTGGACGTCCAGGGTTGCTGCTTCCATGGTTCTCGGTCTTTCTTTATCATTTCCGCGTTGCTTGCGACCGGGCTAGGTTATTGGCTCTTGGATATCAAAACCCCCTGCCGCAGCGTTGGAGCGTTTCATGAACTATGTCTTTTAGTTAACCCGCAGACATCGGTCAAGTTCATTCTCGATTCCAGACTTCATGGAATTCTCCCACATCTCGTCTTTTTCCCGTCTCCGGTTTTGCACTATGCACTGCATCACATTCCACAGGCATGCTCTCAGCCGTGTGGGTTGACACTTCAGGGCGAACCAATTACATTTTTATAGGAGGTCAGTACAAGATCTCCATCTGCAAAGAGCTAATGCCTTGGAAATGGGCAACTCAGAAAAGAGGAGGTTGGCTATGGCATTACCGGTTATTCGCAGAAGTCGCAGACCGGGGTGGATGACACCTTTCGGCGAAGAGGGATTTGGGGACCTGTTCTTTGATCGCCTGTGGAATGAGTGGACTCGATGGCAGGGAGAGGAACTGGTGCCTACCTTCAATTTCTATGAAAAGGAAGGCAAGTATTACATCACTGCAGAGATCCCCGGAGTTGACAAGGAAGATATCTCTGTCTCCCTGGAGAACAACGTACTCACCATCAGTGGCAAGAAAGAGTCCAGCAAAGAGGAAGAAGGGGTGCGCTACTACCTGAAGGAATCGAGGTACGGTTCCTTTTCGAGAAGTGTCCGTCTGCCAGGGGAGGTCTCGGAAGAAGATATCGAAGCGAGTTACAAGGACGGGATCCTCACGTTGGTGGCACGCCAAGCTAAAGAACCCAAGACGAAGAAGATTGAGATCAAGGCCTGAGATGCCTGGGAGCCCCGTGAGCACCGCCAGCATTTCTACCAGGGCTTTTGGCAGATCGGCCCAGACTGTGAGTATCGTGGGATTGGGAGGAGAGGGGATCCTGCGCACTCACGGTCAGGAAAATCGCGCCGTCGCGGTTATCCAGGAAGCCATAGACAGCGGGATTTGCTATTTCGACTGCGCTCGGGCTTATGCAGGCAGCGAGGGTTACTACGGTCTTATCTGGCCAGAGCGACCAGCCGACCGTTCCAGAATTTTTCAGACCAGCAAGTCCGCCATGCGCGACAAAGCCGGCGCCCTTGCCGATCTCGACCGCACTCTAAAAACCATGGGCATCGATCATCTCGACCTTTGGCAGATCCATGATGTTCGAACCGAAGAAGATTTAAGCGCGATCGCCGGCCCAAAGGGTGCTCTGGAAGCTTTCCTGGAAGCCAAGGCTACCGGCAAAGCCCGCTTTATTGGCGTCACCGGTCATCATGATCCGTTCATCCTGACCCGGGCCGTTCGCGAATGGCCGGTCGACGCGGTGCTGATGCCGGTGAACCCGATTGAAGTTATTCTTGGGGGGTTTCTCGATGAAACCCTGGCCGCCGCGAACGAGAAAGGGCTCGCCGTTATCGGAATGAAGGTGCTTGGCGCATCCCGATATCTTTCCCCCCGTGCAGGACTCACTGCCGAGCGGCTCATCCGTTTCGCGCTGTCCCAACCTATCACCACAGCCATCGTGGGCTGTTCCACAGCGGAAGAAGTCAAGACCCTGGCCGGCATCGGAAAAACCTTCCATCCACTCACCAACGATGAACATCATGAAATCGTTAAACTTTTTCGCCCCTATGCCAGGCAGCTTGCCTATTACCGTGGCGCGATCTAATACTCAAAATCAATTTGCAGTTCCTCGCCAAGATCGAATCCTTCATATTCCGCATACCCTTGGTCCAGAGCAACCGATATGGGAAGCTGCTTGCGCGTCGGACCCCAATGTTGAATCGGACCGGGACTGGAAAAGAGATCTTCTCGTGCCCATCGCTCACGGTGCTGAGCGAAAAATGTAAATGCCGCTGAAGAAGTGGAGACCAGCGACTTTTCGATAACCAGCTCTTCCTTGCCCTTCCTGAGCTCGCAGGTGATGAGTCCGGACAGGGGTATGGCGAGAACCCGGCCGCCCTTATCCAGATCGGTAATGGCCGCCATGTACCCGGTCTTCTCGGCCAGCACCAGGGAACCGGCCGCCAGACCCAGAGCAAAGGCAAAGGTCTGGTCAAATGCCGCCGGTTTGGCACTGCGCCCTTCATAGCCAAAGAAATGGGCCTGGGTGGCCAGGGTCACGCTCTTAAACCGTTCGATCTGCTCCGGGGTGGCATCAATCTTACCTTTCTCTCTCCCAAAATACTTGTCCGTATGCCGTTTCATCTGGGACATCTTGTATCTGACCTTTTCGATGAGAAGCTTCTCCGTTTCGATGAGTGAGACCTTAACATTCCCATGATCGTCGCGGTCCAGGATGAGCATCTCTTCAATTTCCTCGGGTAGCGAAGCCATGAGCTGGGCTGATTGTGGAGAGAGCAACGGGTAAATATATTCTTGCTTATTTTTCAGCGTTGGAAGGTCCTGGATATCAGAATGGTATTCGGCAAGAATATAGTTTAACTCTTTGATTAATATACGCATTTCAGGAATAAACTCAATTAATCCTTCAGGAACCAAAATGACGCCGTGATTCACTCCTTTCAATCGCCTTTGCGTAATAACATTTACGATATGGTCAACGACCTGCTCCAGAGACATATTCTTTTCGGCAATTTCTTCAGATATCAATGCCACTGCAGGTTTTGTCTGTAAAGCAACCTCCAGAGTAATCTTGCTCGCTGTTCTTCCCATCAGCTTGACAAAATGCCAGTACTTAACAGCCGACGCGGCATCCTGAGTCAAATTCCCCACCAGCTCCGAATAGGTTTTTGTGGCCGTGTCAAAACCGAATGAAATGGGCAGAAGCTTTCCGGCTGACATGTCTCCGTCGATGGTCTTCGGAACACCGATAATGCTGCATTGGATGTTATTTTCCAGCAAATATTCTGCAATCAGAGCAGCATTGGTGTTGGAATCATCTCCACCAACCACGATGATACCATTCAGACCATTCTTCAGGACCGTGTCTTTTACTCTTGCAAACTGCTCAGGTGCCTTAATTTTCGTCCGGTCAGTTCCCAGGAGATCAAACCCCCCGGTATTCAGTATGGATTCGGTGTCTTGTGCCGTTATTTCGAACAAATCGTCATTGAGCAATCCCCTGGGACCTTTCCTGACACCGAGCAGGGTGTTACCGGGCCCGAGAACCGCTTTGATGCCGGCCAGAACGTTATGCCCACCCGCAGCCGGCCCGCCGGAGAACAGCACCGCCACCCTTTTCCCGTTCACGCGCCTCGGGCTCGCCGAGCGGACTCCTTCCAAAACGATGTTCTGGTTCTGAGCAATCGATCTCGGGAACGAGGCCATCACTCTCTCGTGGTGCTCACCAGTCAGTCGGATGTCCGAAGGTTTAAAGGTTGCCGGCATGATTTTCCTGTCTTCGCCAGCAAACACGGAGCACACCGATATGGGCAGTTTCCTGACTGCCGCTTCGAAAAGGGAACGCCTGTTTTCGGTTTCCTTGATTCTGGATATCAAAGCAGGCGATTCATTTGTGGGTGATGCCATTGTTTCTACCTCCTGGTAAGAAATCTTTCGCGGATTCGCTATCAGATAAGGCTCAATACTCCCACCCATAACCATTACTTGACTTGGTATGCGCAGCATGGGGAAGGTTCAAGACAGGCTCCAGCTTAACAGTGAGAAATCCTTCGCTCACCTGCAACCGACAAGATTGCAGACGTTAACAGATGCTCGGCGGCCAATCAAGGGAAAAGCATCTTTCCTCACGGCTTCTCCTGTTCTGCCATAAGGCTTCGCCGTTGGCCTGCATGGTGATCACTTGCCGTAGGTTCCGTTTGCATTACTCATTGAGCTGTATTACACAGCACGATCAAATGGATCGGGCATCTGCTGCTGTCTCATCATGGCACTTGAACGGATAAACGCCCGCGCTCGAAGATAGAGGAAACGGGGATGATGTCGTTTTGGACGCGCCGTCAGAAAATGGGATGGGCAGCGCTGTTGATGGGAATGAGCGTGCTTCTCTCCCGCTTCATGGGTTTGTTCCGCGACAAGGTCATCTCCTATTTGTTCGGCGCCACCCAGGAGTCGGATCTCTATTTTGCCGCCTTCGTCATCCCGGATTTCATTAATTACCTGCTCGCCGGGGGGTATTTTTCCATTACCCTCATTCCTCTGCTGACTGATTACTTCAGGGAGGGCGAGGAGAGCGGCTGGCAGTTTTTTTCCTGCATTTTTACCTGGGTGACTCTTGCCATCACCGGCCTAACCATCCTGAGTGCGGTGTTTGCCCCGCGCCTGGCGCAGATTGCAGCTCCAGGCCTCAATCCCGAAGCGTGGGGACGTCTGGCCTATTTTCTGCGCATTATCCTGCCGGCACAGATTTGCTTCCTGCTGGGTTCCTGTCTGATGGCGCTGCTATACCTGCGCAAGCAATTTTTCGTCCCGGCCTTGGTTCCCATCATTTACAATCTCGCCATCATAGCCGGCGGGGTGCTGCTGCGAGCGGGCGGCATGGAAGGATTTTGCTGGGGAGTCCTGGTGGGGGCCTTTCTCGGAAACCTGTGCCTGCCCTATTTGGCCCTGCGACAGGGCGGTGATCTGCAACTTCGTTTCGCTTTGCGTCACCCCGGCCTGAAACGCTTCGCCGTGCTGGCTTTGCCGCTCATGATCGGACAATCCATCGTGGTACTGGATGAGCAGCTGGTGCGCATCTTTGGATCTCTGGCCGGCACCGGCGCCATCAGCTGGCTCAACTATGCGAGGCGCATCATGCTGGTTCCGGTGGGCATTGTGGCCCAGGCCGCAGGCGTTGCCTCCTACCCTTTTCTGGCAGATCTGGTGGCACGCAAGGAATTCCAACAGTTCAACCGGACCCTCAACATCACCTTGCGCAACACATTGCTCTTGCTGATCCCACTTTCGCTGTGGATGATCGTGATCGCCAAACCCACCGTGCTGGTGATTTTTCAGCAGGGCCACTTCGGCGTGGAAGACACCCGTCAAACAGCATTGATGCTAAGGGTTTTTCTGGCTGCCGTATTTTGCTGGGGCTTCCAGCAGATCCTGGGCCGGGCCTTTTATGCGCACCAGGATACTCTCACCCCTGCGTTGTTGGGGACCGTTACCACGCTGGCTTCCATTCCAATGTTCTATTTCGCCGCCCATTCCCTGCAGAGCACTGGCGTGGCTCTAGCCAGTGCTCTTTCCATCGCGCTCTATAGCGTGGTTCTCAGTCTCTGGTGGGGACACCGCTTTAGCAAGGAAGCGTTTGCAGGACTTGGTAAAGCTATCTTCCAGGTGACCGCGCTTTCGCTGGCCGCGGCTCTTCCCGCAGTCGCCATTACTGAATACGGATTCACCGGCTGGCAAGCCCACCCCTACCTGGCAGCTCTCCTTGCGATAGCGATTAGCGGGCTGTGCTTTTTCCTGGTCTTTGGATTGCTGTCCGGCGTTTTGGTCCCGTCCCTGGTGAGGCCCTTCCTCGAGAAGACCGGGCCTCTCGGGCGCCGATTCCTGCGCTGAGTACGGTTCGCGACTGATCAAACCAGATGGGTGTCTGAGTCGCTGGAAGAGCCGTTCGAGATACGGGCTGAAAGGTTAGTCTCTGGCCAAAATCCTGCATCGCAACATCCTGGTACGGCACGGCATAATTGCGGTAACGGTTTCAGAAGATGCTGGATGCTGGATGCTGGATACTGACTGCAAGATAATCAAACCGATCTGAGACGGCGTGCTTCCCCCATTCCAGAATCCAGTATCCGGCATCCAGCATCACCTCCGAATGCGTTCATCATTTCTGCCGGAGAGTACTAGCGTTGCAGCAATGATTCAGGCCGAGTCCTTCGGCGTCAGCGGGAATGCTTGAGTTTGGATGGGAGTCGCCAGGACTTTGTCCACCCGATTTCCATCCATATCCAGCACCTCCAGGCGGAGATCATCCCATTCAAAGTATTGGCCGGGAGAGGGAATGCGCTCCATACGCATCATTACAAATCCCCCCAGAGTCTGATACTCATCGGTTTCCTCACCCGGTAACTTGCTGACGCCGAAGATTTCCTTGAACTCGTCAATGGGCAGCATTCCGTCTAACAACCACGATCCATCCTCGCGCTGGACCGCCTGGGGTTGGCACAGTTCATCATGGGTTGGAATGTCTCCGACTATGGCTTCCAAGATGTCGTTAAGAGTGACCAATCCCTGAATATGCCCATATTCGTCAATTACCAGCGTGACCGTGGTGGCCGACTGTTTGAACATTTCAAGCGCCTTCAGGGCGCGCATACTTTCCGGTACAAACACGGGGGGGCGCAGATTCACCTGCAAATCCAGGGGCAAACCCAGCAGACTGCGGACCAGCAAGTCTTTCACATGCACGACTCCCAGCACATTGTCACGGCTTCCCTGATACACCGGAAAGCGTGAGTGAATACTCTCGCTGATCTCTGCCTGGATATCCGCTGGCGGATCGTCAAGGTTGAGCCAGACGATTTTAGTTCGCGGCGTCATGAGCGCACTGACGCGTCGGCCTCCGAGGCGGAACACCCTTTCCACCATGTCCTGCTCCGCCTCCTCGAACATGCCTGCTTGTGTTCCCTGTTCCATCAATACTTTGATCTCCTCCTCGGTGACCGGCGATTCTGCAGCAGGTTGTACGCCGAGCGCGCGCAGCACCAGTTCCGTGGAGAGACTCAGCAGATGCACGACCGGCGCGGCAAGCTTGGACATCAATCTGATGGGGACGCCCACGGTGGTGGCGACACGCTCGGGGTTGTTCAGAGCCAGCCGCTTGGGCACCAGTTCCCCAATGATCAGCGAAAAGTAGGTAATGGCCAACACCACCACCCCGAGACCGATGGCATGGCTATAGGGGTTTAGCAGTTCAATAGTCTCCAGTCGGAGCGCCAGATCGTTGGCCAAAGTCGCTCCACCGAATGCTCCCGCCAGCGTGCTGATCAGGGTTATCCCGACCTGAATGGTGCCCAGGAAACGGTTGGGCGCGTTCGCCAACTCCAGAGCGACACCGGCCCTCGAGTTTCCCTCTAAGGCCCACTGTGCAAGCCGAACTTTCCGGGCGGAGAGAATGGCAATCTCAGCCATGGAGAAGACACCGTTGGCGACTATCAGCAGGAAAAGAAATGTGATTTCAAACAGCACGGGGGACATGTCTTGAATCCTTCATAGGCCTGGCGAAGTGATCGTATGTTTGCAAATCGCTAAGGGTAGATCGCGCCTGAGTTCATGGCGGAAATCCTGGCTTCCGGCGGGCGCGAAAAATGTTGCAGGATTATCCCAAAAAAGCAGCCCTTTCATGCGGCTCACCGGTCGAAGGCTCGTGCCTTCGGAAAATCCGACCGGGACCAGTAGCAGCGAGAGAAGATAAGGTTAGGGACGGCATAGAGAAATGGAGAGAACCATGCGAAGAACAATCGACTGGTCGGCAAAGCGGTTCCACACTTTGAGGAAAGGTAATCTTCATGAGAGCCTTTGGCAAAAGCCCCTCAGCGTGATTCACGCGTCAACGGGAATCCATCCCGGCGCTGGCGGGATTTTAAGACCTGATGGCCCCTCCGCTTTGGCGATGACGAGAAGTTTGTTTAGTATTGCAGGAACCTCAAGAATCAGCCTACTTAGTGGCCTCATAGATGCAAAGTGGGGGTATATTCACAAACTCATACTGAACACGGACTTTACGGAAAAACCGCTCCAGATACACTTTAAGATCCTTGGAAGTCTGGAAGATCGTTTGGTAGGCGATAAACCTACCGCCTTCCCTCAGCGCGTTGCGCGTATTATAGAGGATTCTGCATTTTACCTCCTCCGACAACCACAGAAAGGGAATACCGGAGATGACGTAGTCCGCCTGCAATTCACAGCAGTTCTTCAAGGTTCCCAGCACATTTTCCGCGCTTTCGTTGAATATGGCAACTCGCGGATCGCGAAAGCTGCTTTTCAGTATGGAGTCGAAGTGCTTGTTGCGTTCAATGACAATCAGCCGTGAATCAGCTCCCATGTTTTTCAGGAGATATTGGGTAAACACACCGGTACCGGCGCCATACTCTACGATGACATTTCGCTTCCGAAAATCGATCTGATCACAGACCCTTTTCACACCAAATGGAGAAGTCGGCGTTATCGAAGCAACGTACTTATCCTTCATGAAATTTTTCATGTAAACGAGGGTGTTCATACTGGTTTGCTCCTGTAATGAGAAAATGCCGCCATCATCATTTGCTGAAGCGGGATAATCCAATCTCTTCCAGACATGTCTTTTCGCTGTTTTAAGAGCGACGCCACACATCGCAGATGGGTCATTGTGAACCATTCATTGTTCGCTGTTGATTTACGATCTACAATGTTATCTTGTAGCATCAATCGACAATTTGGCCAAGGGTAATTCTCGCTGACTAATTTTGAATGGCTTTCTCCTCTGCCGCTCTGAGAGTGCTTCCAGCAAGCCAAAAAAACCGTGGCCAGGATTATCCCGACGGGATTCCATCAACCCAATCGGTAGAGTGCAGCGTGGTTGCAGGGGGCTTTTCAAGCGCAGGAGAGCACAAGGGTAGCGTTCCTGTGTGGTGCTTGAGCCAATCGTTGTTCGCAGTGAACTGCCGGCTTCTGTGGTCTAAAGACCGCCGGGCATAATGAGGGAGGCGCACCGTTCTTGGGAACCATCCGCTCAACTACAAATCGGGAGGTTGAAACGAATTCAGGACCGTCTGGTTCTCGGGGATCAGGAGTTTGCCTTCTTTGAGAAGCGTGCGGGCTTTCTGTATGTGTTGAAGCTCTTGGGCAGTAAACAGTTCTCGCGAATATTTCATGTCGGTAATGTCAATGGCGCCGTCAGGAGCCCCCAACCAGTGATGCCCAGCTTTGAATTCCCCCTTTGCAATGCCACGAAGTGCTGAATAAATCGCCAAATCCATGCGCTTCAATGTGCTGGTGAGGATCTTCCCGGGAAGGTCGGCACCCTGGTCGAGATCGTCGGCGATCAAATAGACTCCCTCCTGGTCTCTTACTGCCTGCGTCACACCCACTCCGGTATTTCCAGCGACCCGGAAAATCACATCCACATATCGGTGGGCCAAAGCCTGAGCCAGTGACTTCCCCTTCACCGGATCGTCGAAGGAACCCGCCGAAACAACAATGATTTCCACCGGCCTCTGACGCAGCTTTTCGGCAGTTTTGATTCCCGCGCGAAAACCGCTCACATAGGCTTCCACCGGCGGGATATCCATGCCGCTGACAACCCCCACTTTGAG
>Ga0209254_10001655_pt1 | contig 20116 bp, 17 predicted proteins | sample FrelakmetDIP11DI_FD_187148 | JGI IMG/M metagenome (GOLD analysis project Ga0209254, IMG submission 187148) | Freshwater lake sediment microbial communities from the University of Notre Dame, USA, for methane emissions studies - DIP11 DI (SPAdes)... | ecosystem: Environmental > Aquatic >...
GCACGCGACGATCGCCCACGGCGAGAAGATGCTGGCGCACATCCGGTACTTCGAGTCCCTGCCGCTGGCGCCATACCCTGAAGCGACCTTTGCATCGCGCGCTGACGCGCGGACATGGATCGCCAGCAATCCGAGGCCCGCGTGGCGCAGTGCCGCGCCCGCTGTGTCCGCGGTGGCGATGCCGCGAGTGTGAGGGCGGCGCGGAACTGCGCGGTGAGCGGCGTCGGCTCTCGTCGGATCGCCTGGTCCGCGACGTCGCCAGGAACGCAATGTTCTGGCCGGTAGGCGCGTCCTAAATGGCCGCGCGCAGGCGAGTCAGGTCGGCCGGCTTCGAATTGACCCAGCCGAGGTAGAGCGGAATGTCGGTCGGACGGGGCGATGCGACCACGCCATCTTCCTTGACCGCTGCGCCCATCACGTCGCCGAAGCGGCGCATGTCCTGCCAGCTTTCCTCGTCTGCGGTGCGGTTGAAGGACTGCACCAGCATCACGGCGACGTTCGCACCGAAGCGCTCGGCCTCTTTCAGCGCGGATGCGGTGCGGTGCAGCAGCTGGTAGCGAAGATGGGAGACATCGGCATCGGTGATGCCGAGATGTCGCTGCAGCGCTGCGAGCCGAGCGGGTTTGCCGCTGCGCTCACCATCCGCCGGCAGCCAGTCCTTCACGAGCTTGTCGAGCGGCTCGCCGGCTTTGGCTTCGATCGTCATCGAGATGTGCAGCTGTCCCATGCGAAGTAACGCCCAGAGGTCGTTCTGCGAGGGGTGGCCGCCGCCCGGGAAGTCGACCTGGTGCTCCGCAATGCCGATGACGAGTTCGGCACCGAGCAGCTCAGGTGCTGAGTCGAGTGCGGCGGCAATTTCGGTGGGAATGCCGCGAGAGGTGTCGCGAGATGACTCCCAGCAGACGGCCATTTCCAGTGCGGACTTGCCGGGTTCCCACTGCGTCTCAGGCTTGGCGAGCAACCGTCGCCAGTCGGTGGGACCGAAGGTGCGGGTGAAGAGGCGGTTCATGGTGTGTCGGTTCCGAGGCGGCGCGTGAGGAGGAGTCCGAACAGGCCGAGGCCGAGCAGCGCGAGCGTGCCGGGTTCGGGGACCTGGCCGGGGATGATGCGGGCGATCCAGGATTCTGCGAGGCCGCTCGGGTTAATACCGTGGCCGGTGACGAAGCGGCCGTCTGAAGACAGACCCCAGGCCTCCGTGAGCTGCCAGTCCTTGAGCTGGCCGACGCCGGCCAGCACGTCGGCGAGTGGGCGAGTGCCGTTCTTCGAATCCCAGACGAAAGCGACGTTGCTGCCGGTCACGGGATCCTGCGATTCCCCGACGATGATCGAGCCGTTTCCGGAGACAGCTAAGGCGCGCATGTCCGTGGTGCCACCTGGCATCTCCGGCAGTGGCTGGAAGCCGCCGGCCTGCGTCCAGCGGAACGCGCGGTACTGACCGTTGATGAAGTACTGGCCAACGATGACGGAGCCGTCGGCAGAGGCGGCGTGGGCGTTGCTCGATGGACCGGCCCCCAGGATGATGGGCGCGGCGCCGTCAATCCACGCGGCGGCCTCGGTGATGTTCGTTGGGCCGTCAACGCGCGTCACCACGGAGCCCACGATCACCCGGCCATCGAGAGAAACGCCGAGGGTGCTACCGAGGTGGGGCGCGCCGTCCACGCCGGGCAGAATCACAACGCCGGTGGCCAGAGACCAGAAGGCTGGCTGTGAACCGGGCAGATTGTTGGCCGTGCCGACCACGATCTTGCCGTCTGCAGAGATGTCCCGCGCCTCGTACAGGTCGAGGAACTGCGCCCCGGCTGCGGCCGTCCAGAGGAATCCGCCGGCGCTGCCGGAACCGACGATGCTGGATCCGGTCCCGGACACGCCGAACGCTGTGTCGACGGTTCCATCGGTGATTCCCAAGCTCTGGATGCCTGTCGAGTCGGTCCAACGGAAGGCTTCACCGCCGGTTGCGCTGCCGGTGATCCCGACGACAGTCGAGCCGTCGGTCGAGAGCCCGTAGGCCACATTGCCGAAGCCGTTGAGATTGCCGAGGCCCTGGAAAGCGAAGGCGTGTGCCTGGGGCGCTGCAATGCACAGCGCAAGAAATACTGACGCGTGGAATCCGTTCCTCATGACATGTATCCCTTGGTGTGTGGTCGTCCGGTAACTAGCGCGCGGCCCAGTACGCGCCGATGCGGTGCAGCAATTCCACAGTGAATGCCGCAGTGAGCGCGGCCGTGGGGCGCCCTTCGCCCTTACCTCGGCCAGGTCACGTTAGGGCGGGGCGGATCGGAGGAGGGCGGACGGGGCAGGGCGGACGCCGCGGTGCGGCTCGCGCGATCATGGATCGCGCCTCGGATGGTTTGCCAGCGAAGAGGTTGCGGGGCTCTTGCTGTCTGCATCGCACGTAGCATGCTCCGGCGACTCGGTCGGCTGGCGACCGGAGTGCTACTGAGGCGAGCGGCGTGTTCGGAGGCTGGAGGCCTTCGGGCAGGCCGTCATGAGGCAGGAGCCGAATGCGAGCACACAGGGACGTGCTCGCTGCGTGCCGGCCCGGGGGCGCTGCAGCCTCCGAGCACGGCGCTCACGGCTGCGTATTCGACGTGGCAGCTCCGGCCGCCGGCTGGATGAGTCGCCTCCGGATGGGGCTGGCGGGGTCGAGCGGGGCCGGCAAGCAGGGTTGGGCAGGACGGTCACCAGCGCCAGTGCGCCGTGGAATGCGTGGCGGGTACATGACACTGGGCAGACGCCGCTCTGGCGGCTCGCGTCGCACGGCGACGCCTCGGAAGCCGCGCGTGGCGCGGTGCTGCCGCTGTCGTGCTGGCAGGACGCGGCCTAGCGATTACCCCGAATTGCTGCGACTTAGCCGCGCGAGTAAACAATTCCTGCACTCGGCGGATCGCTGGCTGCTATCCGTGAGCGTGGCCCGTTTCGGCTGGGCCGCTTCTGCAGCCCGGGAAAGGGAGTTTGTATTCAGCAACTTACCAAGCGTGACGGGCTTCTGATGTGGCCGATCCTGGCGATGGCGCGTCGGCGCCGCGCCAACCTCGCGAGTTCGTGTGTGCTCGCCTGCGTCGCGAGCATCGGGTGCCTGCTTGCAGCGCCGGTCGTCGCACAGGCGACGACGGATAGCGCGTCGAGCCCATCGACTCTGATCGCCCGCGGCCAGCAATTGATGGAACAGGGGAACACGCAGGAGGCCCTGCAGCTGTTCCAGCAGGTGGCCGCTGCGGATCCGCGCGACGGTTATGCACTGAACCAACTCGGTCAGGCCCTGTTCAGACTCGGCCGCACGGATGAAGCGCTCGGTGCGTTCGAACGCTCGCAGGCGATCGAGGAAACGGCGATGAATCACCTGGGAATCATCCAGGTGCTCGAGTCGCGGGGTGAGAACGAAAAGGCCCTGCAGCACGGCCGGCGGTGGACCGAGATCGAGCCCGCGAATCCGACCGGTCACGCGGTCGTGGGGCGCAACCTCTGCGAACTGTCGCGTTGGGATGAGGCGATCGCTGCACTGACTCGCGCGAATTCGTTGCAGGACTCCGCCTGGGGCCAGCTCTGGCTCGGCTACGCCTACGCCGGCAAGAAAGACTATCCACAAGCACTCGCTGCCTACGAGCGCAGCCTGGCGATGCCGGACGACTGCAATTGCGCGACCGCCGCGCGGCAGGGCATCGCGCTGGCCCACTACGCGCTCGGCAAGCCGGATGCCGCCATTGAATGGCTGGACAGAGCCATCGCGGGCACGGCGGATCCCGGTGAGAAGCAGTCGCTCAGCGGACTGCGGGCGCTGGTGATGCTGTCACGCGGCGACTATCGGCAGTCGGCGGTCGATCTCGCGGACCTGCACCAGATCGGTGTGCTCAATGTGCAACCGGTCGATCAAGGCATGGAGCTCGGCGTGCTCTATACGGGGGGTTCCGCGGATCTCGCCGGGCTGCAGAGCGGCGACGTGCTGGTGGAATTCGCCGGCAAGCCACTGCGGGGCGTCACGGCGCGCGAGTTCTACCAGTGGCCGGAGCAGAGTGCGATCGGCGACCTCGTTACCGTTCGGCTGTTGCGCGACGGCACGACGCTGACCCGACGCGTGGTCGTCGGCGTGACGCCCGACCTTGCGGAACGCACGGTGCGGGCCAATGCGGAGTTCGACCAACCCGCGTTGCGGATTGCGGCGGTGAAGATCACCCCGCAGACGGTGAGTGCGGGCAAGCCGTTCAGTCTCGAGGTCGCCTACACCGCCACCGATTCGGCCGCCGGTTCGGGCAAGGCAGCAGTCACGATGAGTTTCTCGATCCTGTCGGGCGGGGCGGCGCTGCTGGAGGTGCCCGAGGAGACGGTGGAATCGACCAGCGGCCAACCGTGGAAGATCACCAAGCCGCTGACCGCGGCGAGCACTCCCGGCACGTACCTGATCCGTGTTCGCCTGGCGCTCGGCGCGACGGTTGTCAGCCGCGACGTGGAGTTCGAGATCACGCGCTAGCCGGGCTGGAGACATTCATGCGTTCGTGGCTCATGCCGTTGTTCCTCGCCGCGCTGCTGCTGAGCAGTGTCCATTCCGTTGCTGCGCAGGAGAGCCCGTCCGCGGATCAGGAGCGGAAGGCTCGCATCGAAAGTCGCTTTGCCGACGTCACGCGGTACCGCGAGGCCAGGCGCTGGGAGCTGTGCATCGATACGCTCGATGACATCATCATGCTGGCGAAGGTCCATGACGGCTCCGGGCAGAAGAACGATGCAGCCCTGTCCCGGGCCGACTATGAGATGGCATGGGTGCGCTCGCTGATCTCGGGGCAGGCCGCTGAGCTGGTGGCGCTGATGAAAGTCCAGGATGAGGAGATCATCAGGACCGAAGCCCGGTTCGCGGGGGCCACGGAGCTGGTCGAGACGTGGGAGCGGCCCGATCGAAGCGGCGCCCTCGCCGCCGTCTCCTCCGGTGTCGAGAGGACCAGCGCATATCTGCAGCAGGACGCCTTTGCCCGGGACCGCGTCGCGGCGCTGGCTGCCATGAAGCGCAGCGGCGAGCGCGTCGCACGCCTCTCCGGCGAGGTGTGCCGAGCTCGCAGCCAGGACGCGGCCGGCAGCGCCGTAGACGATATCGCGGGCGAACAGGCGCGGGACGATCCGATCCGGCAGCAGGCTGAACGCTGGCGTGACAGACGCAACGGACAGTTGCCTGATTCGCCGGTGGGCCCGGAGCACATGCGCGTGGTGGACGAGGGCGTCCGCGGGTTCGAGGGGTATCCCGCCGTGCTGGATTCGCTGCTGGCGCAGGTCGAGCAGAGCCGCACGAAGACGCGCACGGAACTCGAGCAGGCTCTGGGTGCGCTGCGACCGCAGGTCGAGCAACTCAGCCGCGAACAACAAGAGTTCGAGACGCTGCTGCGTCTCTACCGGCGTACCGGGGAATTCGGGACGCACGCTGAGGACCGCAGCGCTGAATGGCAGCGTGACGCGCCCGGCAGCCGCGTCACCGCGGCACGCGGCCGGATCGCCAGCCTCGAGAAGACGCTCCAGGGCCTGCAGCAGTGGGACGCCACGGGAGCGCGCGCCGCGGTCGCGAAGACCAGAACCGACATCGAGCGGTTGGTGGCGCGGTGGAGCGAACTCAACACGATCATCACGGGCACCGACGCGACTGCGCAGGCCGTCATGGCCGGGGCGATGGAGATTCGCCGGCAGCACGAACGGGCCAGCGCGTGTCTGAGCAGCATTGGCACGCCCGCTGGCACGCCGTCACCCGCTGCGGCCGCGCCGCCCGCCCCGCAGCCCGCTGTGGCATCAACGGCGGCGGCGGCGGTGCAGAACGCGGCCACGGCCGGGGCCGTGACGCCGCGCCTCCCGCCGGCGCAGCACGCAGTACCTGCAGGGGCCAACGCTGCGGCGCCCACGGCTTCCCGACCGCCGCCGCCGGTCGACCCGGACGTGTTCGGCGGTCTCAAGATCCAGGGTCCGACGACGCGCATTGGCGTCGGTCAACGCGTGCAGTTCGTCGCAACGGACTACGGCAATCGTCCGTATGCGAAGGTCACCTGGAGCAGCTTCGACGACGAACTGCTGTCGCTCGACTCGCAGGGTTGGGCCACGGGCCTCAAGCCCGGTGCGTTGCTGATCCAGGCACTGCTCGACGATGAAAAGGTCGCGACCCTGAACGTCGAGGTGGTCGATCGCGCGGGCGCGCCGATTGCGTCGACTGCGCCGGCGCAACCGCCCGTGCCCGCAGCGACAACCCCAACTGCACAACCCTCCGGTTTCCAGGCGGGTGCGACCCAGGCCGGGCCCGCGAGACCGTCGACCGAGACTCCCACGCCCGCGCCGACGAGTCCGCCGGTCACGCCGGCGACCGACACTCATCGCGGCGGCGCGAGTCTGCTCGGCGTCGAAACGCAGGCTGCGCCGACGCCACCGGCGACCGAGCGCACCCAGGGCTTCGAGGTCGGCGCGACCCTGGCGGGCAGTGATCTCTCGCAGCCGCCGCCGCAAGCCGCTCGCGGTTCGGGGCCGCCGCCGCGGGGTGGTGGGCAGCCGGGCGGCAGCGGCGGTGGCAGTCCGCCGCGCGGGTCGCCACCGCCCGGGCCTCCGCAGACGCGCGCGGTCGCGGGTCAACCCGCCGCGTACCACATCTTTGCCACCGGCTCGCGCCTCGGCTGGGCTTCCGGACTCGGCCAGTATTCTATCGGGCCGGCCGATGGTTCGATCATCGAGCACCTGCAGGTCGCCGGCGAGCACGTCCTGTGGGCGAACCGCGAAAGCTACCCGCCGGTCAAAGCCTGGCCGAACTGGACTGCAAACCGTGCGGAGATGCGCTCCTGGGCCGACGGACTGGTCCGCGATCCACGCAACGAAACGCGCCGGCAGATTTCGATCAGCGCCAATAGCCGCGCGGCCACGCTCGCCGACGAGTTGCGCTACCAGACGATGGGGACTGTGGAACACGTGGCGACCTGCGACGCCGCGTACATGAGTCTCGGCTATGAACTCGGCTACGCCCAGCAGGTGCTGGGGATCGCCGACGAGGCGGCGCGCAACGGCGACGCTGCGCTCGCGCAGAAGGCGCAGCGGGATGGCATGAGCCACCTGCAGAACTCGCTGCGAATCCTCGCCGAGTACGAGCGTACCGGGCACCTCACCGGTCGCTGCGCGGACCTGCGCGATGTGCGGACACGGCTCGATGCGATCTGGCGCGTGCAGAGCGGCGAACTGTCGGGCCAGTCAAGCGCGACGACGGCGGCGTGGACACTCGCGCTCGAGCGCATCGTGGCGCTGCGGGATGGACAGCCGGGCGCGGTGGTGCAGACTCCGCCGCCGCCGATCCCAACGGCTCGACCGCAGGCCGGTCCGACTCGGGCTCCAAGCCAGGGGCTGGATCCGGGGGAACTCGAGGGAACGTGGTTCGAGTGCGGAAGTGAATTTATCTACGATGCTCCCAAGCCGGATTCGCCTCGGTTGATCCCGAGGCTCGCCCGCTGTCTGGCGGGAGGTCCAGATCAGGCAAGGAAGGAATCAGGACGTGGGTTCACGGTCGAGTTCAACAGGAACGGAACCCAGTATGCCGGCAAAGTTGCGCGCGACAGCCAGACCTCTGATTCCGTTCGCGAGGCCTTCTGGGGTGCAGCGTTCCGCTATCAACCCGCGGCTGAAGTGTTCCGTTTGACGCGAACCGCGTCGGGGACTTACGAGGGCGAGATCTTCGATTGCCCAGGTTGCGTTCCCGGCGATCCTAACCCGGGAGAATGGGTCGCCACGAAAATGACCGTGGAGGGCGATGTCGCACGCGAGTACTACTTCGCGCATGCCTCACACGACTCCTCTGCGCTCAAGGTGTATTGGGTGCGCTGGCCACCGCGGCATCAAGGTCCGGCGAGTCAGCGACCGGCTCCTTGAGACGGAGCCTGTGTCGCCACTGGCTGCGGACGGTGCCGTGTTCCTGCGCGTCTGGCAGGACCGGGAGCGCAAGGTGGACGGCACGTGGTGCACGAGGATCACCCATGACGCGGTGTTCGTGGACGATCCCACGAACCTCGGCTGGCAGGAGCGGCTCGGACACCTGGCGAAGATCCGTGACGGCGCGCGGTGCTACCTCGTGATGTGCGAGGCGAAAGATGTCGAGGCGTCACCTCGGGCCATCAGGTCGTTCAATTACCGGGACCTGTTCGTAGGTGGCGAGCTCCGCGAGATGGACGGGGACTGGTGGATCGAGCGGGCCGGGCGGGTTCCGGCGCGGGAGTTGATGACGGCTGGCTGATCGGGCCTGCTGAATAAAGCGATTACGAGGAAGGTTCGGGCGGACGCTGGCGGAGCATCAGAGGGCATCGCGACATCGGTGACGATTGGTCGTGATGCGGTTCGGAGCGGGGCGGATCGGAGGAGGGCGGACGGCAGCTACGCTGCCTCGCGCGATCACTGATCGCGCCTCGGATGGTCTGCCAGGGAAGAGGTTGCGGACTCGTGCTCACTGCATCGCACGCAGCACGCTCTGGCGACTCAGTCGAACGGCGACCGGAGTGATTGCGAGGACCGTCTCGAGGCAGGGACAGCCGAGAGCGAGCCTGCATGGACGCATTCACGGCGTGTCCGAGGGGGCAGCTCCGGCCACCGGCCGACTGAGTCGCCTCCGAGGGTTGGCGGGGGGTGTGATCTCGGGACCGTGAAGTCACGGTGGAAAGCGTTGATGGTCTGCGCCACGCTTTGGCGGATGATTGGGGTGATTTTCGTATAAGGAGCGCGCCATGCGATATGTCGTCACCAGCCAGAAGAGCGTAGACCAGGCCGCAGCGGATCTCGAGGCGGCCGTGCGCGAGAGCGGATTTGGGGTTCTGCACCAGTACGACCTGAAGAAGACTCTGGCAGGCAAGGGGGTTCAGCTGCCGCAGGAGTGCCGGATCCTCGACGTCTGCAACCCACAGCAGGCGGCGCGTGTGCTGACGGCGGACATGGGTATGAACGTCGCGCTCCCGTGTCGCATCTCGGTTTACGAAGATGGCGGGCAGACGCGCATCGGAATGGTGAAACCTACGGCCATGCTCGCGAGCCTTTCGAGCTCGCCGGAACTGAAACGCGTGGCCGAGGACGTCGAGCTGGCAATCACTCGAATGATTGATGCGGCGAGGTAATCTGCGCCTTATCTGGAAGGCTACAACCGAGCCCTGCCCGGGGCGGTTGAGGAAACGGTCGATTGTCGCCGGTGCGTGCAGTGCAGTAGCGATCGCACGGGGATCGTTGCGAGCGTTAAGCAAACGATCGCAAGTCGCCCGTACGTCCTGTGCAGTAGCGGTCTCATGGGAATCGTAGCGACTCTTCAGCAATCCCCCGCCATTCCTGCTGGCAGGGAGGCGGAGGCGACGGTGCGGGCGGCATCCTGGCCGGATCAGGCGGTACGCCGATCGGCCTTATCCAGTTCCGCCATCTCCGCTTCAGTGAATACCCGCGACCGGGTGTGAAACGCCTTGCCTTCGGGTCCTTCGAGCGAGAAGGTGCCGCCATGTCCGTCGATCACGTCGATGATCAGCTGTGTGTGGCGCCAGTATTCGTACTGTGCCTTGCCGATGTAAAACGGGCAGCCGCCGATGTCGCCCAGGTACACATCGCCCGCGCCGATTGTGAGCTCGCCCAGCAGGTAGCAGTTGGCGGCACTGTTGTCGCAGCAGCCACCGGACTGATGGAACAGCAGGCCGGGGCCATGCTTTGCCTTCAGTTGCTCGATGAGTTCGACGGCGGCTCGGGTAGCGATGACTTTTTCAACCATGCCCGTCTCCCAACAGCAAGGGAGCGGTTGCCCGCCCCCTTGATTGGCATCACGCGTTACTGCGTCCGGATCAGAAGAAGCCGAGCTTGGTTTCGCTGTAGCTGACCAGCAGGTTCTTGGTCTGCTGGTAGTGGTCGAGTATCACCTTGTGGGTTTCACGGCCGATGCCGGATTCCTTGTAGCCGCCAAACGCGGCGTGGGCCGGGTAGGCGTGGTAGCAGTTGGTCCAGACGCGGCCGGCCTTGATGGCGCGGCCCATGCGGTAGGCCACGTTGCCGTTGCGGCTCCACACGCCGGCGCCCAGACCGTACAGCGTGTCGTTGGCGATCGAGAGCGCCTCGGCTTCGTCCTTGAAGGTGGTTACGGCCAGCACCGGGCCGAAGATCTCTTCCTGGAAGATGCGCATCCTGTTGTGGCCCTTGAACAGCGTGGGCTGCACGTAGTAACCGCCCGCCAGGTCGCCGCCCAGCTTGGCCTGCTCGCCGCCGATGAGCACCGTCGCGCCTTCCTGCTTGCCCAGGTCCAGGTACGAGAGAATCTTGGTGAGCTGCTCCCTGGAAGCCTGGGCGCCCATCATGGTGTCGGTGTCCAGCGGGTTGCCCATCTTGATGGCGGCCACTCGCTTGAGCACACGCTCCATGAACCTGTCGTAAATGCTCTCCTGAATCAGCGCACGGCTCGGGCAGGTGCAGACCTCGCCCTGGTTGAAGGCGAACAGCACCAGTCCTTCAATCGCCTTGTCGAGGTAGGTATCGTCCTTGTCCATGACGTCGGCAAAAAAGACGTTTGGTGACTTGCCGCCCAGTTCCAGCGTGGCGGGGATCAGGTTGTTGGCCGCGGCCTGTGCAATCACCCGGCCGGTGGTCGTGGAGCCGGTGAAGGCGATCTTGGCGATGCGCTTGCTCTGGGCCAGCGGCAGGCCGGCTTCGCGACCAAAGCCATTCACGATGTTGAGCACACCGGGCGGCACCAGGTCAGCGATCAGCTCAGCCAGGACCAGGATGCTGATGGGAGTGGACTCGGCGGGTTTCAAGACGACGCAGTTGCCCGCGCCGAGCGCCGGGGCCAGCTTCCACGTGGCCATGAGGATGGGAAAGTTCCACGGAATGATCTGGCCGACTACGCCCAGCGGTTCATGGAAGTGGTATGCGACGGTGGTTTCGTCGATGTCGCTGATGCTGCCTTCCTGAGCGCGCACACAGCCCGCGAAGTAGCGGAAGTGATCGACGGCCAGCGGGATGTCGGCGTTGAGCGTTTCGCGGATCGGTTTGCCGTTGTCCACGCACTCGGCGTAGGCGAGCAGCTCCAGGTTGGCTTCGATACGGTCGGCGATCTTCAGCAGCACGTTGGCGCGTTCGGCCGCCGATGTCCTGCCCCACTTGTCGGCAGCCGCGTGCGCCGCATCGAGCGCGAGCTCGATGTCTTCCGCCCCCGAGCGCGCGACCTTCGTGTAGACCTTGCCGCTGATCGGTGTGACGACGTCGAAATACTGGCCCTTGATCGGGGCGACCCACTTGCCACCGATGAAGTTGTCGTATTGCGTCTTGTAGGTGAGCCTGGCACCTGCGGCGCCTGGAGCTGCGTAAAGCATGTCGTGTCCCTCTGAGTAAACGCTGCTTGCGGGAGGTCTCCGCAGGGTTGGCTACCCATTCTCGTGCAGAACTCGCATGGGTAATGAGAGCATCTGTCGCGGCGATTGATGACGCTGCACTCTGCGGTCCGCGTTCATCCTACACCGGAACCGCGGACTGCCGCCGCGACGGCGGAGGCGGGGCTTGTTGCGGCGCAAGAGCGAGGTGACAGCGCAGCGCGACGCGTCCGCCGCAACCGCACAGGCCGCCTCGTATCAGTTGGGCGGGGGTGGTCGGAGCAGAAAACCACGGAGAGGAGTTGGAGAGGGGACGCGGTCTGCGACCGCTCGCGTCGCGGAGCGACGCCTCGGAAGCCGCCGGTGGGCGTAGGATCCGGGGTCGGAGACGCGGGGCAGTCGCGCCGCGGTGCCGGGATCATCTGGGGGAACTTCATGTCGGCAATTGCAAACGTCGTGGTGGGTCTCGTCGCGCTGGTGCACGTGTATATCCTGGTGCTCGAAATGTTCCTGTGGGACAAGCCGACCGGGCTGCGGGCATTCGGCCAGACGAAGGAAGCGGCAGCCGCTTCCAAGGTGCTGGCTGCGAACCAGGGCCTCTACAACGGATTTCTAGCGGCAGGACTTATCTGGGGATTGAGCCTCGGGGCGGACGGGACGAGCGTGAAAGTGTTCTTTCTCACGTGCGTGCTGATCGCCGGCGTGTACGGCGCAGTCACCGCGAACCGAAGGATCCTTTTCGTGCAGGCGATACCGGCAGCGGTCGGGTTGGCCCTCGTGCTGTTGTCGGCATCGGCGAGCTCCTGAATCGGTGATTCACCGGGGCGCGGCGGTGCAGGCAGCATCAAGACAGACCGATGAGCGGCCGGTCCGCTGGCTCACTGCAACGCGATGGCCTGGCTCGCGTACGCGAAGGCGGGGTTCCTGCGCGTCGTGCGGGTATAGGCCCGCCCCGCAGCAGTCGGGTGCCTGGCCGTGTGCACGGGCCGCGATGGCCGGGCGTGTGGCCGGTGAGGACGGGGCATGCACGCTGAAGGATTTCCGCCGGTGGCCGATTCAGGGGCACGGGTGATGGTGCTCGGGTCGCTGCCGGGGCCGATGTCGCTGCGCGCGCGGCAGTACTACGCGCAGCCGCGCAACGCGTTCTGGCGAATCATGGGTGTGCTGTTCGGTGCGGCGCCGGAGCTTCCGTACGAGCGGCGACTCGAGATCCTGCGGCGGCACCACGTGGCGCTGTGGGATGTGTGTGCGGCGGCGCATCGGGTGGGGGCGCTCGATGCGGCCATCCGGCGGGCGACGGTGCGGCCGAACGATTTCCTGAGGTTTTTCGCTGCACATCGCGAGTTGCGACTCGTCTGCTTCAACGGGCAGGCGGCGGCCGAGCTGTATCGGCGGCGGGTGCAGCCGGGACTGCCGGAGGAGTTGCAGGCGCTGCGATACGAGACGTTGCCGTCAACGAGTCCGGCGCTCGCGGCGATGTCGTTTGAGCAGAAGCTCGAGAGGTGGCGCGTGCTGCGAGAGGCCGCGCGGTAGCGGCGGATTGTCGGAACGGGGCAGACGCTGGCCGGGGCCAGCTCGCGCTGCCGAAGCAGCGCCCGGGAGGCGCGCTCGTCTGGCAGGGAACTGAAATCCCCGACTCTGCTACGCCCCCGAAATCAGGCACATCGGAATGTGCATGACTTCGCCGGGCGATCCGTGGCCCGGAACCAGGCTGTTGAAGACGGTTCCGCAACAGCCTGCCAGCCGAGAACTGCGGGAGTCGCCATGTGCCGAAACATGAGGACGCTATACAACTTCGAGCCGTCGGCGACGGAGCAGGGCGAGTCGCGCGATCGGGCTGCCGGGTCATCCAGCGCATGAAGGCGCAGTGCAGCAACGGGTCGAGGTGATGGCGCGATCACTCAGCGCAGGTCGAGTGCTGACAGGAAGGCCTCGGCGGTGACGATCGCGCAGCGCAGCTGTCCCCGCAGGGCGAGCAGGTCGCGGTCGCCGGTGACGAGGTAGTCGGCCTTGCCGTGCGCCGCCAGGTGCAGGAATGGCAGGTCGAACGGGTCGCGACACCGCGGTACCGTGGGTGGCTTCGGCGGGATCGTCACGACCGTGCAGTGCGGCAGGTAGTCGGCGAGCAGCTCGTCGCGCTCGGCGTCCGTCAGCCCGAACTTCGGGTAGCCAAGGGTGCGGATCAGTTCCTCGGTCGTCGTGCGGGACAGGAGCGGGTGAAAGGCCGACCGCTGCCAGGCAAGCCGGATGGGCGTGAGGCGACCGCTGGCGAAGAGCAGGGTCGAGAGCACGATGTTGGTGTCCAACACCGCGCGGGCGGGGCGCTTCATTTCTTCGGCTTCGTACCGGGGCGGCGGGCCCAGCGGACCGCGTCGGCGAGGTCCGCCTCGGTGAGGTCGAGTTCGGCGAGCCGCGCCCGCACCGCATCCGCGCGCTGGATGCGCACCGGGGTCAGGACGATCTGGCCGTCCCTGGTCACGACGTCGAAATACTCAGCCGGCCCGATGGCCTGGGTGATGGCCTTCGGCAGCGTCAACTGGTTCTTGGCGGTGAGCTTGGCGAGCATGGCGATCCCGTGCGCTGGCGGCAAGTAAGGAATCCTTACTTTACGACAATCGGACGAGGTGGGCAACGGGGGGCTCGGGGGCTGGCGGGGGGGTAGGTTGGTTGCGGGTCCGGCGGATCCGGAGAACCAAGATAGATGCGGGCAGCAAGCAGGAAGTGTGAGGCTCGAGAGGCGTTGCGGGCACTTGGACCCGCGACCTGCATCGTCCTCATGGTCATTGCCCTGGCCGGCTGCCTTGCTGTGCCTCTGCACTCGAGCAAGGTCGAGAAGGGCTTGGCGCAGAGCAAATGAGAGCGCTGCTGCAAGAATTAGGTATTGGCGTTGCGGCGGCCACGCGATGGGTCTCCTGACGAGCACTGAACGGTTGCGCGCAATCACGCTGCTGCACACGGCGGTGTGGGCGGTGTTCGCCGGCTGCATCGTCGCGATCCCGGTGCTGGCGTGGCAGGGACGGTTTGGCGCTGCGGGTATCCTGGCCGTGCTGGTGCTCGGCGAGATCGTGGTGCTGTGGCTCAACGGCTGGCGGTGTCCGCTCACCGACGTAGCGGCGCGTTACACAGACGACCGGCGGGCGAACTTCGACATCTACCTGCCGGAGTGGCTGGCCCGGTACAACAAGCATATCTTCGGGCCACTGTACGGGGTGGGACTCGTGGTGCTCGCGATCCGGTGGTGGACTGGGTCGGGGTAGGGGGGCTGAGGGCTGAAACGAATTCACGCACGCATGGGAGACAGTCCATGACTAATGACGGGCAGACGCTGCTGCGGTCGGCGATGTCCGCGGTCCGCAAGTGCGCGGACGCGATGGAGGCCCAGGCAGAGGGGCTCCGGCAGGCGTTGCCAGGGGTACCAATCGACGCGGCATTGCGGGCGCCGACACTCGGGCTGTGTGCAGGGCTCAAGGACACCTCGGGTCGGGTGGTGTTCGAGCTGGCGCTGTTGCTGACAGAATTGGGCGAGGGCAAGGCGGATCTCGCCACGGCGTCGCGGAGCCTGTCGCGCATGGACGCGACGATGATGGGTGCGCTCGAGGGCGTTGCCGACGTCGTGGACCGGCTGGAGCGCGCGGCGGAGCAGGATGAGAACTACGAGGCTGCGTTCGTGCTCGTGATCGAGGCGGCCGGCGTCATGCTGCAGAGCTTCGAGAACGCCAGGGCGGCGACGCAGGCGCTTGGTGCCGCCATGGCCGCGGCAGAGGGGACGTGATGGACTTCGAGCGCCTCGAGGAACGGTAGCGCGCTTGCCACTTCCTGTCGCTCGCACTGCGAACGCATCTCGCTCAGGGACTTTCGGCAACACGAGTAGACAGATCCGCGGAAGTCTGGAATGCTGCAATGCAGTAACGATCTCCCCCTGATTGGGCCCGCCTCGAGCGGGCCTTTTTTTGCTGCGCCGAAAGCGCCCGCGAGGATCGCGACCTGGCGACAGATCGGTGCGGTCTACCTGCCTGGAGCCGCGAGCGACTGCCGACAGCACTCGATCACCGCGTCGACCCCGTCATGCCTGGACGCGCAGCGCCGGCCGGCCCGATCGGCGACGAGGTCCTCCCAGGACGCGTCGCCACGACCGGCCGCGTCCTGGATCTCCTTGCCCCAGGCCGCGAGCCAGGCCTCGAACCGGCTGCAGTAGCGAACGATGCCGGCAGAGGCGACGCAGTGCTTCTCGGGATCGGTGAGGCCGGTGGGCAGCGCTGCCACGACGGCCTGCGCGCAGCCGACACTCGATACCGCGGGTCGCTCGGGGGTGCTCGTGCAGCCCGCGAGGCACAGCAGCAGGCACCCCGCCCAGATTCTGCCCGGTGCAGCCACCGTGCCACTGCGGGGGTGAGCGGACCGGAGAGTGCCAACAGTACGGATTCGAGCGACCCCGGGAATGATCGGTATTGCCAGGTGGACGCCATCGATGCGGACCTGCGCGCCCACGCGGTCAGATGGGACGTCCTCGAACGCAACGTGGAGCCCGGGAAGACGACGCGAACTCACCTCGCCCTGCAGAAACACCGTCGGGTAGTGACGAGCTATTCGTTCGTCCTGCAAGAAGCAGGCGCGAGTACGGCGAGCGTGCAGGCCACGCAGACCGCCGAGGTGACCTGGCACACACTGCTCGAGTTCCTGCCCGGTCTCTACATCGGGCCCGCGGGCGGCGGCGTCGAGTATTCGAGCGATCCGGAGGAGGACGAGGCCGAGCGCTGCTGGGAAAGCGACGACGATTGCTGGGACGACGACGAGGGTCACAAGCGGGTGAAGTCGTCGATCGACGAGCAACTGATGGCCACCATCATCGTGGACGGCGGTGCGCCCGCATCCTGGCGACTTTCCCTGGATGCGAGCGGTCACGCCGTCGACGTCTTTCGAGCGATCCGATGGCAGCCCCATGTGGGCATACCGGTTTGTCGAAAGCGGTACGACGCTGGCAGCACTCGAGTTCGGGGACGGTGTCAGCAGTGTCGCCTGGATGCGCGCGGAACTGCCGCAGGACACGCAACTGATGCTGGCAGCGGCCATGACCGCGATCCTGCAAGGCCAGTCGACCGCGCCGCGATGACAGGGGCGGACGGGGCCGAAGCGCAGATGCCCCGCTCGAAATTGGCTCCGACACGTGGATTCGAACCACGGACCCGCTGATTAACAGTCAGCTGCTCTACCGCTGAGCTATGTCGGAACTGGAGGGGGCGGAATTGTCCGGATTAGGGCGCCGCGAGTCAATAAGCAGCCCTTACCCGCGCAAGGCCTTGCCCATACGCTCGAGCGCCTTCTCGAGCGTCTGCATGCTGACGGCGAACGAGAAGCGGATGTGGCCCGGGGCGCCGAAACCGGTGCCTGGGACGCCCGCCACCATCGCTTTTTCGAGCAGGAACTCGGCGAATTCGTGGTCGTCGGCGAGGCCGAGGTTCTTGATGGCGCCCGAGACGTCGCACCACGCGTAGAACGTACCCGCGGCTGGCAGCACCCGGACGCCGGGCAGGGCGTTGAGGCCGGCGTTGAAGAAGTCGTGCCGCGCCTTGAAGTGCTTGTTCATCTCGGCCACGCACGCCTGGTCGGCATTCAGCGCCGTAACGGCGGCCTTTTGCGCGATCGACGACGGGTTCGACGTGCTCTGGCTCTGGATGGTGGACATCGCGTCGATGATCGTCGCCGGGCCACCGCAGTAGCCGATTCGCCAGCCCGTCATCGCGTAGCTCTTCGATACGCCGTTGATGGTGATGGTACGGCCATAGAAGTCGGGGCAGGCCGTGAGGAAGCTCGCGAACGGCTCCTTCGCCCAGTAGATGTGCTCGTACATGTCGTCGGTGACGACCAGCACGTCCGGGTGGCGGCGTAGCACGGCGCCCAGGCCGTGCAGCTCGGCGCTGGTGTAGGCGGCGCCGGTGGGGTTCGAGGGGCTGTTCAGCATGAACAGGCGCGTCTTCGGCGTGATCGCCGCCTCGAGCTGCGCGGGGGTGATCTTGTAGCCCTGCTCAGGGCCGGCGTACGGCGTGATCGGCGTGCCCTCGGCGAGCAGCGCGATGTCGGGGTACGACACCCAGTACGGCGCCGGGATGATCACCTCGTCGCCCGGATCGATCACCGCCATGAACAGGTTGTAGATGGTCTGCTTGGCGCCGGTCGAGACCAGGATCTGCGGCCGCGTGTACTCGATGCCGTTGTCGCGCTTGAATTTCGCGATGATCGCGTCCTTCAGGTCCGGGATGCCCTCGACCGCCGTGTAGCGGGTGAAGCCCTTGCGGATCGCATCGACGCCCGCGTCGGCGATGTGCACCGGCGTGTCGAAGTCGGGCTCGCCGACGCCGAGGCCGATGATGTCCTTGCCCTCGGCCTTGAGCCGGGCAACGCGGCCTGTCAGTGCGACGGTGGGGGACGGCTTGACGCGCTTGAGGCGCTCGGCGAGGACAATGGCCAAGTGAGTATTCCGGCTGACTGAGGGAACTCGTATCTTAGGCGATTCCGCGCTGCCACCCCAACACGAGCAGGACCCGACAGACATGGATGCCCCCCGCTTCCGACTGCGCGCCGACTACCAGCCGGCGGGCGACCAGCCGTTCGCCATCGACAAGCTGGTCGACGGGCTCGGCCATGGCTTGTCGCACCAGACGCTGCTGGGAGTCACAGGCTCGGGAAAAACTTACACGATCGCAAACGTCATCGAGCGCGTGCAACGGCCGACGTTGGTGATGGCGCACAACAAGACCCTGGCCGCACAGCTGTACGGCGAGTTCCGCGAGTACTTCCCGGACAACGCGGTCGAGTACTTCGTCAGCTACTACGACTACTACCAGCCCGAGGCGTACGTGCCGTCGTCGGACACCTACATCGAGAAAGACGCTTCGGTGAACGCGCACATCGAGCAGATGCGCCTCTCGGCGACCAAGGCGCTGCTGGAGCGGCCGGACTCGATCATCGTCGCCACCGTGTCGGCGATCTATGGCCTCGGCGATCCGCAGGCCTACCTGAGCATGGTGCTGCACCTGGTGCGCGGCGAGCGGCTCGACCAGCGCAAGCTGCTCAGGCGCCTGGCCGACATGCAGTACACGCGCAACGAACTCGACCTGGGCCAGGGCACTTACCGGGTGCGCGGCGATGTGATCGACATCTTCCCGGCCGAGTCGGAGCGCGAGGCGGTGCGCGTCGAGCTGTTCGACGACGAGATCGAGGCGCTCGCGTGGTTCGACCCGCTCACCGGCGAGGTGCTGCGCCGGGTGCCACGGCTCACGGTGTACCCGTCGTCGCACTACGTGACGCCCAAGGAGCGCATCGACCACGCCATAGAGCAGATCCGCGACGAACTGCGCGAGCGGCTCGCCGAGCTGCGCGCCCGGGAGAAGCTGCTCGAGGCGCAGCGGCTCGAGCAGCGCACCACCTTCGACCTCGAGATGATGATGGAGGTCGGTTACTGCGCCGGCATCGAGAACTACTCGCGGTATCTCTCCGGCCGGACCGCGGGCGAGCCGCCGCCTTGCCTGTTCGACTACCTGCCGAAGAACGCGCTGCTGGTGGTCGACGAGAGCCACGTCACCGTGCCGCAGATCGGCGGCATGTACAAGGGCGACCGTTCACGCAAGGAGACACTGGTCGAGTACGGTTTTCGCTTGCCGTCCGCGCTCGACAACCGGCCGCTGCGCTTCGACGAATGGGAGGCGCTCGCGCCGCAGATGATCCTCGTCTCGGCGACCCCGTCGAAGTACGAGGCGCGCATGTCGGGCGAGGTCGTGGAGCAGGTGGTACGACCCACCGGGCTCATCGATCCCGAGGTCGAGATCCGCCCGGTGCGCACCCAGGTCGACGACGTGCTGTCGGAGATCGGCCGCTGCGTGGCCCTCGACGAGCGCGTGCTGATCACCACGCTTACCAAGCGCATGGCCGAGGACCTGACCGAATACCTCGACGAGCACGGCGTGCGCGTGCGCTACCTGCACTCCGACATCGAGACCGTGGAGCGGGTCGAGATCATCCGCGACCTGCGCCTCGGCAAGTTCGACGTGCTGGTGGGTATCAACCTGCTGCGCGAGGGCCTCGACATGCCCGAGGTGTCGCTGGTGGCGATACTCGATGCCGACAAGGAAGGCTTCCTGCGCTCGGAAGGGTCGCTGATCCAGACCATCGGCCGCGCCGCGCGCCACGTGAACGGCAAGGCGATCCTGTATGCGGACCGGATCACCGGCTCGATCGAGCGTGCGCTGGCCGAGACCAACCGCCGCCGCGCGAAGCAGATCGAGTACAACGCCGAACACAACATCACGCCGCGGTCGATCCGCAAGGCGGTCGCTGACGTGATGGAGGGCGCACGCGGCGACGCAGCGCCCGGAGGTCGCGGCCGCGGTGGCGGCCGGGACGAGGTGGGTGCGGTGCTGCTTGGCCCCGAGCAGGCGATGAAAAAGATCAAGAAGCTCGAGGCGGAGATGTACCGCCACGCCCGCAACCTCGAGTTCGAGGCGGCGGCGCGGCTGCGCGACGAAATCGAGCAGTTGCGCCACCAGGCCTTCGGCCCGCCCGGACAGCTGGCCGGGTGAGGAAGGGGTTAGGGGATAGGGGATAGGGGATGGTTAGAGGGCAGCACTGCGGTCAATTTGGCCGCGGTCCTACTATCCCCCATCCCCTATCCCCTATCCCCTTCCTTCTGCTATTCTTCGCGGCTCATTTTGGGGCGCATAGCTCAGCGGTAGAGCACTACCTTGACATGGTAGGGGTCCGTGGTTCGATCCCACGTGCGCCCACCACGATCCCGGCACCTGGGTCATCGT
>Ga0209254_10001656_pt1 | contig 20103 bp, 16 predicted proteins | sample FrelakmetDIP11DI_FD_187148 | JGI IMG/M metagenome (GOLD analysis project Ga0209254, IMG submission 187148) | Freshwater lake sediment microbial communities from the University of Notre Dame, USA, for methane emissions studies - DIP11 DI (SPAdes)... | ecosystem: Environmental > Aquatic >...
GGGCTCGTGGAATGGGTTCAAATGTTATCGTGACCGAGATCGATCCACTTAAAGCCCTTGAAGCAGTCATGGATGGTTTTCGGGTCATGCCGATGATGGAGGCTGCCAAAATCGGCGATATTTTTTGCACGGTCACAGGGGATATTAATGTGATCGACAAGCCTCATTTTGATGTCATGAAGGACGGAGCTATCGTTGCGAACTCCGGCCATTTTAATGTTGAGATCAATATTCCTGCCCTAGAAACCAGTGCAACTGGAAAGAAATTGGTCCGCCCATTTGTAGACGAATACCTGATGAAAGATGGTCGCAGGATCTACATCCTGGGTGAAGGTCGGCTGATCAACCTCGCTTCCGCTGAAGGCCACCCTGCGAGTGTAATGGATATGTCATTTGCCAACCAAGCTTTAAGTTGCGAATTTATGGTGAAGAACCACGATAAACTGGAGAAGAAGGTATATAGCGTGCCAGAGGAAATTGATAAAGAAATCGCTAAAATAAAATTGGAGGCGATGGGAATTAATGTGGATGTGCTGACTGCGGAACAAATTAAGTACTTAAATTCGTGGGAAGAGGGAACTTAGGTTATATGGCGAGGTAAAAATGTTTATCAATATGCCGACACGATTTATATTATTCTTTTTAATCGGGCTGACTTTTTTGGGGGCTTGTACTCCCGCAGCGACCCCGGAACCTACCCCGATACCTGTTGCGACCGAAACCTCCTTGCCACCAACAGCCACAATAACTGTTGTACCAACCCCTACTGAAACAATTGCACCTACGGTGACGGTAACGGTAGTCCCGACCGCGGATTTATCCGGAATCTCTGTTTTAGGTGCGGGACCTTCCAATGGATTTTATCTGGTGAACTTCCTTAAACCTGGGATAGACAAAAATTATCTTGTCCAAACAGATAGTGGAATCCCTTTCAGTTGCGAGATTTATCCTGCTTATCCGGACAGATTGATCTGTTTTGGCCCAATGATGGGATGGGGAGAAAAAGTAAAATTCAATTTTATTGATTTGGATACCGCTCAAACGGTATACCAATTGGATTATATTCTTCCAGATCGGGATTGGGGTTTTGCGGAAAGGCTTCCTTTTATGTGTCTTGATCCGGATGCATGTCCGGAGCGGGGTCAGAAAAAAACCTGTGAAACAGAATTCCGCAGGGATTCCAAGGGGCAGTTATGCATTATTGGGACATGCTTTGATGCATGTGGCTTTTGTACCGGGGTCAATACTTGCGATAACCAGTAATTAAGAAAAAATAAATATCATAAAACGAAGATTCATAATATTCAATCCGAAAAGATTGTGAGAATATCGTTGATGACCACTAAGTTGGTAGTTACGGTAATTGGGATAATGCTTATCTCGCTTGCTGGGTGTTCAAAATCGGTTACATCAAAAACTGCAACCCCAATTATTGAATCAACGGTTACAGTTACTGAAACCGTTAAACCCACTAATACTGCAGCTCCGACGTTTATAATCCCTCCAACTCAAACGGTCACGATCGAGCCTACACCAGATGTGTCAGGAGTGATGATATTGGGAGCCGGCCCGTCGAACGGAGGGTACCTGTTCAATTTCCAGATACCCGAAATCGACCGTGTTTACCTAGTTAGCGTTGATGGGTTACCCTTCAAATGTGAAATTCTTACTCAATATGAAGATCGCTTAATGTGTTACGGTTTGATGCTTCAATGGGGGAAGACTGTAGAGATCCAATTTATTGATCCAGTGTCGGGTCAGTTGGTATACAGCCTGGGTTACACTTTACCAGATCAGGATTACGGTTATGGCACCCCGGCACCTCCAGTCTGTGTGAATCCTAATGCATGCCCGAGACGGGGAGAAAAATGGTGGTGTGAGACTGAGCTTCACTATGACCAGGCTGGTAATCCGTGCATGGTGGCAACCTGTGCAGATGCTTGTGGATTCTGTATAGGGATTGATACTTGCCACCAGCATTAAGCGTGCAAATATTGATTCAAGCTCAAATGGAATAATGGGTGGTTATTTAACATCTATTTGAATATAAATTACCTCGCCAAACGGCTTATCGTCCAAACCGTATGCCTGCCAGGCACTCCTATAATTCCCTGGAGCGGTAGGTGCCAGAAAATTGATCTGGATGGTAACCTTGCTCCCTGCGAGGGCAGGGTATAGTGATTGCTCTGGATTTGCGCCAAGGCTGCCACCTGCCACCAATCTTAGGGTATAGCCTGAGATCCAGTTGCAGGTGCCATTATTTTCCACCTCCCACTTTTTTTCCATTGCCTCGCCAATACCCGCCACTGTGCCATCAGGGATGGAAATATCGGAGATAAATTTCAAGTTGTTAGTACAATCAAGATTTTGCTGGTTTCCTGAAGGCGGGGCTTCAGCATCCGGGGTGGCAGTGGCAGGATTAAGTTCCGGGGGAATGAAGATCGGGGTTTCAGATGCGCCGGGAGCCGTTCGGGAAGGTCGTGGATAGATACAGTTAGGAAGCATGAATAGGATGAATAAGGCTACGAGAAGGACCCGTATCCATAATCGGAGTTGCCTGTGGGTTTCTTTTAGATTCATTCCTCAGTGAAGCTCTCAACTTCTCCTGTGGTGGCCAATGTCATGGGAATCTCTCCGCCGACAGCTCTTTGCCGGATAGCGGTTTCGATTTCCGTGGCAAGTTCGGGATTCTGGCGAAGGTATTCCTTTGCGTTTTCACGGCCTTGTCCCAGCCTGAGATCACCATAGGAGAAGAACGCTCCCCGCTTCGTGATGATCTCCATTTGGGTGCCTAGGTCGATGATATCCCCGGATTTGGAGATACCTTCGTTATACATAATATCAAATTCTGCAGTTCGAAAGGGGGCTGCAACCTTGTTTTTAACCACCCTGACTCTGACTCTAGAGCCGGTGATCTCTGCGCCAACTTTGATGGACTGGATCCGGCGAACATCCAACCGGACTGATGCATAGAATTTTAAGGCAAGTCCACCTGGGGTTGTTTCAGGATTCCCAAACATTACTCCGATCTTTTGACGGAGTTGATTGGTAAAAACGACAGCGGTCTTTGTTTGATTAATTGCACCTGAAAGTTTCCTAAGTGCCTGAGACATGAGCCTTGCCTGCATACCCATAGTTGCATCCCCCATATCCCCTTCGATCTCGGAGCGGGGCACCAATGCAGCCACGGAATCGACAACCACCAGATCAACAGCACCGGAGCGGACGAGGGTTTCCACGATCTCAAGCGCTTGTTCACCGGTGTCGGGTTGGGAGACGAGCAGGTTTTCAATATCAACACCGAGGCAGACAGCATATGCTGGATCAAGCGCGTGCTCCATATCAACATAGGCAGCAGTACCGCCCATTTTTTGGGTTTCCGCTGTTATATGGAGACATAGAGTGGTTTTTCCGGAGGATTCCGGACCAAAGATCTCTGTGACCCTGGCTTTTGGAATACCACCTACACCTAGCGCTAGATCCAGGGATAGTGACCCGGTGGGGATGGTTTCGACTGTAAGGTGAGTAGCCTCTCCCATGCGCATGATTGATCCTTCACCGTATCGCTTGACGATATCGGAAAGGGCTTTATCAAGGACTGCGCGGCGGGCTTCATCCATTGAAGAATTTTGATTTGTTGTAGGGGAATTGTCATCCGGATTTGATTTACGCACCATGGTCCGCTCCTTTAAATTGGTCTGTTGGAATTATATACTGATTAAATATTCCCAGCTGATATTTATTATAGTACATTTGTGCTAAATAACAAGAAGAATATCGGGTATGATTTACAATTGACATTTTTACCATTGGTGGTAATATCGGCAGAATTAATTCTTTTTTAAGAAAGCAGAGTGAATTATGGATAACAAGACAGTCCTTGAAATGACCAAAGCCGACGATGTTAAATTCGTCTCGTACCAATTCAGCGATGTAACTGGGGTAGTCAAATCGGTGGATGCCCCGGTTTCCCAGCTGAAAGGTGCACTTGAAAATGGCGTCTGGTTTGATGGTTCCTCTGTAGAAGGATTCGCCAGGATCCAGGAAAGTGATATGCTCCTGAAAATCGATCCAGCCACGTACGCGGTATTACCTTGGTCACCTCCAGAACTACGCCGGGCTCGATTCTTTTGCGACATATACCAACCTGACGGTACTCCTTTCCTCGGAGATCCACGCGGGATATTAAAGAATCAGTTGAAGCGGGTCGAAGAACGGGGCTGGACGTTTAATGTCGGACCTGAACCAGAATTTTTCCTCTTCAAACGGAATGGCGAAAACTCCGTTCATCCCGTACCCCATGATGTGGGTGGGTATTTTGATTTCTCCGCCCAGGATGAAGCAGTTAGAGTCCGAACGGAGCTGATGGAAGCACTTATCCGGATGGGTTTGGAAGTGGAGGTGGGTCATCACGAAGTAGCTCTAGCCCAACATGAGATCGATTTCCGTTTTGCCGATGCGTTGCGGACAGCTGACAATGTTTTGACTTTGAAATACACAATTAAAGCCATCGCTGCACAGCACGATCTGATCGCTTCCTTTATGCCAAAACCAATCTTTGGGATAAATGGTTCAGGAATGCACTGCCATCAATCTCTTTTTGATAAAAATGAAAACCCATTATTTTTTGATGCTTCGGATGAATTTAAATTATCTAGCATCGCCCACGGATTCATCGCCGGTCAATTAGCGCATGCCAGGGGAATGTCAGCTGTGCTTGCACCTTCTGTAAATTCTTACAAGCGTCTGGTTCCGGGGTATGAAGCCCCAGTCTATGTGGGTTGGGCGCAGATTAACCGGTCTGCTTTGATTCGCATCCCGCGCTACACCCCCGGGATGGAAAAGGCTATCCGGGCTGAGCTTCGTTGCCCAGACCCATCCTGCAGCCCGTACCTTGCTTTTTCTGTAATGCTAGCTGCCGCACTGGATGGGATTGATCGTAAGTTGCAGCCACCGAAACCGTTGAATAATGTAAATGTTTATGAACTAAGCAAAGAAGAACGCAAATCTATGGGAGTTCAGGAGTTACCAGGATCTCTCGAAGAAGCTATCAAAGAAATGGATAAAGATACGGTGGTAAAAGAAGCACTCGGACCGGAAGCTTACGAAACATTCAGAAGGGCTAAGATGGAGGAATGGGACCAATACCGGATTGGGGTCACGGATTGGGAAGTAAAACGCTACCTGGAGACCGTTTGATCGGAAAATCACCTACAATAGATGGAAGTTCAGCGAATTATTACCAAAAACCTTGACAAGATCATTTTTTAGGGTATAAATCCGCCCAATATATACAACTTGACTGATAAGTCATTTATATAATTAAAAATGAAAACAACGCTGTTTGACAAATACTTACTTATTATGGCCGGATTGGAATTATTAAATCCGCTTAGCCAATCCGTGTCTACAATCAATTCCCTGAAGCAGAACCATAAGCATCCGCATACCACATCAACTCCCCTGGCGGGTTGGTTCTCTCCAATTACTCAAAATCAGGAAACCGTAAGATAAAACTGTAACAGAGAAGGAAAAGATTAAAACCAATCAACCAGAGGTTGATTGGTTTTTTTATTTTGATTGAGCCTTTGAGTTGTACTCAAAGTTCAAAAATTTTGACAGGAGTGAGAAGAATGAATAAGTTGGCAGTAATCTCAGTTTTATTTGTCATCGCCCTGCTTGCTGGTGCTTGTGCGCCGGCTGGCAGTGGCAACGCGGGCGAAGCAGTTCCCGCATCGTCAGAAGCAGTAATGCCAACTGCTATCGCCCAGATTCCCTCGGAAGACCTGGTACGGTCCGGATATTTGACGGTTTGTTCGGATATCCCTTATCCACCCCAGGAATTTTACGACGAGAATGGCGAACCGAAGGGTGTGGATATTGATATTGCCAACGAGCTAGGTAACCGTTTAGGCCTCAAGGTACAGTATGTGAACACAGTTTTTGATACGATCATCGCTGCTGTGACTAGCGGAAAATGCGACGTAATTGTATCGGCAATGAATATTACTAAAGACAGGAATAAGCAGATCAGCATGATCCCATATTTCAAAGCTGGCCAATCTCTTGTAGCACTCAAAGGGAATCCCGAGAAAATCACCAGTGTTATGGATCTTTGTGGAAAATCGGTTGCTGCAGAGAGCGGCACAACAGAAGTGGATTTTATCCAGGGGAGTGGAGATTATGAGGGTAATGGATTGATGCAACGCTGCGAGGCAGAAGGTAAACCAACTGTTAATTTGGTTATTACTCAGAAGGATAGTGACGCCCTGCAGCAGCTTCAATCTGGGAAAGTGGCCGCATACTCCACCGATTCACCTGTGGCTGCCTATTACACAGTTCAGAGTCCGGATCAGTTTGAAGTTGTTGGAGAAGTTTTTGAAACCGTGAATGAGGGAATTGGACTACCCTGCAATGCAGAGGATTGCACAACCGCTCCACTGACCGCTGTGGGAGAAGGCGTCAAAGCTGCCCTTATTAGCATGTTTGATGACGGCACTTTCCAGAAAATTCTTGATGAATGGAATCTAAGTTCCAGTGGGGTTAGGCCTTAACTTGAATCAAACGTGACCTGATATCCAATATCCGGTTTAAAAAATGTTGGCGGATCGGAGGACAACAATTCCTTCGATCCGCCGGAATCGAGCAAAGATGTACAACTTTGACTGGGGAACCTTCTGGAATTACCTTTGGCCGGTGACTGCATTGCAGAATCCGCTCATACGAGATGGATTAATTGTTACCATCTATGTAAGTATCTTGGCGCAGTTAGCCGGTGTGATCCTCGGTCTTTTTGCTGCCCTGGGCAGAATGTCTAAGTATTCAATTTTAAGGGGGATTTCTGGTGCTTATATCCTTTTTTTCCGGGGGACGCCACTATTAGTACAAATGATGCTTCTTTATTACGGGCTTGGTGTAATGCATATTTATGATTTTCCGGATATACAGTTGGGTTTTTTTACAATTTCGGGAGCTATCCAGGCGGGGCTTCTTGCCTTATCAGTAAATGAAGGCGCATATATGGCTGAAATCGTCCGGGCGGGAATCGAATCCATCGACCCCGGGCAGACAGAAGCGGCGAAATCACTAGGAATGACTTCCGGGCAAGCAATGCGCAGGATTGTTTTACCGCAGGCTGTGAAAGTCATTATTCCTCCGACTGGGAATGAATTTAATAACATGATGAAAACAACCTCGATCATGGTGGTCATTTCAGCAGGCGAGTTGTTCTTTGGTTTTACCCAGATCAATGCCAGGATCTTTAAACCATTTGAATTATTTATTGCGGCATCATTTTATTATCTTGCCCTTACTTCAATCTGGAGTTTGATCCAGAAGAGAATCGAGCAGTCAACCGAGTGGGGATATTCCAGTAAAAAAGTTAATACGATTCAAGGTTCAGGAACAAAAAAAACACGGACTCCCGGGGTCTTTGACCGTCTGGTCAGGGGGCACTGATGCTCACTTTGGAGTCGAAAATTTATAAACAGACCGACCTTCCGGTGGTTGTGAAATTCGAAAAGGTCAACAAATTCTTTGGAGACCTACACGTGTTGAAGGATATCGATTTGGATATTTTGATAAACCAGGTGTTGGTCATCATCGGTCCTAGTGGATCCGGAAAGAGCACCCTTCTCCGGTCCATCAATCATCTGGAAAAAGTTGATAGCGGCCATATTTTTGTAAATGGCAGAATGGTCGGTTACCTCGAGAAAGATGGCAAGCTCATAGAAGAATCCGAAAAGAACATAGCCCGCCAGCGGATGCAGATCGGGATGGTTTTCCAGCGGTTCAACCTTTTCCCTCACTTGACCGCCATTGAGAATATCATGGAGGCTCCCATTCGGGTGCGAAAATTGAAAAAAAAGCAGGCGGAAGAAGAAGCAATGCAGTTACTTGTCCGGATCGGATTAACGGATAAACGGGATAGTTATCCGAACCAGCTCTCAGGTGGTCAGCAGCAACGAATCGCAATTGCCCGCGCTTTGGCAATGAAACCAAGTCTAATGCTTTTTGATGAACCCACAAGCGCCCTGGATCCGGAAATGATCGGAGAAGTTTTGGATGTGATGAAAGGGTTGGCGCATGAAACGACAATGATCGTTGTATCCCATGAGATGGGTTTTGCCCGCGCAGCTGCTGACCGGATGATTTTCATGGATGAAGGCGTGATCATAGAAGATACTACACCGGTAGCATTATTTTCAAATCCCCGCGAAGAGAGAACCCGATTGTTCTTAAGCAAGATTCTCCATTAAACCGAATGTATTTAGGCTGCGAAGGATCCCTCAAAAAAATAATCTCAAAAAATTATAGGAGAGTTTCCATTTTATAGAAACTATCCTTTTCTTTCAATAATTGTGAATGGCGTGAAAAACAGTCCGTGGAAATGCAGCAGTAGATAAATCCTGTTTTTACCCCACTAATTTCGAATTCTTTCAATTTATTGAGACATCCTGATACATTTTGAGATGATCGTATTTAGGCGCCATTGAATGTCGAAGGAGATATTTCTCCAAATGGAGAAGGAGATTAAATATATCTTCAACTATGATGGCGTCTGCATTGAATTCTTCGCCATCCAGGATAATGGCAGTAACAAAATATTTTCTTAGAATCCTTCACCAGGTTCGGTTTGTTTTACTCATGATTAGAAGATCAATCCCTTTTTGCGAGTTAATTACCGGGATTGTAATGAAATTACTCTTATTTATTCCCCTCACCATTATCTATACTTGTGATCCCTTTGGATCATATTTATCAGGGAACGAATAACTACTGACATCAATCCTGATTAAGCAGCTGATACGCCATGTTAATTAGATCTCATCCCGTGTTTTACGCAGGAAAGCCATGATTTTTGTGAATCATTTAATTCACCTTTAAAAAAGGTGAATATGTTTGTTGGTAATTCTGCCCGCTGATACCCTTCGATATTGACCACTTGCACTGAATCATCTACAACCCGTGAAGGTATAAAACCGATAGCGTTTGGATCCTGGCTTACATTTAAAACCACATCATTAGGTTGGTAAGCGATCCGGGCTCCGGAAGCCAGGGTCTCCTGGAGATCTAGTTTTTTCATAATGAGTCGATTCAACTCTGAACCGGGGTAGTAAACAAGAAGTTTTATGGGCACACCTTCAGGCCATTCGGTGATTGTTCCATTCAAGATCGACCTGATTTCCTCGATTCTGAGAGAGGAAATAACTGAAGAAGGATTAATGATGAGACTGATTGTGTCAGATCCCAAAACAACCCCTTGACCTTTCATCACAACCAAATCTCCAAATTGAATAACCAGGTCTGTGTCATCTAATTTCGAAGAGGGATTGTCCATATAAAAAAGATAAAAATCATTCTGTTCGCGGGCACACACTTCCATTAGAGGAACCATCCAACCCAGGGAGGAACTGATGGAAACGCGTGTGATATCGGTGGATTGTGCCTTTACCGGTTGATGGGATGATTGAATCAAAAGACCGAACAAAAGGGTGAGGGTCGCAAAAACTACGCAATAGATTGCGAAAGGGTAAAAGCTTCTTTTTGATACAAAACCCAACAACCACCGGATGGTTAGATACCCGACCACCGCTGCGGTGAGGAATCCGGCTGCCATCACTTGAAGAAAAGCAGCCGCGTCAGGAATCTGGATTAAATCAAGAATCCCAATTAGCCCGGCAGCTATCATCACGGGGACTGACATGAGAAACGCGAAACGGGTTGCTGAAGGTCTATCCAGGTTGCGGGTCATCCCTCCTGAGATGGTTGAACCGGAGCGTGAAATTCCCGGAAAGATTGAGATTGCCTGGAATACGCCAACCCAGAGAGCGTCCTTCCAATTCATACTATCGATTGATCGGTTTCTTTTCCCAATTTTTTCGGCAACGACCAGTAAAATTGCAGTCCCGTATAGAAGTGAAGCAGTGAATAGGGGATTACTAAATACAGCTTCCACTTTACTTTTGAATGTGATTCCCAATAAACCTGCAGGTATTGTTGCCAGTATTAGATACCAGCCCATGCGTGAATTTGCAGTCCCAAACGGAGACCGGTGGAAAAGTCCATAAACCCACTCTGACACAATTGCCCATAAATCCCTCCGGAAAAAGATGATCACAGCTGCCAATGTGCCCAGTTGGACGAGTACATCGAAGACGAATGCCTGGGATACCGGAATGTCCCACCCCAGCAGATATGGAATAACGACGAGGTGAGCGGAGCTTGATATCGGCAGGAACTCAGTCAAGCCTTGAACGATCCCTAATATGATGGCTTGCAAAATTGTCATTCAAAACCCTTTACTTCTAAATTGTTTTCAGTCTTTTCATGCCAGTTTTCAAGGAATTCATGGGCAAATGCGTCATATCGATTGTCCAACACTGCATTCCTTGCTTGAAGAGTCAACTGCAGCAGGAAATTCAAATTATGAATGGAAACCAGTGTGGATGCTAGTATCTCTTTGGCAACGATAAGATGCCGCAGATATGCTTTGCTAAAATGGCTGCAGGTATAACAAGAACAGGATTCATCGATAGGAGAATGTTCACTACTGTTTCCGGTATTCGTCAGGTTGATCCTGCCGAACGGCGTGAATGCAGCATTGTGGCGAGCCAGGCGGGTGGGAAGCACACAATCAAAGATATCCACTCCTCGCCAGATGCCGTTTATAAGGTCCTCGGGTGAGCCTACCCCCATCAGGTATCTTGGTTTATCTACGGGAAGGATCGCATTCACCGCCTCAATCATTCCATGCATATCTTTTTTTGATTCTCCCACAGAGAGCCCACCAATGGCGTTTCCAGGAAGATTTAATTTTGAGATGAATTCTGCAGATTGTTTTCGCAGGTCAGGAAAAATGCCCCCTTGGACGATCCCAAAAAGTGCCTGGTCGGATCTCGTTTTGGTAGAGATGCAGCGTTCCAACCAGCGATGAGTCCGGCTCATTGCAACCTGGCTGTAATTTCGATCTTTCGGTTCTGCACACTCATCAAATGCCATGATAATATCCGCGCCTAACGCTTCTTGGATCTTGATGGATTTTTCGGGGGTAAACCTGTGGATCGAGCCGTCAATATGGCTCTTGAAATTCACACCATCATCATCGACCTGGCGTGTCCCAGCTAATGAAAAAACCTGGAAACCGCCTGAGTCGGTGAGAATTGGTTTATTCCAGTTCATGAATTGGTGCAAACCGCTGAAGCTGGCGATCAATTCTTCACCCGGTCGAAGGTATAAGTGGTAGGTGTTTGCCAGGATTAAGCTTGCGCCAATCTCCTCTAATTGGGCAGGTGTGACCGCTTTTACGGTTGCCTGGGTACCCACGGGCGCAAAAATTGGCGTGTGAATATGTCCGTGGGGGGTATCAAAAGATCCAGCACGGGCGTTGCCATCGGTTTTTTCCAGATCGAAATTGAACAACTCGCTCATTTCGCCTGCAATTATACCTTTGGAAAAACGGGAGGACTATTCGCACGCAGCTTGCTGAACCTAGAGGGGGCGTTTATACTTGGCGGATGGAAATTGCCCGCTCACAGGATATTGAATCATCTTCCACTTGGTTGGAAATTGACCTTTCCGCAATTCGAAACAATATCCGCCTTCTCTCTCAAATAACTCAAACTGGTCTGATGCCGGTGGTAAAAGCCAATGCATACGGTCACGGGTTAATCGAAGTATCCCGAACGGCAGAACAGGAAGGCGTTTCATGGCTAGGGGTATCCCGGATTGAGGAAGCAGTCGCGCTTCGGGAAGCAGGTATCCGCTGCTCGATATTAATCCTAGGGTTTACCCCACCGAAAAGAATTCAAGAGGCAGTGCAACGCGACCTGGCGGTAACTGTTTATGATGAAATCGTCGCGAACGAATATAACCTTGCGGTTGGAATCTTGAAGGGCAAGTTACGAGTACATGTGAAAGCCGATTCAGGAATGGGTAGGTTGGGGGTTCCAACTCTAAGGGCGGAGGAATTCCTAAAAAACCTTAAAAAACTTGAGAATATTTCCGTAGAAGGATTATTCACCCATTTTGCCCGTGCTGATGAACCCGGTGCATCAACGACTGCTGAACAGTTGGAAAAATTTCTAGAATTGCTTGAAAAGTTGACCGGCGGGGGAATGTGCCCTGCGATCATTCACGCGGCCAACTCAGCGGGAGCCTTGAATTTTCCCGCGGGAAGATTCGATCTTGTCCGCTGCGGGATCTCAATTTATGGATTAAATCCATCTCAGGAGACTTTGTTACCTGAAGATTTCCAGAGAGCACTGACCTGGAAAACCCGGCTAACCTCGATAAAAACATTACCTCCCGGTCATGGCGTAAGTTACGGGTTTCATTACTACACTTCCCGGGAAGAAAAGATAGGCGTGGTCGCGATCGGTTATGCAGACGGATTCCGCAGAACCACAGGTAATCAGGTTTTGGTAAATGGAAAAAAGGCGGATGTCGTTGGTGCAGTCTGCATGGACCAATGCATGATCGCATTGAATGACATACCCACAGTTTCGGTTGGGGATGAGGTTATCCTGATCGGGGAGCTGAAGGGCGCATCGATCACAGCGGAGGATATCGCGAAAACTTGGGGCACGATCAATTATGAAGTTGTTTGCGGGCTGGCAGATCGGGTTCCCAGGTTTTATAAGGAATGAGGATGGGGGAATCTTTAAACCGCAAATGGATCCTCGCGGAAATCCTGCCAGGAAATGTAGACCGGGAATTGATTTCGTTTCCAGTTCCAATTCGGCAGGTTCTGTATAACAGGGGGTTTGCCACACTGGAAAGTGCGGAATGTTTCCTACGAGCCGATTCACCAATTTACAACCCCGATCTCTTGCTGGATATGGATAAAGCGGTTAGGAGACTTTCTGTTGCGATAGAAAATGGCGAAAAGATAGCAATATACGGGGATTATGATGTCGATGGAGTGACTGCAACATCCTTACTTTTTGAAGTCATCCGGGAACTCGGTGGTGAAGTTCAGGAATACATCCCTAACCGGTTCGATGAGGGTTATGGGTTAAATTGCGAAGCACTAGAATTGTTGGCCGAGATGGGTGTAATTGTGGTCGTTACCGTGGATTGCGGGATCCGCAGTCCGGATGAAGCGGAATATGCAAGGAATCTTGGATTGGATCTGATTATCAGTGATCATCACCATCCCCGGGGGGATACTCCTGGTGGATATGCGGTAATTTGTCAGAAGCAGGCAGGAGATGAATATCCAAATAAAGATATAAGCGGAGTAGGTCTGGCTTATAAGATAGGGCAAGCACTGGTAGCGCAATTTCCTGATCCATCGATCGCAATCGAGACATGGCTGGACCTGGTGGCGCTTGGCACAGTCGCGGATGTTGTGCCTTTGACCGGAGAAAACCGGGTTCTTGTCCGAAAAGGATTGGAAATCATACATTCTGGAAAACGGCCGGGAATCATTGCGCTTGCGAATCTGTCGGGGATCAGATTCCAGGAAATCACCTCAACTGATATCGGATTCAAGCTGGGACCAAGATTGAATGCTTCAGGGAGGTTGGAATCCGCAATCGCTTCTTTCAATCTGTTGACTTCAAGAAATCTGGAAACCGCAGCACCTATTGCTATGCAATTAGATGAGTTGAATCGCGACCGTCAAAATATGACTTTAATATCCCAGGAGATAGCAGAATCGATTGCAAAAAAATCGGAACATGAGCTGATATATTTCGCCGGCAGCGGGGAATTCAATGAAGGGATCGTGGGTTTGGTTGCTTCAAAATTGACTGAATCTCATTACCGTCCTAGCATTGCCGGTAGGACGGGTGAGGAAATCACCCGGGCGTCCTGCAGATCGATCCCCGAGTTCCATATTACGAATGCCCTGGATGAATGCGCCGACTTGCTGGTTCGTCATGGCGGTCATGCAATGGCCGCAGGTTTTACAGTTAAAAATGAAAACCTTGAAATTTTCCTGCAAAAGCTTTTTTCCATCGCAGAACGGGACCTGGGGAAATTGGATTTAAACCCTAAATTAAAAATCGATTGCGAAGTCTCATTCAAGAACCTCAAGAAGGATTTGCTGGATCAATTGATTTTATTAAACCCAACCGGAGCAGGAAATCCGGAAGCGAGTTTCATAACCCGGGATGCGATAGTTTCAAATGTCCGGCAGATAGGTGCGGAAAGAAAACATCTTCGAATGACATTAAAGGAGGGAGGGGTCACAATTAACGCCATCGCTTTCCAGAAAGGGGAGTGGGCTGAGAATATGCCTGAAAGAATTGACGTAGTTTACCGGTTTGAGTTGAATGAATACAATGGTTTTCAATCTCTGCAATTGAACGTGAAGGATATTCGGAAAAGCCAAGCTTAACCTTCACTAGGACCCAATCTATGCCCCCATCGCGAATTAAAGCCATTCTTCTTGCCATCCTGGTTGTGATCATCTGGTCCACTTCGTGGATATTGATCAAAGTGGGGATGGATGATATTCCTGCATTAACCTTGAACGGGTTGCGTTATACGATCGCATTTATCCTCATGCTTCCATTTTTATTTCTTCCGAAGATCAGAAACCATTTACACCTAATGACGCGGAAGGATTGGAAAGACCTGATTATTCTAGGGATAATATTCATTGGGCTTACCCAGGGCGCTTTAGCGCTTTCTCTTGTCTATCTGCCTGCGGTGACAGCCAGTTTGATAATGAACTGCACACCAGTTTTTGTGGCTTTTCTCGGAATCGGATTTTTAAGTGAGCGGCCAACCAATTTGCAATGGGGCGGTTTATCCATAAATATGGTTGGGGTTCTCCTATATTTTTTTCCTTTGCAAAATAAAGATAATAATTGGTTGGGATTATTAATCGCTTTGGGTTGCCTGTTTTTCAATATTATTGGGTCCCTGTTATCCCGCCGTATAAACCGCGGTGCGCGGTTGAATGCATATATTGTTTCCACTGTGAGTATTGGGGTGGGCGGTCTGATGATGCTGCTAGCCGGAATCATTATGAACGGAATGCCAGAATTCAACCAAGAAGGTTTGGTGATTCTCGGATGGTTGGCTCTGGTGAATACTGCGTTAACCTTCCCTTTGTGGAATTACTCGCTGCAAACCCTGACTGCGATGGAATCCAACATTATCGGCAATACCATGTTAATCTATGTTGCCATCCTGGCGTTTATTTTTCTCGGAGAGCAGCTTACATCGCAACAGGAAATTGGATTATTTTTAACCGCAGTTGGAGCCGTGCTGGTTCAAATGCGATCTTTAGAAAATCAAAAACGACATAACAACAATTCATACGCATAAATGAATATTTAAAACTTAATCAGCTAATTTATTAATGGGTGAAATAGATTTGGGTATAGGAATAGTAAGTATTTTTTGAGCACTGGGTTTTTCTTACCAAGCGGGCTAAAAACTGCGGATCAGTTCTGCTATAATTTATTCAGAAGTTATCATCCTTTTTCATAAGGTACTTGATCCATGAACAATCCCCCCAGTTCAAAGCATACTGCACCTGTTGGTCCGCTTGCGCCTTCACAATTCATTCCCCCTCCAATAAATAAGATCGAGGATACCGGACTTTCGGCTTTATGGCTTCAGGATCTGATCCTGAAGGTCATGTATTTCCAGGGTTACCTAACAGGTTTCAAGATCGCAGAAGAGATTGAGCTTCCATTCGCTAATGTTGTTGACCAGATGCTGGAATCCTTGAAGCGCGATAAATTAGTGGAAGTCCGATCATCCCAAATGGGGTTGGGGGAAGGGGCATATCTTTACGCGATAACCGGGGCAGGAATCAGCCGTGCAAGGGAAGCACTTGAAAGGAGCCAATATGCCGGCCCGGCTCCGGTCCAGCTCCAAAATTACAATGATTCAATTAGAAAACAATCCCGCAGCAGGGTGCAGGTGAATCCACGCGTGATGCAGCAGGTCCTTTCGAACCTCACGCTCTCTGATAAAACATTTCACAAACTTGGACCGTCGGTCAATTCGGGTATGTCCATTTTTATTTATGGCCCTCCCGGTAACGGCAAAACAAGCGTAGCCCGGGCAATTGGAAACCTGGTTTTAACTCAGGAGATGTATATTCCGTATGCCATCTATGTTGATGGGCAGGTAATCAAACTTTTCGACAACGTGAACCACGAACTCGCCCCTGAAGAAGAAGTATCTCCAACCTCGGGTGGGGTCAGGCCACGAAAAGACACCCGTTGGGTGAAGATCAAACGGCCTTTTATCGTTGCAGGTGGTGAATTGACCTTGACCGGGTTGGACCTGGTATTTGACGATGTAATGAAATTTTATGAAGCACCATTCCAAATGCGCGCAAATGGCGGGATTTTTCTGATCGACGATTTTGGTCGTCAACAGGTTCGCCCGCGAGATTTGCTTAACCGTTGGATCGTTCCCCTGGAAAACCGGATCGATTACCTTACTCTCCATACCGGACGGAAACTCGAGATCCCATTTGATGTGCTGGTAATCTTCTCAACCAATCTTCCCCCCAAAGACCTGGTCGATGAAGCCTTCCTGAGACGGTTACGCCACAAGATCGAGATCAGCGATCCTTCCTATGAGGAATATCGCGATATTTTCCACCGCGTGGCTGCCACCAAGGGTGTCAATTATAACGATCAGGGGCTTGCTTACCTGCTTCAGGAATGGTACGTCAAACCTAATCGGAAACTCCGTGCTGTCCATCCACGTGATCTCTGCGATCAAATTGTTGATATTGCCCGCTACCTGGGGATCGAACCTTCCCTTTCTAGGGAATTGATCGACCGGGCAGCAGAATCTTATTTCGTCGAGCTGTAATAAATGATTGATCAATCTCGAAAACCCCTGATCATCGCCCACAGGGGAGCTTGCAGTTATTCCCCCGAGAATACTATGGCTGCTTTTAAAATCGCTTTGGAGCAGGGTGCGGACGGCATTGAATTGGATGCGAAATTATCCCGGGATGGAGAGGTTGTTGTGATCCACGACCAGACGGTAGATCGGACCACTGACGGTAGGGGGAAGGTTCACAATTATTCTTTAAGCGAGTTGAAAAAATTCAATGCAGGCAGTTATTTCTCACAGGAATTCAAAGGAGAAAAGATACCAACCCTTGAAGAAGTCCTGGCAGAATTTGGAACCAGATTTCTGATAAACGTGGAACTTACCAGTTATGCATCTCCCGGGGATGACTTACCCGAAAAGGTGGCGGATTTGATTGGGAAAATGGGAGTAAGCAAGAATATATTATTCTCCTCTTTTCACCCAATAATCCTTCATCGGATTAGAGGATTGATGCCGAATGTACCTGCTGGATTATTGACCGGGGTGGGAATATTTGAAATAGGTAATTCATTTATCGGGAATTGGTTTTCACCCAGTTCGATTCATCCCCATTATTCCAAAGCGACTAAGAATTTCATCAAACGGGTTCACCAGCAGGGAAGAACGGTGAATACCTGGACTGTTGATGATCCAAGAGAGGTAACACGATTGATTTCGGATGGTGTGGATGGGATCATAACGGATGATCCGAAACTTGCAATACGTATTAGGGATGCCATATGATTCCGTATGAGTGGTTGGACCAGGCTGAAGAGAGGTTGGTTGGTAAAGTTATTCGAACTCCGGTGATCCATGACTCAAAACTCGATATATATTTAAAGCTCGAAAACCTGCAGAGAACCGGTTCATTCAAATTCCGTGGTGCTCTGAACCGGGTTATGACCCTGACCGGAGAGGAAAGAAAGCAGATCATTACCGCTTCCGCGGGTAATCATGGGTTGGGGGTTGCACATGCAGTGCAAATCACTGGTGGAAAAGCAACGATTTTTGTTTCGGATCACGCGGTCCCTTTGAAAGTAGATGCCATCCGGCAAACAGGAGCTGAGATTCGGGAAGTGCCGGGAGGGTATGGTGAAGCGGAAGTTGCAGGGAAGTCCTATGCACAGAAAAACGGGGGAACCTGGATTTCACCCTACAATGATGGTCAGGTGATTGCCGGTCAGGCAACAGTGGGGATGGAATTAATTGAACAGATGGAGGGAATTGACCTCCAAACGATCATTATTCCAACGGGAGGCGGTGGTCTTTTTGCCGGTATCAGTTTGGCTTACAAAAAAACAGGGAAAATGGTTCGGTTTGTAGGGGTGAATCCGAGTGAATCCAACTTTTTTTACTCACTCTTTACCCGGGGTTCGCAAGATGGGGTTGCGGATAATCCCACCCTCGCGGATGGATTATCAGGAGCTATCGAACCGTTATCGATCACTCTACCTATTCTTAAGCAATCGGATTCCCATGTCATTTCAATTTCAGAAGAAAAGATCCGCGAAGCAATCCGGTATTCCTGGTGGAATTACGGCCAGCGAATTGAAGGTTCGGCAGCGATTGCCCTGGCATCCGCAATCTTTGGCGATGTCACCGAGAGACCTGCAGCAGTCATCCTCACTGGTGGTAATATTCAACCGGATGTGTTTGACTCGTTGATTGTTGGGAAATACTAATGTGATGAATCTGAAAAGAAATATCGCAAGCAATATCACCAGATTGATAGTCTCCATATGCCTGGTCTTGGGGCTATTTGTAATTTCTAGATCTCCAGTTCAGGCTAAACATTTCAATAATTCGGACCCTTTTTCGGTCGTAACAAAGATCAATGTAGATGAGCTGACTTCTGAAGAGAAGATCGGTCAGCTTTTTCTTATAACTTTTCAAGGGAATAAATTTGAAAAGGATTCCCGCGTATACGATCTTATTTACAATAGGCATATTGGCGGGGTTTTACTTGAAAGTGAAAATGACAATTTCAGCGGACCTGAAAATATTCTCCAATCCACTTATGCTTTGACTTCAGGGCTGCAATCCATTGCCTGGGATTCAAATGCAATAATTGGTTCATCAAATTCATATATCCCGTTGTTTATCGCGGTTTCCCAAAATGGAGATCGAGCTCCCCTCGACCAGATAATCAGCGGAATGACGCCTCTACCGAACCAACTTGCGATAGGAGGCACCTGGAATCCGGAACTCGCGTACCAAACCGGAAATGTTTTGGGGGATGAATTATCCAGATTGGGAATAAATATGTTACTTGGTCCTTCGTTGGATGTGCTGGATAGCATTCAACTTACCAGCGGGGAGGACTTAGGCGCACAGGTTTTTGGGGGAGATCCTTATTGGGTCGGGGAGATGGGTAAAGCTTATATCAGTGGTCTTCATGAAGGCAGCCAGAATAAGATCGCGGTGATCTCGAAGAATTTCCCTGGAAGGGGTGGATCCGATCGTCCATCAAATGAAGAAGTATCCACTGTTCGAAAATCACTGGAGCAATTAAAGCAGATCGAATTAGCTCCATTTATGGCAGTCACCGAGAATAGCGGTACATCCTCGGAAATCACTGATGGTTTACTTGTCTCGCACATCCGGTACCAGGGTTTTCAGGGAAATATCCGCGCAACGACCAAACCGGTCAGTTTTGATGCTGCTGCCCTTGAGTCCATCCTGACAGTGGAACCCTTATCTGATTGGAGGGAAAACGGGGGTATCGTTGTCAGTGATCGTCTGGGAAGCCAGGCGGTGAGGCGATTTTTTGATCCCAACGGCACAGGTTTTGATGCCCGGCAAATCGCAAGAAATGCATTTCTGGCGGGAAATGATCTTCTATTGTTGGATCAGGATTTCATTGCAACAGGGGATGCAGATGCGTTTGCAACCATAAATCGGACGTTGGATTTCTTCATTCAGAAGTACGATGAGGATCCAGCCTTCGCCCAAAGGGTGGATGAATCGGTGGCCAAGGTGATCACATTGAAAGAAAAAATGTACCCTGCAAACCGGATCCAGAATGTGATCCCTCCTGAAAATGAATTAACCGAAATTGGGCAATCCCAGCAGGTCAGTTTTCAAACAGCAAGGGAAAATGCCAGCTTAATCAGCCCAGATACCGATGAACTAAAAAACCTGATGCCTTCACCACCGGAAATTGGTGACCGGATTGTTTTTTTTACTGACTCAATGACCACCCCACAATGCAGCCAATGCCCCGATGAGGTCCAGATGGGTGTGGATGCATTCCAAAACGCAGTATTAAGGTTATACGGTCCTCACGCAAGTGATCAGGTGATG
>Ga0209254_10001657_pt1 | contig 20099 bp, 17 predicted proteins | sample FrelakmetDIP11DI_FD_187148 | JGI IMG/M metagenome (GOLD analysis project Ga0209254, IMG submission 187148) | Freshwater lake sediment microbial communities from the University of Notre Dame, USA, for methane emissions studies - DIP11 DI (SPAdes)... | ecosystem: Environmental > Aquatic >...
TACTGGCTACTGGCGACTGGCGACTGGCTACTGGCTACTGGCTACTGGCGACTGGCGACTGGCTACTGATTCGCAAACACCTTCTTCAATATATCACTTGTTCTGGCCATTGGATCTTTACGAATTTTTTTCTCCTCCTCGCCTACCTGGAAAAAGATTCCGGCTAGGGCTTTTTCCGTCACATATGCAGAAAGATCGGGATTAATTTTCTCTTTACTGAACTGATTATATGTTGTAAATACCGTATTCCAGTATTTTGTAGCATCCACTTTTTTGAGTGATTCTTCTATCACCGGCCTGAATGACGATGAAAGAGATGCGGTAGTTTTATCTTTCAGGTAATTGGTGGCGGCCATATCACCACCTTTCAAAATGCCCATTGCATCCTGGATGCTCATACTTTTAATGGCATTGATAAAAATCGGCGCGGCAGATTTTGCCGCATCTTCAGCTGCCCTATTCATTGACAAAATAGCCTGGTCAACCTGCTTTCCGAGTCCAAGGCTTCTTAACTTTTGTTCAGCCTTCTTTGCTTCTTCAGGCATCAGGACCTTGATTGCCGCATTTCCAAAATATCCATCAAGTGAAGAAAGTTTTTTGCCGCTTTGTTCTGCACCTACAGACAATGCTTCTTTTAAACCGGCTGCTATTTCATCAGTGGTTAAACCGGCTGATTTGGCCCCGGAAAGAATATCCTTAATTGATTTTTTTGTTGAAGAGGCGGCAGCAGAGTCTCCGGTCTTAGAACTGCCGGTAATTTTCTTAAGTAATTGAGCAGAAGCCGGTTGTATCAGTAAAATGGATATTGAAAAAAGGAGAGTAAATAGTTTATTCATGACAACGTTTGTATTCAAGGTTCAAAACTAGTACCAAAACGAATGTCAGAACTTAATCTTGCTCTTCCCAGGAGAATATTCACATAATATTTTGTGAAATTCTGTTAATAAAAGGTTCAACTCCTTTTTTTCGAGCTCTCATCCTGTTTATTTACTTTTAATCCATTTCTGTACCTGGCCATCAATACAAATAAAATACAGGCCGGAAGACAGATGCTGAATATTGATGATTTGATTTTGCTGGAGCATTTGTCCGGTCATTAAAACCTTGCCCGATGGGTTTATAATTGTATACCTTTTACCGGTTAAAGGAAATGCCAAAGATGATGATATTTGAATGCTTGAAATTGCCGGATTAGGATAGACTTTAATATTTGCTGATTCGGTTAAATTTTCAACTGAAGCTGCACTCATGTTCCAGGGCTCACCCAAACCTTTTGAATCAAGCAGACTCATTCGCCTCCCATTAATGCTAAACTCAGCCCGCATCAATTCTGTCTGACCCGTTGTAAACATATTCATGCAAGCATCATCGGTAAAATCCATAAAATTCATAAACATATCACCTGAAGCCCCATTATCACAACCGGCATTTACGCGGGGGAAGGAAGGACATCCCTGGTTATATGAACGCTGGCGCGGTGTATCCTCTATGCCATCATCGCCGCAAGAAAGATCGCCCCAGATATGTTTCAGGTTAAGCCAGTGCCCCACCTCATGTGTAAGGGTTCTTCCTTTATTGTAATGTGCGGCTAGCCGTCCCCGTGTGCCAAAAATATCATAGCGGATAACTATGCCGTCTTTTTCAACATCTCCGCCGGGGAAAGAAGCATAACCAAGCAATCCGTTTACCAAACTACCTACCCAAATATTCAGATAATGTCGGGAGTCCCATCCTGTGCTCCCATCGTGGCCTGAATATTTAATTTTATCATTATCGGTCCATAGCTGTACGTTCGTTTTTTTACGGACAATACCGTTTGTAGCCCTTCCGTCCGGATCTACTTTTGCCAGTTCAAACCGGATTTGAGCATTACCAACTCTGTCTGCAAACACAACAGGCACATTCTTAAAGTCTGTGTTGGTTTGATTAAAATCTGCATTCAGTGATTCCAGTTGTGAAAGAACCTGATCGGTACTGATATTTTCATTGTCAGACCGGTAAAGAATATGCACAACTACAGGTATGATTATCTTTCGAGTTGGAGAAGGTGTGTTTTCCTCTTGAACTACAATACCATATAAAGGAGCTTTGCCACTCTCAATTTGCATCAAAGGTTCTGCCTCCCTTTTTATCCCGGCATTCTTTTTTTGATAAATAGTGGTGCCACAACGTTCCTGGGCAAACAGCATCTGCTGAAAACCCATGATGGCCAGAATTATGATGAACGTCCTCATTCAATACTTTTTTGGGTAAGACTGAGGTCTTTCTGCAGAAAATGGAATAGCTATTCAGAAGGATAGGAAATAACAAACAGAATATTTCTGCCGGCTTTAAATCAGAGGAGGATTAAAAAATAAGTTTTTACTGGAAGAAAGAAAAGTACTTTCCTTTAATGGGATATGGAGATTAATATCACCCCATTAAAATTAAACCAGGAGTACCAGCAATTATTGCAGGCAACGTTCAGGTAACAGAGGTGTGTAAATACAAAATAAACAAATAAAACCGGTATTTACAAGTCATCCTCTAAACAACTCTTTATCAATTGATTCGTTAAATTAATATCTTTATTGTTAATACTCTCCGGCATGCATAGAAAATAAAATATCTTTCCGGTTTCTTAAAGTTATTCTTTCGAAATGAGCAAACTCTTTATTTTTTTTGGTTTTTTGTCCCTTCTGGCAAGTTGTAACGGAGGAAATGTAAATAACCCCGACAGTTCATCCGTGCAGCTTGAAAATAAGGTGCCGGATACCAGGCAAATCAGTTATAATTTATTAAATGCCTACCCGCATGATACAGCTGCATTTACCCAGGGCCTTGAGATTTATAAGGGCCACTTGTATGAAAGCACCGGGTTAATCGGCAGGTCAAGCCTGAGAAAAGTTGACCTGAAAACAGGAAAGATTCTTTTGCAAAAAAATATTGACACACCTTATTTTACCGAAGGTCTGACGATTATGAATGATACCTTATACCAGTTAACCTGGGAGAATAATATTGTGTTTCTTTATAATCCTAAAGACCTGAAACTGATCAAAAAAATTCCATGGTCAGCACAAGGATGGGGCATAACGCACGACAAGAAAAATTTATTTATCAGTGAAGGTTCTGATAAAATTTATGTCGTCAGGCCGGGCGACCTGAAACTGGAAAGGGTAATAAGTGTTTTTGACAATGCAGGTCCGGTAAACAACCTCAATGAACTTGAATTCATTAATGGGCATATTTACGCGAACCGATGGCAGTATGAATATCTGCTACAGATCAACCCATCAACTGGCCAGGTAATTGGGAAAATCGACATGAAGGATATCCTGGCTAAAAACAGCAAGGTGAGCCTTTCTTATTTATCAGCACCCGGATCCACAGGGAACCAGATGGGTGGTGTGTTGAATGGTATAGCCTGGGATTCAGCCAGTGGGAAAATGCTTGTAACAGGTAAACTCTGGCCTTATATTTTTGAAATAAAAACAGAAGAGTAAAGGAACTGCTTCTTTTAGAGTTTCAGCATACCTTCTGACATGTCAATATCTGTAAAACAATCAGAATTCCTTATTTTCGTCCACCAACTAACTGTAAAAATCAAAACCCATGAGCCTGGTTGATTCTTTTGAAAAAATCCCTGTACAGATTTTTGAAAACGACAAAAAAGCATCGGCATCTGTAGCCCGTGAGATAGCAGATCTCATCCGGCATAAACAAAAGGAAGGAAAACCATGTGTGCTTGGTCTTGCCACAGGTTCGACACCTAAAACACTTTATGCCGAGCTTGTCAAGCTACATAAAAACGAGGGGCTAAGTTTTAAAAATGTAGTAACATTTAATCTCGACGAATATTTCCCCATTGAGCCGAAAGCCTTACAGAGTTACAATCGCTTTATGCGTGTCCACCTTTTTAATCAGGTTGATATTGACCTCGCAAATACACATGTTCCGGACGGCACCATCGATAAAAATGATATCAGGGGTTATGCTGCTTCATATGAAAAGAAGATTGAACAGGCAGGGGGAATTGATTTACAGGTACTCGGTATCGGCCTTAATGGTCATATAGGTTTCAATGAACCCGGGTCGAGCCGATATTCCGTAACCCGTATGGTGGCCCTTGACAATTCCACAAGGCTGGCCAATGCCTATGAATTCCCAAATATGTCGCAGGTGCCACGCCTTGCTATAACAACCGGGATAAATACAATTCTTCGGGCAAAACGGGTCATTTTACTCGCCTGGGGCATGCATAAGGCTCATATAATCCGCAGGGCTGTTGAAGGTCATGTATCTGAGTTGGTGCCGGCTTCCATTCTCCAAGAACATGAGAACTGCACTTTTGTAATGGATGAAGTTGCGGCCCAGGAACTCACCCGTTATAAATCACCCTGGTTAACAGGAGAAATTGAATGGAATGATAAAAGCATCAGAAAAGCAGTCTGCAATATGGCACTGGATACAGGCAAACCTATCCTGATGCTGACCAATGATGATTATAATAATAGTGGCCTGAGCGATCTCCTGGTAAAACTGGGAAATGCCTATGAGATCAATCTGAAGGTTTTTAATGGCATGCGCGATAGTATTACCGGCTGGCCTGGCGGGAAATATGCAGAAGTATTACCCCGTCATCCGGAAAGACAAGAACCCAAAAGCAAACGCGTAATCATCTTCTCCCCACACCCGGATGATGATATTATTTCGATGGGCGGCACTTTCATAAGGTTGCACGAACAAGGGCATGATGTTCACGTTGGATACCAAACTTCCGGAAACATTGCCGTTAGTGATGAGTTTGTAATGCGTCAGATTGATTTTGCGGTAGAGTTTGATGAAACTTTTAGCCTGGATAAAACACGTGCCAATAATATCTGGAACGATGCGCGTGAATTCATCAAAACAAAAAAATCTTACGAGAAGGATACTGAGGAAATTCGCTCTATAAAAGGGATGATACGACGCACAGAGGCCCGGGCAACCTGTCGGTATGTAGGCATAAAGGATGAGAACATTCATTTTATGAACCTACCTTTTTATGAAACTGGATTGATTGAAAAAAATCCGCCATCGGAGGAAGATGTCAGAATACATATGGAACTTATCAGGAAAATCAAGCCCCACCAGATTTTTGCTGCTGGTGATTTTGCAGATCCCCATGGTACTCATAAAGTTTGTTTTGATATTGTAATGGATGCTTTACAAAGACTAAAGGCTGAGAATGACCCATCTGTTGCAGAATGCTGGCTCTGGCTCTACCGTGGCGCCTGGGCAGAATGGGATTTATGGGATGTGGAAATGGCTATCCCCATGAGCCCCGACCAGGTAGTTCAAAAACGAAACGGCATTTTTATTCACCAGTCGCAAAAAGACGGCGTTGTTTTCCAGGGTACGGACAGCAGAGAATTCTGGGAAAGAGCAGAAGAAAGGAATGCAGGCACAGCTGATTTATACGACAAACTGGGCTTACCTAAGTATGCAGCGATGGAGGCATTTGTACGATGGAAGTATTAATTCATGAATTAACGGATTAGTGAATTAACGAATTAGCGGATTAGGGGATTAAATAACCTTCTCAAAATAAGTTTATTCGTTTTAAAATAGTTTGGGACTATAAATTAGGAGGTTTCACCATAAATTGGCCAATTCCCCATCTGATAATTCGCTAGTCCGATAATTCGTTAATTCTGATTTTTCCCCTATATTTGCAGCCCTAATTACTACTACGGCCCCGTAGCTCAATTGAATAGAGTATTTGACTACGGATCAAAAGGTTTCAGGTTTGAATCCTGACGGGGTCACAAAGCCCATCCCGCTTCTCGGGAAGGGCTTTTTTAATTTCAATAATCATTTTTCAATGTGTTCCCAGATACAAAATTTCAGACTGAGATAAGGCACGATTGTAAATCCTTATTTCATCAATTTTACCACTGAAACACTCTTTGTTTGGGTCTGTATGTTGTGCTATTCCTCCAAATCTCAATGAGCAGAGGTACTTGATTGGGGCAACAGTTGTTGATATTGATTTATCAAGCTGCCCATTAAGATAGAACTTAAAATCCAATCCGCTTTTTACAATAGCAATATGATACCAGTTATTCAAAATAACAGGCGAATAATTAAAATTGCCCTCACTCAAATAGCTACCTGCAAAAATTATGAGGTACATCAAAAAGCCGGGCTTTGCAGTGATTAACACCATATAAGGATATACAACTATGAAAATTAGAGAACTACAACCACATAGCGGGAAGCCAAATAAATAAATTTGAGTAACTGAAAAAATTAATTTGTTCGGCTATATATCTAAGAGGGTAAAGATGGAGAGCTTATACTGCAATTCCTGATGTTTTATCACCGGTCAAGAAAAATTTGGTGTCATTTTGGAACCAGGTTAAGAGGAATGATAAATTCCCACTGATTTTGGCTTGGCTGATTTTGAAATTTGTCAGCATCGAATAGCCTGGAATATCGGAAACCGAGACTGATTGCCTGCTGGTTCCACAATTTAATGTCAAAATAAACTTCTGTACCTGCTGATCTCAAAGGAGTAACTCTTGCTGACAATAAGCTTTTCACCGAAGAATAATCATAAAAAACATTTGCCCTTATACGTTGAAAATATAATGCCTGAGCAACTCCCCAATCCGGGTAAGCTATTGTAAAATGATAGTTGATGCCCCATTTCCACATCCGGGGGAAATCAACTCCCGGATAACCGCGGGCAAGTGCAAAATTATTGGTGAAGAAATATTCCCCCAGCGTATCACGCGATTGGTAACTTCCATTTAAGACAAGGTTATGAGTAGAGATAATTCCTGGCAAATAAAGATTTGCAGATGCCAAAAACTGATTTGCAGAAGTACCGCCTATGGCTGTACGCTGTTGCAACAGAATGGTATGGGCAAAACGAGGAAAAATTTGCTGGGGAGCCTGCTGAACCTGCATATTCCACAGTATGGAACCCTGCAGGTAATTGAAATGCCGGTTATCGGGCTTGCCGGATGGAGTGTTTTTAAAGAATAATTGCTGATCGTTAAGAGTTGTTGACAGGGTGAGAAAACGGAAATGCCTTCCGCCGCTAAAGTTAAGGGGTAGGCGAAGACCGGCATTGGCGTTGAACTCGTCCCATCGATAGCTTTGGGAAATATCCGGATAAAGTGAACCACCGCTAATATACCGGTTAAAAGTATATGAAATTCCACCTATGACCCATGGGTAATATCCGCCATAAGTACCATTGAAACCAACTTTACTATATCCTTCATTTTGGTTATATTGGTAATACAATTCCGACTTAAAAGTATTGAGTATGTTCTCGCTGAAAATGGACAACGACCAGTCGGGTTGCTCATACCAGGGACGCCAGCTGTGAAAATTAAAAATGCGAAAACTTTTTTTATATGGCGCTTCTACTGCTTTAACATCCTTTACAGATTGTAAATCAGCTTTATTTTTCCAGTTCAGGGCTTCGGCTGCATAAACTTCGTTGGGAGCCCTTTTCCATTCAGCTAAATCTACAATTTTGGGGTGATCTATCTTTTCCCTGAATAATTGCATCCCTTCAGCAGTAAAGCGACTGTACAAAAGGTCCATTGCCTGGGGATCCAGGTCAGCTTCATAGGATCCGGTATAGTGCCCGGTTAACCACTTCAATTCACCAGTTGCATCATTCCATGCCCAGACCTGGTCTTTGCCATCAAACGATGCGGAGAATACTACATAATCTCCACGTACCCGGACAAAGGCAATGGGCCTGTAACTGAAAGGTACAAGGATGCGCTGTTTACCGGTTATAGTATTAATGCCAATAATCGCCATCTCACCGCCAATATTCCTTACCGCACTGAAAATTTCAAGATCGCTTTTACTGAAACAGGGATAGGTAAAAAATAAATGATCGTTATTGGGTAAATTCTGTATCACCTTGCCGTTGCCGGCATCCAGTATTACGAGCAATGATTTCCCCGAAGGATCAGCTTCAGCAGCAACAATTTTACTACCATCGTGGGATAAATCCGGTGAAAAATATTTTGTTCCGGTCGTTAACCTTGTTCTTTTACCTGAATGCAAATCCAGAATATTTATTCCGCTGTAATCTTTCCAGGACCATCGCATATGGGGTTTATAAATGGAATACACAAGCAGCCCATTTTTATATGAGAAAAAATCATCAAGGCCGATATCCTTAACAGCAATTTTCTTTTCCCCTGTTGGTGTAATAAAGTAGAAAGTAGGAATTTGACGGTAAGAATTTTTCAACACAAGGATGGAATCGCTACCCAGCAAATGCGGGAAATGGTAGTTTGTTACATATCGGGTATTTGTTGGTATAACCGGCTGCCCACTGTCAGTTTCGTTTGACGAAAGCATTTCAGAGTGAGCAAATTCAAAAGCATTTTTGACAAATTTTTTAAAATTCAAGCCACTGTTTTTTTTCACGGCACCCTGAAAAGGATAAAAGAAAGGCTTAAAACGAACAGCATCCTGTGTGACAGATTTCCAGAATTCAGGTCCCTGTTTCATTCGGCCATAAGCCACCAGCAGGTAGCCCAGCTGGTAGTGATCCGGTACAAAATCTTTCAGCGACCCGTTTCGGAGTTTCATATAGGAATATTTTTTCCCCGCTTCCCAAATGCTGCGATAACCATTGAAAAAATACGGTAAGCGCCCCCTCCCCTGCGGACTCATAACCGTTTCCTGGAAAACGGCATCGCCTTCAAAGAACCAGTCGGGGACAGCCATGGAATTTGCAAGCCCCTGCCCTTGTTCACCGGCAAGGAAAAACGCCCATTTTGATAGCCCCTTCCGGAAGTTCATATATTGTTGCACATGTCTATATTCATGCATGGCAAGATTATCGGTCCAGGAAATGCTACCCAATTCAAGGCTGTTCTGCATCGGCGTCATATAGAATTCACTTCGCCAGGGGGCCAGTCCAACATAAGCATTGGATATGGTTGTCTGATTTTGTAGAACAATATCAATTTTCCTTATTTGATTGCCAATTGTAGATGCGGTTGTACGGTTAAGGTGATGTGTCAGGTTTACCACTCTTTTTGCCTGATCCTGTAAGCCAGATTGGTAGATCACACGCACTGTATCAGTATTTATCTGATGCCATTCTGTGTAAGTGGGGTTACCGCCGAAACGCTGAGCAAGAGTCTCGGGAGGAAATAAGAAATAAGCAATAAGGAATAAGGAATAAGGAAGTCGCCACATACAACTTAAATATAAGCCGAAAATCTTCTACAACAAAGTACGCAATGAACGGGGAGAAATCAACTTTTGGTAGTTTTCTGGTGACTGGCGACTGGCGATTGACTGTCGGCTGTTGACTATCGACTCCCGACTCCCGACTGTTTTCAGACTTTCCGCTTTCTTTCTTAATTTGCTCCTCATGATTCTTTTCGCCCTTTCCATAGCTCCGGGAATTGCCATCAGTTTATATATTTTTTTCCGGGATGAATATAACCAGGAGCCAAGGCGCCACCTGATCATCAGTTTTTTTCTAGGCATACTCAGTGCATTGCCAGCCGTATTATTGCAAATGCTCCTGCTTCCATTGCAGGAAAAGCATATGACAGACAGTATATTTTCCATCATAGTAAAATCATTTATTGTAATAGCGTTCAGTGAAGAATGGTGTAAATACATCATGGTCAGATTTTATGCCTTCCGGCAACCGGAATTTGACGAGCCATTTGATGGCATTGTATACGCAGTGATGGTAAGTATGGGATTTGCAACAATTGAAAACATCGGTTATGTCATGGAACATGGGCTGGCTACGGCTATTGTACGCATGTTTTTATCAGTTCCAGCACATGCCAGTTTTGCGGTATTGATGGGTTTTTATATGGGAAAAGCAAAATTCAAACCCCATGCCCGCTTTTCTTACTTAATGAGAGGCCTTCTACTTGCCGTTTTTTTCCATGGCTTTTTTGATTTCTTTTTATTTGCCAAGGAAAACAGTATTGTACAAAAAAATATTTCTGATATTTTTTTAATAAGTGGTACAATATTAACATTAATCATCGCCATGTATTTATCCCGGAAAGCCATCCGTGAACATATGGCCATTTCACAACAAATGCATGGAAATAACGACTTATGATAAGCATTAAAAAAATCGGCGAAGAGAGTCTGTCAATCATACAGAGCCTCAGTTACAAAGTTTGGCCGGAAACCTATAACAAGATTCTTACTGAAGGGCAGGTAAATTACATGCTGGAGAAAATGTATTCTGAATCCGCTTTATCTGAGCAAATACTTATAAAAAAACATCAGTTCATACTTGCATTTGATGATCAGGCTCCCGCGGGATTTGCCTCTTATGGACAAAAATCAAAGCAAAATCCACTTGTTTATCGGCTTCATAAATTATACATTCTTCCTGGTTTACAAGGAAAGGGCGCAGGCAAAAAGCTCATCAAATTTATTATAGAGGATATTTTACCTGCCGGTGCTGAAACCCTTGAACTCAACGTGAACAGGAATAATAAAGCAAAAGATTTTTATGAAAACCTGGGCTTCAGTATTTCAAGGGAAGAAAAGATTGATATAGGCCAGGGTTATTTTATGGATGATTATGTAATGGAAACCACGCTGCCTGGTAAATTCATACTTTGATTATCGCAGGTAATAGAATTGTGAGGATTACGGAAAAAACTTGACTAAGCCGGTTAAGATCACAATTGACTTTTATTCACCTGTCTCCAGCGTTTGTGAAAATCTGGCAAATAGGAAAGTTGGAGCCCTTTGTTCAGCCGTCAGCACTTACTGCCGGGCAAAACGCTGCTGTTTTTACCAGTCTGTTTAAATAAAGCAAACAAATGATGTTTCAACTTAAGAGCTGGCATGCCAGGTTGGTAAGATTAAATCAGGATTGATGCCATGGTTCAAACAAAGCTGGGATCGTTTTAAAAAATCCCGATGGCTCGAAAAAAAATGATTTGTATAAAATTGCATTTGATCTATTCAAATTATTAGTTGAATGAGAAACCGCAAACTTTAGACTGATCATTCAAAAGTTCCAAATTCTGAAGCTTGTAAATATAAAAGTGTTCCAAAAAAAAGCCACTATGACTTAAACAGATTTTATCAATTTGAATAGTCAGAGAAAATGAAGCAGAAAATGCTCTTCCCAATTAATTGTTTAACTAATTGGTTATCTATTGCTTATATGCTTAATAAAAATTATGTTTTGAGTCAGGAAGTGGTTAATTTTGCCAAAATTTTAGAATCATATGTCTACGATTACCAAATCTCAAATCGACTTCGCATTACCTTTTAAAGTTAAAGATATCAGCCTTGCAGAATGGGGCCGGAAAGAAATCAGGCTTGCCGAGGCAGAAATGCCCGGCCTTATGTCCATCCGTGCTGAATATGGCCCTTCACAGCCATTGAAAGGTGCACGAATTGCGGGATGCCTGCACATGACCATCCAGACCGCAGTTCTAATTGAAACCCTGGTTGCTCTTGGCGCTGAAGTGAAATGGAGTTCATGCAATATCTTCTCCACACAGGATCATGCTGCTGCAGCCATTGCAGCTGCTGGTATTGGGGTTTTTGCATGGAAGGGGCAAACCAATGAAGAAGCTGATTGGTGTATTGAACAAACTTTGTTCTTTGGCGGCGCTGATCGTTCCCTGAATATGATCCTTGATGACGGTGGCGATCTGACGAATATGGTCCTTGACAAATACACCGAGCTGATACAGCATGTAAAGGGCATTTCTGAGGAAACCACTACAGGTGTCCATCGTTTATATGAGCGCGTAGCTAATGGTACTCTCCCAATGCCCGCCATTAATGTAAATGACTCGGTTACAAAATCGAAATTTGACAATAAATACGGTTGCAAAGAATCACTGGTGGATTCTATCCGTCGTGCTACTGATGTTATGCTCGCAGGTAAAGTTGCCGTGGTTGGTGGTTATGGTGATGTTGGCAAAGGTTCTGCAGCTTCTCTGGCCGGTGCCGGTTGCAGGGTGATCGTTACTGAAATCGACCCGATTTGTGCGCTGCAGGCTGCAATGGACGGTTTTGAAGTGAAGAAAATGGCTGATGCCGTAAAAGAAGCTGATATTGTAGTCACCGCATCAGGTTGCCGCGACCTGATCACCGAGAGACATTTCCGCAGTATGAAAGACAAGGCTATTGTTTGTAATATCGGCCATTTCGATATCGAAATTGACGTTGCATGGTTGAATAACAATTACGGACATACGAAAGATACCATCAAGCCACAGGTTGACTTGTATAATATCGATGGAAAAGACATCCTTCTCCTGGCAGAAGGCCGACTGGTAAACCTTGGTTGCGCTACAGGCCACCCTAGCTTTGTGATGAGTAACTCTTTTTCAAACCAAACACTTGCTCAGATCGAATTGTGGAAGAACCACAGCAAATATGAGAATAATGTATTTGTGCTGCCTAAGCACCTGGATGAGAAGGTTGCCCGATTACACCTGGCCAAAATTGGCGTGGAACTGGATGAACTTACTACAGAGCAGGCAGGCTACCTGGGTATTTCAAAGGAAGGACCTTTCAAGGCTGAACACTACCGCTATTAATTTCCAAATCAGAAATATGCAAAAAAACCCGGAACGATTATTTCCGGGTTTTTTTATAAAAATGATTCGTGCGATAATAGCACATGAAGCCTTGCTTATTTCACTTTCCCAAATAGGCAGTATACATCCTAACCATTTTTCCCTAACCAAGGATATAGTCACTCATAAGTGCATTCGTTCCTTTGTCACCTGTTTTTCCGGAGAAATCAAGCATGTACCGTTGCAGGGTGATGATAACCTTTGGAGCAACCAGGATATCGGCTACACGACCATCGGCCATTTGCTTACGTTCTTTGATTGAAGCTGCTTTCTTATAATGAGAAGAATTATTTGCCTGGGGAAAGCCGGCATAAGAATGCGCCAGCCACTTCAACGATCTTGATCAGGAGGTAGCTGTGCAGCTCTTCAAACTTCAGGTGCAATTCAAAAAACTTTTCCCTTTGATGTTCCAGTGATCACCCAGGGTGTTCTGCTAAAAAATAGAATAATTTACCACTAGTTTGTTCTGCTTCTCATCCAGTTTCTTTGAGTATGTGACATAAAGAACACTGCCATTTGATTTTGCCATTTGCAAATTCCAATTACAGAAAATTGGGCTGGTGAACCCGGAGTATGCTTAGTTTAATCTTTGTATTTTTACTTATTGAAACAACGTCCAGGCCGTTATTTTTCAACGCTGATTTTTTTATTATGACTAAACTTTCTGTCAATATCAATAAAATTGCAACTTTAAGAAACAGTCGGGGTGGAAATAATCCCAGTGTCTTGCAGGCTGCAATTGATGTGCAACGTTTCGGCGCCGATGGGGTGACCATTCACCCCCGCCCAGATGAACGGCATATCCGCTACCAGGATGCTCGTGAAATCAAACCGGTTATTCTTACAGAATTAAACATCGAAGGAAATTGCCGCGAGCAGAAATTCATTGACCTGGTTTTGGAGGTAAGGCCCGACCAGGTAACATTGGTTCCTGATGCAGAAGGCCAGCTCACGTCCGATCATGGCTGGGACACAGTTCGGCACCGGGACTATCTGACTGAAATGATCCAGACTTTTAAATCAGCAGGAATCCGCACATCCATATTCTGTGATCCTACCCTTTCAATGGTAGCCGGAGCAGCGGAAACTGGAACCGACAGGATTGAATTATATACTGAAGCTTATGCCCGATCTTATCCATTCAGCCCAGAAAAAGCGATCCAACCTTACCTGGCGGCGGCAGAAGAAGCCCGCATACTTGGATTAGGCATCAATGCCGGCCACGATCTGGATCTGCATAACCTGGAGTATTTCTCCCGTCATATTCCCTGGCTGAAAGAGGTTAGTATTGGTCATGCCCTGATCTGTGACGCAATCTACCTTGGACTTGAAAATGTAATACAGTTATACAAACGTCGCCTTCAACATACCGGTTAGTTGATTAATTTTTAGATATAAACTGGACCTTTCAACCGGAACTGTATTTTGCTTCGTTTTTAAATCCTAATTTAGTGTACATAAAAAAATTCAGATCATGAAAAGACTATTTTCTTTTGTTTTACTTGTAGTTTCATTAACCACTTGTATAACAGCATGCGGGCAGGACAATAAAGAACCGGCCAGTCCACTTGCCAAAGCCACAGGTAAAGCAGGTAGCGCCACAATTACCATTGATTACAGTGCCCCATCAATGAAAGGAAGAAAGATTTACGGAGAATTGGTTCCTTATGGAAAAGTCTGGAGAACCGGCGCCAATAATGCTACGGTGTTTGAAGTTGACAGCGATGTGAAGATTGAAGGACAGGCTTTGCCAAAGGGAAAATATGGTTTCTTCGCCATACCAAATGAGACGGAATGGATCCTTATATTCAATAAAACATGGAATCAATGGGGCGCTTTTCGTTACAAACAGGAAGAGGATATTTTGAGGGTAAAAGTAAAACCCGGTAAAACAGCCAGCATGACAGAAAAGCTTACCTATACAGTCAATAATGGCATCGTAACCCTCGACTGGGAAAATACTTCTGTAAGTTTTAAAGTACAATAAATAAAAGTAGCCAGTAGCCAGTCACCAGTAGGCAAAAATACAAGTCACCAGTAGGCAAAGAACAGCCAGCTGGTGATTTTTTTATTACACTAACTGCAAAGTGATATTTAGGGCCCAATGTTTTGAATAAAATAACTATTTGATAAGGAGCACAAAAGAAACAGAAAGCACAGAAGAACATGCCGAAGAACAGTCAGTGGCTTTTTTGTATATTCTTTTTCCTCCTTTTAATTAGGCGTCCACGCCTCAATGAGGAATATTTCTCGCAAAGTCGCAAAGATTAAAAATCCGCAAAGTTGTTCAGGTTGAAAGATTTTTCGCGCCTTTTATTTCTTCTTTGAGCCTTTGCGTGAAATAAAATTTGAGATTTAGCTATATAGAAGAATTTAGTTTGCTAAGATTTCGTGAGAATTTTACTGGCTGTTGACTGGCTACTGGCGACTGGCTACTGGCTACTGGCTACTGGCGACTGCTTCCAAATGCCCACTTTAAAAACTCCGGAAAAGCTCTTCCCCAGGTTGGCACATCATGTCTGCCGTCTTCATATTCAAGATATGCTATATCATCCCCGCCTTTATACCCTTTCTTGAGCAATTCTTTAATTAGGTCCATTGTATCATCAATAGAATCAATGATCCCGTTATTATTCCGGTCTTCTTTTTCGTCAAGCACACCTGTCTGGAAGAAAAATTTCAACCAGGGCGCATAGTTCCCTTCCCTTATCTGGGCATGCATAATTCTATCTGTATCCTCATCATATCCATCATCCAATGCTTTTGTTCGCCACCATAATGAACCACTAAACACCCCGGTATACAAAAATTCCTGGGGATGGCTCCATACAATATCCAGGGCCATTAGTCCTCCCAAGGAGAAACCAGCGAAAGATTTATTTTTAAAGTGATGAGTTTGGGTTTCTGATCGAACGAAGGGTAAAAGCTCGTTGAAAATGAATTTTGTATATGCATCAGCCTTGGAACCCCTTTCCTTATAGTCCAGAACTTTGGCAGTGCCGTATTCATGCCTGCGGTCGCGGCCGCAGTGAATGCCCACACATAAGACCGGCTGAATCAGCTTCTCGAGGTAAAGTTCATCCAAAATAGCCCGGAAATGCATTTTAGGCAGATCCTGGCCGTCATTGATTAAAAGCAGACTAACGGAGGCTGGGTGCTCCATGGAAGGTGGAAGATAGAAATCAATAAGAACTTCCCGGTCCAGGTATATGGATTCAATTCTCTTGTGTTCAACGTGAATTTTGTGGTGGAGGTTTACTTCCGGCTCTTTTCTCATCTTCATAGCTGTCAAATATATACTAAAACTGAAAAACTGATGCTAATCGTATGTCTGACACGATTTTAAGCGTTTTTTTGTTATTCTGATCGTTAAAAAATATATTTGGAAACAGTCTGGTCAGAAATACTCCGGAAAGGGCAGTTGATCTTAACCTCGCTGAACAATTTCGAACCTGTTAATACAGCTTTTCTCAATCAATCACAAAATAACGGAAATGAAAAAAATTGGTATTCTCCACGGGAAAGAAAGATCGTTCCCTAACGCATTTGTAGAAAGGATCAACAGTAAGAATGTTCCTGGTATTGTTGCAGAACCTGTAAGCATTGATAAAGTTGCCCAGGGCGAAGATTGTGGATATGCGGTTATTGTGGACCGTATTTCGCAAGATGTACCTTTCTACAGGGCATTCCTGAAGAACGCTGCTATTAGTGGAACAGCGGTCATCAACAACCCATTCTGGTGGAGCGCCGATGAGAAGTTTTTCAACAATGCGCTGGCTACTAAAATTGATGTGCCAGTACCCAAGACCGTTATACTCCCCTCCCGTGACCTGCCGGATGATACTTCAGATGAATCATTCAGCAACCTGGCTTATCCGTTGGATTGGAAAGGTATTTTTGAATATGTTGGATTTCCGGCATACATGAAACCTTTTGCAGGAGGTGGCTGGAAGAATGTTTACAGACTGGACTCAATAGAAGATTTTTTTGAGAAGCATGCTGAGACAGGACAACTCGTAATGATGCTGCAGGAAGAAATCATTTTTGATGAATATTACCGTTGCTATTGCATAGGCCAAAAACATGTACGCATCATGCCCTATGAGCCACGCAACCCCCACCACCTGCGCTATGTTGCCGAACATAGGGCTTCTGCAGAAAAGTTGGCTGAAATGGAAAAGATTGTTCTTCGCATTAACGAATATCTCGGTTACGATTTTAATACAGTGGAACTTGCCCTTCGTGACGGTGTACCCTACGCGATAGATTTCTGTAATCCCGCACCGGATGCCGAAATAAAAAGTGTAGGCGCAGAAAATTTTGAATGGGTTGTAGAGACAATGGCCAATTATGCTATTGAAAGGGCACTTGATCAAAAACCGGACATGGATAATCTCAGCTGGGGAGAATATGTCAAACGCAGCGCCACAGGTAGAAAATTGTATTAATATTTTACTTGAATAGATAAGAAGCCGGTTTTTGCAGGTCTTTAAGCCATTTTAAAGTACTAAAGCAAATAGAGGTCAGGGTAGTAATGAGATAATTGGAAACTGTAGTTATTATTTTCATTTCCCGTTGTTTTGATTACGCTGTGGTCGTCCGTCAGTTGAAAAATGAATTTACATTCTCGCTGCAGAATGCAAGAGCGAAGGCTGATAACTGATTAGATAATTTTGAAATATCATTCTGGATCGCGTATAGTTAAATGATAACCTGCAGTCAAATCAGATACATTGTACTATTTATTATTAAAACAATATCGAACAATACCTTAATCTCTAACCATGGCTAATTTGAGTTACAAACATTTCACTTTAGGTGTTGAAGAAGAGTATATGGTTATCGACCCTCAGACCAGGGAGCTGAAAAGCCATGAACAAAAGATCGTTACGGAGGGCCAGAAATTAATACGCGATAAGGTAAAAGCAGAAATGCACCAGGCTGTAGTAGAAGTTGGTACGGATATTTGTCAGAATATCGATGAAGCATATAAAGATGTTTATACACTCCGTCAAACCATTTCTAACGTAGCTGGGGAGCTTGGCTATTGGATGGGCGCGTCCGGCACACATCCTTTCAGTCACTGGGAGAGTCAGCTGATAACTGATCATGCCCGATATAAGGAAATCGTAAACGAAATGCAGGAAGCCGCCAGGAGCAACCTGATCTTCGGCCTGCATGTTCACGTAGGCATGCCAACAAAGGAAATGGCCATACATATCGCCAATTCAGCCAGGTATTTCCTGCCGCACGTTTTTGCGCTCAGCACAAATTCACCATTCTGGGAAGGCAGGCTGACAGGTTTCAAATCTTTCCGGACAAAAGTATTCGATAAGTTCCCACGTACAGGCATACCCGATTATTTTGATTCTTACAGTTCATATGAGAATTATGTCAACATTCTCATCAAAACCAACTGTATTGATAATGCCAAAAAGATATGGTGGGACCTTCGCGTGCATCCTTTTTTTGGAACTGTAGAATTCAGGATTTGTGATGTACCTATGACAGTTGATGAAACAATCGGCATAGCCGCTCTCTTCCAGTGTATTTGCGCCAAACTTTATAAACTCCGGAACCAGAACCTCAACTTCATCATATACCCAAGGGCATTGGTAAATGAAAACAAATGGCGTGCTTCCCGCTATGGCATCGATGGCCAGTTGATTGATTTTGGCAAAGAAGAAGAATCCAACACCCGGGTTTTGATTTATGAACTCCTTGATTTTGTGGATGATGTGGTGGACGAATTAGGTTGCCGCCATGCGCTTGGAAATATTCAGAAAATCCTTGATAAAGGCACCGGAGCAGACAGGCAGTTGAAGGTATTCGAAAGCACCAAAAACCTGGTGAGTGTGGCGGATTATATCCATGATTCATTCCTGGCTCCTTTATGATAAATCTTTGATGCCCAAATCCTTGCCATTTTGAAGTAAAATGTACCCGTTACATATTTTTATGTAACAAATGACGTTATTAACTGCGTCACTGTTAGCCATTTAACTTAAAAATCGTAATTTCCGCCATCTTTTATGCCTGAAAATAGACGCATACAGGTAGCTATCCTCGACCTTTATGAAGGTGTTCCCAATCAGGGAATGCGATGTATCCGTGAGATTCTAAACCAATATGGCGAATCCAACAATCTGGATATGAGTTGGGATGAATTTGATGTGCGGTTAAAAAACGAAGTCCCGGGCATGGATTATGATATTTATATATCCAGCGGCGGACCGGGAAGCCCACTCGAAAGTGAGGATAATGAATGGGAAAAGAAATATTTCCACTGGCTCCACCATGTTGAAAAGTGGAATAATGATGTTGCCAATCAGCAGAAAAAACATGTATTTTTTATTTGCCATTCGTTCCAATTGGCATGCAGGCACTATAAAGTTGGTCACGTTACCAAAAGAAAGTCAACAGCCTTTGGCGTTTTCCCTGTACATATGTTGCATGAAGCAAAAGATGAAAACGTTTTTGCCGGATTAAATGATCCATTCTATGGTGTGGACAGCAGGGATTACCAGGTCATCCAGCCTTTTCATAACCGGATCAAACAAATGGGTGGTAAAATACTCTGTATTGAAAAAGAACGCCCGCATGTGCCGTTGGAGCGAGCACTGATGGCCTTGCGTTTTACAGAATATATGATCGGCACCCAGTTTCATCCTGAAGCCGATGCTATAGGCATGAGCATGTACCTTCAAACAGAAGAGAAGAAGAAAACAGTTATTGAAAACCATGGTTATGAGAAATGGAAATCAATGATCGAACACCTGAATGATCCTGATAAAATCCTATGGACCTATTCTCATATTCTGCCAAATTTTCTGAATGAAGCCGTTGAGCATGTCCAACTGGTTGACAGTTATCAAACGATTTAACTTCACATTTCAATTAAAAAACTTTCCGTATTTTCAGGAACAAACTTTTGATCATGGTTCCAGCTATACGGAAAAAATTTAATAGCGAATTTTCCCAGATTGTATACGAAAGTTTCCTCAAGGACTTACAAAGCAAACACCCGGGAGCTATTGAGTTCCGTATTGCAGAAACGCCGGTTTTTGTTCCCCTCGATTTCGGTACCAAGGTGATAGACGCCTGTGAACATATCGTTGATATGATATTGCAACCAGGCTTCAAAGAACTCACAGGCCGAGCAATTCCAAAGGGTGAAAATGTTCCGGGTGAAAACGATCATTCACATTTCATAGCCTTCGATTTTGGCATCTGCGAAAACGCGAATGGAGAACTGGAGCCCCAGTTAATTGAAATGCAGGGCTTCCCTACCCTATTTGGTTTCCAGGTTTATTATCCTGAGGTTCTTGAAAAACATTTTTCGATTCCGTCAAATTATTCTCATTATTTCAACGGAATGAATAAAGACTCATATATAGCCGCTTTGAAGGAGGTCATTCTTGGCAGTCATCAACCGGAAAATGTAATCCTACTGGAGATCAAGCCACATGAGCAAAAAACTAAAATCGACTTTTA